>OFRD01000045.1_pt1 | contig 39501 bp, 36 predicted proteins | sample 1543041 | NCBI WGS metagenome assembly OFRD01 (sample SAMN07774234, study PRJEB24372) | wastewater metagenome | isolation source: Exp Tend CN 100WW | collected 2016-02
GGCGTCCCGATAATCTGGGCGCATTGCCGGAGCCTGAACTGCCCGTCAGCACACAGCCTTGGGGCATGGTGGTGGCGGGTGTCGGCGGGACAGGCGTGATCACCATTGGCCAATTGCTGGGCATGGCCGCGCACATGGAAGGCAAAGGCATCGTCACGCAAGACTCGGCTGGGTTGGCGCAAAAAGGCGGAGCCACCTGGAGCCACGTCCTGGTGGCCAATACACAAGACGAGATCCGCACCACCCGCGTCAGCATGGCCGCCGCTGACCTGATCATGGGCTGCGACCCCATCGTCAGCGCCTCCAAGGAAACCACCCTGCGCATGCGCGCTGGCCGCACCCGTGTGGCACTGAACAGCAACAGCACCCCCACAGCCGCGTTCGTGAAGAACGGCAATTGGCAAAACCCCGCCGAACAATGCGTGGCCGAGATCACCGCGCAAGTGGGTGTTGAAGGCGTGGGGAGTTTTGACGCTGATTCTTTGGCCAAACAACTGATGGGCGACACCATTTACGTCAATCCCATGATCTTGGGTTACGCCTGGCAAAAGGGCTGGGTGCCTTTGCGGCACGAATCGCTGGTGCGGGCGATCGAGCTCAATGATGTGCAGGTGAAAAACAACCTGGCTGCTTTTGAATGGGGTCGACATGCCGCTCACCAGTTGGATGCGCTGATGCAGATGATCCAGCCCGTGCAAGTGATGCAGTTCAAAAAACGCGAAACACTCGAAAGCCTGATCGCAGACCGCATCACACGTTTGACCGATTACCAAAACGCGGCCTACGCAACTCGGTATCAGGTGTTTGTGCAGCGTATCCAAGAGGCTGAAGCCCCCTTGGGCAAAACCATCTTGACGACCACTGTGGCACGCCATCTGTACAAATTGATGGCCTACAAGGACGAGTACGAAGTGGCCCGTTTGCACACCCAATCGGCTTTTTTAGACCGCATCGCCAACAGCTTTGAAGGGGACTTCAAAGTGCATTACCACCTGGCCCCGCCCCTCTTGGCCAAACGCAACAACAAAGGCGAACTGCTCAAGCAAAAATTCGGTCCCGCCGTGCTCACGGTCTTCAAACTTTTAGCCCAATTGAAAGGTTTGCGTGGAACCGCATTCGATGTATTCGGTCGCACCCAAGAGCGCAGGACAGAACAAGCCTTGATCGGTGAATACATGCAACACATCGAACAGGCGATTCAAAACCTGAGCCCTGAAAACCACGTCCACGCCGTCAGCGTAGCCAACGTGCCAGAAACCATCAAAGGCTTTGGCCATGTCAAAGAACGCAACATCAAGGCAGCGCGGACTTTGTGGGCTTCATTGGGAACCCAATGAGCCGCGACAAATTTCCGCCCCGTCATACCCGCGCATGCGGGTATCTATCTCTTGCGAATTGATAGACACCCGATCAAGTCGGGTGTGACAGATCTGTCATGCCCGCGCATGCGGGTATCTATCTCTTGCGAATTGATAGACACCCGATCAAGCAGGGTGTGACAAGGTCACATCAGGTCAACGTGCGTCGGGCAACTCGATCTTGACTTCCAGCACTTCCAGGTTGTCCTGACGTTCCAGGTTCACCTTGATGTCATCCGGATTGATCTTGATGTATTTGCTGATGACGGCGACCAGCTCGCGTTGCAAATCAGGCAGGTAATCGGGCTCAGCGGCATTGCGACCACTGCGCTCGTGCGCCAAGATGATTTGCAGGCGTTCTTTGGCTACGCTGGCGGTTTTCTTCTTTTCGCCCAAGAGGAAGGAAAGAAACGACATGGTTCACTTGCCTCCGAACATGCGTTTGAAAAAACCGGGCTTCACGGCTTCAGTGAAACGCATGGGTTTGTCTTCACCCAAAAAGCGGTCAATCACGTCTTTGTAAGCCTCGGACACATCGCTTTCAGCCATGTGAATGGCAGGTGTCCCTTGGTTAGACGCTTGCAAAACGTTGTCGCTTTCAGGGATCACACCCAGCAATTTGATGCGCAAGATATCTTGAATGTCTTGCAGCGACAGCATCTGGCCGTCCTCGACCCGGTTCGGGTTGTAACGCGTGATCAGCAAATGCTCTTTGATGGGCTCAAGGCCTTCAATGGCGCGTTTGGTCTTGCTGCCCAGCATGCCCAAAATGCGGTCAGAGTCGCGCACCGAAGACACTTCAGGGTTGGTCACCACCAAAGCCTCGTCGGCAAAGTGCATGGCCATCAAAGCGCCAGTTTCAATGCCCGCAGGTGAATCGCAGACGATGTACTCAAAACCCATGTCATTCAGGTCTTTGAGCACTTTTTCAACGCCTTCTTGCGACAAAGCATCTTTGTCGCGGGTCTGCGATGCCGCCAACACAAACAGGTTGGAACACTGTTTGTCCTTAATCAAGGCCTGGTTCAGGTTGGCTTCGCCTTGGATCACATTGATCAGGTCATACACCACACGGCGCTCACAGCCCATGATCAGGTCCAGGTTGCGCAGGCCCACATCAAAGTCGATGACGGCGGTCTTGAAGCCTTTGAGCGCCAGGCCAGTGGCGAAACTGGCGCTGGTCGTGGTTTTGCCCACGCCGCCTTTGCCAGAAGTCACAACAACGATTTTTGCCATGGGATTTTCTTTCTTTGACAAGATATCAATATAAATTCGATGATCAGAGCTTCAGGGGCGACACCAACAACTTGTCACCCTCCGGACCTGATTGCAGAGAAACTTGGGCGGCTTGCCCCCAAACGTCTTTGGGCAATGCATTTTCGCTGGTGCGGTAAATGCCAGCGATGGAAATCAATTCAGGCTCCATGGCCTGCGCAAAGATGCGTGCCTCTGTGTTGCCACGTGCGCCTGCGATGGCCTTGCCACGCAAAGCAGCATAAATGTGAATATTGCCATCGGCAATCACTTCTGCGCCCGCATTCACGATGGCCAAAACAATCAGATCACGCCCTTTGGCATACACCTGCTGACCTGAACGCAATGGTTTGTCGATCACCATCGGGCCCAATGCGGCAAAAGGTGCGGTGGGTGTGGTCACTGGTTCAGGCTTAGGTGACTCTTGCACAACCGCAGCAAGCTGCACAGAACGCCGAATGCGCGCATCACTGGCATCGACCAAGCCCAAGGCCTTGGCTTGCTCCAAAAGAGGCCCTTGAGCGCCTTTAATGGCCAAAGGCCACAAAGCTTGTTCACGCAAAAGGGGGAGCAAGCTGGAAAGATCAATTGAAGCGTCGTTTTCTTCCAAATTCAAAAAACTGACATCAATGATCACAGGATCCTGGTCAAAAAACCCGGGACTGTCATCCAGTTGTTGCTTCAAAGACTGCGAAATGGCCTGTATGTCTGTGGTTTTGAGTACCAAGGCGACCAAAGACAAATCAGCGCTTTTGATGTCGTAACAGTTTGAAAGAGGTGCTTCTGAAACGATCGCCATGGTGCCATCAGGGGGAGGAAAGGGGCAAATCTTAACAGCGCAGTTGTTCTTTGTTCTTTCTCTATAGATTTATATCTTTAAATAGTGGTAGTAGATAAGGAAGCCACTTGTGTGTGGACAAGCTGTTTTTTCTCAGCAATGACAACAACTTGCGTCGCATGTGAAGGTGTGCACTGCAGCGCTTTTTTGGTGTTTCGCCAAAATGAACAACTTTTAGATCGGACTTCAAGCTGTGGATAACCTAGGGTTTGTTATTTTTTTATCCACAGGCTTATCCAGAACAGGATGTCATGTTTCGAGCAGCCATTGGATGACGCCTTTGGCCACGAAACCCAGCATGCCAAATGCCAGTCCCAGAAAAATAACAAATGTGCCAAATTTCCCGGCTTTGGATTCCCACGCCAATTGACCAATGATGAACAGCATGTAGAGCATGAAGGCTCCGACACCGATCGTCAGGCCAAACCAGGCGAATTGTTCTTCGTTGAAGCCCAACATCACCGTTCACCTTGCTCGGTGATGCGTTCTTCCAGATCAGAGACATCCACAAGGTGCCGATAAGCATGCCAGCTGCCATGCCCCAGCATGGGAATGACCAGGATGAGGCCCAAAAAGAGTGAAAAAATGCCCAGCATGCAAAAGCCAATGATCAAAAAAGCCCACAAAGTCATCTGCAAAGGGTGGGTCAGCACGGTTTTCCAGCTTGTCAGTACCGCTTGCAACACGGTGACTCGGCGGTCCAACAACAAGGGCATGGACACCACACTGGAGGCAAACACGGGCACGGCCATCATGCCGCCCAGGCCGATCCAAAGTTCAAATAAATAGCCTTCTTTGGCCAACACCACATGGCGTATGAAGTCGACAGGCGTGTGAATGGGGCTGGGTGCCAACAGGGTGATCAGGGCGGCTGAGGTGATGACCCAGCCAGTGGCAGCCAGGCCCAGTAACAAGCCAAAGCGAATCAGGCTCCAGTAGCTGTCAGGTTGGTGTTGCAAGCGCATTTGCCACTGCGTCCAGGTTTGCACCAGCAAATCAAAATCGACCTTTTCCCCTCGTTCCATGGCGCGACTCATGGCATACAGGCTGGTGGCCAGCACGGGTGCCACCACCATGAAACCCGACAAATAACCCACCAACAACCAAAATTGGTCGTGCGCCAGTAAAGCGATAAAGCCACCGAAACCGGCCAGCACAAGGCCGTGCATGGTGCTCAGCAAAGGCGCTCGAGCCATGTCCTTGAACCCCAAGGCCAACCATTGCATGGGCTGATCGGCTGCGATGGGCCGAATGGGCGGTAAAAAAACGCCAGAGCGTGTCTGTGTGGCATCGGAATGGAATTTTTGAGGCATGTACAAAGCTTAACCAGACAAGGCGGCCTGCACCTTGATGTGGGTCAAGTCTAAAAGTGCAACAAAAAGGCCGCTCATGGAGCGGCCTGGTGCTTATGACAAGTCGGGCTTGCCAGTGTTGTCAATGTTGGCCGTGGTGCCCGCCATGCTCCTTGCCACCGCGCATGCCTTCACCCATTTTTTTCATGCCGCGTGCGGTTTCTGCATCGAACACTTTCTTTTGTGTGTCGCTTAACGCGGCATAAAAGGTTTTGGTGGCGTTGGCGTGCTTTTGCATTTGTGCATCGCGTTGACCTTTATGGGCTTGCATTTGGTCGATGCGCTCAGGAGTCGTCATTTTTTCCATGGCGGCCCGGTCAGGATGCGCCATGGGCTGAGTGGGGGGCTGCATGGCTTGTTCGAAAGCAGTCCAAGCAGATGCTTGACCGGCTTCGAGTTTCAGTTTGCCTTTCAAATCGGCCAAGTGTTTGGCATGGCGTTCGCCCATTTTGGCGTGCATTTTGTCCATGCGTTCAGCGCGGGGGTTGTTGGTTTTGATCTCAGGGGCGGTCTGCGCCAAGGTCAAACCGCTCAGGCCAGCCAACAAACTGGCAGCAATCAAGGTGGTACGAATCGATTTCATGGAAAACATCCTTTCAGTGATGGGATGTCGTCAGTGTGCGTGGCCTGTGTTGCTGCGCAGTGCGGTTTATGCAGTGATTTGTAAAGACAGATGAAGCTTTGTGCCGTGGGCTGATTTGTCAGGCCAAAAAAACCCCCGATCCAGTCGGGGGTGAGCCTGTTTCGGAAACAGGGTGCCGAGTCAGAACGGATAAGTCAGACGTTGCGGTTTTTGCAAGTGTTAATGCCCAGCAAGCTGTAAGGTGGACACCAGCCCATCAGCCCTGTGGCAAGTGGTACCAAGCCCAACCAACCCCACCAGCCAACGGTGCTGGTGGCAGCCAATGCGATCAGAACCAGTCCTGCAAGGATGCGGATGATGCGTTCGATACTGCCGATATTTTTGTTCATGGTGAGTTCTCCCTTGGGTTAAAAAATCAGGTGATGACGCGGTAGCCTTCATCGGCAACCGCCTTGGCGAGCGCAGCGCGGGGTTGGTCAGATTCAACTTGCACTTTGTTTTGTGTGCGGTCAATCGTGACTTTGGCTTGGGCATCTAGTGCCAACAATGCCTTGGTTACGGCCTTTTCGCAGTGGCCACATGTCATGCCTTCAACGGTGAAAATCTGGTTCATGATGTACCTTTCAGACAAGCCCTCAGGGGTTTGTTGAAGCATAGTTCAAAACAAATCGCACAACATGACACAGATCAAGACCGAACCCGTTGCCAGCAACACCGTGATGGACATCGGCATTGGTGGCATGACCTGCGCCTCGTGTGTGGCACGGGTCGAAAAAGCACTCAACAAAGTGCCCGGCGTGGCATCGGCCTCGGTCAATCTGGCCACCGAAACAGCACGCATTGTTGTGACCGATCCGGCGTTGACCGACGCCCGCTTGCGCCGAGTGGTGCGCGATGCCGGTTACGAACCCCGTTCAGTGGAAGCAGCCGAGGCGCAGGCCAACAACAACTCGCCTTGGACAGGTTTTGCGCCCGTCGGCTTGGGTTTGGTGTTGTCCGCGCCTTTGGTGCTGCCCATGTTGGGCGATCTGTGGGGCCAGCACTGGATGCTGCCCGCTTGGGTGCAGTTTGCGTTGGCCACGCCCGTGCAATTCATTTTGGGCGCGCGTTTTTACAAAGCAGGCTGGCACGCCCTCAAGGCTTTGACCGGCAATATGGACTTGCTGGTGTCTTTGGGCACCACGGCGGGATGGTTGTTGTCGGTGTGGCTGTGGCTGACTGCGCATGAAGGTCACACACCTCATTTGTATTTCGAAGGCTCGGCCGTGGTCATCACTTTGGTGTTGCTGGGCAAGTGGCTCGAAGCCCGAGCCAAGCGGCAAACCACCGAAGCCATTCGCGCCTTGCACGCGTTGCGGCCCGACAAGGCGCACTGGATCAGCGAAGACGGCGAAGTCGATGTGCCGGTGGATGAAATTTTGAAGGGCGATCTGATCGTGGTGCGGCCAGGCGAGCGTTTTCCACTTGATGGCGAACTGATTGAAGGCCAGACGCAGGTCGATGAGTCCATGCTGACAGGTGAGCCTTTGCCCGTGTCCAAAACCGCAGGCGCACAGCTCACCGGGGGATCGATCAACGGTGACGGACGCGTGTTGATGCGCGTGACGGCGGTGGGCCATGAGACGGTGCTCTCACACATCATCCGATTGGTCGAGGATGCGCAAGCCGCCAAAGCACCGATTCAGCGGCTGGTTGACAAAGTGGCTGAAATCTTTGTGCCTGTGGTGCTGTTGGTGGCGCTGGTCACCTTGGGCGTTTGGATGCTGCAAGGCGCGCAATTTGAAACCGCCTTGATCCACGCAGTGGCGGTACTGGTGATTGCTTGCCCGTGCGCGCTGGGCCTGGCCACGCCTGTGGCCATCATGGCGGGCACGGGTGTGGCGGCCAAACACGGCATTTTGATCAAAGACGCGCAGGCGCTCGAGATGGCCCACCGCGTGCAAACAGTGGCCTTTGACAAAACCGGCACGCTCACGGTGGGGCAACCACGGCTGACACACCAAGTACCCGCCCCGGGGCAAGACGAAAGCATCGCCCTGCACTGGGCTGCCTGCGTGCAAAGCGGCAGCGAACACCCGCTGGCCCGTGCCGTTTTAGCGGCAGCGCAAGCTCAAACACAGGCACAAGGTCTGAAGTTGTTGACCCCTGCCGACTTGGCCGCTGTGCCGGGTCGGGGTGTGCAGGCCACAGTCGATGGGCACCACTTGCTTTTAGGCAGTCTGCGGTGGCTGCAGCAAGAAGGCCTGGACACCGCTTTGTGGGCCAGCGAGGTGGCCACCTTGCAAGCGCAAGGCGCTACTTTGTCCGCATTGGCCGAACGCACCGCTGCGGGTGTGCAAGGCCTGCTGCTGCTGGCCTTCGGCGACGAGCCCAAGGTGGGCGCTGCCGAGGCCCTTCTGGCGTTGCGCGGGCGCGGCTTGAAACTGGTGATGATCTCCGGCGACAACCAAGCCGCCGCCGAAGCCATGGCGCGTCGTTTGGGTTTGCGCCCCGAAGAGGGCGAAGTGCTGGCCGACGTGTTGCCCGGCGACAAGGCTGCGCAGGTGCAAAAACTGCGCGAGGGCGGGCGCATCGTGGCCATGGTCGGCGATGGTGTGAACGATGCCCCGGCGCTGGCTGCCGCTGATGTGGGCATGGCCATGGGCAATGGCACCGACGTGGCCATGCACGCGGCGGGCATCACCCTCATGCGCGGCGATGTGGCATTGGTGGGCGCTGCGCTCGACATCTCGGCCCGCACCGTGGCCAAGATCAGGCAAAACCTGTTTTGGGCCTTTGCCTACAACGTGGCGGGCATACCGCTGGCGGCGCTGGGCTATCTGAACCCGGTGATTGCCGGGGGGGCCATGGCGCTGAGCTCGGTGAGTGTGATGGCCAATGCCCTGCTGCTCAAGCGCTGGAAACCCTGAGCATGGGATGCACACAGACGGCTCGTTGAGTTTGCGGCAGGCAAGCCCTTCGGCCAAATGTGAGCAGGGCCAGATCACCTGTTTTTGACATTCGTCATGGTGCGTTTGTGCACAAACCGGCAGACTGAATCCATTCAGAACCCGGAGGTTGTTTTCATGACACAGCACAGTGCGCTTCAAATCATTCGAGACGAACACGCCTCATTGGCGGCCATGCTCCAGTCCATGCGCATGATGGTCAAGCGCGGTCCTGCAGAAGATCGGCGGAACTTTTTTGACGTCGTGCGCGGCATGCTGTTTTACATCGATGAATTTCCAGAGCGCTTGCATCACCCTAAAGAATCCAACCTGTTGTTTCCCAAAGTCGTGAAGCTGGCCCCCAAAGTCATGGGGGCCATTGACAAGCTGGAACGCGATCACATGGCCAGTGAAAAAGCCGCTCGCGACATGCAGCATTTGCTGCTGGCTTGGGAGCTGCTGGGGGCAGGCCGCCGCCAGGCATTTGAAGAAGCGTTTGAAAAATACGTCAACTTTTATCTGGAGCACATGAACCTGGAAGAAACAGTGATCCTGCCCGAGGCAGAGCGGTGTTTTTCAGAAGACGATTGGCGTGTGCTGAATGCGGCGTTTGCAGAAAACGCCGATCCTCTTACAGGGCATTACCCGCCTGCTCAAGAATACGAAAAACTTTTCAGCTTGATCGTGACCCGCGCACCTTCACCGATTGGTTTGGGTTGAGGTGCTGCGCGCAACTGTCAGGGCGGTGACAAATGCGGGTAATCGGTGTAGCCCGCGGCCCCTCCGCCGTAAAACGTGGCGCGGTCTGCTGTGTTGAACGGCCCGCCCTGACGCAAGCGCAGACCCAGATCGGGGTTGGCTATAAAGGGTCGGCCGAACGCCAGTAAATCGGCACCTTGCGACAGGGCTTGTTCGGCCAGCGGCAAGTCGTAGCCATTGTTGAGCATCCAGGCACCTTGGCCACCTGCAGACGCGTAGGCGCGGCGCAGTGCGGCGTAATCAAAAGCAAGGGGCCCTTGCTGGTGGTCACGAGGCCCACCCGTCGATCCTTCGATCACATGCACATAGGCCAGGCCCATCGGGCCCAGCAAACCGGCCACGTGCTCAAACAAGGGCTGAGGCTGTTCATCGCAGGCGTCGTTGGCGGGCGTGACGGGTGACAGGCGGATGCCTGTTCGGTCTCCGCCAATTTCGGCAACCACCGCCGCCATGACTTCGTTCAAAAAACGGGCGCGGTTTTCAACCGTGCCGCCGTAAGCATCCGTTCGCTGGTTGCTGCCAGAGCGCAAAAACTGGTCGATCAGATAACCGTTGGCGGCATGCACCTCGACCCCGTCAAAACCGGCGGCGATGGCGTTGGCCGCAGCGCGGCGGTAATCCTGCACGATGCCGGGCAATTCGCTTGCATCAAGCGCACGAGGGGTTGATGTGTCCATGAACTTGGCCTGGCCATCGACCAGCAACACGGTTTTGGTTTTTGCCGTGATGGCTGACGGCGCCACAGGCGCGGCGCCGCCCGGCTGCAAACTCGTGTGCGACACGCGGCCCACATGCCACAGCTGCATCACGATCTTGCCGCCCTCTGCGTGCACGCCGTCTGTGACCTGTTTCCAAGAAGCGACTTGCGCTTCGCTCCAGATGCCGGGCACATCGGCATAGCCTTGGCCTTGGTGGCTGATGGCCGTGGCCTCGGTGACGATGAGGCCCGCGCCCGTGACCGGGTTGGCGCGTTGGCGGTAATAGGTGGCCATTCGTGCGTTGGCCAGTGCGCCGGGTGCGCGGTTGCGCGTCAAGGGGGCCATCACAATGCGTGAGGCTAAGTGCATGGCACCGACTTGGCAGGGTTCAAACAAAGAGGTCATGTGTGCGGTTCAAACAAAAAAGGACATTGAGGGCCTGTTTCAGTGAGCGTAATCCGGGCTCTCGCGTTGCAACTTTCGCAGCAACGACGGCCAGACAAACGCACCGCCCAGGCCGCCGGTTTGCACGCGTGAGGCATGGGCCACCCCCGTCAGGATTTGCGGGTCCACGGCCGTCAGGTCCGCCGGGCCGGACTGGCCCGCCAGCGCATCCACCTGAATGCGGCAGGTGTTTTCAAACGTGTACATCGACAAGAAAGCATCGGCAATGGTCTTGCCCACCGTCAGCAGGCCGTGGTTGCGCAGCATCAAAAAATTGGCCTCGCCCAGATCGGTTTGCAGCCGCGTTTTTTCGTCGTCGCGAATCGCCACGCCTTCATAGCCGTGATAGGCCAGCGATGCCAGCACAAAGGTGCTTTGCTGACTGATGGGCAGCACACCATGCTGTTGCGCGCTCACGGCCACGCCGGCTCGTGTGTGTGTGTGCAGCACGCAGCCCGCATCGGGCCTGGCCTCGTGCACTGCGCTGTGGATCACAAAGCCCGCTGGGTTCACTGGGAAGGGGCTGTCATGCAATTTGTTGCACTGCATGTCCACCTTGACCAGGCTGGAGGCGGTGATCTCGTCAAACATCAGGCCATAGGGATTGATCAGAAACTGGTGCGCATCGCCTGCCACCGAGTGCGGCAGCTTGGCGCTGATGTGGGTGAACACCAGATCGCTCCAGCCATACAGCGCCACCAGCCGGTAGCAAGCTGCGAGGTCCAGGCGCAACTGCCATTCATCGGGGTGAACGCTGTCTTTCAGGGAGGGAATTTCAAACGCCATGAACGTGCTCCGGAGCATAAAAAAGGAAGCTTCAGCTTAACCACAGGCCGCGCAATGGATTGACGTCTTGGTGACTGTGGCGCGCGTGAACGCCCTTTGTGCCATGGCGTCGACCCGCGTCAAAGGGCTTGCAGTTGGGCCTGCGCCGCTTGCAGCACCCTGCGACTCAAGCCATCGAGCAGCACAGAAGCCACACGCGTCTCTTGCCAGTACAGCGGCACGTCCAGTGGGGTGCCGGGCACCAGTTCGGCCAGCGTGCCATTGGCCAGCAGCGGCGCAATCAGCGCCTGTGGATGCAAGCCCCAGCCCATGCCCGCCAAGGCCGCGGTAACGAAGGCCTGGGACGATGGCAGGGTGTGTCGGGGCAAGTCGACATGACGATGGCACAGCCGCCGTACCCAGCGGGCCTGCAACTCGTCTTTGTTGTTGAACACCAAGCTGGGTGCGAGGGCCAAGCTGCCAGGCGTTACGCCATCCGAAAAATGGCGTGCCAAAAACGCCGGACTGGCCGCGGCGATGTAGCGCATGGCGCCCAGTGCCTGGCTGTTGCAGCCTGTGGCCGGGCGGGCGGTGGCCGTGACGGCGGCCAGCACCGCGCCGCTGCGCAGCCACTCGGTGGTGTGGTCTTCGTTGTCCACCGACACGTCCATCAGCACGGGGGCTTGAGCGGCAAAGGCCGACAGGGCTGGTGCAAACCAGGTGGCCAAACTGTCGGCATTCACCGCAATCGGCAAGTTCACCCGGGCCGGGCCATCGGGGGACAGAGCGGGCAGCGCGCCTTGCAGCGCCTGCTCCAGCAACTGCACCCGGTCGACGTGCTGGCACAAGCGCCGCCCCATGTCGGTGGCCAGGCAAGGTTGGCCCCGCACCACCAGGGCGCCGCCCACGCGCTCTTCCAGCAGCCGGATGCGTTGAGAGACCGCTGAGGGCGTGACATGCAATGCGCGTGCCGCGCGTTCAAAACTGCCCTCCCTAACAACAGCATAAAGAGCGGAAAGCGCAGAGTAATCGAGCATGAAATCAGTTTTTCTAATGCGGATGAAGAAAAGACAGTTTGCCTTCATGTGTGGTGGGTGGCAAGCTGGTGCGCTATGAACCTGTTTGTCACCTCTTCCCCCGCTTGGCCCGTTTTTGCCCAGGGCCTGGCCTTGAGCCTGGGCCTCATCGTTGCCATTGGTGCGCAAAACGCGTTTGTGCTGCGTCAAGGCCTTCGCCGCGAGCATGTGGGTGTGGTGGTGGTGTTTTGTGCGCTGGCCGATGCTTTGCTGATCGCGGCAGGCGTCTGGGGCATGGCGCAGGCCTTGGGCGAGCGCCCCGGCTTGGCCCGCGCCTTGGCGCTGGCAGGGGCCGCCTTTTTGGCGGTGTACGGCTGGCAGGCCTTGCGCCGGGCCAGGCAGGCGCAGCAATTGATTGCCGCAGAGGGCACGCAGGGCCTGAGCTTGCGTGCCGTTGTGTTGCAGGCGGCGGCCTTCACCTTGCTCAACCCGCACGTTTATCTGGACACGGTTTTGCTGGTGGGCAGCATTGGGGCGCAGCAACCGCCGGGTCTGCGCAGCGCATTTGTGGCGGGTGCCAGCGTGGCCAGCGCACTTTGGTTTGGCTTGTTGGGTTTTGGCGCGCGTTGGCTGGCCCCTTGGTTTGCAAGGCCCCGCGCGTGGCAGGTGCTGGATGGCCTGATTGGTGTGACGATGTGCGCGCTGTCGGTGATGCTGCTGCGCCACGCTTTGACAGCGTTTTGAATTTCACCGCCTTCACTCTGGCCGTGTCAGCAGTTCCAGTCGCGTCAAAAACCTGAGCGCAAATTGTCCGCCGTCGTCCTGCGGCCCGCACATTTCCCAAGAGGCCTGCAGTTGTCCGCATACCGCCGGGCGACCCGGCTGGCCGAAGATCTTGCAACGCCGTTGGTCGTCCAGCTGCACGCAGGGCACGCCCGCAGGTTTGCCGTCCGGCATGCCCGGTATGGGCGATGAGATGGATGGCGCAATGCAGCAGGCTGCGCAGCCGGGGCGGCAGTGCACCGCCTGGGTGTGGGGTGAGTTCATCGGGGCCAGAGCGCCCAGAGCTGCAAAGGCTGCTTCATGCGGCCAGCCAGCTCGCCCGCTGCGGGGCCGGATCCGGCGTAGTAGTCGGCGCGCACCGCACCCACGATGGCCGTGCCGGTGTCTTGGGCCAACACCAGGCGGTCGAGCGTGGTTTGTGTGCCGACGGACTTGAGCCAGACGGGTGTGCCATACGGAATGCTGCTGCGGTCCACCGCGATCGAGCGTTCGGCGGTCAGCGGCACACCTTGTGCGCCTTTGGGGCCGGGCGGCACGGCACCGACCGGCAAGGCTTCTTCCTTGAAAAACACCACGCGCGGGTTTTGCCACAACAAGGTGTTGACGCGTGTCGGGTTGCGCTCAATCCAGGCCTTGATGCCGGGCCAGGAGGCGTCGCGGATCAGGTTTTGGTCGAGCAGCCAGCGACCAATGCTTTTGTAGGGCTGATCATTTGTTCCTGCGAAGGCAAGACGCACCATGCGCTGGCGGCCATCGGCTTCGGTCACATTCACCAGCCCCGAGCCCTGAATGTGCAGCACCATCGCGTCAACCGGGTCGGCCAGATAAACCAGTTCTTTGCCCCGCAGTGCCGCGCGTGCCGCTGGCGTGGTTTCCATCTCTTGCCGGGTGTACCAGGGCTTGCGCTTGTTCAAGTCGGCGGGGGGGGCATACAGCGGCACCTGGAAGCCGGGTCGCGGCTGGCGCTCGGCATTCAGCACGGGTTCGTAATAAGCGGTCAGCAAGCCTTCGGTTTGTTGGCTGAGCGATTCCACCCGGTAGGCTTGCAAGTTTTGCCGTATCCAGTTGCGCTGAACGGGTGCCGAGGCACTGGCCAGTTGCCGCACTTGTGGGCACAGGGCGACCCAGGGTTTGCTTGGGCGCGAACAGCTTTGCAGCCAGGCGGGCCAAGCTTCGTGCAGTGCGTCAGTGTCCAGACCGGGCAGATCCGACCAAGGCACCGGCACCCATCGGCTTTTTGCTTGCATGATCGCGGGCGGCAAGGGCCCGGTCTCGCGTGTTTGTGGCGTGGCCGATGGGCTGGCTTGGCCAGGTTCATCGCGCACTGGGGCGACCGAGCAGCCGACCAGGCTGCCTACAATCGCAGCCAACGCCCAGCCCGAACGCAGCCGGGTTGTCAAAAGAAACGGAATTGTGCTCATGGCCCTTATTTTGCTGGAAGCCTTGCTGGCCTTGGCGGTCTTCGTCTTGATTGTGTGGTGGACCATGTTTTCGGGTCGATCCAAAGGCGAGTTGCCGCCGCCCGCAAACCCCGAAACCCCCAAAAACCCCGAGCAGGACGACAAAACGCCTTGACCCCGGTCGTCGGCCGTTCTCAGTCCAGCAGCGTTCCCGCCCCTTCAAACCGCTGTGCGTAGTAACGGTTGTTCAGCTGGTCCACGCGCACGCCAGTGCGGGGGTTGCTGGCATGCACAAAGCGGCCATCGCCGACATAAATGCCCACATGCGAGTGACGTGCCCCCAGGGTATTGAAAAACACCAGATCGCCGGGTTGCAGGCGTGTGCGGTCAATGGGGCGAGATTTTTGGCCCAGGTCGGCTGATGTGCCCTTGACCGGCAGCCCCGCCGCTTCGCGGTAAACATGCGAGACCAGCCCGGAACAATCGAAACCGGTGGCAGGGCCTCTGCCGCCCCAGGTGTAAGGGGTGTCCAGCAAGGACAAGGCAAACAAGGCCAAGTCGTTGCGTTTGGGGTCGTAGCCGGCGTGGCCTGTGACAGGATTGCTCGCCGGCGCTGTGCTGGGCCATTGCGACGCCGTGGTCGATCGCGGGCCCGGCGATGAGCAACCCGTCAACACCAGTGCCAAGCCCAGCCCTCCCAGCGCGAGGGTGTGCCGCACGCCGCACGCCCATCCTGCCGACGAGCCTGGCGCTTGGCTCATGTCAAGGCCCGCATCAGGTTGGCCAATTCCACGGCCGACTTGACTTCCATCTTGTCGAACACGCGTGAGCGGTGCACCTCGACCGTGCGCACGCTGATGTCCAGCTGGTCCGCGATCAGCTTGTTGGGCAGGCCTTCGACCACCAGGCGCATCACGTCGCGTTCGCGGTCGGTCAGTTCGCCCAGGCGCGATTGCAAAAAATTTTGCTGCGTGCGTGCCACCAAGCGCTCTTGCGACAGCAACAAGGCCTGTTCCACGCGGTCCACCAGGGCGTTGTCAGAAAACGGTTTTTCGCAAAAATCAAAAGCCCCGCGCTTGACGCTGTCCACCGCTGTGGGCACGTCGGCGTGCCCGGTCAGAAAAATCACAGGCCAGGCCTGCGCGAGCCCGTTGGCTTGCAATTGTTCGAACAAGGCCAGTCCGCTCAGGCCCGGCATGCGCACGTCGAGCAGGATGCACCCGGCTTGTTGGGGCAATGGCGTGGCATGGGGCACTTGGGCGGCTTGTTGCAGCATGTCCAAAAAGGCTTCTGCGCTGTCGTAAGGCTCGCTCAGCAAGCGCCGCGTGCGCAGCAACCAGGCCATGCCTTCGCGCACGCCAATGTCGTCGTCAACGATGTAGACCATGCTGTCAAAAGGAAGGTGCATGGGGCGATTCTAGGCGGTGCCTGTGGCGGCATTGCCGTCAGCGGCCGGCAGGGTAAAGCGGAAAACAGTGCCTTTGGGCGCATGTGGCTCGAAGGCCAGATGCCCCCCGTGTTGCTCGACCACTGTGCGGCACAGGCTCAAGCCCAAGCCCATGCCTTCGACTTTGGTGGTGAAGAAGGGGTTGAACAACTGGGTTTCGATCTCGGGCGCGATGCCAGCACCGACATCGGTCACCGCAAATTCGACCCAAGCGCTTTCCGGGTTGGACGCGGCGCGTTTGACGTGCAAGACCAGCACCCGGTCGCGGCATTCCGGCAGGTCCATGGCTTGCATGCCGTTGCGCGCCAAGTTGAGCAAAACCTGTTCGACCATGGTGCGGTCGCACCACACCAGGGGCAAGCGCCCCTCCACCCGAATGTGCACCCGAACATGCAGTTTGCGTGCTTGCAGACTCACCAGTGGCGATATGGCGTCGAGCAGGGCTTGCGGTGCCACTGCCTCGCGGGCTTGGTCGCGGCGGCGCACAAAGTCATGCACGCTGTTGATGACTCGCCCCGCCCGCTCGGCCTGTTCGGCAATGCGCCGCAACGCCATGTGCACATCGTCCAGGGTTTGCGGTTCGGCCTGTGGGTCTTTCAGCAGGTTGAGCGAGCCGTTGGCATAGCTCGAAATGGCGGCCAGAGGCTGGTTCAATTCGTGGCTGAGCAAGGACGCCATCTCGCCCACGGTGGCCAGTCGGGCGGTGGCCTGCAGGCGTTCCTGGCTGGCGCGTGACAGCTCTTCGATGCGGCGCTGCTCGCTGATGTCGATCACCGCGCCCATCCAGCCCGTCTGTTCACCTCGCACGCTGATCAGCGGCGCTTCGATGATCAGTACCGGAAAGCGCGTGCCGTCTTGCCGCATGAAGACCGATTCAAAACCTTCCCGGGGCGGGGCGTTGCCGGCCAGACGAATGGCCTGGCGTTGCTGGTATTCGTCCACCATTTCGGGTGGCCAATAAGGCATCGGGGCGTTTTGACCAATCAGCGCCTCGGCCTCCCAGCCCACCATTTGGCAAAACGCGGGGTTCACATAAGTGATGTGCCCTTGCAGATCGCGGGCTCTCAAACCGGTGACCAGCGAGTCCTCCATGGCTTTGCGAAATGCCAGGGCATCGGCCAGGTCGCGTTCGGCCTTGAGGCGTCTTCGGGCATCTTTGGCCAGCAAAACCATCACCGTGATCAGCGCAATCGACATGCCCGTGACCAAGGCCGTGAGCACATTGGGGAACAAATCGGGCTCACCCCGCCGCCCGTCCATGCGCAGCAGCAAGGTGTTGCCGGGCAAGTCCACCAGTTGTTGCGTGGTGAAAACGCGCCTTTCCCGGCGTTGGGTGCCGGCAATGGCCAACCGTGTCCCGTCAGGCTCGACAAAAGACAGCTCGTTGCGACGGCCAAATGTGGGGCCCAGTCGTTCCGTCAGCAGCTCTTGCAGGCTGTACGTCACCACCGTATAGCCCATGAATTCGCCAGCCTGGGTCACGGGCAAACACAGCTCCATCACCTCCACACCCAAGCCATCGGCTTGGGGCAAAAAATAGGTGCTGGAGTAAGCCGGGCCATTCAAGCGCTTGGCGCGCTGGCAGGCTTGGGCGGCTTCGTTCAGCACCTCGGCGCGTGCGATTCGCTCAAACGCGGGCGCACGCAAAGGCGAGTCGGAAAAAGACAGCAGCTGCCAATTTTTGTCACGCCATTCCAGGCGCAGCCAATCTCGGTTGTCGCGCAACAAAGCTTGGGCTTCGGGCTGCCAGGTGGCGGGCATGTAGTGCCCCGATTGCAGTGCCTGCAAGGCCTGGACGTGGCGTGACAGGCTGCTGCGCAAGTCGGCCACGGCATCGGCGGTGTCGCGCTCCAGCTCGGCTTGCACCTGGCTGGTCTCATAGCGGCCAGCCAGCCAGACCAGTGTGACCAGCACCGCTAACACCAAGGCGATCAGGGCGGCCCACAAGGACCGCCGTCCTGAACCCCAGGGCAGCATTTCATCGAGTTTTGAACGCCAACGTGACCAGATGTTGTGCCACGCCGAAGCGATATGCGATGTGCCTGTGCGTTTCATGGTGCGTCAGGGCCGGACGGTTTTTTGCTGTCCCCGTTGCTGCTGTTCACTTTGGTGACCCGTGGTTCAGCCCAGCTGCCGTCGATCAAGAATTCTTGCGTATTGGCTTTGGCCAAAGGGTTTTGTAAAAACAGCTGGGCCAAAAACGCCGTCAGACCCACCACCGGGTTGAGCGCGATGCCTGCGACCAAAGAAGCTGTTCCGGCGTCCAGTGCGGGCAAAATCACCACCCGCAGCTTTTGGGTTTCATGAGCGATATCGGCCGAACCATCGAGTTGGACCAGCGCATTCACGCCCTTGATTTGCATGTTGCGGGTGTTGGCGATGCCCTGTGTGATGGTGACATCACCGAGCACCGAGTCAAAGGCAAAGCCCTCGTAAAACACGTCACGGAAGTCCAGCAACAAACGGCGCGGCAAGGCTTGCAGGCTCAAAACCCCCAGCAATTTGGCGGCACCTGCATCGGCTTTGAGAAACTGGCCGCGCCCCATCTTGACGCTGAACTGCCCCGACATACTGGGGTAGTGCAGTGCCAAAGGAGAGCCTTGCCAGCGTACCAATCCTTCCAGTTGCCCGGTGCCACCGCGCAAGGCGTCGGGTGTGCCCAGGCGCGTGAGCAGAGCGCCGGCATCGGTGACATCCAGCTTGAAGTTCATTTCGGTTTTGCGTTGCTGCCCGCCGTCGGCTGCGGTGAGCCAACGCCCCGTGCTGCGCAATGTGGCTTCGGGCAAGACGATGTTGAACTTGTTCAGCTGCCACTCAGGTGAGGTTTTGAGCCGTGTTTTTTGTTGCTCTGTGTTGAGGGCCTCGATTTCAATGCGGCCGAGTTTTTTGCCACGCAGCTCCAGCTGTTCGACCACGATGTCCAGTGACGGCAAATTGACCGGGGGCGCTTCGAGCAGGCCTTCGACCTCGGCCACGCTGGAGGGTGGCAAGTTCAAGCGCGACAGCCGTGCATAAAGATGACCCAATTGCTCGCTGCCGGGTTGGCGATAGACCACATGCCCGTTGAGCTCTCGGGCATCGACATTGACGCGCCACGTCGCCCCTTCGCGCACGGCACCTGCCACTACTTGGTGCAAAGTGCGGCCATCGGCGGTGATGGTGTTGGCCTGCAGGCCGATGCGCGTGGGTAAATAGGCTTGCCAAGCGGCTTGGCCTGGGGTGGCTTTTTCGGCGTCCGACACCACGTTGGCTGGCAACAAGGCTTGCCACTCGTCCACAGAGAAATGGTCCAGCGCCACCGAGGCCGAAACGCCTGTGGCGGGCAAAGTCGGCGCCTGTGTGCTGGGCAAGCCCAGGGTCAGGCTGCCGCGCAAAACGACAGGCACCGGGCCTGCCAAATCCCGCACATAGTTGGCCGAAGCGATGTTGCCCCATTCCAGCTGAAGCTGATCACGCAAACCGCCGCCTGTGTTTTGCACGCGCATTCGAAGAGACAAAGGGGTGCTGGTGCTTGCGGGCTTGCCCAATGGCGTCGGCAACTTCAATGCCAGACCGTCCAGTTGGCTTTGCACAGACAGCTCGGGTTGGCCTTGCCGCCAGCCCAGCTGCGCACTGTAAACGGTGGCACCGCTGGCGTGTTGCGCCAGTGCATTGAGCGGCGCCAACTCTTTGGCTTGGCGCAGGCCTTCAGCGGTGACTTGGCCTTGGGCTCGCAATTGCAGGCCCGCCTCTGCTTTGGTGCCGTTTGTTGTGCCCGCCGCTGCAGACAGGCCGCCTTCGATGCGAACAGGGCCGCCCAGCAAACGCGCTTGCATGCCGTTCAAGGCGAAACCCGACTCTGTAAATTGCAGCGTGCCCTGGGCTTTTTCCAACAAAGGGGTTGCGGCCGTCATGCGCAAATCGTTCCCCGCCAGTACGACAAGCCCTTGCACTTTGGTGTCCTGCGGCGTCAGCAGTGGCACGGTCAGTTTGAACCGGGTTTGCACGCTGCCCGTGGCTTGCGTCTGGCGCAAAGCCCCCGACAGCAGTGCGTCCAGGGGGGACTTTTGCACCAGTGTCAGCACTTGCGCGGCAGGGCCTTTGTTTTCGGCGCTGACATTCAGCACCGGGTTGTGCGCCATGTCTGCCATGTCGACCTGGCCCGCCGTCAGGCTCAGACCTGTGCGTGCATCGCCCACCCGCGCTGAGGCATCGGTCAACTGCATGCCCAGACGGTCAAAGACCAGTTGACCTGTCAGCTTGTGCAGGCGTGGCCAAGGCAGGCTTTTCGATGGCAGCAAGGCAGCGGGGATGTAATCCAGCTCAATATCCCGCACCCGTCCGGCGAACCTGAAATCACCCTCTTTGGGATCGGCAAAAGGCATTTTTGCAAGATCGCCCTTGATCTTGACCTGCACGTCTGAATAGACGCCTTTGGCCACGGCATCGCGCACATATTGACGCACGCCAGCAGGCAGCGTTATGGGCAGGTATCGGTAAGCGCGCGATGCGTTGAGTTGTTTGATTTGACCCTGCAAATCCAGCACGCCGGGACCGCTCCCGTTGGCTGCTGCACGCCATTGGCCCTGCCATTCGCCCTGCACATCTGCATTGCTCAGTTTGAGCTTCCATTCGGGCACCTGCCATTGTTTGGCCTCGCGCTTGAAAACGGCATGCGCCCGCAATGCCTGCACACGCACCTCAGCATCTTCCAGAATGCCCGGTAAAAACAGGGCACCGTCAGCGCCCATGTCCAAGTCAATTCGGCCGCCGTCCTGGTTGAGGTTCAGTTTGGTTTGCGCGCTTTTTATGCCGGGCCAGCGGGCGCGGGTGTCGGCAGCGGGCCTGGCTTGTGGCGGCAGCGTGAGTCCATTCACGGTGACTTGCGCATCGAATTTGTCGGGCGATTGCCAATCGCCTTGCCAGCGCCACTGCAAATTTTCGACTTGCCCGCTGACTTCTTGGTCGTGCAGGCGCTGGCGCAAAGCGTCGGGCAAGGGCATGCGCAAACCCACCTCTCGCAGCGCCAACAGGTCCAGATGATCGGCCTGAAGGTGGCCGCGTGCCGTGTTTTTGCCTTGGGGGTAGGTGTAGGCCAGTGAGAGGTTGCCGCCAGGCCAGGCCAGGCCCTGGTCGCTGGTGAACGCCAGATGTTGGGTGGAAACCTCAAAACCGAGGGCGTTGATTTTGGCCCCTAAACGGCCTGACAACTGCTCGAACGCCAGCGGGGGCGCATCCGTGGTCCCACTCGTTTGGACCCCGGTCAGTTGGATGTCGGCCAGGCCGCCGATCCACTGCCCGTTGGTGACATCGTTCCACAAACGCAGGCCACCTTGTCCCTTGGCGATGTTCACGCCCAAAGGGATGTGCTGACTCAATTGCGCCACATCGACCTGTGGAAAGTAGGCATAAACCTGGCCCGTCCAGTCAGGCCACGCGCCGGGGTGCATGGACAACAGGCTGCGTTTAAAACGCCCCATCGTCACGAAGCGCTGTCCCCATTCATCGGGAGGCGTGGCATCCAGGCGCACATCGTGGTGCCGAGCAGAATTGCGCAGCAGCAGGTCCACATCACGCAAGGCCAGTGTCAGCGGCTCAGCATTGTCATGGGGCAAATCAGACGCTGTTTGGGCTGACAGCGGTGGCAGCAAGCCTTTCAAGGGCGCGTTCAGGGCGCGCTCGTGGGTCCAGCGCAGCGTGCCGCCTCGCACGATGACTTCGCGCTGTCCAAACAACCAATCGGCGGCGGCACTGTGACCACCACCGCTTTGCGCCCAATCGAGCCCTGCCACGCGCCAGCTGCCATCGGCGTTGAGCCGGATGTCGAGTTCGGGGGCATCCAGCACCAGCTGTTCCAGTTTCAGGCCCAACACCGAGCGCACACTGATGGCGACCAAGACCTTGGGCAGTCGCAAAGCCGTGTGGCCTTCGGGGTCGAGCAATTCAATCTCGCGCAGCTCGAACGAAGGTGCCCAACCCGTTGACTCGGCCGAGATGTGGGCAATGCGCACTGGAACCCCGATGGTTTGCTGGGCCAAGCGTTCCAGGGTGGGACGGAAATCGCCGATTCGCGGCACAATCCAAAAATGCAAGGTGCCCCAGGCCAAGCCCAACAAAATGCCCAGCACCAGTAAGACCCATGCCATGACCCGCATCAAACGGGACAGCACAAGGGTCAGGCGGGGAAAAGTGGGCAAAGTGGGCAAAGTGGGCACAAACATTTGAATCAGAAAGTCAGCAGGAATTATGACCCGCAGCCAGCCGATGGACGAGGCACCCGCCGCAAATGATGTCAACCCCGCCGATGGGCCCCTGTATTCACGTTTCTTGCAACGTTTGCACCGCCGTTATGCCGACGTCCTGCCCCTTTTGCCGCCCGGCGAGCCCAACCGCGACAGCCTGAGTGCCGCTTATGCCGCCTTGCAGGCCCGGGGCCTGGACACCAGCGCCGCCTTGCGCGTGCTGCGACAGCTCACCCTAGAGCGCCTGGCCCAGTTGGATTGCACCCGGCAGGCCTCGCTGGAGGTGGTGACCCACGGCATGACCTGGCTGGCTGAGGTCACCCTCGACATCGCCTGGCAACAGGTCATGGCCGACCTGGATGTGCTGCATGGCGTGCCCACCAAGGCAGATGGGCAGCGCGCTGAAATGTGGATCATCGGCATGGGCAAGCTGGGTGCCCGTGAATTGAACGTGTCCAGTGACATCGACCTGATTTATGTGTACGACCAGGACGGCGAAACCTTGGGCAACAGTGAAGGCCGCAACAAAGTCTCTTGCCAGGACTACTTCACCCGCGCCGTCAAGCGCATGTACGCCTTGATCGGTGACACCACTGAGCACGGCTTTGTGTTCCGGGTCGATTTGGCCCTGCGGCCTAACGGCAACTCGGGCCCGAGCGTGGTCTCGCTCGATGCGTTGGAAGAGTATTTGCAGGTGCAAGGCCGCGAGTGGGAGCGCTTTGCCTGGATGAAAAGCCGGGTCGTGGCCCCGCGCAGCACCGTGGTTAACGGCTCGGCGCAGGCTTTGCGCGGCGTGGTGTTGCCCTTTGTGTTTCGCCGCTACCTCGACTACAACGTTTTTGAATCGCTGCGCACGCTGCACCAGCAAATCCGCGACCATGCGGCCAAACGCAGCGCGGGTCACCCCGAACGCGCCAATGACGTCAAGTTGTCGCGTGGTGGCATCCGCGAGATCGAATTCACTGTGCAACTGCTGCAGGTGGTGCGCGGTGGGCAGTTTCCTGAGTTGCGCACGCGCCCCACGCTGGACGCGCTGCAACGCGTGGCCAAGGCAGGGCTCATGCCCCAGGCCACAGCCGATGCTTTGGCTGCGGCCTATGTGTTTTTGCGCCAGGTTGAGCACCGCATCCAGTACCTGGACGACCAGCAAACCCATGTGTTGCCCACCCGCGACGACGACTTGGCCTGGATTGCCCGGACCTTGGGTTATTCCGGCAGCTGTACATTTTTGACCGATCTGGACGCACACCGAGAAGTGGTGGCACAAGAGTTCGACACCTTGCTTGGCGGTGACCGTGAATGCAAAGGCTGCAACGGCAAAAATGGCCAACGCGAGCCGACCGAACTGGACGATATGGCCGGGATTTTCTCGGGCCGCATCGGCGAGCGCTTGGCGCAATGGCCAGCCAACCCGCGCGTGCAGGCTTTGCGCGACGATGCACGCGGCCGCCTGATGCGCCTGCTGCAGCGCACCGCCCAATGGTTGCAAAACGGCCGCGTGAGCGAAGAGGCTGTGCTGCGCATGGTCGACTGGATCGAACCCCTGCTGCGCCGCGAGAGTTATTTGGCACTGATGCTGGAGCGCCCGTCTGTGCATGAACGGCTGCTGCGTTTGTTGGGCGCAGCCAAATGGCCTGCACGTTATTTGTTGCAACACCCCGGTGTGATCGACGAGTTGGCCGGGGGCAATTTGTTTGACAGCCGTTTCGATGCCGCCGAATTTGAGGCCGAGTTGCAGGCTCGGCGGCAGGCCCTGCAGCGCACCGGCGAAGACGACGAAGAAAGCCTGCTCAACTTGCTGCGCCGTGCCCACCACGCCGAGCAGTTCCGCACGCTGGCCAGGGACGTGGAGGGGGTGCTCACGGTGGAGCAAGTGGCAGATGACTTGAGCGCCTTGGCCGACGCCGTGCTGCGCGTGACCGCCCGCTGGTGCTGGGACCGCCTGAAGACCCGTCACCGCGAAGAACCGGCGATTGCCATCATTGGCTACGGCAAGCTGGGCGGCAAAGAGCTGGGTTACGGCAGCGACCTGGACATTGTGTTTGTCTACGACGACGAGGACGAACGCGCCCAGGAAATCTATGCGGCTTACGTGCGCAAAATGATCAATTGGATGACCGTCAAAACCGCTGACGGCGATTTGTACGAAATCGACACCGCTTTGCGCCCCAACGGCAACTCGGGCCTGTTGGTCACCCGCTTTGAAGCCTATGCCGATTACCAGCAACAGCGCGGCAGCAACACCGCCTGGACTTGGGAACACCAGGCCATGACGCGTGCCCGCTTTGTGATGGGCCTGCCTGCCTTGGCCCCGCGTTTTGACGCGGTGCGCTGTGCCGTCATCAGCGCCCCACGAGACGCCGCCAGCCTCAAGGCCGAAATCGTGGCCATGCGCGAGCGTGTGCGCCAGGGCCACCCGGTCAAAGCCGAGCGCTTTGACGTCAAGCACAGCCCCGGTGCGATGGTCGATGCCGAGTTTGCCGTGCAATACCTGGTGCTGCTGCACACCGCTGCGCACCCTAAGCTGGCCGACAACGTGGGCAACATCGCCTTGCTGATCCGCGCCGAAGAGGTGGGTTTGTTGCCTTTGGGCATGGGGCAAGCTGCCGCCAACGCCTACCGCGAAATGCGCCGGGTTCAGCACCGCGCCCGTCTGAATGAAGAGCCCACCGATGTGCTTATGGAGGCACTGGCCACCGAGCGTGACGCGGTTTTGGCGGTGTGGCAGTTCGTCATGCAATGACACGGCTTTTTTTAAGCGGGGTCAACCGCTAAACTCATTGCGCGCCAGCCAGGCGTGCAGCAAAGAGAAGCGTCATGAAAAAAAGCGGTGTTTGGGTGTGGGCAGGATCTTGGGTTTTGGCGGGTATGGCCAGTGCGGTTTGTGCTGCCGATGACGGCAAAGCCCCGACGGCCAGCAAACCCTCTCTCACGGTCACCGTGACCACCCCGCAAACGGTCAACATGGCCCAAAAAATCAAGGCCAACGGCTCTTTGGCCGCTTGGCAAGAAGCCGTGGTGGGGGCGCAGGCCAATGGGCTGAGCATCACCGAAGTGCGTGTCAATGTGGGCGACCGGGTGCAGCGCGGCGATGTGCTGGCGCTCTTGCAGGCCGATGCCTTGCGGGCCGAGTTGGCACAGGCCGAAGCCGCCTTGGCCGAAGCCACCGCCAGCGCACAAGAAGCCAAGGCCCAGGCCGAGCGCGCCCGCAGCTTGCAGCAGCAAGGCTTTTTCAGCAACGCACAACTGAGCCAAGCTTTGGCCGCCGAGGCGTCTGCTGCCGCCCGCGTGCAGTCGGCCCGTGCCGTGGTGCAGTTGCAAAACGTGCGCTTGGCGCAAACCCAGGTGCGTGCGCCCGATGCGGGCGTGATCTCGGCGCGGCAAGCCACCGTGGGCAGCGTGGTGGGCGCGGGCACTGAACTCTTTCGCTTGATCCGGCAAGGCCGCATCGAATGGCGTGCCGAAGTGACGGCCACCGAGTTGGGCCGCATCCAGCTGGGCGCGCCGGTGCAACTCAAGGCCGCCAGTGGCCAGGTGCTGCAAGGCAAGGTGCGCATGGTGGCGCCCTCGGTCGATGCGCAAACCCGCAACGCCTTGGTCTATGTCGATTTGCCCGCCCAAACCGGCAGCGCCCGCGCCGGCATGTTTGCCCAAGGCGAGATCACGCTGGGCCAAAGCCAGGCCCTGACTTTGCCGCAAAGCGCGGTGGTGGTGCGTGACGGTTTCAGCTACGTCTACAGCGTGGGTGCTGACCAAAAGGTCAGCCAGATCAAAGTGCAAACCGGTCGCCAAAGTGCAGGCCGTGTGGAGGTGACGGCGGGCCTGATGGCCGATGCCCGTGTGGTGACCGGTGGCGGTGCATTCTTGAACCACGGTGACACCGTGCGTGTGGTGGATGCGGCGGCTTCTGCTGCGGCCCCTGCTGCTGCCGTTAGCGCCGCGGCCAAACCCGCCCAATAAACAAAGGGACGCCATGCTCAACGTCTCTTCTTGGTCGATCCGCAACCCGATCCCGGCCGTCATGCTGTTTGTGCTGCTGACGCTGGCCGGCTTTATCGCCTTTGGGTCGATGAAAGTGCAGAACTTTCCAGACCTGGATGTGCCCACCATCAGCGTGACCGCCAGCTTGCCAGGCGCGGCGCCCTCGCAGCTCGAAACCGATGTGGCCCGCAAGCTCGAAAACGCGCTGGCCCCGCTGCAAGGTCTCAAGCACATCACCACCAAAGTGCAAGACGGCGTGGTGTCGATCACCGCCGAGTTCCGCATGGAAAAGCCCACGCAAGAAGCGGTGGACGATGTGCGCTCGGCCATTCAAGGGGTGCGGGCCGATTTGCCCGGTGATCTGCGCGACCCGGTGGTGCAAAAAATCAATTTGGCGGGCACCCCGGTGCTGGCCTACACCGTGCGCTCTGAGCGCATGGACGATGAAGCCCTGTCTTGGTTGGTTGACAAAGAGATCACCCGCAAGCTCTAGTCGCTGCGCGGTGTGGGGGCTGTCAACCGCGTGGGCGGCGTGACGCGTGAGGTGCAGGTCTCGCTCGATGTGAACCGTTTGCAGTCGCTGGGCATCACAGCCGCTGAAGTGTCGCGCCAACTCAAACAGGTGCAGCAAGAAGGTGCCGGTGGCCGCATGGACTTGGGCGCGGGCGAGCAGCCGGTGCGCACCTTGGCCACCGTGAAGACGGCGCAAGAGGTGGGGCAAATTGAGCTGGCCACTTCGCGCGGCGCACGCGTGCGCTTGGACCAGGTGGCCACCATCAGCGACACGCTGGCCAATCCGCGCTCGGCGGCCAGCTTGGATGGCAAGCCCGTGGTGGGCTTTGAGGTGGTGCGCAGCAAGGGCGAGAGCGAAGTGGCCGTGGGCCGCTTGGTGCGCCAAGCGCTGGCCGACTACCGCCTGCAAAACCCAGACATCGAGATCACCGAGGCGTTTGACTTTGTGACCCCGGTGCAAGAGGAATACGACGGCTCATTGACGCTGCTGTACGAAGGCGCGATTTTGGCGGTGCTGGTGGTGTGGCTGTTTTTGCGCGACTGGCGGGCCACCTTTGTCTCGGCAGTGGCTTTGCCGCTGTCGGTCGTTCCGGCCTTCATTGGCATGGCTTATTTGGGGTTTTCCATCAACGTGGTGACTTTGCTGGCGCTGTCTTTGGTGATTGGTGTGCTGGTGGACGATGCGATTGTCGAGGTGGAAAACATCGTGCGCCATTTGCGCATGGGCAAGTCGCCCTACCAAGCGGCCATGGAAGCGGCAGACGAGATCGGCTTGGCCGTGATCGCCACCACCTTCACCTTGATCGCGGTGTTTTTGCCCACGGCCTTCATGAGCGGCATTCCGGGCAAGTTCTTCAAGCAGTTTGGCTGGACGGCTTCGCTGGCGGTGTTTGCCTCGCTGGTGGTGGCGCGGGTGCTCACACCCATGATGGCGGCCTACATCTTGAAGCCCATCGTCACCGCGGCGCACGAGCCGGCTTGGCTCAAGCGCTACATGGTTTGGGCCACTTGGTGCATGAAGCACCGCTTCGTCACCATGGTGCTGGCCACCTTGTTTTTCATCGGCTCCATCATGCTGGTGCCTTTGCTGCCCAAGGGCTTTATTCCGCCCGACGACAACTCGCAAACCCAGGTGTATGTGGAGTTGCCCCCCGGCTCGAATTTGGCCCAAACCCAAGCCAGCGCCGAACACGCCCGCCAGCTTTTGATGACGGTCAAAGACGTGAAAAGCATCTACACCACCATCGGTGGCGGCAGTGCGGGCACCGACCCCTTTGCGGGTGGCGGTGCCGCCGAGGTGCGCAAAGCCACACTCACCATCCAGCTGACCGAGCGCGGCACGCGCCCGCGCAAGCAAGTGATTGAAAACGACATCCGCACCGCTTTGCAGCAAGTGCCCGGTGTGCGCACCAAGGTCGGTTTGGGGGGCTCGGGTGAGAAGTACCTGCTGGTGCTCACGGGCGATGACCCGCAGGCCCTGCAAACCGCCGCCATGGCGGTCGAGCGCGACTTGCGCACCATCCAAGGCTTGGGCTCCATCGCCTCGACGGCCAGCTTGGTGCGACCCGAGATCGCGGTGCGCCCTGACTTTGCCAAAGCGGCCGATTTGGGCGTGACCACTGCGGCCATCAGCGACACCTTGCGCGTGGCCACCTTGGGCGACTACGACGCGGCGCTGCCCAAACTCAATTTGTCGGAGCGCCAGCTGCCCATCGTCGTCAAGTTGGGCGACGAGGTCCGGCAAGACCTGAGCACGCTCGAACGCTTGATGGTGCCGGGCAGCCGTGGTCCCGTCATGCTCAGCCAGGTCGCCAGCGTCGAGGTGGCCGGTGGCCCTGCTGTGATCGACCGCTACGACCGCCAGCGCAACATCAACTTCGAGATCGAGCTGTCGGGCATGCCGTTGGGCGATGTGACCGCGGCGGTGCAAGAACTGCCCGCCCTGCAAAGCCTGCCGCCGGGCGTGAAGGTGGTGGAAGTGGGCGATGCCGAAGTCATGGGCGAGCTGTTTGCCAGTTTTGGCCTGGCCATGCTGATCGGTGTGCTGTGCATCTACATCGTGCTGGTTTTGCTGTTCAAAGGCTTTTTGCAGCCCGTCACGATTTTGGCGGCCTTGCCGCTGTCGCTCGGCGGGGCCTTCGTGGGCTTGCTGATCGCGCAAAAGAGTTTTTCCATGCCTTCGCTCATCGGGCTGATCATGCTCATGGGCATTGCCACCAAAAACTCCATCTTGCTGGTGGAATACGCGATCGAAGCGCGGCGTGGCCGCCCCGCCACCGATGGCCACCCCGCCGTGCCCGGCATGAGCCGCTGGGACGCCATCTTGGACGCTTGCCACAAACGTGCGCGCCCGATTGTGATGACCACCATCGCCATGGGTGCGGGCATGTTGCCCATTGCCGTGGGTTGGGGCGCAGCCGATGTGAGTTTCCGCTCGCCCATGGCGATTGCCGTGATCGGCGGCCTGCTCACCAGCACCGTGCTGAGCTTGCTGGTGATCCCGGTGGTGTTCACTTACCTCGATGATTTGGGGCTGTGGGCCGGGCGCATGCTGCGCAAGTGGCGCACCCACTGAGCCTGGGGCCTGTCCGTCATCTGGCAAAGACGATCGAAACCCTTTGCGTCATCCCCGCGAAAGCGGGGATCCATGCCCTCCATGACCGTCATCCTCGCGAACGCGGGGATCCATGCCTGCGACGACCATGGATTCCCGCCTTCGCGGGAATGACAAATGAAGAAACGGGTTTGACAAATGAAGAAGCTGGAATGACAGATGAGCGGGAATGACGAGCCCGTTTCAAACCGCCTCTAGTCCCTCTCGCGTGGCCTCGGCTTGCGCACGAATTTGTGCCCGGTCTTCCTCGCTCATCTTGCCCACATGCTTGACCATGAGCGCGGTGCGGGGGTTGCCTGAAAAGTCCTTTTCATGGCGGATCAAAAAATCCCAGTACAGCGTGGTCATGGGGCAGGCGGTGGGTCCGGTGCGCACATCGGGCTGGTAGCGGCAGCCTTTGCAGTAGTTGCTCATGCGGCTGATGTACTGGCCGCTGGCCACATAGGGTTTGCTGGTGAAACGCCCGCCGTTGGCGTGCAGCGCCATGCCCAGCGTGTTGGGTGTTTCCACCCATTCCACCGCGTCCACATACATGGCGCGGTACCAGGCGCTGACCTGCTGCGGTGACAGTCCGGCCAGCACCGCAAATTGCCCGGTGACCATGAGCCGCTGGATGTGGTGCGCGTAGCCGTGTTGCAGGGTCTGGCCGATGGTGGCTTGCATGCAGGCCATGTGCGTGTCGCCCGTCCAATACCAATGCGGCAGGTCGCGTGTGTGGCCGTAGTGGTTGGCGTCGGCCATGTGTGGCATGTCGAGCCAGTACACGCCGCGAATGAACTCGCGCCAGCCCAGCACCTGGCGAATGAAGCCTTCCACGCTGGCCAGTGGCAGGCCGCGTGCGTGATAAGCCTGTTCGGCGGCGGTGATCACTTCGCGTGGGTTTAACAAATGCAGGTTCAGGCTGCTGCCCACCAATGCGTGCCAGCCAAAAGGCAGCGTGGTCCACATGGCGTCTTGCCAGGCCCCAAAATTTTCAAGGCGTTGGTCGATGAAGTGTTGCAGCGCCACCAAGGCATCTTCACGGGTCACGGGCCAGGCAAAGTGGTCCAGCGTGCCGGGGTGCCCTGCAAAGCGTTGGCGCACCACCGCGATCACGTCTTGCGTCACGCGGTCGGGGGCAAAGCGGGCCGGCGGTGGCACCGTGCCGGGGCCTTTGGCGCCAAAGCCTTTTCGGTTCTCGGCATCAAAATTCCATTGGCCCCCGATCGGCTCTTTGCCCTCCATCAGCACGCCATGGCGTTTGCGCATCTCGCGGTAAAAGAACTCCATGCGCAGCTCTTTTTTGTCGCCGGCCCAACGGGCAAACTCGGCGCGGCTGCACATGAAATGGGTGTCGCCCACCCAGCGCAGCAGCACCTGGGCTTGTTCGGCCGCTGCTTCGATCAGACTGTCCATGCGCCAAGCCCCGGTTTCCATCACCACCAGGGCCTTGGGTGTGTGGCTTTGCAGCGCATCGATCAGCCGTCCGGCGAAGTCGGCGGGCAAGTTGTCGTCGCCCAGCCGCAGGTAGGTACAGGGCCAGCGGCGGCGGTGCGCCTCGTTGGCAAAGTGGCGCATGCCCGACAAAAACAGCGCGATGCGGGCCTGGTGGTTCCAGACCTCGTCCGCTTCGCTGTCGGCCTCGATCATCAAAAGCCGGTCTTGCGCTGGGTCAAAGTTTTCAAAAGCCGGGTTGTCCCAGCCCAGCTGGTCGCCCAGCACCAAAATCAGGTGGCGTGTCATGCGGTGTCTTTTTGTGGAATGGCGCGGCAGCTTGAGCCGCTCGTGTTTCAGCGGGTGACGCCTCAGGCCTTGGCTGGGGCCGTGCCTTTGGCGGCGCGGCAGCGGTCGCTGCAATACAGCACGCTGTCCCAGTTCTTGGCCCAGCTTTTGCGCCAGCTCATGGCGCGGCCACACACCGCGCAGGGTTTTTGCGGTAAATCCTGTTTGTTCCCTTTAAAACCCGAGGGTTTGGGCATGCGCTTCTCCAATGAAAACGGGGCTGGCGTGACAAGCTGTAGAAACAAGTTTAAACTAACCAGTCACAAAATAGATTTCAAAGTGCAAATGAACCACTCTTGGGTAAAACAATGGGGCGGCAGCCTGCTGATGGCCGTTTTGGCCGCTGTGCTGGGCTTGGGCCTGGACGCAGCGCAGGCCAGCCCACAAACAGCGACACAAGCAGCCACAAAAACAGCGGCCTGCCCTGCCATCCTCAGCCACACCGTTGAGCGGTTGCAAGACGAAAAACCCCAGTCGCTGTGTCAATACGCTGGCAAGGTGGTGTTGGTGGTCAACACCGCCAGTTTTTGCGGTTTCACTTCGCAATACAAAGGCTTGGAGGCTTTGAACACCCAATACAAAGACCAAGGCTTGGTGGTGTTGGGCTTTCCGTCCAACGACTTTGCGCAAGAAAAAGGCAGCAACAAAGAGATTGCCGATTTTTGCGAAAGCACCTTTGGTGTGAAGTTTCCGATGTTCACCAAAACCCAAGTCACGGGCGATGGTGCTGCGCCGCTGTACAAACAATTGACCGCACAAACAGGTCAGAAGCCTCGTTGGAATTTTCACAAATACCTGATTGGTCGTGACGGCAAAGTCATTGACCAGTACAGCAGCATGACCGGCCCGGACAGCAAAACGCTGCTCTCGGCCATCGACAAAGCCCTGAAAGCCAAGCCATGAGCCGACGCATGAAACTGGCCATCGTGGGGTCGGGCATTTCAGGCCTGGCCGTGGCCCACACCCTGAAAGACCATGCCGACATCACCGTGTTCGAGGCGGGCGATTATTTTGGCGGCCACACCCACACGGTGGATGTCACGTTGCCCACGCCGCAGGGCATGGTTACGCATGGGGTGGACACGGGTTTTTTGGTGTTCAACGAACGCACCTACCCCAACCTGATCCAACTGTTTGCCGATCTCAACGTAGAGACGGCGCCGTCGGACATGTCGTTTTCGGTCAAGGTGCCGGGCGCATTGAATGGCAAAACTCTGGAGTGGAGCGGCACCGACTTGAACAGCGTGTTCGCCCAGCGGCGCAACCTGATCAACCCGCGCTTTTGGCGCATGCTGGCCGATGTGATGCGCTTCAACGCTTTGTGCACCCGCATTGCCCAAGAGCAGCGCGAAGCTCAGTTGCAGCAACCGCTGTCTGAATTTTTGCGCAGCCACAAGTTCAGCGAACCGTTTCGCGATTGGTATTTCTTGCCCATGCTGGGCTGCATCTGGAGTTGCCCGACCGACCAGATGCTGCAGTTTCCGGTGGCGACCATGATCCGCTTTTGCCACAACCACGGCCTGATTCAGGTGACGAACCGCCCGCAGTGGTTCAGCGTGGTGGGCGGTGCACGCCACTATGTCGAGAAAATTTTGGCGGGCGTGCACGACAAACGCCTGAACACGCCCGTGCGCCTGATCGAGCGCGACGCGCAGGGTGTGCGCATCGTCACCGACGGCCATGCCGAACGTTTTGACCAAGTCGTCATCGCCACCCACACCGACCAGGCACTGGGTTTGTTGCGCGAGCCCAGCACCTATGAGCGCAGCTTGTTGGGTGCGATCCGCTACCAGGACAACCGCGCTGTGCTGCACACCGACGCCAGCGTGTTGCCCGCCAACGCCAAGACCTGGGCCGCATGGAACTACGAACGCGCCGCCAGCAGCGAGCGCGAATCTTCACGGGTGTGTTTGCATTACTTGCTCAACCGCTTGCAGCGCATCCCGTTTGCGCAGCCCGTGGTGGTGTCGCTCAACCCGCTGCAAGCAATTGACCCGACCACCATCGTGGGCGAATACGACTACGCGCACCCCGTGTTTGACGTGGCCGCCATCGAGGCGCAAAAGCGTTTGCCTTTGTTGCAAGGCCAGCAACACACCTGGTACGCCGGGGCCTGGACAGGCTATGGCTTTCACGAAGACGGCCTCAAGTCGGGCCTGCAAGTCGGGCGCGCCTTGCTCAAGCAAATCCACGAGCAAGCCCAAGTTGACCCGGACAAGTTGACCGCATGAAGCCTGCCACCGCGCTCATCGGCTGGGGCCAGGTGCGCCACACGCGCCATCGCCCGGCGCACCATGCCTTTGTTTACCCCACGGCATTTTTGATGTTGCCGATGCGCTGTTTGCAAGCAGGCCAGGGCGCCCAAGACTTGGCCATCAACCGCCGCGCTTGGTTCGCTTTCCATGACGCAGACCATGGCGATGGCCGTTCAGTCGAACAAGGCGGTGCATTGGCTTGGCTCGATGAGCTGCTGCAGCATGAAGGCATTCACGATGCCACAGGCGAGGTCTGGCTGCAGGCCTTTCCCCGCGTGCTGGGCCATGCCTTCAAGCCCGTGAGTTTTTGGTACGCGCACCGCACCGATGGCAGCTTGGCAGCCATCGTGGCCGAGGTGAACAACACCTTTGGCGAGCGCCATTGCTACCTGCTGCCCGATCCGCAATATGGCCACACGCTGTTGGCCCACAAGGTTTTCCATGTCTCGCCCTTTTGCGACGTACAGGGCGAGTACCGCTTTCGCTTCATGCGCACGCACCACGCTGGGCAAGACCGCATCGTGGCCCGCGTGGACCACGCCGATGCCGACGGCCCCTTGATAGACACCAGCTGGAGCGGTGTGCTCGAGCCCGCCACCGCAGCCGCTTTGCGCCGCGTGATGTGGCGCTTTCCACTGCTGACTTTTGGCGTGGTGGCACGCATCCACTGGCATGCGCTGTTGCTCTGGCTGAAAAAAGTACCGTTCTGGCGCAAGCCCGAACTTCCCCGTGATTTTGTGACCCGATGAACACTGGACCCCACCGGATGCCCACCATGAAGACCGCTGACCCCGCCACTGCACAACGAGACTTGAGCGGCCCTAGCGCCCTGAGCGCCGCTGCGCAGATTTCGCACGCCAGTTTGCCCAAAGCCGCCACGCGTTTGCTGGGCCTGCTGACCCGCCTGAAAATCGGCACGCTCACCCTGCATGCGCCCGACGGCAACTTTCAGGTCTTTGGAACTCACGAAGCCCCGTTTGCGGCCTTGCACATCCACCGCTGGGACCTGTGTGCCGAGGTGCTCAAGTCGGGCGACATTGGTTTTGCCGAAGGCTATATGGCGGGCGATTGGGACACGCCCGATCTGGCCGCGTTGCTGCGCTTGTTGATCGCCAACCGCACGCAAATCGAGGGCGCTATTTATGGCCATTGGCTGGGGCGCTTGGCTTACCGCATCAAGCACCTGCTCAACCGCAACAACCGGACCAACAGCCGTAAAAACATCCACGCCCATTACGACCTGGGCAATGCGTTTTACGAGCTGTGGCTAGACGGCACGATGAACTACTCGTCGGCCTGGTTCGACGGTGACCACACGCAAGACATGGCCGCTGCGCAAAAGGCCAAAGTGCGCCGCGCTTTGCGCATGGTCAACGCGCAGCCGGGTGACCGCGTGCTGGAGATCGGCTGCGGCTGGGGTGCACTGGCCGAGTCGGCTACCACCGAGTTTGGCGCGCACATCACCGGTGTGACCTTGTCGACCGAGCAGCTGGCCTTTGCCCAAGCCCGCATGCAAGCCCATGGCGTTCAGCCCCAAGCTGACTTGCGTTTGCAGGACTACCGCGACATCAGCGACGGCCCATATGACGCGGTCTGCTCGATCGAGATGATCGAGGCGGTCGGGCAAGCGTATTGGCCCACCTACTTTCAGACGGTGTCTCGTTTGCTCAAGCCCGGTGGCCGGGCCTGTATCCAGAGCATCACCATCGACGATGCGCTGTTTGAGCGCTATGTGCACTCCACCGATTTCATCCAGCAGTACATTTTTCCGGGCGGTTGCCTGCCCAGCCCGAGCGAGTTTCGCAAGCAGGCGCAGGCCGCGGGTTTGCAGGTGGTCGATGAGCTGAACTTCGGCCCCGATTACGCCGAGACTTTGCGCCGCTGGCGCGAGGGTTTCATGGCGCAGCTTGATACGGTGCGAACGCTCAATTTTGACGAACGTTTTATCCGCTTGTGGGCGTTTTATCTGGCGTATTGCGAAGCCGCTTTTGATGAGGCCAACATCGACGTGATTCAGTTCACCCTGGTCAAACCGGGCTGATGCACATGCACTCGCGCGCGCAAACCACACCCTTTAAAGCGATGCTGCACAGGCAAGCGCTGTGGCTGCGTTGTTGTGGGTGTGCCTTTGTGTGGGCGATGGTGTCGGGTGTTGCGCAGGCGCAAGCCCCCGCCAACGTCCATGCCAACGCCAACATGGCCGAGGCCCAAGCCACCCCCTTGGGCAACCCGAATGCCCAGTACAGCCGCCCCGAAGTTGCGGCACTGCGAGGTGCCGTGCCCACAGCACCTGTGCGTTTGCGTGTCTGGGGGTTCGAGGTCTATGACGCCCGCTTGTGGACACCACTGGGTTTTCGGCACAGCCAAGCCGCGCAGTTTCCGTTTGCGCTGGAGCTGCAATACCTGCGCCGCCTCGAAGGCGCGGCCATCGCCAACCGCTCGATTGATGAAATGCGGCGTGTGGGCCTCTTCACCGATGCACAGGCGCAAAGCTGGTTGATGGCCATGCGCGAGTTTTTCCCCAACGTGAGTGCCGGGGAACGCATCACGGGCGTGAATTTGCCGGGCGAAGGGGCAGAATTTTGGGTCAATGGCCAGCGTGTGGGCGCGGTGAAAGACCCCGCCTTTGCGCGCTTGTTTTTTGGCATCTGGCTCGATGAACGCACTTCAGAGCCCAAGATGCGCGCGCAGCTGCTGCAAGGCCTGCAGCCATGAGCACAGCAAGCGCAATCGGGCATGGTGCTGCGCAGCGCCATGCCGCGGCAGCCTACGGTTTGCTGGGCTTGCCGTTGGCCTTTGTGGCCTTGCCGGTTTATGTGCATTTGCCCAATTTGTATGCCCAACAACACGGCGTACCGCTGGCGGCTTTGGGGGCGGTGCTGCTGCTCAGCCGCAGCATTGATGCCGTGGTTGACCCGTGGCTTGGTCGTTGGGGTGACCGCTTGTATCGCCATTCATGGCGTGTCGTTTGGCTGACGGCGGTGTTGTTGGCCTTGGCCGTGGCACTGGGTTTTGCTGCCTTGTTTTTTCCACCTGCAGCGACGCTGTCGCCTACAGGCTTGCTGGTCTGGGTGGCTGCAGCGCTCACCCTCAGCCACTTGGCCTACAGCGGCTTGGGTATCTTGCACCAAGCGTGGGCCGCACGGCAGGGTGGCGGTGGCGTGGCGCAAAGCCGCTGGGTCGCCTGGCGCGAAGGCTTTGCTTTGGTTGGCGTGTTGCTGGCCTCGGCTTTGCCTGCCCTTTGGGGTTGGACGTTGACGACCGCCTTGCTGGTTTTCATGCTGGCGCTGGGCTTGCTCAGCTGGCAACGCACGGCACAGCAGGCGGCCAGTTTGGCCGCAACCCCGGCAGGGCGTGTCGATCACGATCACGATCACGATCACGGTGCCCACGAAGCCACGAGCTTGTGGCAACCCTGGAAGCACGCGGACTTTCGCCGTCTGTTGCTGGTGTTCATGCTCAATGGCTTGGCCAGTGCAGTGCCTGCCACCCTGGTGCTGTTTTTTGTGCAAGACCGCTTGCAGGCCCCCAAGGCCATGGAGCCCCTGTTTTTGGGCTTGTACTTTGCCGCTGGTGCCTTGTCTTTTCCGTTGTGGCTCAAGGTGATTGATCGCATTGGGCTGTTGCGCACTTGGGCCACTGGCATGGCCTTGTCTGTCTTGGCCTTTGTCAGCGTGGTCACGCTGGGCGCAGGCGACACCACAGGCTTTTTGGTGGTTTGCGCGGTGTCGGGGATGGCCTTGGGCGCAGACCTCACGGTGCCCGGTGCCTTGCTCAACCAGTTGATTGATCGCTGCGGTGAGCGTGGCCGCACGGACGGCGCTTTCATGGGCTGGTGGAATCTGGCCACCAAACTCAATCTGGCACTGGCAGCAGGCTTGTCCTTGCCCCTTTTGGGCTTGTGGGGCTATGCACCGGGTCAGCAGGGTGCCAATGCCGTGCTGGCGCTGGGCTTGGCCTATGGCTTGCTGCCCTGCGTGCTCAAGCTCTTGGCCGGGCTGGCTTTGTACGGGGGCTTGATGCGTCGCCCGGATTTGATTTTGGGGCCTGAAACGGCCCACCCTTCGGCATGAAGCCGCTTTGACATTCGACAACGGGAGCCCTCCATGAGCCACAACAACGCCATGATCCACCGCCGCGCCGCCTTGACCCGCCTGGCCGTTTTGCCAGCGGTAGCGGCCACACCTTTTTTGGCCAGTTGTGCCGGGCCTCAGGTGCAAAGTTATGCGCAAGAAAAGCCACAGTTGGACCTGCGCACTTACTTCAATGGCACGCTGGACGCTTGGGGCGTTTTCACCGACCGCGGTGGCCAGGTGGTCAAGCGCTTCACGGTGGTCATGACTTGCACATGGCAAGGTGACGAAGGTGTTTTGGACGAAGCCTTTGTGTACGCCGACGGGACGAAACAACGGCGCATTTGGCGGCTCAAAGCCGGGCCCAACGGCACTTACACCGGCCATGCCGATGATGTGGTGGGCGAGGCCAGGGGCCAAGTCAGCGGCAACGCGTTCCGCTGGGGCTACACGCTGGCGCTGCCGGTCGATGGCCGTGTCTGGCATGTCGACTTTGACGACTGGATGTACCTGATGGACGAGCGCGTCATGCTGAACAAAGCCACCATGAGCAAGTGGGGCGTGAAGCTGGGCGAAGTCACTTTGTCGTTCACGCGCCGCACACCTTTGGCGGCCCAACCGGTTTGATGCGCATGAGTCCCAACACGTTAAACACAGCAGGCACGCTGACCGGCAACGCGGGCATCGCCGCCGCTGTCCCCGCGGTGATGCCCAAAATCAACCCGCAGCCCGCACCTGCCGCCACCGTGCGCAGCTGGCTGCAATTGAACACGCCCATCACCGATTGGCAAGGCCGTCGGGTCTGGTTGGTGGGGGCGTCTACCGGCATTGGCTTGGCTTGTGCACAGGCCCTGCGAGCGGCCGGGGCGCAGGTGGTGGTGTCGGCCCGCAACGCGCAAGGCGTGCAAGACTGGGCCGCACAAGATGCGGGTGTGCAGTGGCATGCGCTCGATGTGGGTGAGCCTTTACAAGTGCAAGCCACAGCCCGCGCTATCTTGGCTCAAGGCCCGCTTGACCTGGTGGTCTATGCCGCTGGTTATTACCAAGCGCAACGCGCCACAGCCATGGACATTGATAACTTGTTGCAGCACGACAAGGTCAACTACCAAGGTGCGTTGCAGGTCATCCATGCGGTGCTGCCCAGCATGTTGGCGCGGCAAAGCGGGCACATCAGCTTGCTCAGCAGCGTGGCGGGCTGGCGCGGCTTGCCCAACGGCTTGGCCTACGGCCCGACCAAGGCAGCACTCACCCACCTGGCCGAGACGCTTTACTTGGACCTGCAAGACCAAGGCATCGGCGTGAGCGTGGTCAACCCCGGTTTTGTGGCCACGCCGCTCACGGCGCAAAACCAGTTCACCATGCCCGCGCTCATCAGCCCTGAGCAAGCTGCACGCGAGATGCTCCAGGGCTGGGCACAAGGCCAGTTCGATATTCACTTTCCCAAACGCTTCACGCTGTGGCTCAAGCTGCTGCGTTTGTTGCCCTACCGCCTGTACTTTCCGCTGGTGCGCAAGTTCACGGGCCTGTAAGCCTGCATTGAAAGCCTCTCATGGACACCCGACAAGCCACACACCATCTGGCCACATTTTTTGAATCGTTGTCACCGCAAAGCGTGTCGCAGTTGCACACGCTTTATGACGCGCAAGCCACGTTCAAAGACCCGTTCAACGAGGTACAAGGCCTGACCGAGATCGAGCGAATTTTTCGCCACATGTACGTGGCGCTGGACCAGCCGCATTTCGTCATCACCGGGCAACTGGTGGAGGGTGTGCAGGCCTTTTTGACTTGGGAATTTAAATTTCGCTTCAAGCGCTTTGACACCACCACCTTGCAAACCGTGCGCGGCGCAAGCCATGTGGTGTTCAACGAACAAGGGCTGGTGACCTTGCACCGCGATTATTGGGACGCGGCGGAAGAGCTGTACGAAAAATTGCCGGTACTGGGCGGTGTGATGCGTTGGCTCAAAAAACGGGCGAATAGCTGACCGCCATGCGCCCGTGCGAGCCTTGTGCTTGTGGGCCTGTGAGCCCGGCGCGGGCAGATCAGACCGGCAAACTGTCCACAAAGCTCTGCCGCTGCGACAGTTTGTCGTGCAGCTTGTGCAGGTTCGGGTAAGGCGTGCGCCAGTCGATTTGCGGGAACCTGAAATCGAGATAACCAACAGCGCAGCCTACGGCGATGTCAGAAAGACTCAGGTGAATGCCCGAGCAAAACGCTTTCTCGCCCAGGCCATGGCTCATGGCATGCAAGGCGTGCTGGATTTTGTCCAGTTGGCGGTCAATCCAGGCTTGGCTGCGTTCGCTGTCTTTGCGGTCGGGCCAGACGGCTTCCATGCGGGCCAGCAAAGCGGCATCCAGCAGGCCATCGGCCAAGGCTTCCCATGTTTTCACTTCGGCACGCTCGCGGCCATTGGCCGGAATCAGCTTGCCAACTGGCGACAGAGTGTCGAGGTATTCCAC
>OFRD01000046.1_pt1 | contig 39497 bp, 32 predicted proteins | sample 1543041 | NCBI WGS metagenome assembly OFRD01 (sample SAMN07774234, study PRJEB24372) | wastewater metagenome | isolation source: Exp Tend CN 100WW | collected 2016-02
CGCACATGAAAACCGAACTCGACAACCTGATGCAGCAGCGCAGCCTGGATGCGCTGCTGGTTTCGGGTGGAACACATGAGAACCCGTGCATGTACTACCTGGCAAACGGCGCCAAGGTTGGCGCTAGCACGCTCGCAATCAAGCAGCGGGGCCACGAACCAGTGCTGATTGTGGTTGGCATGGAACGCGACGAGGCCGCAAAATCCGGATTACAGGTGGTTGACCGCGCAAAGTACAAACCAAGTGAACTGCTGGCTGCCGAAGGTGGCGATGCGCTGCGGGCGCACGCACGGCTGGTGCAGGCGCTGTGCGCAGACTTTGGCATTTCTGGCAGTGTAGGCGTGTACGGACGCGCCGAGCAAGGGCACACGCTGGCGCTGTTTGCGGACCTCGCCCAGCGCATGCCGGCAATCCGCTTTGTGGGCGAGACCACACCCACAGTTTTCGACCGCGCACAGCGCACCAAAAGCGCTGCCGAAATGGCGCGCATCCGGCGCGCAGCTGCAGCCGCCATCAGTGTCATCGGGCAGACGCGCGACTTTCTGGCCAGCCACCGGGCGCGCGCCGGCGTGCTGGTTACTGCAGCCGGCAGCCCGCTCACCATTGGCGCGGTCAAGCGCGAGATCCGGCGCTGGACCTTTGAGCTGGAGCTTGAGGATCCGGAAGGCGTGATCTTTGCGATCGGGCGCGATGCAGCCGTGCCGCATTCGCACGGCGAGGATGCGCAGCCCATAGAGCTTGGCCGCACAATCGTCTTTGACTACTTTCCGCGCGAGGCTGGCGGCGGATATTTTTATGACTTTACGCGCACATGGTGTGTGGGCCATGCGCCGCCGGAGGTGGAGCGCGTGCACGCCGAGGTGCATGCTGCATTCGATATTGCCATCAACAGCATGTTCGTGGGCCAGGCGTGCCGCGAGCCCCAGCGCCTTGTAAATGAATACTTTGAGAAGCTGGGCCATCCCACCAGCCACAGCCATCCGGGCACCACCAATGGTTATTTGCATGGCCTCGGGCACAGCTTGGGCCTGAGCGTCCATGAAGCCATCCGGCTGGCAGATGTGCCCGGTAACGATGACAAGCTTGAAGCCGGCATGGTGCTCACCGTTGAGCCCGGGTTGTATTACCCGGAGCGCGGGTTTGGCGTGCGCATCGAGGATTTCATTTATATGAACCCGGACACCGGGCGTCCCGAAACCATTGGAGAGTTTGACAAGCAGCTGGTCATCCCTGTGCGTGCCGGCTGACCACAACCATGCCCACGCGCATACTTGGCATTGAAACATCCTGCGATGAAACCGCAGCGGGCGTGGTGGAAGACGGCCGAACGGTGCTCTCCAATGTAATTGCATCGCAAAGCGAGCTGCACGCGCAATACGGCGGGGTGTTTCCAGAAATGGCGTCGCGCGCGCATGTGCAGCTTGTGTACCAAGTCATCGACGCTGCGCTCAAGCAGGCGCATGTTGCGCTGCGCGACATCGACGCGATTGCTGTTACGCGCGGACCGGGCTTGGTGGGCTCGCTGGTGGTGGGCATGAACGCGGCCAAAGGCCTGGCATTGGGCAGCGGCCTGCCGCTGCTCGGCATCAACCATCTCGAGGGCCACCTCTATTCACTGTGGCTTACCAGTGCAGTGCGCAGCATCAAGTTCCCGGTGCTCGCGCTCATCGTATCTGGCGGCCACACAGAGCTGGTGCTTGCCACCGGGCATCTTGAGTACCAGCGCTTGGGCGGCACACTGGACGACGCTGCGGGCGAGGCCTTCGACAAAGTGGGGCGCCTGCTGGGTATGCCATACCCCGCCGGGCAGCACATGGAACTTGCAGCGCAGCGCGGCAATCCGGATGCGTTTAATTTTCCACGGGCGTGGATGGATGACAGCTGGGATTTTTCTTTTAGCGGATTGAAGACGGCAGTTGCGCGGGCAGTGAAAAGCCCGGCGCTTGCCGGCAGCGCGGCGAAATCACCGCGCCCAAAGGAGCTGCCCGTCGACGATCTGGCTGCCAGCTTTCAAGCTGCAGCCATCGACGTACTTGCAGAAAAAACGGCGCAGGCTGCAGAGAAGTTCAAGGCGCGCGGCATTCTTATCGCCGGCGGTGTTTCCGCCAACCGCCTGCTGCGCTCGGAGATTGAAGATCGCGCTGGCAAAGTGCCGGTGTATTCACCGCCGCAAGCATTGTGCACAGACAACGCCGCGATGATTGCGGCTGCCGCCCACCAGCGCCTGGCCGCCGGCCACGCGGATGACCTGGCAATGGATGTGCTGCCAACATGGCCGCTGGCCATCTGATTTGGGCTGCCGCAGTTTGTAGATAGAAGCACAAAGCCCACCATTGCGGGTGGGCTTACGGTGTGAGCCGCACAGGAATCGAACCTGTAACCAAGGGCTTAAAAGGCCCCTGCTCTGCCAATTGAGCTAGCGGCCCATCGCCGTAAAATAATTTTAGCACCGGCTCCAATCATGGTCAATCGCGCGCTGCAACATGTACTGCTCTCGCCGCATTTTGATGATGTTGTGTTTTCTTGCGGTGCGCTGGTGGCGCAATGGGTGCGCAGCGGACAGCGCGTTGCAATCGTCACCATTTGCGCGGGCCTGCCGCCGGCCGGTCCGTTGTCCGCGTATGCCAGCCGGCTGCACGAGCGTTGGAACCCTGCGGGCCTGGGCACGCCCGCACAACTGGTCGCGCAGCGCAGGGCGGAAGATCTGCGCGCCGCAGATTTGCTGGGCGCAATGGCAGTTCACCTCACACTTCCGGACTGCATCTACCGCGTAAATCCCGAAGGCGGGTGGCTCTACGCCGGGCATGCGCAAATCTTTGGAACGCTGCATGCCGTGGAGCACGCGCTGGTGCAGCAACTGGCGCAGCAGCTTGTGCGCATTAGTGGCGTGACAGCGGACACCCACATCTGGATACCACTTGCGCTTGGCAACCATGTGGACCATCAACTAGTGCGCTTGTCCGCGCAGCAATCCGAGCTGCCCGGCAAGCGTGGATATTACGAGGACTACCCGTACGCAGAAGATGCTGCAGCGATGCAGTGCATCACTCTGCCAAGTTCAGATTTGACGGCGCGTGCCATGCCGGTCACGGCGCAAGACCTGGATGCAAAGCTGGCTGCGATCAGCGCCTACGAATCGCAACTATCGTCGTTTTGGGTGGACGGGGCCGACATGCGCCAGCGCGTAACGGACTATGCTGTCCGTACGGGTGGTGGCGCGCCCGCTGAGCGACTGTGGGTGCGGGGAAAACATGATACTTCAATCAAGTTATTCAACGACTAACTCGATTGCGGGAGCACATTTGAAATACAGTCCCAGCTTACAAATTTCCGCACCTCAAATAATAGCCCGGGCAACTTATTCTTTGCCTATCCCGGCAAAGTACACTTATCTGCAATATAGATTGCGCTAGAAGATAAAGTTATCTGTCTCGCCTAAAGTACAATCTCTACATTCGAAGGATGACTAAGGGAAAACCAAAAATGTACATTACAGACAATTTTGCGGTAGTAGTACCAATGGCGAATGAACAAGAGCAGTTTACGTCCTTCGTTTTACAATTATCTGCAACCTTAGACCGGCTCCAATCGGGATGTGTATATTTTATAGTAGATCGAATCTCTCAGGACAATACACTTCATCTATGCCAAGAGTTTTCCAACAAAGATAGCCGCTTTATTACCATCTGGGCTCCGGAATGCAAGAATGTTGTTGATGCCTATATGCGCGGTTACCGAGAAGCATACGACAAAGGGGCCGATGTAATCATAGAAATGGATGCCGGACTCAGCCACGACCCGCGCGCTATCCCGATGTTCTTACGAGTCTTAAACGAAGGCAATGAGTGTGCGTTCGGCAGCCGTTTTATCAACGGCGGCTCTATCTGGGATTCGACCTATTACCGTACTTTTTTGTCGCGTGCAGGAACTATTCTTTCCAACACTCTTTTGGGAACCTCGATGGCAGACATGACCTCTGGATTCCAAGGCTTTCACCGCGACATAGTTGGCAAGATCTTGGCGTATCCGCTGCTCTCAAAAGCACACTTTTTCCAGACGGAAATTCGGTACTTGCTTCGCAAAACACGGTTTGCTGAAATACCGATACACTATCGCGCTCCATCACCGAGCGTTTCGAAACGCGCTATTTTAAACTCGTTCGAGGTGCTACTCCATTACTTACTAAAACGAATCCGCTCGTCGGCCAGTATAATCAATTAATTGTTTGCCGTGCCAAAACATTTAGTAATTACTACAGTCTCGCGCCCCAATGAAGCCTTGAGATCCTATGCCATAGGATCTCAAGAGTATGGCTACGAACTAATACTTATCGGAGATTCTAAATCGCCAAGAGATTTTCATTTGCCACATGCTAGATTTTACTCTTTAGAAGATCAATCGAAACTTCCCTTCAATTATTCAAAACTATGTCGTGAGCGTCACTATTCTCGAAAGAATATTGGGTACTTATTAGCAATAAGTGAGGGGGCCGAAATAATTGTGGAAACGGATGACGACAACATCCCGACGCTGGAATTTTGGGCCGCCAAAGACATTTCCCCACGCTGCCGTACCATCACCGGAGATAACTTCGTAAATATTTACCAATACTTCTCCAGTCATAAAATTTGGCCGAGAGGTTTCCCCTTGGAGAAATTGTGGGGCGCAATGCCACCACACTCTATCGGCATAGACCAAACCCTATGTCCCATCCAACAAGGATTGGCAGATGACAATCCAGATGTGGATGCAATTTACCGGCTTGTCATGCCTCTTCCTGTGAAATTTGACAGACTGGATCCGCTGGCACTATCAAATGGTTCTTGGTGCCCATTCAATAGCCAAAATACTACGTGGTTTCCAGATGCCTACATGTTGTTATATTTACCTACATTTTGTAGTTTCAGAATGACGGACATTTGGCGAAGCTTTGTGGCACAGCGGATTTGCTGGTCAAATGACTGGTCAGTGCTTTTCCACAACGCAACTGTGCGACAAGAACGCAACGAACATAATCTGATGAATGACTTCGCAGATGAGGTTGATGGTTATTGCAACAATCTAAAGATAATAGCCGCATTGCAGACTTTGGAACTGAAGTCGGGGGTTGGACACCTCAGTGAAAATTTGGTGCTGTGCTACTCGGCTTTGATTGAAATTGGGGTTCTTGAGGCTGGGGAAATGGACTTGCTAAAGGCTTGGATTAGCGATGTTCAAGGGCTCTTGAATCCTTCTACAAAAACTTGATTCGGTAGATCGTAGCTAGACACGACGCAAGATCTGCATTTTCCAGGCCGGCATAGTTAGGGGGTATTATTGCTTGCATGAATGCGCAGGCGCAAACGAAGTAAATCTCAGGATCTTGATTACGGTCTTTACTTTAGCTGACTCAAGCGAAGTCATTCAGGCCTTTCGCCGCGCGATTTATCGCACAGAATAGATACGGCTTTACCTGTTCTCCACGCAGGAGATTATGATTGGAGGAGAAGTTGCGCCGCCGCGCGCAAAATTCAAGGCACGCGATGGCCGTGATGCAAGGCTCGCGCAACAGTTCGCTATAACAAAATTGCTCAATGGGCGGGCGACACTTTCAATAGCGCAGCCCAACCCCGGCACCAGCCCGCGCGCTAATTTACGAGCAGGCAGGAGGTCCAGTGGCCGGCGCTGGTCTCGCGCAACAGCGGCTCTTCTGTTTTGCAGCGCTCGATGGCTTCGGGGCAGCGGGTGTGGAACCGGCAGCCGGCCGGCGGGTTGAGCGGGCTGGGCACATCCCCTTTCAGGATGATGCGCTCGCGCTTCAGGCGCGGGTCCGGCACCGGGATGGCAGACATCAGCGCCTTGGTGTACGGATGGCGCGGATTGCGGAACAGCTCGCCGCGCGGCGCCACCTCCACCAGCTTGCCCAGATACATCACGCCCACGCGGTCGGCAATGTGTTCCACCACGCTCATGTTGTGCGCCACAAACAAGTAGGTCAGCTTGTACTCAGACTGCAGGTCTTGCAGGATGTTGAGCACCTGCGCCTGAATGGACACATCCAGCGCGGACACGGGCTCATCACACACTATGAATTTGGGCTGCAGTGCCAGGGCGCGCGCAATGCCAATGCGCTGGCGCTGGCCGCCGGAAAACTCATGCGGATAGCGGCGCGCGTGATACTCCTGCATGCCCACGCTGCGCAGCGTCTGGATCACGCGCTCAAAGCGCTCCGAGCGCGTGCCGATGCCATGCACCAGCAGGCCCTCGCCAATGCTCTCGCCCACCGGCATGCGCGGGTCCAGCGAGGAGTACGGATCCTGAAAGATAATTTGCATGTTGCGGCGCAGCTGCTTTAGCTGGCGCGGGTTGGCGCCAAACACATCCTGGCCGTCAAAAGTTACCGAGCCGCCCGTGGCCGGCACAAGCCGCAGAATGGTGCGGCCGACGGTGGTCTTGCCGCAGCCAGACTCGCCCACCAGCCCGAAGGTCTCCCCGTCAAAAATGTGGAAGCTGACGTCCTCCACGGCGCGCACCTGCGCCACCACGCGCTGCAGCAGGCCGCCGCGCACCGGAAAATGCTTGACGAGGTTGTTCACCTCCAGCAGCTTCTTGCGGCTGTCGGCACCGGCGTTGACGCCGTTTGTCTGGGTGGTTGCAGCGTTCATCTAGCGCTCCTTGCCCGGCGCCAGGGGCGCCTTGTGGCCTTCTGCATCACTGTATAGCCAGCAGCGCACAGTGTGTCCGGCGGTCACGGGCTGCAGCCCGGGCTCAATGCGCGTGCATATTTCCAGGTTGTGCTCGGTGCGCGCCCGGCAGCGCGGCGCAAAGCGGCAGCCCGGCGGCAGGTCAATCAGGCTCGGCACCGTGCCGGGAATGGTGTCGAGCTTCTTGCGCACTGCTCCCAGCACCGGCACGGAAGCAATCAGCCCCTGCGTGTATGGGTGCATGGGCACGTCAAACAAACTTTCCACATCGGTCTGCTCGATGATCTGGCCGGCGTACATCACGGCCACGCGCTCGCACATCTCTGCCACCACGCCCAGGTCATGCGTGATGAGGATGATGGCGGAATTGGTTTTGGAGCGCAGACTGCGCATCAAGTCCAAAATTTGCGCTTGGATAGTTACATCCAGCGCCGTTGTTGGCTCATCGGCAATCAGCAGTTCCGGCTCACACGCCAGCGCCATGGCAATCATTACGCGCTGCGCCATGCCTCCGGACAGCTCATGCGGATACGCATGCGCGCGGCGGCCGGCGTCCGGAATGCCCACCAACACCATCAATTCCACGGCGCGTTCCCAAGCTGCTTTGTAGCTGAGGCCGCGATGGGTAGTCAGCGACTCGGCAATCTGGTCGCCCACCTTGAACACGGGATTTAATGAAGACTGCGGCTGCTGAAAGATCATGGCGATGCGGTCGCCACGCACCTTCACCATATCGCGCTCCGCCAGCTTCAGCAGATCACGCCCCTCGAAGATCACCTCGCCATCAAGAATTTTGCCCGGCGAGCCCACGAGGCGCAGGATGGAAAAACACGTAACGCTCTTGCCGCAGCCGGACTCGCCCACCAAGCCCAGCACCTCGCCGCGCTTGACAAAGAAGTCCACGCCATCCACCGCCTTGACCACACCGTCCTCGGTGTGGAAGTGCGTTTTGAGATTTTTGATCTCCAGCACAATGTCCGCAGCGCCGTTGGCCGGCCCGGACCCGTTGGTGGTCTTTGTTGCAATCACGTTATGCGCCTCCATTTCTTGCTGTTGTCAATTCTACCCCAAGCTGCCGCCCGCTTTGGGGCAGCCAGCTGTGCGGCGGGTGCGCCGCACTGGCTGCAGGCTGCGCATTGCAGACTCCATTGCTACAGCTGCAGGCGCGGGTCAAGCGCATCGCGCAGCCCGTCGCCCACATAATTAAATGCCAGCGCACAAATGAAAATGGGCAGGCCCGGAATGAGTGGCAGCCACGGATGCTCGAACATGTAGCTCTCGGTAAAGCTGAGCATGTTGCCCCAGGTGGGCGTGGGATCCTGAATGCCAAATCCCAGAAAGCTGAGCGCCGCCTCGCTGATCACATAATCCGCAAGGCCCAGGCTGGCGGACACCACCAGCGGCGCAAATGCATTGGGGATCATGTGGCGCAGAATGATGCGCGTAGTGGAGACGCCGGACGCACGCGCAGCTTCCACAAAGTTCATCGTCTTCAGCGAGAGCACAACGCCGCGCGTCAGGCGCGCGATGCCCAGCCAGCCCAGCGACATCAGCACCAGCATGATCATCACCACCTGGCGCGCCTCGAGGGCGGAGATGTACATGAAGCCGGAGAGCCCGTTGATGATGAAGTCCGGCACGGGCACAGCCTTTGGGCTTTGCAGCAAAATAGAGGACAGGATCAGCAAGATGGGCAGCGTTGGAATGGTGAGCAGAAATTCCACAAAGCGCATTAGGATGTCGTCCAGCGCACCGCCAAAGTAACCGGAGAGCGCGCCCACCAGCGCCCCAACCGCGGTGGCGCCAATCACCGACACAACGGCAATCGTGAGCGAGATGCGCGCTGCATACAGAATGCGCGACCAATAGTCCCGGCCCAGATGGTCCGTGCCCAGATAATGCGTGCGGCCATCCTTGGGTGAAACGGTAAACGGCGCAGCAAAGCTGTTGCCGACTTCAATCTCTGTGGCGTCGTAGGGCACCAGCGACCTGACCGCGCCAGCCAGCAGGAAGATAAAGACCAGCACTGCGCTGGAGACCACCGCCAGGCGGTGGCGCGCAAAGCGCCGCAAAATCAGCCGCAGCTGGCTTTGCTCCACAGGCATGGCCTCGGTCTCCAGCACGGGCAGGGCTTCGGCAGTGGCGGCCATAGGGTGCGTGGCTAGCTCACGCGAATGCGCGGATCCACCACGGTGTAGAGCACATCTGATAGCAGTGTGGCCAGCACGGTCAACACCGCCGAAATCAGCAGGATTGCCATGGTCACGGGGTAGTCATTGCGGCCAAGCGCATCCACAAACAAGCGCCCCATGCCCGGCCAGTTGAAGACCGTTTCGGTGATGACGGCGCCGCCAAAGGCACCCGGCAGCGCAAACACAACAATTGTAATGAAGGGTATCAGCGCATTGCGCATTGCGTGGCGCACAATCACCCGGCGCTCGCGCACGCCCTTGCTGCGCGCCGTGCGCACATAATCCTGGCGCAGCACCTCCAGCATGCTGGAGCGCACGTAGCGGCTCCAGCCGGCCACACTCACCAGCACCAGCACCGTCACCGGCATAATCATGCGCAGGGTCTGGTCAAGCAAACTCTTGGGCTCCACGCGGCCCAGCAGCGGCATGGTGTACGCGCGCACGCCGGCCGCGTCCCCGGAGGGCAGGTATGCCCACCCCGCGCGCTTAAACAGAATTGATAAAACTAGAATGAGAATGAGGCCAAAGAAAAATGTGGGCATGGACGAGCCAATGAACGAGCCGGTGGTTGCAATGTAGTCAAAGCGCGAGTATTGGCGCACCGCCGAATACAAGCCCAGCGGCACGCCGATCAGCAGCGAGAGCAGCGTGGCCACCACCTGCAGCTGCAAGGTGCGCGGCAGGCGCGACCAGATCAGTTCGGATACCGGACGGTCGCGCAGGATGGCCCACGAGTTGCCAAAGTCGCCCCGGATAATGCCGCGGCTGGTGCGGCGGCCGACGAGGTCGCGCATGGACACAGACTGCTCGCAGCCCACGGTCTGCAGTGTGTCCTCGCCGCCGATGCGCACCACGGCCTCAATCGGAATGCGGCAGCCCACCACCACGCCCCCCAGCAGCTCGCGGCCGCCAATGGAAAGCGGCCCGCGCGGCACGCCTGCCAGCCAGCGGCTGAAGCGCACAGAAAAATACAGGTCCAGCTCAAATTGGGCGCGAATGCGCGCGATGTCTTCCTTGTCAATTTTGCGGGTGCTGGATTGGGTTTGCTGCAGCAAACCCTGCAGCGGCCCGCCGGGAGCCGCGCTCAGCAAGGCATAAGATGCCAGCGCAGAAAAAAACAGAACCAGCAGCATTTGCGCGCTGCGGCGGATCAGATAGTTAATCATTTACGGGCAAAGCGCGCACAAGGCGCATGGCGGGGGGCGGTACGCTGGCCGCCCCCCGTTTCCGTTCAAGTGACGCGGGCGCGCTACTTGGTGTTCAGGTTGAAGTCGACGTGCTCCCAAGTGGCGCTGGGCGTGAAGAAGATCTTCACATCACCCTTGTCTGCGGCCGCCTTCACGGTGGCCACTTCCTCGCCGGCACCCAGTGTTTCACCAAACACCACATCCACGTCACCGGTCAGCAGCTGCGCCACCGCCTGGTTGGTGTCCTGCACAATCTTGATTGTGATGTTGGGCGTCTTGGGCTTGCCCTTATAGAAGTTGGGGTTGGCCGCAAAAGATATCGAAACGCCCTTCTCCCACTTTGTGATGGTGTACGGTCCCAGCCCAATCGGGCTTTCCGCAACCTCGGGCAGCGTTGTCCACTCCTTGGCGGGCACATCCGCCAGCTTGCGGCCGTCGCTCAGCTTGCGGTGCGCCGGATACCAGCCCGGTCCAATGGAAAAGTACAGCGGCGGGGTGTAGCCCGGCATCAGCATAATGCTGTATTCAGTGTTCCCAAAAGTTTCCTTGGCGGTGCGTTCACAAACGGTGAAATCCTGTGCGCCCGAATCCGGGTCGCAGTTAATTTTCGACGAGAGCTCGATGTCAGCCGCCACCAGCGGATTGCCATCCGACCACTTGAGGCCGCTCTCAAGCTTCCAGTTCATCGTCATCTGCGGCATCTGGGCGCCGCCGCCCTTGTACTCAATCTCCTTCAGCTTGAGATCGCCGTACAGTGGCAGGTCGCCGGCGGCATCCACCACGCGGATCATTTCACCGGCCTTAAGCTCCACCACATCGCCCTTGGCGTTGACAACCTTGTCGCCGTCCTTCACATCCGCTGCCAGCAGCAGGGCGCCTTTGTTTTCCAGCGTGGGCAGTTCTTTAAAGTACAGGTTGGCTGCAAAGTCATAGTCCAAGCTAGTGATGCCCACGCCGTTGATCAAGGAGGCGGTCAGCGAAGCCACCCACGCATTCTCGACCAACGAGAAGAGTGATGCCGGCTCCTGAGACAGGGCCAGAATCAGATTTGTTTCGCCGGGGCGCTCCCAGTCCGCAATGTTATAGGTTGGATACGGCTGGCCGGGGCGCGGGTCGAAACCTGCCAGATCCGTGGCGGTGGCATTCACCTCCACCCGGTTAAACATCGGCAGGCTTGGCATATCAGCCGCAAACCCGTCTTGGAAGAGCGCGTACTGCTTGACGCGCTCGGCGCGGTCCAGCGTGTTATTGGCAGCCTTGATGGCATTGCTTGCTGCTTCGTTGCACCAGCCCATTCCGTTCTGGCCTTCCCAGCCATTGCTTGGCAGCGGGATTTTGTCACAGGCATACAAGGACTGGCCGCCGGGGTCGGCATCGCCGACCCATGCAAATGCACCCAGCTCGTAATCGCGGCGCGCAAGGCCGGTGGTATCACCGAACCACCACGCGGCCGGCGCATGCAGGCGCACCACGCGGACACCGCAGGCCTTCATGTTGGCTTCGAAGACCGCAGCCCAAGTCTGGCGAAATTGGGCGCTCGTAGTTGTAAAGCGCAGTGAAAGCTCGTTGCCATCCGCATCAGCCCGGTAGTCGGCGCCTTCGCCCAGTTTCCAGCCGGCTTCATCCAGCAACGCACCGCCCTTGGCCACATCAAAAGCGTATTGCACCTTTGGCTTGGTGTATGCCCAATGGCTGGTGGGAATGTTGGTGTCCATCAGAATGGCAGCCTTGTCATCCAGCCAGCTATAGACAGAGGCAATCACCTCCGGCCGGTTGGTGCAATGCGCAATTGCCTGGCGCACCTTCAAGTCGCTCAAGATCGGGTGCGGCGTGGTGAAATCCTCCGTCGTCACCTCAACAATCTTTTCTTTCTCGACGATCTTTTCTTTCTCGACAGTTTTCTCAACGATCTGCGTAACAACCACTTCCTTCTCCACAATCTGTGGCTGGCAGGCGCCCAGCACCAGCGCTGCAACTGTGGTGCACGCTAGCAGCATAGAAATGCGATTTGTGTTCTTCATGATGGTTCTCCTTTATTCCTAAATCCTAAACACAATTTGTAACAGCCCAAAATAGTAGCTCGATTAAACGTTGACGGGAATCCTTTTTCTCTTCTTTAACATTGGCCGCCGGGCGGCAGATTATTCTTGATCCCAAAATATACCATACCTAAGTCTGGGGCGCGCTCAAGCTACGGCGCCCGCGCTAAAAGACAGAGTGGCAGCGCCGGCCGCTGCCACCAGGCTGGCAGCTACGCCCAGGGGCAGTGTCCATTGGTGTGCCGTATGGCCGGCGGGCCAGCCGTACACAACCGGCACCTGCAGCGGCGCGAGCAAATCCTGCAGCACCTCCATCAGAGACAGCGAGGCAGCGGGGTCAGCTGCCTGCTCGCACGCGGGCGATGCGCCAAACACCACACCCGTGCAGCCAGCCAAGCTGCCCGCCTGCAGCAGCTGGTTGAGCATGCGGTCAATGCGATACGGCGCCTCATCCACATCCTCCAGCAGCAGCAGCGCGCCAGCGCTGCGCAGCTGCCAGCGCGTGCCGCTAAGGGCCGCCAGCAGGCTGAGGTTGCCGCCCACAAGCGGGCCGTGGCCGCTGCCGCTGCACACTACCTGTGCCGGCTGCTGCCAGCCCTGCGCAGCAAGCGGCACGGGCAGCATGCCCAGGGGCGTGCGCTGCGTCCAAGCCTGGTGCAATTGGCTGCGCGTGAAGTCCAGCGCCGCCGCATCTGGCACGGGCAGTGCCGCAACCGGGCCATGAAAGCAAACCCAGCCCAGTTCCAGTGCCAGCGCCTGATGCAAGGCCGTGATGTCGCTGTAGCCGGTCACAATTTTGCAGGGTGCGGCGCGCCGCAGCAGGTCCCAGTCCAGCAGCGGCAGCAGGCGCGTGGTGCCATAGCCGCCGCGCGCGCACCACAGCGCCTGCACCTGCGGATCCAGCAGCGCACCCTGCAGTGCGGCAGCGCGGGCGCCGTCACTCTCACCCGCCAGATAGCCGCGCGCCGCACTTGGCAGCCAGCGCGTGGTGCTGTTTAGCTGCCAACTTTGCAAGAGTGCCATGGCGGATTCCAGCGCTGCAGGCGCCACCGGTTTGGCGGGCGCCACAAATGCCACGCAATCCCCAGGCTTTAGTGCCGGCGGAATCCGGCGCGCAGCGGCAGCCCTCATTGGCGGGAGAAGCACGCGCAGGGCTGCGCGCACCAAGCGCCAGTGCTGCGGGCGCGGCTAGGTTTTTGCGCGGGGGTCAAGTGCATCGCGCAAGCCATCCCCCAAAAATGTGAACGAGATGACAAACACGGATACGACGAGCGAGAGTATCAGCAAAAAGTCCGGCTGGCTGGCAACGTTGCTGTACGCTTCCAGGAACAGGCGCCCCCAACTGGTGACAAAGAATTCTTTGCCGGTGATGGAGGGGCGCAAGCCCAGCCCTAGATAACCCAGAATGGCCTCCGCAATAATCAGGCGCGGCACGGCAAACGCCGCCCAAACCACCATCAAGCTCAGGCTGTTGGGCAGCAAGTGGCGCGTGATGATGCGCCAATTCGATGCGCCCAAGCCGCGCGCTGCATCAATGTACTCAAGGCTCTTCAAAGACAGCGCCGACCCGCGAATGAGGCGCGCCAGCCCGGTCCAGGAGACCACCGCCAGCGCCGAAAGGAACAGCACCAAACCGTTGGCCATTCTGCCCAGCGGCGTGGAACCCAGCGTAACCATGATGAGAATCAGAAACAGCACATCCGGAAAGGCATAGAAGATGTCGGTTGTGCGCATCACAAGGTTGTCTGTCATGCCGCCGGCCCAGCCGGCAATAAACCCAAGCGTGGAGCCAATCACCAAAATAATCAGCGCCGGCATCAAGCCGGCCACAAGCGAAGAGCGCGTGCCATACAGGATGCGGCTCAGCACATCACGCCCCTGCGAGTCCGTGCCCAGCGGAAAGGTGCTGTCTGCAGCCATGCCGGCCGGTGACTGCGCGCGCCAGAAGGGCGGTATATAGTCCCGGCCGCTGTGGTCCTTTACCGGGTTATGCGGCGCCAGCCACGGCGCAAAGAGCCCGCCCAGCGCGTACATCACGATGATGGCGATGCTCACCAGCGCTGCCCGGTTGCGCCGGAAGCGCCGCCATGCCAGGCTCCACTGGCTGCGCGGGGCTGCGCCCTCCGGCTCCGCCAGCACTGCGGGTGCTGCTTGCGCCGGCAGTGGGCGCGCATCCGTTTGCATTTGCGTCTGCTACTCGCTGCGCACGCGCGGGTCAATCAACCCGTAGAGCACATCCACGCTCAGGTTGCCCAGCACAATCAGCACAGCATACAAAAGCGTGGTGCCCATAATCAGGGAGTAGTCACGGTTGCCAATGGACTGCACAAAGTCACGCCCGATGCCGGGAATGCCAAAGATGTTTTCGATCACAATTGAACCGGTGATCAGGCCCACCAGCGCCGGGCCCAGATTGGTGACAACTGGTATGAGCATGTTGCGCACGGTGTGCTTCCAGATCACCACCCGCTCGCGCAGGCCCTTGGAGCGCGCGGCGCGGATGAATTCCTGGCGCATCACCTCCAGCATTGCGCTGCGCGTGAAGCGCGCTGTTTGCGCCAGCGTGCCAAAGCCAAACACCATCGCTGGCACAATCCAGGGCGTAATGCCGCTCCAGGACTTTTGCACCACCGGAATGAGATGCAGCCCGACCGCGAACACGATGATGGCAAAAAATGCCACCACAAAACTCGGCACCGCCACCCCCACGTTGGTAACCAGCGTAATGATGTAGTCCACGCTGGTGTTCTGGCGCAAGGCAGACAACACGCCCAGCGGAATTCCCACCACCACGGCAAAGCTTAGTGAGAGCAGGCCCAGGCGCAGCGAATAGCCAAACTTGGAGTGAAAGAAATTGCGGCCGTCGCCTTCCGGCACGCCAAAAAATATATCCTGCACATTCTTGCCGCGCTGCCGGTAAGACGGCCCCAGATTGCCGCACACCACACCGCATTCAAAACTGCCCTTTGCATTCGGGTAGCCGACCATGTAGCGCAGGTACTGCTCCGGCAGCGGCCGATCCAAACCAAAGCGCTGGTCCAGCAGCTTTTGGGTGCGCGGATCCACTTGTTTGCTTTCGGCGTCGCGGTCCCACGGTCCGCCCGGCGCCAGTTTCATCAAAGCAAATGTAATCAGAGATATGACAAAAATTACCGGGAAGAACCAGATAAAGCGGCGAAAGAGCAGCCCGGTCATGGCAACAGGGGATTAAAAAACGAATGGCAGAACTTGCGCTGCCATTCGTTTGTTTCTATCAACTAAAGTGCGCTAAGGCACTTGCGAAACATCAATATCAATTGTCTGCGGCGTGATGTCGCCAGGATAGCCTGCATCTTGCGGGGTCTTGTTGTAACCAGACACCCACGGCTTGACAAGGTAACTGTTGACGTTGTTCCAGAAAAATCCCACCGGGTTGGCATCAACCAGCTTGTCCTGCGCCTGCTGATACAGGTCGGCGCGCTTGGCGGCGTCCAGCTCCACATCAGCCTGTACGGTGAGCGCATCAAACTCTGCGTCTGCAAAACCAATGCGTGAAGCAAAGGAGGTGCTGCCGTTAAAGTAAACGCTCAGCCAGTTCTGGGGGTCCGGATAGTCGGCACACCAGCCGCCAATGAACATTTGCAAAGTGCTCTTCTTGTCTTTTTGCATGGCGGTGAAGGCTGTCGGCTCAATCGGGTTCAGCTCCAGCTTCAAGCCGGTGCCAAACACTTCGGAGAAGCGCTGCCCCAGCCACTCGTAGCGGGTGCGGTTGCGCGGCGTGTCGCCAAAGCTCAGCACAATCGGCGGCAGCTTGTCTACCGAGCCGTAGGTGCTTGCAGCAATTGCAGCTTTGGCCTTGTCAGCATCGTACGCAAAACGCGTCTCGCCCTCTTTGAAGCCCGGGAAGCCCGGCGGAATCCATGTGAGCGCGGGTGCGCCAAGGCCCTTTAGCACGTCCGTTACCCAGCGCTCGCGGTCCAGCGCATAGGAGAATGCTGCGCGCACCTGCGCGTCATCAAACGGCTTGGTGAAGTTTCTGAACTGCAGCGCCGTTGTGCAAGAACCCGGATACACATTGATATCCTTGCTCAGGTTGGCATCTGCCTGCGCGGTCTTCAGGTCTTCGGCTGCAAGACCAACCACATCAAACTCATTGTTCTGGTAAGCCTGAAAGGACACTGCCGAGTCTGTGATGTAGGAGTACTCCAGCGCCGTCATGGCCTGGTCACCCCAGTAGTTGGCATTGGGCACAAAGGATGCGCGCACAAAAGGCTCCAGCGCTTTAAGCACGTACGGGCCATTGCCCACCTGATACTTGGAGCTGTTCCACCATTGGTCGCCACCCGCGTCAATGTTCTCTTCCTTGGCCGGATAAGTGACCCACAAGCCCATGATGGTGTGGAAGTACGGCGCGGACTTGGACAGCTTCAATTTGAGCGTGAGGCAGTCCGCCTGCTCGTAATCGGCGCAGGGTGCGCCATCTTTGCCCAGCGCCTGCACGCTGGCGCGCACAGCCGTCTCGCCGTCAGCAGCCGCCTTCTCGGCAGCGGCCTTCTTGGTTGCATCGGTCTCTTCACCGGCTGCCGCCGTATTGTCCTGCCAGTCGGGCGCGCCCACGATCTCGTTTGTGATCGTGGCGTATTCGCCAGCTGTGGCGGGGTTGATGTTGCGGATGATGGAATACTCAAAGCGCTTGGCGTTGAGCACGGAACCATCGCTGTACATCAGGCCGGCGCGCAACGCAAAGGTAAGCTCGGTGGCATCGGCGTTGTAGGCCCAGCTTTCAGCCGCTGCCGGCACGGTAACCAGCTTGGCGTCGAGGCGGGTCAAGCCCTCATAGAACTTGTTAAGATGCGCAATCTCGTTCACGAACGAGGACTTTTGCGGATCAATCAAATCCGGGTAAGTGCCCAGATTGACGCGCAGCACCTTGGCTTTCTCCACCGGCACGGCGGTGGCCACCACAATCTTCTCAACTTCTTTCTCAACTGTCTTCTCAACGATCTGCGTAACAACCACTTCCTTCTCCACCACCTGCGGCTGGCAGGCGCCCAGTACCAGCGCGCCAGTGGCCAGCGCACTAAGTGCCATCAAACTCCAGTTTCTGTTTTTCATGTCTCTCCTCCAAATAAGATCAAATTGCGCACCACAAGCGGTGCGCACCATAACAGCCGGAAAATAATACCACAGCGCCAAGCGCTGCCAAAAGTGCGCGCCGCCACAGTTATACTTTTCACGCGCACTGTGCAACACGCTGCGGAATGCAAGTCTGCGCGCGCCACCGCAGCCAAACCCCATGCTCCAAGCCATTCGCAAAATAATTTTGCCCGCAGCGCGCAGCGGGCGCGCAGGGTGGCGGACCGCCGCAGCCGCAGGCGCGCTGGGCGTGCTGTATGCGCTGGTGGCCGGCCTGGCAGACCGCGTGCTGCTGCCGGATGTGGCGCTGCGCACAGACTGGCGCGCGCTGCTGCAAGCAGCGCTTTGGACCGGCGCCGCAATGGCTGCGCTGGGCGCAATGGTGGGTGCGCCGGAGCAGCGCGCGTTGGGGGTGCTGGCTGGGGCACTGGCCACCGGCCTGTGGTTTACGGCGCGCGGCGCAATGCCGCTGGGCTGGAGCGGCTTTGTGCTGCTGTGGACTTTTATTCCGAGTGTGACGCTGGGCGTGCCATTGGCAGTGCTGCTGCGCCTGCTGGGCGGCGGCTTTGGGCTGGCACAGCGCAGCCGGCGGGCGGCTGCCAGCGGGGTCGCAATTCTGCTGCTGGCCGGCACTGCCGGCTACATGGCGCGCATGCCGCAGCGCGCGGTGCTGGCCTTGCGCAACACACAAGCCTTGGTGCGGGACACGCTGGCTCAGCCCGCAGCGGCAGCGCTGCCCATGGCGCTGCGCAGCGCTGCGGACTTTCGCACGGCCGCCGGCACCAACTTTGCGCTCGAGCAGTACCCCGCCGCCACCGCCCCGGATGCAATTGGCGTGAATGTCCACTTCGACAACGGCTATGCCATTTCATGTTTGTTTGGCTCTGGTTCAGTGCCGCCGCTGTGCCAGCCGGGCTTGGATGCATTTCGCAGCGCATTCAGCAGCAGCGCCGCCAACTAGCGCCGCCTAGGAAGGCGCTGCGAAGTCCAGCTCCTCAATGTTCCACAATGGCGAAGGCTGCGACGCATCCAGCTGCAGCCCGCGCACGCCGGGCTGCGCCACCCCAATGCGCAGCCGGAAGAACAAGGGCAGCGCCGGCAGCTCATCAATCAGCAGCTGCTGCGCCGCCGCGTGCGCTGCTTGCGCGGCCGCCCGCGTGCGCGCAAAGCGCGCTGTGCTGCACGCGCTGTCGTACGCAGCGCTGCGGTAGCCGGTGTAATTGCTGCCGCCGGGGTTGGCCGCGCCGGGCAGCTCGGCACTGGTAAACAGTTCGCAGCGCGGCTCGCCCGGCTGCAGCCACGCAAACTGCGCCAGGTCAAACTGGCGCCCAAACAACACACCCGCCGGGAACTCGCCATATAAATCCGCGCTGGTGAAGGGCTGCACTTGCAGGTCCACGCCGCAGGCGCGCAGCTGCGTGCGCAGCAGCTCGGCCACGGCCTGGCGCAAGAAGCCGCTGTTGGAAAGCGGAAAATTAACTGCGTAGCGCAGGCGCAGCGCCCGGCCCTGCTTGAAGCGCACACCGCTGTCGCCGGCCGGCAGCCAACCCGCATCTTGCAGCAAAGCCTGCGCGCGCTCCACATCAAATTCCGGCAGCGCACTGCCCGCCGGCGCTGGCTGCAATGGCTGCGCCGCCGGCACAAAGCCCGCTGCCGCGCTGCCCTGGCCCCACTGGGCTGCGTCCGCCAGCGCTTCGCGGTCCACACAGTGCGCCAGCGCCTGCCGCAGCGCCACCGCCTGAAACAAATCTGCGCCAGCTTTGCGCTGCATGCCGGGCGCCATCAAAATACCAAACCCCAGCTGCTCCAGCACCGGGCCCGGCACCAGCTGCACTGCCAGCTGCCCGCTGCTTTGGGCAGCCAGCAGCGCATCGGCGCTGTCTTCCCATGCCTCCCAGCTGTCACGCACGGCAATCTGGCATTCACCGCCGGCCACGGCACTCAGTGCCACGCTCTCATCCGGCAGCGTGCGAAAGTGCACCTCGTCCACGCGCGGCAGGCCCTCAGCCGCGCGGAAATAATATTTGTTGCGCACCAGGCGCAGCAAGCCCGGCTCCCATTGCGCCACGCGGAACGCACCCCAGCCCAACGGCGCGCGGTTCGCCTGTTCATCCGCCAGCAGCTGCGCCGCATCCAGGTTGCCGTAGGCGTGGCGCGCCAGCGGCTCGGCCAGCGACTCCAACACATCTGCAGGGTAGTAGCCCGGCTGCCCAACCCAGGTGATGGTATGCGCATCGCTGGCGCTGTAGCTGGCGGTGCGCCAGGCCGCCAGCTTGGACCCGGGCGTTTCCGCAGCCGAACCAATTTCAAAACCAAACACCGAGTCATCCGCCGTCAACGGCGCGCCATCAGACCAGCGCACATCTTCCCGCAAGCGGAAGGTGACGCGCATTTGAATGGTGGTGACGGCTGTGTCTGCCCGGGCCAGCACGCGCTCCATGTCCGGCGTCCAATACGGCACGCCCGCTGCCACCCGGTCAAGGTCGCCATCCGCCGTCACCAGCCCGGCGCCCGCTGCCACCACCACGCTCTCCAGCGTCACATCGCCGTTCTCCCAATCCGGCAGGCGCTCCAAAATTATTGGCTGGCGCCCAAAGCTGCGCCGGTCAATGGGGCCATCGCGCAATGCTTCCTGCACATGGTTCCAGCCGCGGCCGGCTGCAGAATAAATATAGAGAGACGCGGGCTCATTTTCCAGGCAGACGGTGAGCACGCGCGGTGCGGGGACGGCGGTTGGGGGAACCGGTGTGACGGTGGGATGCGGGCTTGCCGTGGGCACAACCGCAACGGCGGGCGGCTGCCCGCCACAAGCAGCAGCAAATAGAAGCGCAAATGCCAGCGCGGCACCGCGCCGGGCGGCGCCGGCAGCCATTCAGCGCGCCGGCACTACGGCCGCGCCGTCAAGCGCACATCCACTTGCAGTATTGTGCCGGCGCGCCAAACTGTTAGCTTCACCACCTGCCCCACTTTTGTGTTTTTTGCAAGGTAGCTGAGCAGGTCAGAAAACTGCAGCACGGGCAGGCCCTCCACCGCGGTGATCACGTCCCCGCCGCTTTGCAGCGCGCCAAACCTGGTGGGCGTGCTGCCGCCCCGCAAGCCGGCAGCCGCAGCCGGCCCGTCCGGCAGCACCGACACAACATATACCCCGGGCTGCGCTGCAACCCCCAATGCTTGCAGCTCCGCCATGCTGTACTCATCCTGGCCCATGATTCCCAGATATGGGTACTCATACTTTCCGGTGAGGATCAGAGCCGTCACCACGCGCCGCACAACATTGGCGCCAATGGCAAAGCCCACGCCGGAGTTGACGCCGGTGTCTGAATAGATGGCTTTGTTTACGCCAATCACCTCGCCCGCCAGATTGAGCAGCGGGCCGCCGGAATTGCCGGGGTTGATGGCGGCATCAGTTTGAATAATGTCCGGCATGGTGTAGGCCGCACCCGAGATGTCCGCGGGCGCACCGGAAAGCATGCGTCCCAGCCCGCTAACAATGCCCAGCGACATGGTGCCGCGCAGGCCGAATGGATTGCCGATTGCAACAACTTGATGCCCAACCTGCACGCGATCCGAATCTCCGAGGCGCAGCGCAACCACGCCCGCCGGCACGCGCTCCACCACAATCACCGCCAAATCCGAGTTTGCATCGCTGCCCACCAGCCGGCCGGCAACCTTCTCGCCCACCGAAAAGCTGACTTCGATGGAGCGCGCGTTGCGCACTACATGCTCGTTGGTAATAATGTGGCCGCTCGAGTCGTAAAGAAAGCCGGAGCCCTCTTCCGCCTTGTCTGTGCCGGCACTGACCAAAATTGACACGACCGCGGTGTTGGCCAGCGCATACACATCCACAAGGCTTTGCTGAATGCCGGGCAGGGCAGCGGCCGGCGTTGGCGGTGCCACAACATCCAGCACGGGCGGCAGGGTGGGCAGCACTGCGGGCAGTGTGGGCGGCGGCTTGGGCGTGCGCGTGGGCCGCAGCATGGTGGGCGTCGCATCAAGGAACACCGCCGCGATTGCCTCCGGCCGAATGGTGCAGGCCAGCATGGAGAGCAGCAGCAGCGCCAGCACAGCGCGCAGCGCCTGGCGCCGGCGCACAGCCGCGCACGGCAGCGTGCTCACTTGGTGCGCAGCTTGGCGAGCGACTCAAATAGTGCGCGCTCTTCCGGGCTCAGGTTGCGCGGCAGCTCCACCTGCACGCGCACATACAAGTCGCCAAACTGCTGCGGTTCTTTAAGCTGCGGCATGCCCTTGCCGCGCAGGCGGAAGGCCTGCCCGCTTTGGGTGTCGGCTGGAATTGCAAGCTCCACATTGCCGGTAAGCGTGGGCACCTGCTCTTTGCCACCCAGCAGCGCCGTGTAAAGACTGATGGGCAGCTTGAGGTGCAGGTCGTCATCCTGGCGCTCAAAACGCTCGTCGTCATGAATGCTTACTTTGAGGTACAGGTCGCCGCGCCGGCCGCCGCCATCTGCGCTGCCCTCGCCCGCCACCCGGATGCGCGTGCCATTGCGCGCGCCGGGCGGAATGCGCACCTCCAATGTGCGGTCGCCTTTCGAAAGCCGGCGCGTGGTGCCGGTGTAAGCCTCCAGCAGCGAAATGGTTGCCTCGCGCTGCACATCCGTGCTGGCGCGCTGCGCACCCGCCCGTCCGCCGCGCCCGCTGCCGCCGAACACAGAGTTGAAAAAATCTGAGAAGCCGCCGCCTTCGCCAAACGCATCGCCGCCGCCGGGCTGCGCGCCCGCGCCTTGCTGCGCACCCCACTGGCCCCAGTCAAAGCCGCCGGGCTGCGCGCCGCGCGACTGCCACTGTTGATAGCTTGCACCCAGTTGGTCGTACTTGGCGCGCTTGTCTGCATCGCCCAGCACCTCGTAGGCTTCGTTCAACTCCTTGAACTTCTGCTCGGCGGTGCTGTCATCTGGATTCATATCCGGATGATATTTGCGCGCCAGTTTGCGAAAGGCCTGTTTAAGCTGCGCCGCAGTTGCCGAGCGCGCCACACCCATGACCTCGTAGTAATCTTTGTATTGCATGTTGTGTGTGGAATTTTAAGGCGTGCGCAAACGCGCGTCAACGCGCAGCGTTTAGCTGCTTGCCCAGCCAGCACAGCGTGCGCACCGCGCGGAAGTTGTGGCCGGCCCATAGTTCATCGCCATCGCCGGCGGGATGTTCCAAGCCAAGCACCCACGCGCGCCGCCCGAGGCGCGCCAGCCCAGCCGTGAGCAGCGCCGGATAAAGCTGCGCGGCCCACTGTGGCCGCGCCACAATGCGCAGCTGGTCCGGGCCGCCCATTGCGCGCGCAATATAAAACCAGCCGGCGGGCTCGCTGCCATGCAGCGCAAGCCAGCGCTCTTCGCCGCGCCCGTCAAGAAAGTTTTGCAAAGCGCGCCCGAGCGTGGGCCGCAGCGTGTCCACCTGCAGCGGCGCCGTCCAGGTGATGCCCTCGGCGCGCAGAGATTGCAGCAGCGCCTGCTCCAGCGGCCAGTGCCTGGGCTGCGCATGCAGCAGCTCAATGCCGTCCGGCAGCCGTGCGCGCTGCGGTGGCGCCGGCGTGGGCTGCCGCTCCCACAGCGTGCGCACCGCCAGCCTGTCAAAGCCCAGGCGCGCGTACATTGCCAGCGCAGCTGCGTTGTCTTCATCTACTTGCAGCACAACGCGCGCTGCGCCGCTGTGCTGCGCATGCTGCAGCGCAGCGCGCATCAAGTCGCTGGCAATGTTGCGCCGCCGGTAGTCCGGGTGCACGGCCACGTTGGCCATCAGCCATGTATCCGGGCCGCTGTCTGCAGCCTGCGCCCCCACATTGCCCACAATGCGCCCGGCGCGCTCGCACACAAAGCCATGCTGCCAGCCCGGCAGATTGCGGAAGAGCAGCGCCAGCACGCGCACCAGCGCGCCGCTGCGCCCCAGCGCGCGCATCTCCGCAATTGCAGACTGGCCGGCGCGGTCCAGCCGGTCGCCAAAGCAAACCTCAATCAGGCGTGCAATGCCCGGCAGGTCGCGCGCAATATTTACGGGGCGCACGCCTTCCAGCGCAGCGCCGGGCTGCACCAGCGCTGTCACGCAGCGCTCCCGCGTTCAGATAACTGCTGCATGCTCACTCAGCCGGCTGCGGGCTGGCAGCCACCGCGGGCGCCCGCTCCACAAATGCCTTCAGGCCGCGCTCAAACTGGCGCCGCGGCAGCAGCACGCGCCGGTTGCAGGTGCGGCACACCAGCCCAATATCCGCACCGAGGCGCACCACGTTCCACTCCCATCCGCCGCAGGCGTGCACTTTGCGCATGCGCACCACATCGGCAAGGCGTACTTCAATTGGCATGGCGCGAGTATACCGAAGGCTTGCGTGCTACAGGTAGCGCTCAAGCGCCAGTGCCGCCCCGTCCTGCTCAACTGCTGCCGTCACCCAGTCTGCAGCCGCCAGTGCTGCCGCGCTGCTGTTGCCCATGGCCACACCCACGCCGGCCCAGCGCAGCATTTCCACATCGTTGTCGTTGTCGCCCACCGCCAAAACTTCTGCTGCTGCCACGCCCAAATGCTGCGCCAGCCACTGCAAGCCCACCGCTTTGTTTAATCCGGCGGGCAGCGCCTCCACAATTAGCGCATGTGAACCGGTAATTGTCAGCGGCAGCCCGGCAGCCTGCACCGCAGCGCGCAAGGCTGCTATCAGCGCGGCGCGCGCCGGCGCTTCCGCAACAAACAGCGTCGCCTTGTGCGGCACCGCGGGCAAATCTGTCAGCAGGCTGCGCACGCGCGTCCAGCGCCCGAGGTTTATCATGCGCAGCGCAGCCGCATTGTGCGCCGAATCATTTGCAAGGTACGCCACAGCCGGCGTTTCAAATGACAGCGGCCAGCCGTGTTGCGCAGCCAGCTGCACCAGGAAGGGCAGCGCGGCCGGATCCAGCCGCGTCTCGCACAGCACCTGCCCGCTTGCAAAGTCCTGCACGATGCCGCCCTGAAAACAAACCGCCGGCGCCACCACATCAAACGCGTCAACAAAGCGGCGCGTGGCGTCCGGCGCACGCCCCGTGGCAAGCACCACAATAATTCCGGCCGCATGCGCGCGCTGCAAGGCGCCCGCCACGCGCGCCGAGTAGCGCATGTCGTGGTCCAGCAGCGTGCCGTCCAGGTCAAACGCAGCCAGGCGGATCATGCGCGGGCCGGCCCTGCGCGCTGCGGTGCTGCAGCAGCGCAAGCAATCCGGCAGCGCTGCGCAGCCCGCCCGCAGCGCTCATTCTGGCTGGCACTATTCCGGTTTATTTTCATCGGCCACGCTAAAGTGTGATTGTATATCGATGGGCGCTGCGGCAACCCATGCAAGTAACCTGCGCTTGCGCGGCTTGCTGACGAAGGGTAAACTTGCACAAGGGTCATGCAGGTCTACTTGTCTTTCCCCAGCACGCAGCCCGTGAAGTTTCCGGCGGGCGCACTGCATGCCACCGGCTGCGCAAGTGCACGCGCGCGGAGCCTGCAATGAGCGGCGGCCAGCGCTTCTTCCTCGCCATGATGCTTTTCCTGAATATTTTGGTGCTGGGTTTGCTGGCATTGCTGGCCACCGGCCGCCTCGAAATCCCGCTGCCCTAAGGGCGCCACATGCTGAATTGCAACCGCGCGTGGATTTTGCGCGGGCTGCTGCCGCTATTGGCGCTGACCATGGCGGCGTGTGTGGCCTTGGTGCCCGCCGTCGCGGAAGTTAATAAGCCGCTGCGCACGGCAACGCCGCGCGCCAGCGCCCCGCCGCGCACACCAGCCAAACCTGCCGTTACACAGCGCACCCCCGCAACGGCCGCCGCCGCGCCTGCAATCAGCTACCAGCTGCTGCCGATCGCTGGCGGGCTGGAGCGGCCGGTGTATCTCACGCATGCCGGCGACGGCTCCGGCCGTCTGTTTGCAGTCGAACAGCCGGGGCGCGTGCGCATCATCAGCGGCGGCGCACTGCAGCCCGCTGCGTTCCTTGACATCAGCGAACTGGTGAACGACCGCGAGAACGAGCGCGGCCTGCTTGGCCTCGCGTTCCACCCGCAGTACGCGCGCAACGGATACTTCTTTGTGCACTACTCCGCCGCGGACGGCGCAACCACCGTTGCGCGCTATCACGTGGCGGAGGACGCGCAGCGCGCCGACGCGGACAGCGCCACGCTTGTATTGAGCCAGCCGCAGCCCTACCCCAACCACAATGGCGGGCAGCTGGCCTTTGGCCCGGATGGCTACTTGTATCTTGGCTTGGGCGATGGCGGTGCCGCGCGCGACCCGCACGGCAACGGGCAAGATCTGGATACCTGGCTTGGAAAAATTTTGCGGCTGGATGTGGACTCTGCACTGCCTTACGCGCTGCCCGCAGACAATCCCTTTGTGGCGGGCGGCGGGCTGCCGGAAATCTGGGCCTACGGCTTGCGCAATCCGTGGCGCTTCAGCTTTGACCGCCGCAGCGGGGATTTGTTCATCGCGGATGTGGGCCAGGGCAGCTGGGAAGAGATCAACTTTCAGCCCGCCGCCGAAAAAGCTGCGCGCAACTACGGGTGGAGCATCATTGAAGGCAGCCACTGCATGCAATCCGGCTGCAAGCCGCAGGGCTTCAGCCTGCCCGTCGCAGAGTATGACCACAGCAGCGGCTGTTCCGTCACGGGCGGGTACGTGTACCGCGGCAGCAGCCTGCCCGCGCTGCAAGGCGCATATATTTATGGCGACTACTGCTCCGGAATCATCTGGGCGCTGCGCCCGGCTGGCGGCGGCGCATGGCGCGCAACCGAACTGCTGCGCAGCGCACTAAACATCAGCTCATTTGGGGAGGATGAAGCCGGCGAGCTGTACGTGGTGCACCACGGCGGCTCAATTTTGCGCCTCGGCAGCTAAGCCGCCGCAGCGCGGCGCTCAGGCGCGGGTTGCGCGCAGCATGGTGGACGAGGTGTCCACGCGAAACTGGGCTTCGGGCAGCTCTGCAAACAAATCCGCGTAACCGGCCGGCAGCGTAATGTCGCGCAGGGTGCGGAACTCGTTCTGCCACAAACGCCCCGCCACCAAAAATGAACAGCCATGCCCGCGCACTTTGTCCAGCGCCACGCGCATGCGCGCCGCGCTGCCGGAATAGAAGCGGGTCTCCAGCAGGCGCACGGCCGTGTCATAGCCAATCACCAGCACAGAGTTTGGAAACATGCTGGCCTTGTCTTCAAACAACGGCAGATGCGTGAGCGCCACACGCCACGGCCGCTTGAACTGGCTCAAGCGCCGCTGCAGCACGGCGTAGTTCAGCAAACCCTTCTCGGCATTTAACACTGGCAGCTCAAACAGCGCCGGCCGGCGCAGCGCGTGCGCCGCCACCTGCAGCAAGCGCACGTGCCCGTCGTGCAGCGGGTTGAACGAGCCGGACAAAAGGCACACGCCGGAGTGCGCCTCATTGGGCGCCATGTGCCCGTCCGGATACACGCTGAGCGTGTCGGTGGCGCTTTGCAAAAACTGGTCAAGCGCATCCGTGGCCGGCTGGCTCTCCACCAGCAGCGGCTCGCTGCGGTTCAGGCGCGGCACCACCGGTGCCGGCAGGCCGCAAGCTTCGGCCAGCGCGCGCAGCACAATGCGGCTCACCAGGTCTTCCTCTTGCGCGCGCGAGCGCGTGCCCTTGCGAAACACACACGCGTAATGCGTGATGCCGGTGCGCGTGCAAACCGCCACCGCGCAGCGATGCGCACCGCGCTTTACATAGTCGGTGGCAATCGCAGCGCTGCAGCCGATGCCAATCACGGGCACGGTCCCGGCCGCCAGCCGCTGCGCGCGCTGGTACGCATGCTGCGCCAGCCCCGCCGCCACCGGCGCAGACACAAACTGCTCCGGGTCATGCCCCAGCGCATCGCTGGTGGATGCATTGGCGTAATGGTCGGTAGCCTCCAAAACAGTGCGCGATGATCCGCCCACGCTGTGCAGCCAGTGCAGCGCCAGGCTGCCCGCACCGGCAAATTCGTACACCAGCATTTGCGGTGCAGCGTGAATTTGCGCCACCAGATCGGCGATTGATGCGCCGCGCGCAGCTGCTTTAGCGGGCATTTTTGTCCGCGCGCTGGCAGCTGCCCACAAGCCGGCTGCGGCCCGCCCGCACGCCAGCCCGCCCGCTTGTAAAGTGCCTGATTATCAGCCGTTTTATCATCATTTTAAGCGTGCCCGGCTTCCCAATCTGGTGCCATCTACCACGCCAATAAAGTATAATACCTTCAACGAAAACCATCCGCGCCTCCGGTTCCCACCCCGCTGCGCGGCCGGCCGAGTGGCTGGCAAATGTAGTTCCCGGCTCCGTTTCTAAAATGGACACAAACAATAATATCGGCACAATTGAGAGCGTCAGCATCGACGACCAGATGCGCCGCGCCTACCTCGATTACGCGATGAGCGTGATTGTGGCGCGCGCGCTGCCGGATGTGCGCGATGGATTGAAGCCCGTGCACCGGCGCATCCTGTACGCGATGCACGACATGGGCATCCGCGCCAACACCGCGCACAAAAAGTCGGCGCGGATTGTGGGTGAAGTGCTGGGCAAGTACCATCCGCACGGCGACACAGCGGTGTACGATGCGATGGCGCGCATGGCGCAAGATTTTTCCATGCGCTACATGCTGGTGGACGGGCAGGGAAACTTTGGCTCGGTGGACGGCGACGCACCGGCAGCGATGCGCTACACCGAGGCGCGCCTTGCCGCCACCGCCGAAGAGCTGCTGCTGGACATTGACCGCGAAACGGTGGACTGGAGCGACAACTTTGACGGCACGCTGCAGGAACCGCGGGTGCTGCCCGCCCGCCTGCCCAATCTGCTGCTCAACGGCTCGTCCGGCATTGCGGTGGGCATGGCCACCAACATCCCGCCGCACAACTTAAACGAACTGGCGGCGGCGATTGCCTACCTGATTGACCGCGACGAAATATTGGCCGTGATCCAGGCCGAAGGCGCAGCTGCGCCCGCGCAGTTGAGCACAAAGTTTGGGCTCACTGAATCACAAGCGCAGTCCATCACGCGCATCATCATGAACGGCGGCAGCGAGACCAGCGCCGCAGCTGCTGAACCAGATGAAGAGCCCGCGCTGGTAGAGGAACCCGGCGCAGTGGCCGTTGCGGAGCTAATGGTGTTTGTGAAGGGGCCGGACTTTCCCACCGGCGGCATCATAGTAGGCGGCGAAGGCATCCTGTCCGCGTACAGCACCGGCAAGGGGCGCATTGTGATGCGCAGCGTTGAGCAAATTGACGAGACAGCCAACAACCGCCATCGCATTGTGGTGACCGAGATTCCGTACCAGGTGAACAAGGCCAGCCTGATCGAGCGCATAGCGGACCTGGTGCGCGACGACCGCATTGATGCCATCAGCGACTTGCGCGACGAGTCCGACCGCTCCGGCATGCGCATTGTGATTGAACTCAAGCGCGGCGCGCAGCCCAAAAAGGTGCTCAACCAGCTCTACAAGTTCACGCCCATGCAAAGCACCTTCGGCGTGCAGATGCTGGCGCTGGTGGGCGGCGAACCGCGCCTGCTGCCGCTGCGCCGGTCACTGCAGCTGTTTGTGGACCACCGCCACGAGATCATTACGCGCCGCAGCCAGTTTGAGCTGCGCAAGGCGCGCGAGCGGGCGCACATTCTGACCGGCCTGCTCACGGCCATCGGCAATATCGATGCCGTGGTGAAAACCATCCGCCAGGCGGACAATGCCGATGATGCGCGCACCAAGCTGATGGCGCGCTTTAAGCTGGACGAACTGCAGGCGCAGGCAATTTTGGACCTGCAGCTGCGGCGCATTGCAGCGCTGGAACGCCTCAAGATTGAGACCGAGCACACGGAAACCATGGAGCGCATTGGCTTTCTGGAGGAGCTGCTGCAGAACCCGCGCAAAATCCTGCAGATGGTGCGCGAAGACACGCTGGACATGGCGCGCCAGTATGGCGACGAGCGCTGCACGCGCATTGCAGCCGGCGCCTCGGAGGAGCTCAACGCCGAAGACATGGTGGCGGACGAGGCGCTGCTGGTTTCCATCACCAGCCGTGGCTACATCAAGCGCATGGCGCCGCAGGCGTTCCGCGCCCAAGGACGCGGCGGCAAGGGCGTAATCGGCCAGGATCTGCGCGACGAGGATGTGGTGGAGTTCCTGTTCTCGGTGCGCTCGCTGCAAACCATCTTGTTCTTCACAAACCGCGGCAAAGTTTATGCGGAGCGCGCCTTCAACCTGCCGCAGGGCAGCCGCACGGACAAGGGCGCCTCAGTGCTCAACGTGCTGGCACTGGGCCAGGATGAAAAGATAACCGCAGCGCTGCCCGTGCCGGGCTTTGACCAGGCCGACTTTTGCACGATGGTCACACGCCACGGCAAGATCAAGCGCGTACCCCTGAATGAGTTTGAAGCCGTGCGCCCCTCCGGGTTGATTGCCATGGCGCTGGCCAAAGATGATGTGCTGGGCTGGGCGCGCCTCACGCTAAAGAATCAGGACATCATTATCGTGACAGCCAAGGGACAGGCAGTGCGCTTCAACACAGACAAGGTGCGCCCGATGGGACGCACGGCAGGCGGCATGAATGCCATCCGGCTGGGCGCGGAAGATCACATCATCGGGATGGAAGTGGTTGGCTCAAAGAACGAGGAGCTGCTCGTCATCACCAGCAACGGTTACGGCAAGCGCACGCCGATTGGCGACTACCCGGCCAAAGGCCGCGCCACTGCGGGCGTGGCCAGCATCTCGCGCAAGGCGCTGGCCGTCACCGGCCTGATTGTGACGGCGCGCAGTGTGCAGCTTGAGGACCAGGTGACAATCATCTCCACCAATGGCCAGGCGCTGCGCACCAAAGTTGCCAACATCCGCCAGTCCGGCCGCGCCACGATGGGCACGCGCCTGATGCAGATGGCCGAGGGCGACACAGTGGCATCCGTGGCCCGCCTTGCAGCAGCCGACCTGCCGGCAGAAGCCGGGCACGAGCCGGATGCCGCGCGCGACTCCGCCGCCAACGGCAAGTAGCGCGGCGCATCCAAGTGTGCGCTGCCGGCTGCGCAGTCTGTGCGCAGCGCTCGCCAGCCGGCTAAACCAGAACCACCCGCTCCACCGTCACAGCGCGGCCAAGCGCCAGCGATGCTGCGCGCTGCAGCGTGTCCGGCTGCAAGCCGGTTGAATACACGCGGACGCTGGCGGGCATTGATGGCTGCGGCTCAGCCCGCGGCAGCAAGCCTTGCACGCGGCGCGCCACGGCCGGTGCGGGATCCACAATTGCAACGCCGGGCCCGGCGCATTCGCTGATTGCTTTTTTTAAAAATGTGAAGTGGGTGCAGCCCAGCACGAGCGTGTCGGCGCCCGCAGCCAGCAGCGGCTGCAGCACCGCGCGCACCGCGGCGTGCGCCTGCGGCGTGTCCGTTGCGCCGGCTTCCACCAGCTCCACCCAGCCGCTGCAAACATCCTGCAGCACGCGCGCACCACTGCCGTAGCGCTGCACCAGGCTGGCATAGCGCGCGCTGCTAAATGTGGCGGCCGTTGCCAGCACCGCCACAACTTTGCGCGCAGAACTTTCAACCGCCGGCTTGACCGCCGGCTCCATGCCCACAAACAGCAGCTTGGGAAACTCGCGGCGCAGATGCTCCAGGGCACAGGCGGAGGCTGTGTTGCAAGCCACCACCACCAGCCGCGCCTCATGCACCAGCAGAAAGCGCGTCACCTGCTCTGCAAAAGCGCACACTTCCGCGCACGGCCGCGGGCCGTACGGCACGCGCGCCTGGTCGGCCAGGTACACCAGCGGCTCGGCGGGCAGCAGTTGGCGCACAGCCTGCAGCACACTCAGCCCGCCCAGCCCCGAGTCAAAAATGCCAATCGGTTGCAACAGAAGCGCAGTATAAAGTAAAGGCGCGGGGCATTGTGCCCCGCGCCTGTTTGGCCGGTAGGTTGTTAGGCGCCGCGAGTGCGGCTTACTTGTTGCGGCGTTCTTTCAGGCGCGCTTTTTTGCCGGTCAGAGTGCGCAGGTAGTACAGCTTGGCGCGGCGCACAATTGCCGAGCGCAGCAAATCCACCTTCTCAATGCGCGGCGAGCGCATCAGGAAAGTGCGCTCCACGCCAATGCTGTGCGAGGCCACGCGCCGCACGGTGAAGCAGGCATTGTTTTCGCCACGGCGCATCCGGATGACGGTGCCCTTGAACTCTTGCACGCGCTCTTTGGCGCCTTCCTTGATGCGCACGTGCACACTGACGGAGTCGCCGGGGCGCAGCGCCGGAATGTTGGGGTTGTCTTTGCCCGCAATCGCTTCAAGAATATGTGGTTTCATGTTGGTGTCCTGCTGGGCCGGGCAAATTACTTTGCCAGCCGCATCAAAATTACACGCCGCCGGGAGCACAGCCCCAGAGGCGTGGCGCAAAGTATAGCAGCCTGCGCTGACAGCTGCCTCCGCAAAGAAAAAGGGCGTCGCGGTGGCTACGCCGGCCGGCATTGTCTGGCCGGCCGGCGCAGTCAATCACGCTAGCGCTTGCGCGCTGCGGGCTTTGATTTTGCCGCTGTTTTGCGGGCGGCGGGCCGGCGCGCAGCCGCCGCCTTGGCCTTCACAACGGGTTTGCGCGCAGCCGGCTTCGGCTTGGAGGCGGACTTTGCTTTTGCAATCGGCTTCCTTGCGATTGGCTTCTGCTTCGCCACCACCTTTTTTGCAGCGGGCTTTTTGGCTGCGGCCTTCTTTACTACTGGCTTCTTGCGCACAATCTTCTTGGCCGCAGCGCTGCGGCCGGCGGCCACCTTCACACGCGCGGGCCGCTTGCCGGTGGCGCTCTTCGCCGGCGCCTTCTTGCCATTCACAACCAGCCAGCCCAGCCCCAAACTGTTCAGCTTTGCCGGTGTCGGATAACCGGTGACGGAATCCCATTCACACAAGCGGTAGTAAGTATTTAGCGCTTCCTCAAACTGTTTGCTGTCAATCACATAGCCATCGCTCTTGCCGCCGCTCAGGGGCTGCTTCATAAACTTCTTGGGCAGTGTGTCGGACTCGCGCCCAATGCCTTCACGCGCATTGAAAGCGCGCATCATGTTCAGGCGCCGCTCGCCCACCTCCAGCAGCTCCGGCACAGTAATATTCCAGCCCGTGACGGCGCTGGCCGCTTGCGCCAGCTGCACCGTGTCATACAGCTGCCAGGCCGGCCCAAACACAAACTGGCAGACATTGATGCTGTCCAGCGCGCTATACAAATGCTGCGTCACCATCGCGTAGCGCACAATCTCCTCGTTCAGCGCAAGTTGCTCCTGCGGCTTGTCCAGGCCAATCTGCGCCATGCGCTCCGGATAGGACTTGTAGGACGGATCATGCTCGCTGGATTGATGGTCTGCGCCAAACGGGTTGGCAGCGTATACCAGCGCCAGGCTGCGCTTCACCTGCGGCATGTGTGCCGGCGCTTCCTGCCCCTTGCTGGTAATCAGAAACTCATCTGTGCCGCGCCCAATAATCTTAGCCGCTTGTGCCGAACCCTCCGCCAGCAGCGCGCCAAAGCCTTCGCGCTTGCCAATCATCTCGGTTAGCTTCACCATCATGGCCGCGTCACCGTAGCGAATAGTCAGGCCGCCGGTGTCCTCAACGCCAATGCGCCCCTTCTCAAAGCACTCCATTGCCCATGCAATTGTGGCGCCGCAAGAGATGGTGTCCATGCCATACATATTGCACAGCGCGTTCGCGCGGATGATTGCATCAAGGTCGTCGATGGCGCAGTAGCTGCCAAAGGTGGCCAGTGTTTCATATTCGGGCCCGCCGTAGCGATGATCGGTTTTGTACGGCCCCTCCGCCACCTCGGACACGCGCTTGCAGCGCACCGCACAGCTGTAGCAGGTGTCGCGCCCAAAGCGGTCTTGCTGGCCGTTTTCTGCGCCTTTGAGGCGCGTGTCATAAAGCGTGGTGCCGTCAATTTTTTCCCAGTCATCAAATGAGCCGCTGGTGAAGTTGCGCGTGGGCAGCCCGCCCGCCTGATGCTGCCCGGAAACAACTTCCGCGGTGCCATACTTGCCAAGGCCGGCCACATCCGAGGTCGGCACCATCTTTGCGCCCCACTTCGTCAGCTCCATCAAGCTGGCCTTGTCCGCCACTTCCGGCTTGTGCGTGCCGCGCACGGCAATCGCCTTCAGCTTCTTGGAGCCCATCACTGCGCCAAGGCCAGTGCGGCCGTTGGCGCGGTTGGACATGCTCATGATGGCTGCGTAGCGCACAAGGTTCTCGCCCGCCGGGCCAATTTGCAGCACCTCCACGCGATTGTCATTCAGCTCGGCATGCAGCGCGTCTTCCACATCACCCGTGATGCGGCCCCACAAATGCGATGCGTCGCGCAGCTCGAACTCGCCATCCTTGATCCACAAATAAACCGGGCGCGGCGACTGCCCGCGCAGCACGATGCCGTCGAAGCCGGCAAACTTCAGCTCTGCCGGAAAAAAGCCGCCGCCCTGCGAGTCGCCAATGCAGCCCGTGAGCGGTGATTTGGCAACCGATGTCATGCGGCTTTGGCCGGAGATGGCAGTGCCGGTGAGCAGGCCGTTGAACAAAGCCAGCACATTGTCCGCGCCCAGCGGATCAGTGCCGGCGCGCATGTCGCGCAGCAGGTAGTGCAAGCCCATCGCACTGCCGCCCATGTAGCGCCGGTAAAAATCCGGCTGCGGCTGCTCCACATGCATCTTGCCAGTCGTCAAGTCCACGTGCAATATCTTTCCCGTATATCCGTATGGCATTATTGATCTCCTGTTGTTTATTTATGGCCGCCGCTCACGGCCGAGAAAATCGCAATCTTGTCGCCATCCTGCAGTGCATGCGTCGCGGGCACTTCTTGATTATTGCACGCCACAACCACGGTGCGCTGCACACCAAGCTGCGCCAGCAGGTCCGCCACTGCGGCGCCGGTCAGCAGCTCCAACTCGCCCCGGCCGCGCGCCGCCACCGGCAGCAGTTCGCGCAGCCCGCCGTGCAGGCGCACCTCAACGCGCACCGTGCACTCCAAGTGCCGCCTGTTCGCTGCTGATCACTAAAGTATTTTACCAGAGCAGAAATGGGCGCAGTGGCCCGCACCTGCATTGCACCTGCTGCCATTATGCGGGCGGCTGCCCTGCTGGTTGCGCACGCCACGCATCCAGCACCCGCATGGCCCACAGCGCTACGCCGCCCAGCTTCACCCCATTGCGCATCTCGGGGCGCAGCCAGTGCAGCAGTGGCGCAGAGAAGCCGCGCTTCGGGCGCGCCAAAACCGCGGGCGGCAGCAGCGCTGCCACGGCTGCGCGCAACAGGCGCTTGCCCAGCCGAAATTCTGCCGGCATGCCCGCAGCCAGCTCCACCAGCTCATGGTCCAAAAGCGGCGGGCGCACCTCTAGTGAAACCGCCATGCTGGCGCGGTCAACTTTGGTGAGAATGTCATCCGGCAGATAGGTGTGCACATCGGCAGACTGGGCTTGCGACAGCAAGTCCAGATCTGCGCGCCAGTGGGCGCGCCAGTGCCAGTAGTTGTCGTAATCGCGGAACTCGCGCGCCAGCTCCGGCAGCAGCTGCGGCTTTTGGAAGCTCTTGATTTTTGAAAGCAGCGCGCCATAGCGCTCCGGCCCGTGCTTGCCGCGCACATCCAAATGCAGGCGGTTGATGAGCCCGGCCACGCGCGGCAGGCGGGCAAACGGCACGATGGCCGGCAGCAGCACACGCTCGTAGAGCGCAGCGGGTGCGCGCTGCGCTGCCATGTCCAGCCACAGCTGCTGCCAGCGGTAACCGCCAAAAATTTCGTCGCCGCCATCGCCCGAGAGCACCACCTTCACATGCTGGGCCGCCAGCCGCGCCACGGCCAGCGTGGGCATGCCCGACGCATCCGCAAACGGCTGGTCGTATAGCTGCAGCATTTGCTGCAGTCCCTCAGCCATTGATGCTTGCGTGCAAACCTGCTCGCGGTGCAGCGTTCCGAATGCGGCTGCGCTGGCGCGCGCTGCGGGCAGCTCTGAATGCGCATCCACATCAAAGCCGATGCTGAAGGTTTGCAGCTGTGCGCCACCAGCTGCGCACGCCAGTGCCGCCACGGCGCTGGAGTCCACACCGCCGGAAAGCAGCAACCCAACCGGTACATCAGCCAGCAGGTGCATTTGCACGGCTTCACGCAATTTTTCGCGCAGCGCTTCCACCGCTGGCAGCCAGCGCGCATGCAGCTGCGGCTCGCTTGTGCCCAGCGGCGCACCCCAGTTCTCCAGTTTCCAATAGCACGCGAGGCGCTGCGTGCCATCAGCTTCTATCTCCAGCGTATGGGCCGGCGGCAGCTGCCGGATTGAGCGGTACGCAGTCTTCGGCGTGGGAATATACAAGTAAGTAAGGTAATCCCACAGGGCGCTGTGGTCGGGCTGCAAGTCCAGGTTTGGCAGGCCCAGCAGCGCCTTGATTTCAGACGCAAAGCCAAAGCGCACGCCGGCCTGGCAGTAATAGAGCGGCTTGATGCCCAGCCGGTCGCGCGCCAGAAAGAGCTTGCGCGTGCGCTGATCCCACAGCGCAATCGCAAACATGCCGCGCAGGCGCTGCACAACCTGCGCGCCCCATTCTTCATAGCCATGCAGCACGCACTCCGAATCCGTGCGCGAAGTAAAGACATGCCCGCGGCGCTCAAGTTCCACCCGCAGAGCTTGATGGTTATAGATCTCGCCATTGAACACAAGCCAAAGCGTGCCGGCCTCGCTGCACATGGGCTGATGCCCCGCGGGAGTCAAATCAATGATTGAGAGCCGCCGGAATCCCAGCGCACAAGTGCCGTCATGCCAGGCGCCCGCCGCATCCGGGCCGCGGTGCACCAACGCCGCAGTTGCCGCCGCCACGGCCGTGCCCCAGTTAAGTGTTCCGCAGATGCCGCACACTATCTTCGGTTTCCGATCAAATCTGCGCAGCGCCACATGTATTGCAGCTAGGAAATTTAAGTTGGGGACGCATAGATTGTGCCATTGCCACGAACAATCCCAATGCTACATCACGCGCCGGCTGCGCTGCCAGCGGCTGCCAGCAGCTTGCGGTAGCGCACAGCCCGCTCAACCTCCACAAACCCGAGCCGCTCATGCGCGGCCTGCGCGCTCGGGTTGGCAAGCAGCGCATCAGAGGCAAGCTCCATCAGCCCGCGCCGGCAGGCCCATGCCTCCACCGCAGCAACCAATGCGCGGCCATAGCCGCGGCCGCGTAAATCTGAATCCACAAACCAGCCCTCCAAAAATGCAACGGGGCTGGTAGTGCAGCCGTCGGCGTAAGGGCGCAGGCCGGCCTCGGCAAAACCGCCCAACCCGCCCGCCGGGAGCGCGCACACCACCACCAGCGCATCATCCCGCTGCAGCCACGCCTCCATTTCCAGCGCGTGTTCTGCCAGCGTGGCATCCGGCCACAGCGCATGCCGCATGCGCTGCCACTCCGGCAAGTCTGCATTTTCAAACTGTCGTACTATCAATTGGGGTTTGGTGCGCCAAGCGAAACTGCAGAGCTATACAGGACCAGTTTCGTCGATCGTTTCGAGCTGCGATGCGTTGCGCGCCATGAACCGCCGCTTCAGCGTCTGCAGCCAGTTATGGAGGCGGTACGGCAGCAGCAGTCGCAGCCACAACCCGAAGCCCCGCCTGCCCGCCACGCTCGCAGCTGAAATTTTGCGGGCTTGCCCCAAGCTGCGCCAAGCGGCAGCATTGAGCCCGGCCTGCCACTCCAAGAATGACTGCTTGAGATGCGTGCCAGCCAGCGCCGCGGTCCGCAGCGCGCGCAGCTCCACCGGCAGCGTTCCGGCAGCAAACATGCGCTCGAGCACAAAGCGATGCTCGCGGCAGATTGCTTCAACGCCAGTGCGGGTTTTGGTGCCCGGCCAGGACCGCACCACAGCCAACTCCGCCTGCATTACCCGCACCTGCCCGGGGCGCAAATGCAAACCCAGCCGCAGCCAGTACTCCCAATCCATCACATAATGCAGGGTGGCATCCGGCAGCCCCACAGCCGCAGCAAGGCTGCGCCGCACAAACACGGCCGGCTGCCCGGGAACTCCGCCACTCGTTGTGAGCAGAGTATGCAGATTGAATTCCCGCGCGTACTTTCTGCCGATCACTGTTCCGCGCTCGTCAACCATCCGGCATGCGCCAATCACAACTTGAATTTGGTTATCGCGCTCAAATTCCGCAGCCACCAAAGCCAGCGCACCCGCCACGTAATAGTCATCCGAGTTAAGCCACGCAACCACCTCGCCGCAGGCCTTGCCCCAGCCACGCACGATTGCATCCGTCTGGCCCGCATCCGGCGCACTGCTCCAATCCGCCAGCACATGCGCATACTTCGCAATGATTGCGGCACTGCCATCGGTTGAGCCGCCGTCAAATACAAAGTACTCGATGCGCACATCCTTCTGTTCCACCACGGAGCGGATAGCTTGCTCCAAATATTGAGCCTGATTGAACGCGGGCGTCACAATCGTGAACTGCGGCGGCCGGTTCATGCGCCAGCCCAACCGCATCGCAACAGCCCGCATTGCAGCGCAATCAACAGAGCACCGCAGCGCCTTGCATAAACGCGGGGCCCGCACCGTCCTCGCCCCCGTAGCTCAGTGGATAGAGCAACGGTTTTCTAAACCGCAGGTCGCATGTTCGATTCATGCCGGGGGCGCCATTGAAATAAGAGTGAAACCGCTATTTCATCGGTGCAACCCGAGGTCAAAGACGATTAACGATTTAGCCTGCGAGCGGCTTCAGTGTCTTAATTTCTGCGGACTGGCCAGAGACAACAGCATTAGCAAGAGCGAGAATTTCGCTGTTCTTGCCGTTTGCAAGTACGTCATTTGCCATCGCGATTGCACCTTCATGGTGCGCGATCATGCCCTTGGCCCAAGCCTTGTCGAACTCTGCGCCTTTCAACTGACCAAGTGTGTCTATCTCTTCGAGAGAGAGCATTCCGCCCATCATCGATGAGTGGTCCATTGAGCCCATCTCCATCGACTTGCCCCAGGTGGTAAGCAGATTTTTCATCTGTGAGATTTCTGGATCTTGCGCTCCCTTGATTTGGGTGGCGAGTGCAACGATCGCAGCGCTGGCTCCCGAATTTGGGTCGAGTGCAATGTCGGACATTTCAATTGCTTGCTGATGATGAGGAATCATCGTTTGTGCAAATATCACGTCTGCATCGTTAAAGTCTGCCGATTCTGGTGTTGAATCGCCCGTGTCCATTGAACCCATGTCATGTGAGCCGCATGCGCCGAACAACAGTGTTGCCGCTGCTAAAGCAACGGCAGTGAGTGCAAGTTTCTTCATTGTGGTTCTCTGTTCAATTCGTCGGAAATTAGGCGGAGTAACCCGCTGCAACGACCGCATCTCTCACTACTTGAATGTCAAGCGAGGAATCAGATTCAATAATGGCAATACCTTCGGTCAGTTTGACATTCACGCTGTGCACTCCAGCAACTTTGGAGATCGCATCAGTTACGTGTCGCACACAGTGATCGCACGTCATTCCAGAAACTGTTAATTGTGTTTGGGCCATGTCTCCATCATACTTCCAAATCGCAAACGATTATCCGTGGCGCTTTTCTAGGGCCTCTGCAACTGCGACGAAGCCACGCATGGTTTCTTGCGACAAACAGGTTCATGCGCCAGCCCAACCGCACCGCAACTGCCCGCATTGCAGCGCAATCAACAGAGCACATTTGTCCGCTTTTACAGAGCACCGCAGCGCCTTGCATAAATGCGGGGCCCGCACCACCCTAATCACCGCATCCCACAAAATCATAAAGCCGGATTCCAAGGCTGGGCGTGTGCAGCGCAGCATGCAGCCGGCTTCCAAACCCACTGACCGGCAAATCATAACCAGCGCGCTGCAGCTCAACGCGATCCACACCGCTTTCCAGCAGCCCCGGCACAAACTGGTCCGCCGGATCGTCGAACTGGGCCGCCAGCCGAAGTTCAAGGCCGGGTGGCGGAACCGCAATCCCACTCACCATAAAAATCGCGCGGGGAAATGCCCGGCATTGCTCAACCACTTGCGGCAAAGCATCAACCCAGGCAACGCGCTGCAGTGTCGGCACTTCGGCCTGCATAATCTGCAGCTCGTGCGGCCGCGCGTTTGCACTCCAACCAATCAGCTCCCGCGTCTGGTGTTCGCGGATAAATTCACGCAGCGCACTGTACGGCCGGACATCGTTATACAGTGGAAGGCTCTTGTAGTAGGCACCTGCTCCGGCCAACGCAAGCAGCGCAACCCCGAATGCGAATGGGCGCACTGCGCCGCCTGACGCAGCTTTCCAAGCACCACGCAGGCCCAGCCCACACCATACGCAAGCGGCAGGCAGCAGCATAGCCAAAGCCCGCGGCCGCACATCT
>OFRD01000050.1_pt1 | contig 37984 bp, 32 predicted proteins | sample 1543041 | NCBI WGS metagenome assembly OFRD01 (sample SAMN07774234, study PRJEB24372) | wastewater metagenome | isolation source: Exp Tend CN 100WW | collected 2016-02
TGATTGTCCCGGTCGTATCCAATTCAGGCCTCCATCGGTCGCAGAGATTGCTTCTCTTTGACGCTTACAAGGGAATTTACGGCCGCGGCGCGAAGGCGCGCGACATACCACGCACTCGCAACGCCTTGCGCCACGAGCGGATTTCGATGCCTCACAGGATCTACTGCGTGCACATTCCGATGCAGTGCGAATCGCCCATCCCCAACTGCAGAGCCCGCTGGTTAATCAGGGAGTATGGCAAAAAAGAGTTACCCAGCTTGGCTGTAGTTTGAAGCGTCCAAACAACAGCGCCTGGAGCATATGCTTGCCGTCGCTGTCGAATTCAGCGCCGTCGCCGTAGGGGCGCAAAAAAGTTTTCAACCGATAGCGTCAATGTTGGCGCTCGCCATCACGAATGATCGAGGTCGCGCGGCAAGCAACGCAGCGATCGAGTACGGAGAATTACGGATAACGGAGCGGTCGCGAACTGCGCCCATTGAGGCAATCAACTCGATCGCTGCCGTGGACAGGTTCTCCTACGTCAAGATCATCCTCGACACCCATGAGCGCCGCGCGAGGATTCTTGAATGGCCGCGGACACCGATTGGGCATGCACCGATCTCATACGGCGCACTGACGCTTTCGGTGGGCACATTTTCAACGGGCCACCAAGCTGTCTGCACCATCAGCTGCTGAACCGAACAAGCTTCAGCCGTCGGCGCCCGACCGCACAGCGACCCCTGGCAATTTCACCCAGGGCGCGCGCACGCCTCTCGAGGAAGTCGAGAGGACACGATGACGCAACCCTGGAAGGATTAATCCGCCTTCCTCCTTGATGGTCGTCCGTGGCTCCAGCACTGTCAGCACGGAAGAAACTGGCAGGAGTCATGTGCGGGATTTTTGGCTGGGTACTCCGGGGAGAGCACCGGCAAGACTACGACACTCTTGTCCGCCTCACCAACCTGATGAAGCATAGGGGCCCTGACGGCGCGGGTTACCGGCAGAGCGACACTGCCGACCAGCGCTATCAAGTCAGCTTGGGGCACAGGCGTCTCTCGATCATCGATCTCGAGGGCGGAGCCCAGCCGATGTGGAGCGCCGACGGCTCGATCGGGCTCGTCTTCAACGGAGAGCTCTATAACTACATCGAGCTGCGCGAGGAGCTTAACTCGCTCGGTCACACCTTTCGCACATCCTCCGATACCGAAGTTCTGATCGAAGCCTACCGCGCTTGGGGGGTCGATTCGATCAAACGCTTCCGCGGCATGTTCGCTTTCGGATTGTGGGATGCGAGGGCCCAACAGCTCGTCCTGGCGCGCGACCCGTTCGGCAAGAAGCCGCTGTTCATAGCCGAGAACGCAGGCCTATTGTTCGCATCGGAGATCGAGCCGCTCCTCCAATTCCCGGGCATGAATACCTCGATCGACCCGCATGCCGTCGAGCATTATCTCCTCAATCGATATGTGCCCGGCCCCAGGACATTCTTTCAAGCCGTGCGCAAGCTTCCCCCCGGCTGCCACCTGGTATGGCGCGAAGGCCGGACAAACATCACCCGGTATTTCATACCACCGCTAGCGTCGGCAGAGCCCGACATCACGGACTTCAACGAGGCAGTCCGGATGTTCAAGGCGACGTTCGACGATGCCGTGCGCATTCGCATGCGCAGTGACGTTGCGTTCGGAGCCTACTTGTCCGGCGGCATCGACTCATCTGCGGTTGTCGCGGCCATGGTCCGCCATAGCTCTGAGCGCGTGCGCACCTTCTCAGTCGGCTTTCGTGAAGCCAGCTACTCGGAGCTTGATCACGCCCGTACCATCGCCCGTCAATTTGACACCGATCACGAGGAAATCGTGCTGGAGCCGCACGACTTCTTGAAGAGCTGGCCGACCGCAATTCTGCGTCGCGGCGCACCTGCGGCCGAACCGGCCGATATTCCGGTTATGATGCTGTCGCATATGGCGGCGAGCAAGGTGAAAATGGTCCTTACCGGAGAAGGCGCAGACGAACTTCTGGGCGGCTATCCCAAGCACCGTGCCGAACAATGGATCGAGCTCTACCAGCGACTGGTTCCCCAGGCGATTCATGACCGCATCATATCGCCCGCAATGCGCGCGCTGCCGTACGATATGCGCCGCGCCAAGATCGTGACGACCGCGGCGGGCGAGCGGGATTGGCCGAGCCGGATGCAACTCTGGTTCGGCGGAGTTTCCCTTGGCGAAAGGAACCGGATTATCGGACGTCCCCTGCCCGTAGCGCTGCCGGATTCCCATCCGTTTTCGATCGGCATCGGGTCGAATGTGCGGCGCACGCTGTTCTTCGATCAGACGTCGTGGTTACCCGACAACCTCCTCGAACGCGCTGACCGAATGATGATGGCAGGTTCAATTGAGGGCAGGATGCCGTTCATGGACACCAGTCTCGCCAAACTTGTCGCGCGGTTTCCGGACAATTTCCTGGTCGGTCGCAGCGGCGGCAAGTCAGTCCTGCGAGCAGCGATGCAGCACACTCTTCCACCGGGGATTCTGACGCGCAAGAAGATCGGCTTTCGCGTGCCAATTGAGGAGTGGTTTCGCGGTCCCTATCGCGAATTTATCTCCGATCTGCTGGTCAGTGATGGCGCGCGTGTGGCATCGTTCTGCAACAGGGATGTCTTGCGGCAGCTGGTCAACGAGCATCTCGCCCGCCGTCAAAACCACGAAAAGGTGCTTTGGTCTCTGGCAAACCTGGAGCTATTCCTGCGAGCCTTCAGGCCGTCAAGTCTGGAAACTCGAGCGAGGCATTCCGTTCGGGAGCCGATTTGAACGCCCCCGGAAAACCGGTCCAAACGATCAATCGACTACATCGCTCGTAGTCCCACCTTGCCATGTCGCGCGCGCTCTCCTGCCCGCCAGTTTCCGGTAAAGGCAGAGATACGCGCTACACATCGCGTCCAGCGAGAATTCCGTCTCGACGCGCCGGCGTCCTGCGGCACCCAATTGATCGGCGAGTTCAGCGTTGCCGAGGAGTTCGAGCACGCGATCGGTCAAGGCGCCGACGTCATGGCTCGGCACAAGATATCCGGTCTGACCGTCCAGGACCAATTCAGAAGTGCCCCCATCGTTTGTTGCCACAACCGGCTTACCCAACGCCATGCATTCGGTTATCGCGTTGGAAATTCCCTCTCCGTGTAAACGGCTATTGGTGGTGAGAACACCAACAGTGAAGAGATTGGCAATGCTCTCGACGTCGTTCCGCCGCCCCAGAAGCTTGATGCGCAGCGAATGTTCAGTCGGGATGCTATCGCGCACCCGCTGCAGCGTTTCACCGCTACCGATGGCCAAGAAGGTGACGTCGTCCCTTAGATCGCAGACCCGGCGTGCCATCTCGACGAAGGTTTCATAGTCCTTTCTGGGCGTGAAGTTGGCGACCATCCCGACAATGTGGGGCGTCACAATCTCCAGAGTGCTGCGAAGCTCGGTCTTATCCTTTAGGCCGGACACCCTTTCAGGACTGAATCCGTTGTAGATGCAGAGACCTTTGCGCTCGGGAATACCGTAGGCAGCCAGCCCCGCACGAGAATTGGCAACAACGACGTCCGAAAACGGGATCGTCAGCTTGACTCTCAGGTAGCCTTTTCTCCACAGCGACATATGCGAGGGCGCGTCTCGCACAAACCCATTTACGAAGGCCGTACCGCACACCTTGGCAACCGGCGTCGCATAGACGGAGCTCATCGAGCCCCACGAGTGGATGATATCTATCTTCAGGTCGGAGACGAGCTCGTACAACGTCTTGAAAAGGCGCCAATCCTTCTTGCCTCTCCGATTGAGCTGAATGACTTCCGCGTGTTCGCGGTCAATCTCGAGGTTAACCTCGTCCTGGTCCACAACAGCTACGAATGACCTTACGTCACGGTGAGCGGCAAGCCCCTTCAGCAGTTCTACGACTTGTCGTTCTTTCCCTCCCGGGGCAAGACGTTCGATAACATGCAGTATGCGCATCTCAGCGCCCTCTCGAGTGAACTGCTTCAGTCCACCTCGCGGTGAGTGATTCAGCGCTACATTCAACGTTGGGACCCCAGCAGCATGTGAGCGGCCGACTGGACGCCGCTGATCCGCGCCTCGAACCTGGCCGTCGTATCGAATTGCCCCCCGACGCCGAGACGAGGAAGCGCAAAATGATCTGACTTGAGACCAGACAACTGCCCGTGCCGGGTTGTCACTGCGGTTGAAAACCCGATGTCCCTTGCAAGCTGCGCTTCCCTGGGGCCACATGCTTTGGAGTCACCGTAGGGATAAGCAAAGTGCCGCACCGGACGCTGCAGCAATCGCTCCAGATAGGAGCGGTTATCTGCCATTTCGGCCCGTGCGGACTGAATATCCAGGCACGATAGGGCGGCATGCGAGTCAGTGTGCCCGCCAATCGACACGAGAGGATGCCGCGCCAGGCTTTGAAGCTCGCGCTCATCCAGAAAGTACGCCTCATTCAGGGCCGACAATGACAAGCCCGCCTTGCTGAACGTCGGGGCAAGCATTGCGATCCGGCGATAATCTTGATGAATCCAATCCGTAACCTCATTCAGACCCGACATCTTTTCGCGCAACCGGGGGCAATGGAATCGCATGTCCATCGCGTCGATCGTCACTGTGTCTCCAGAACGAAACATTTCGCGCAAACCCAGCCACCACGCCTGCAACGTCCGTTTCAGAGCGCCAGTGGGAACGTAGATCGTGAACGGAGCGTTGTATCGCTCCAGAATTGGAAGCGCGGTCACGACATTGTCTCGATAGCCATCGTCAAAGGTAAGCACCGCATAGCGGCCCGTCCCGGCATTCGTAGCCAACCGCTCGATGCATGCTTCAAGACTGACAATCTCCCATCCTTCTTGCCGCAGCCAATTGAGCGAATATTCAAAGAGGCCGACTGACGTCCCTGTCATCAATTCCGAGCGGCTATCTTGCTGGATCTCGTGGAACATGACGATAGCCGCCCGGCCCGCAAAGATCTTGCGGAAGGCCGGCAACAGGCCGGACCGACGGGCCATTTCGATCATGCTGTCCGCAAGAGCCTGCTTCACTCTAACTCACCGTAAAAGCGGGACTGGCGCCTCTCCGCTAGCCGAAACCATGCCGCTTGCGACGGCGCTTTCTCCACGACGCCCATTGCTATCCTCCGCTCCGCAGCAAACGCCGGCCTACCCCTCTTGCCCTGAAGTTCGAGAGGACGTCGGTGTATACCCCGACAATTCGTTCCACGGTCAGCGCCTGGTCGTATTTCGCCACCGCCGCACGCCCCTGAAACTCGCCGTTCTGCGACCAGTCAAACGCCGCTCGAAGGCTGCGCGCTATCGTGGCGGCATCCGGTGGACATATCCACGTTCCCGCGATGCCATTTAACTGTTCGTGGACGTCACCGACCCTGGTCGACACCACCGGAAGATTGCACGCAAGAGCTTCCTTGATTGAAGTCGGTGACCCTTCATAGTCTGAGCTCAGAAGCAGGGCGTTTGCCCCGCTGTAGTACCAGGGCATCTCTTCGTTCGGCACGTTGATGACCGTCATCAACTCCGCGTCGACGCCATTCTGCACCAGCCGGTCGACCGACGCCCGCGCCAGATCATATCTCTTCTCAGGGCGTGTCGGATCAAACGGAAACAGGACGATAAATTTGTCTTTAGGCCATCGCAGCCGCGCGCGCGCTTCGTCGCGATCGTACGGCTTGAATGCGCCAAGGTTGACCCCGCAGGGAATCACGATTCCGGGAATCCGCTTCCGCATCTCCTCAGACACGACGATAATGGCATCGGCGAAATGCGACACGACCCGCGTGGCCAGCCGCTCGAAGATATTCCCGAGCACGTCGGTCCCGTGCAGCGTGATGACGAGTGGCGCCCGCAACCGAAACATTGCGGGATAGGCCGAGTAACCATAGTGCGCGTGGACGATGTCGTATCGCGTCGCACTCGTCCTTCGGATGACGTCAAAGATGCCCTTCAGATAGTTCAGCTTGGACTGCGAACCGACGATATTGACAACGTCGACCGAGTGCCCGAACCGGCGCAGCTGCTGTACTTGCTGATACACGAAAGCGCCGGATCCCGGCCTCTCCGGGCTCGGATACATGTTGGTGACACAGAGGATCCTCACGATTGCTCCCTCGACGCTTTGGCACGAACCGTCATCGAGTCACTTGGTCTTTGCTGCCACCCCCGTTGAGCTTTCGTCGGATCTCCGCAGGGACGCCCGTCACGAGCACACCGTCAGGAACGTCCTTTGTCACTACGGCGCCGGCGCCGACCATAGCGCCGATCCCGACTCTGACGCCCGGCAGGAGATTGGCACCCACGCCGATCGCCGCGCCACGCGCGATAGTGGGCCCAAGCATCGGCGAACCGTCGTAACCGTTCCTGCCGATCGCGTTGTCGTTCGAAGTGCCGACGCAGCCCGATATGAACACGTCGTCTTCAATCGTCATATTGCCGGCCAGCCAGGTATGATCCTGCACCCGTACGCGATCGCCGATCTGCGTGTTGTAATTGACCGTAACGTAACGCCCGACAATCGTCTTCGAGCCTATGCGCGACTGTTCACGGATCGAGGCACCGTCACCGATCAGGGTCCCCGCGCCGAGCGAGACGTCGTAGAAGATAACTGCGTGCGGTCCAATCGAACAATCGGCGCCGATATCGATCCATGCTTCAAACTGCGGGGCCCGCGACAACGCGCCGGCCCCCTTGGGTACTTTTCCGATATAGGCACCCGGGAAAATCTCGACGTTGTCCCCTACTCTCACCCCACTCTCGATCACGACATGCGGATGAATGACAACCCTATTGCCGATCGTAACATCAGACCGCACCACGGCGAACTCTGCGATCGTCACGTCCGCACCGATCGCCTCGGTCTCGACCACCGCCCGTGCACTAATTCGGTTCATCGTCACACCTTCCCGCCATCCGCGTGCATCGCGACGGGCTTCCGCTGCGGTTCCCTATGGCTTTTCCGATCGGCAACAGCACGCACAATCGCAGTGATATCGCGCACCTGGTCGCGCGTGAGCTCCGGGAACATGGGAAGAGACAATGATTGCGCAGCCATCGCTTCGCAGCACGGCAAATCGCCCTGCTTGTAGCCGAGATAAGCAAACGCAGGCTGTAGGTGGAGCGGCAACGGATAGTGGATTCCGCTCGCCACGCCGACCTCGTCGAGCCTATTGCGCATTGCGTCCCGCTCGTTGGTCGTGATCACGTACAAATGGTAGACGTGGGTGGATCCCTTTCGGACGAACGGCGTCCCGACGCTCGCGTGCGTCAACTCCGCAGTGTACCATTCCGCAGCACGCCGCCGGTGGTCGTTCCACTCATCCAGACGCCGGAGCTTGACTTGCAGAACTGCGGCCTGAAGAGCATCGAGCCGGCTGTTGAACCCGACCTCGGCGTGGTTGTAGTGCGTGGTTCGACCATGGTCGCGCAATCGTTCGATCCGCTCGGCGATCGCTGCGCTGTTGGTGGTGACCGCTCCTCCATCACCGTATGCTCCGAGATTCTTCCCCGGGTAAAACGAAAAACAGGCGACATCGCCGAGCGCCCCGGTTCGGATCCCCTGATACTCGGCTCCATGCGCCTGGGCAGCGTCTTCAATTACAAACAGACCGCGCCGTCGTGCGAGGTCCTTGATCGGACCCATGTCCGCGGGCTGGCCAAAGAGGTGAACTGCAACGATCGCCTTCGTGCGGCTTGTCAGGGCCCGCTCGATCATCCTCGGATCGATCGTGTGGGTATCGGGATCGATATCGACGAAAACCGGCTGCGCTCCCGTCGCTACGATGGCGGCGGCGGTGGCGATGAAAGTATGAGCGGTCGTAATCACCTCGTCACCATGGCCAACACCCAAGGCCCGCAGCGCCAGATGAATCGCGTCCGTTCCGCTTGCCACGCCGCGCGCATAGGGCACCTGGCAATACGCGGCAAAGTCTCTTTCGAACGAAGCAACTGCCTCGCCACCGATGAATTGCGCGGACTCGAGCACGCCCCGAATTGCGTCGGCTACCTCATCCTTCAGCGTCGCATATTGTGCCTTGAGATCTACGAACGGAATTTTCATTATTCGCACCTCACCAGATTCCATCTCTGTTACTTGAGAACCTATCGAGCGCCGTGGCCCCGCAGCACCGCGGGAACTGTCAGAGCAATTAACTTCAGGTCGGTCCACAGGGTCCAGTTCATCGCATATTCGACATCCATCTCGAGCATCGCCTCCGGGCAGAGTCGACCGCGGCCACGAACCTGACAAAGTCCGGTGATGCCGGGCTTCACGAGATGACGTCTGTGATGCCATTCGCGGAAGTACTCAAGTTCATAGGGAATCGCTGGCCGTGGACCGACAATGCTCATTTCGCCTCGCAGTACGTTGAGGAGTTGCGGTAGCTCGTCGATACTGGTTCGCCTCAGCAACCGCCCCACACGCGTCACTCGGGGATCATCTGTCAGCTTGTAGGGGGCATTGGGGTCGTTCGAGAGAACCTCCTTCGCCCAAGCCCGCCGAATGGCGTCGCGATGGACGTTCTCGTCGGCCTCATGACGTAGCGTCCGGAACTTGAAGCAATTGAACCGCTTCTCGCCCAGCCCGACCCGGCGTTGGCAAAAGAACGCCGGCCCGGGACTGTCGAGGCGGATCGCCACCCAGACCGCGACAAGTACAGGGGCGAGTATCAGGATCGCGGTGATGCTGACCGCAATGTCCAGCACCCGCTTAACGAATTCCCGCGGGATCGCCTTCCATCGCACGGCTTCATCCAACGACAATTTCGGCGGCCCCCGCCGACGCGTTCCGCCGCAAAAACGCCGGTTGATGTGTCGCGCCGACACGGTGCTCCTGGTTGAGCCGTAGACACTCCGATGCAGCTTCGAGCGCTTCGACAACCCGCAGGCCATGTGCACCGCTCGCAACGGGCTGTGCGCCAGTCTTGATCGCGTTGACAAAATCGAGCAACTCGAGCTTTAGCGGCTCGCTGCTCGATATCGCGGGGATATGTACGTCGCCATGATGATAGGCTGACTGGAAGTCGGCGTACGAGTCGCCGTTGATCCGCGGCCTGAAGCGCTTCTGATAGACGCGCACCTTCTCCGACGGCTCCACGTCGTCGAACACCAGCATCGCATCGCTTCCGACGACCGTGACCTGGCGCACCTTGACGGGGTCCAACCACGAAACGTGCACATGGGCGGTCGGTCCGCTCTTGAAGCCCAACTTTGCGTAAACAACATCCTCAACTTCCGGCAAGACGTGCGCGCAGCCCCAGGCGCCGATGTTCTGCGCGGCTTCCTCGAGCAGGAAGAAGATGATGGAAAGGTCGTGTGGCGCCAAGTCCCACAGGACGTTGGCATCGGGCCGGTAGAGACCGAGATTCAGGCGCCGCGAGTCGATGTAGTAGAGTTCGCCGAGAGAGCCGCTCCGGATCATTTGACGCATGACACTCACCGCCGGGTGATACTCGAACGTGTGCCCAACCATCAGCACACGCTCCCGCTCCTCGGCTATCGCAATCAGTTCGCGACAATGCGCGCTCGTCATGGCCAACGGCTTCTCGACGAGCACGTGCTTTCCGGCCTGGAGCGCGGCCCGCGCCATCTCAAAGTGCGTCACGGCGGGGGTGGCGATAATCACGCCGTCGATGGAAGAGTTATTCAGGATCGCGTCGATATCACGCGCAACAGCGACAGAGGGATACTGTGACTTGATGTATTCCAGCCTGTCAGAGCCCATGTCGACGGCCATCGACACTCTTGCGCCGATATCGTGGCCAACGCGGATGTGCTTTGCGCCCCAGTAGCCGCAACCGATGACTGCGAGCGATGGCTCGGCTTTTGCGGTCAAAATTTCCGCGCCGGCGGCCTGGTTGTGAGTATGAACGAGTTTGGAAAATAATTGTTTCGACATGTTTTGCCACGATCACGCCAGAGGAAAGCAATGGTGAACGTCAGTATCCTTACGAGCACGGTTATCTCGCCATGATGGCTCCCTGTTTGAAGGCCTTAGCGTGCGTTCGAGCAGGATAGCCGGTTGAGCGCGCGCGCCGCTGTAGAACACGGATTATGACCCACGCCCATCGGGGGTACCCCCGCCCTTGCAGCGGGAGCCGGAGAGCTTCGCACGTTGCGCAATGGCCGGACCGGGTGCGTCAAAGAGTTGGCGCACCGCGTTGTAATGCATCGCCTTTTCGGCTTTCAATGCCGGCTGGCGAGTTCGGACAGAGATCAACAGCACCTGGCCGTCCTCGCATCAGGCCTGCGGGAATGCCTGACGTCCTTATTCGTCTGCGGCACCCCGGGGGATCGTCTTGTGCCCGAGGCAGGGCTCGCGCCAAATGTCAGCGCTGCGAATGAAAATCCACGCTCACGTCGGGATTCACAAATCGCCCCACCACGAGGGGCCAGATCGGATCATGACAAGGTCGTCCTATCGCCTACCGCGGATTAGTTGGCCGGAGCGACCATTGCGCATCTGTCCTTCGGTGGAAACGTGGCGCCCCTTCGTATAGGACTCCTCAAAACTGCTGCAGAAGCGCGGGGGCACGAATGATCTCCGGAAGGCCTGACGGCCTTACCAAGAGATGAGGCCCCCCGGATGAACATTGACGCTATGGACAAAGGCTCCTCGATCGCACTCCTGCTCCGCGGCGACGTACCATCGCCCAATGATTGCAACCTGGCGGCAATTCTCGATTTCTTTGAAATTCCATGGACGGCGCTGACAGTCGCCGAAGCGGACGGTAACCATGCAGCCGCGCTGACAGCAGGCCATCCGCAGTTCTCTATCCTCGCTTCCGCGCCCTGTCTCGCCCAAGTCCTGCAGCGCTGCAAGACAGAGGCGCTTCCGGCCTGGCTGGCAGCGGCCAGTTCGATCTTCGTTTATGGATTTCAAGCCGCAGATCCCTGCAGGGCTCTGTTGCGCCAGATCACTGGAGACCCCGAGGCGGAGATCCGCGGCTCTGGCCAGTCCCCAATGACCGTATCGGTCACCGATGCTCTTCCCGAAATCTGCGGCCCAATGTCGGGACTACAGATCCAAGTGGAGCGCGCCGCCGCCGATACCGCGCTCGTCATTCATAATGGCAACGTGCAGAGCATCGTGGGTGCTCCCGAGGGCGACCTGTTTGTCGGGTTCACATATTCCGGTGTCCGCTTCTTTGCCGGCTCTTCCCCGGCGATGGTGGACATTCACGAACGCACCGCAACGTATTTTGATGTGAAGAAATGCTTCGCCGGCGCGGTACCAATTGTCATGTATCTGAAGTGGGCGTTCCGCGGCGTTTGCGCGACGACCGCAGAGACAAGCGCTTGCCTGATCATTGACGATCCGCCTCTGTGGCCACGGTACGGTCTCCTCGATTTTAGCGAACTGCTGCAGCTGGCTGACAAACTGACATTCGCAACGACCATCGCCTTTATTCCATGGAACTGGCGACGAACAAATCGCGACACTGTTGCCGCCTTCCAGAAAAGCAGTGGGAAACTGTCCGTCTGCGTGCACGGCTGCGATCACACACGTGGTGAATTTGCAGCCCGCTCACCTGAGGAGCTCGACCGAAAGCTGAAGACCGCGCGACTTCGGATGCAGGCCCTTCGCGACAGGACTGCGCTCGACCACGAAAACGTGATGGTTTTCCCGCAAGGGGCATTCTCGCCTGAGGCGGCCTCGGCGCTCAAGCGAAATGGCTTCGTCGCGGCCGTTAACACAGAGGTCGCACCAGCCGATGACGCGCTGAACGAAACGACACTCGCAGATCTCTGGAGTGTTGCCATCGTCAGGTATGGGAGCTTCCCAATTTATACCCGACGATACATGCACCACGGCGTCGAAAACTTCGCGTTTGACGGACTCCTGGGCAAGCCGTGCTTTATTGCCGGGCATCACGACCTTCTCCGCGGCCACGGTAGCGAACTGGCGGCATTTCTCCGGCAGCTCGCATCCTTGCGATGGAAACTCCGCTGGCGCCCGCTCGAGGATGCCGTTTGCCACAGCTACAGCATTCAATCCAACGGCAACGCAACCGTCGTAAAGATGCTGGCCGAACGACTCCTCTTCGAGAACAGCGGGGCGATGACGCGACGGGTCTGGATCATGAAACAAGAACCGCAGGCCGCTTACTTGAAGGGCGTCCAAGTCAACCAAGGCATGGTCGCGTACGAATACATCGATGGACATGTTCGACTGATGATTGATGTCCCTCCCGGCGGCTCTGCGGACATACGGTGCGTTTATCACGAACAGCTGGATGCCTCGCCGGCTTCAGAACCGATCCGATACCGGTTCGGGGTGGCCATTCGGCGATATCTATCCGAACTTCGTGACAATTACGGCTACCTGCTTCGCATTCGCGCCTAGCCGGAGACGAACCAAAGAGACCTATCCAGCCGCTCCGGGCCGGCTGATCGCTCAGCGATGCTCACAATCAATCAACTTCCATCGCAATCATGACGAAGCCTTTCCGGTCCGCCTTCTCCTGCCGCAATCGGAATAGGTAGCCCGAAAAAGTAGGCGCTCCGCCGGCCTAAACGCATACAATTGGGCACAGGTTTGAAGTCCTCGTTATTGTGATCCCAAGTTAGAGACCTCGCGCACTTTGGAGGGAATTGCGGATGCCTGACACCCATCCAGGGCGCGGGTTCGCAGACCACCCCTGAACGAAACCGTCGACCTTGCAGCCAACCCCTAAGCAGCCGCCGGTGTTGCCAACGCAACCTGGTCAGCGTGATGGATAAAAATGAAAATAGCCGTGTTCGGACTGGGTTACGTGGGCATGACGACAGCCGCCTGCCTCGCCAGGCAAGGCCACGAAGTCATCGGCGTCGACATCAGCGATGAAAAGGTCGCGATCGTCAACTCGGGGAAATCGCCAATCACGGAACCCGGCCTCGATCAACTTGTGGAGTCCGCCGTCAGAAAGCGCTTGCTGAGTGCAACGAAGGACGCGAGCGGGCAGCTCGACAGCTGCACATTGGCAATAGTGTGCGTGGGAACGCCAAGCGCGCCGGACGGATCCCACAACATGAGCTTTGTCGCTGAAGTCTCCCATCAGATCGCGGACCTCATCGGGCCCACGCGCACGACGACGTTAACCGTCGTATTTCGTTCCACCATGCGGCCCGGCACAATCGAGGATCTGGTCCTTCCGATCTTCGAGAGCACGTTGAACGGCAGGATCGACCTCATCGAGGTCGTCTACAATCCCGAATTCTTGCGCGAGTCGGTGGCGATAGAGGATTTCTTCAATCCACCGAAGATCGTGATCGGAACGAGAGACGGGGAACGGTGCACGGTCCTCGACGAATTGAACGCGAACATCGCGGTGCCGGTGTTCTACACGACCTATCGTACGGCGGAGATGACCAAATTCGTCGACAATTCGTTTCACGCAGTCAAGATTGCCTTTGCCAACGAAGTCGGTCGCGTTTGCGACAAGCTCGGCATTAGCGCGACCACCGTTCACAAGATTTTCGTTTCTGACACCAAGCTCAACATCTCACCCTACTATTTGAGGCCGGGCGGCGCATTCGGCGGTTCATGCTTGCCAAAGGACGTTCGCGCGCTCCAGTACATCGCAAGCGACGTTGGCGCGCATACCTGGCTCGTGGACTCGGTACTCAGGTCGAACGATGAGCACAAGAATTTCCTGTTTGAGAATTGCCTAAAGGCGGTTCAACCCGGCGGACGGGTGCTTATGCTGGGGCTCGCGTTCAAGGAGAACAGCGACGATCTTCGCGAGAGCCCCAATATCGACCTGGCTCGCAAATTCCTCCGCTTGCATATCGGCCTGTCGATCTACGATCCACATGTCGAGCCATCGAAACTGCTGGGGCAGAACCTTGGCTACGCGTTCTCCAATTTGCCCGCGCTCCGCAAACTGCTGATCCCGAAATCGACCGCTGAATCGGAGCTGTTCGACCTTGTCATTGATACCAGAGGGTGGGCGAAACAAATGGCGCTGAATGCAAAGCGGGTAATTGATGTCAACACTCTCTCGTGACGACGCCGTTACGCGCGAATCCGAATTGGCGAGCGTTGGCTCGGTTTGTGGCCGAGTGCTGATTATCGTCGAAAATCTTCCAGTACCGTTCGACGGCCGGGTATGGTCGGAAGCGAGCACGTTGGCGCGGCATGGCTACGAGGTGTCCGTGATCTGTCCCAAGGGACCGGGCGCAACGGCCTCGTTCGAGATGCTCGAGGGAATCGCAGTCTATCGCCACTGGATGCCTGAAGAAGGCCGTGGGGTGCTGGGTTATGCGGTCGAGTACAGCGTGGCGCTGTTCTGGGAATTCGTGTTGAGCGTGAGAATTCTGGCCACGCGCGGATTTGATGTGATCCATGCGTGCAATCCGCCCGATCTCATCTTCCTGGTTGGTGCATTTCATAAGTTTCTGTTCGGAAAGTCCTTTGTTTTCGATCAGCACGACGTCAATCCTGAGCTCTACGAGGCGAAATTTGGACGTCGTGGTTTTCTTTGGCGCGTCATGGTTCTGCTTGAACGCGTTACGTTCGCATTGGCGGACGTATCGATCGCGACCAACCAATCGTATCGCTCGATTGCGATCGAGCGGGGCCGAATGAGCCCCGATCGCGTGTTCGTTGTCCGCTCCGCTCCGAATGTTTCCCGCGTTCGCTCGCTTCCACCCGACCCCGCCTGGAAGAAGGGGCGCAAGTATCTCGTCGGATATGTCGGTGTTATCGCGAGACAGGAGGGGCTCGACCTGCTGCTGGATTCAATCAAGCACATCCGCAGCATTCGGAACCGCGATGATATCCAGTTCGTGATCGTCGGAGGCGGACGCGAATTGGAGGAGCTCAAGAAGCTCGCAGTGGCGCTAGAACTGGACGATGTGGTCACGTTCACGGGCCGGGTCGATGACGATACGCTATTCACAATTCTGTCGACGGCGGACGTCTGTGTAAATCCGGACCGCCCCAGTTCGATGAACGACAAATCGACGATGCACAAAATCATGGAGTACATGACGTTGGGCAAGCCCATCGTCCAGTTTGATCTCACGGAAGGCCGCTTTTCCGCAGGAGAGGCATCGTTGTATGTCCAGAATGCGGACACCGCCGAGTTCGGCGATAAAATACTGGAGCTTTTGGAAGATCCGGCGCGGCGCGAAGCCATGGGCGCATTCGGTCAGAGCAGAATTAATGGCGAACTCGCCTGGCATCACGCATCGACGAAGCTTCTGGCCGCTTATGAAAAGGTATTCAAGCTGAGGGGCAAATAGGGAAACTTGTTCTCTCCGCGCTTCAGCTGACGCGTGATCCCCGTCGCAGAATGCCCATAGTTCAGACCACCTGAGTATCGCCGAAGTGGCCGCTTTGCGCGGGTACGCCAAGGCGACTGGCAGACCGGCTCCGCTCGGCAGGCCACATCGGTCCGGGCTCGGGAGCTGAGCCGCAGTGACGCTGCGCAGCGCGGGTCATGGCTGCCCTGACGATATGGGCGTTAACGAGCCGCTCGTTATCGTCAAACGCCGATAATTGACGGCAGCAATCTCGGGCGCCGACGACCGATAAATTCCGTATCCCCAATTGGTGCCGACCCCATAGCCTAGCGGTCCGCTGTAGTTCACGACCGGTGCCGCATCGATCCAGACTTTCAGGTAACCAGTGGCATCATTCGAGAATCGGGCCTGCACTTTCACGTCGTGATACTGGCCGGTCACGACCGGGGTCGGGTCGGTCCAGAGCGTCTTGGTGACGACGAAGCCCGCACCGTTGCTCGGGCTCTTGCCGGGCGGACAGTAGCGTACGAGCACCTGCAGGTGATCGCCTTGCATATTCAGCGCGACCGGAGGTGAGGTTCCCACACCCGAGGCGTCGTCGTCGTTGTGCCACTGTCCGACGATGAACCAGCCGGTCGCGCTGTTCACGAACGCTCCGTTGCTGCCGTTCGCCTCCACCATGAACTGGTAGGTAAGCGTGATGGGCGTGCCGGCAGGATAGGTCACCGCGGAATTGATCTCGGCACGATCGACAGACGCGCTGTCGTACCAGGCATAGTCGCCCTTGTGGACCTCGAAGCGCAGGGTTTGAGGAGCAGGATTGGTCAGACTGTAGCTCTGGTCAGCAACGTGAACGCCGTAGGCATCCTCGCCGATCTGAAAGCGGGTTCGCGGCTTGCCGGAGAACGACGTGATCGACGGAGCAGCTGTTCTTGTACTAGCCGTACTCCCGTTGGCGCCAGCAACAGTGTCAATAGCGGCGGACGGCCCCTCAGCCAACAGCTTCCTCTGATCACTAGCATCGGCGCCAAGCGCCGTCGATCCACCAGCGATATTTGCCACACTCCCAGTCAGCGCAAAGATGAAGGGCAAGACTATCTTCATTGCTATCCCTATTCGACCAGCTACTGTCATAAAATGCACGTCGTCACATCCAAAGGTAACCTATTCAATTCTCGACGCAATTTTTCACCGGATTCAATCGACGGAAAATAAGGACTACCGCCGGGCGCGAGTTCCAAAGAAATGATCGCTGCGCCCAGAAGCGCAGCTAAGCGCACATGCCTGCTAGCGGACCATGCCACCAGAGCGTTCGATGGCTGTTGTGCCGATAAGGCCCCTGTGGCGCTTGTTGACGCCGGACGCAGAACCGCCGGCCGGATTCAGCTGAACGGCTCACCGCACGGCGTCCTGGTTTACTCGTCCCCAATCTGGATGCGCAACGAGCGAGCCGCTCAGTTCAGAACAGTCGCGCCCGAGCCTTTTGACCCGGCGACAAGAGGCGTCAAAGCCGCCATCAACTCGTGCGTCTTTACCGCCGGGGAGTGATTGGCCTTGACGTAGATCTGACATCGCCGGCTGAGTGCGTCGTATTCACCCGCGTCCATATTCCAAATCGCACTCACGGAATTGGAAAGCTCCAACTCGTCTTCGACCGATGCACCCAGCATATGACGCTCGACAATCGAGTCCGGATCAACATGCCGACGCGTCACGATGGGGGCACCTACGGCGAGCGCCTCCAGAAACGCGTTCGAGAATCCCTCGAAATCCGACGTACAGAGGAGCATCGTTGCTTCTGACAGAAAGCGCTGGACGTCCGCTCGCCTGACATAGCCAACCAATTCAACGTTCGGCAGCTGACGCAAACCATTCACGGCGTCCAGCGTCGATTGATCAGTGTTCGGTGACGTCATCCCCGCCACGCGGAAGTTGACGGCCGGCAGGGCCTGAGCAATCCGGAACAGCAGAGGCAAGTTCTTCGGATAGCGGAAGACACCGAGCCAGGCAACGTATCCACGCTTCGTGCGCGGCAGAGGGGCAGCCGCATCCTCTGCTACAGCAAACGGATTGTGGAGAACGTGCACTGGCTTGCCCGGAAAGAGCGCTGCCAACTTTCCGCGCTGATACTCATTCTGACAGAGAAACCCGGCGGTGCGATGCCTGGCCCACGAATAGGATATCCATTCATAGGATGGAAGGAGAGCCTTACATCGCTCGTCGACATCTATGTCGCTTACAACGCGATAAACGAACGGCACCCTTAGTTGGTCCGCCACGAACGCCATCATGGCAGTATGTATCCCACATACGCCTTGCACCAGAACATCCGGGCGATAGCTGCGGGCAGCCGCCAATACTTTCGGAATATATGAATAGAAATACTTCGCGACCCGAATGCCGCGGGCGGGATCGTAAGTTTCGATAAGCTTGATTTGCTGTCCCGAACCCACGTGCTCCAGCGCGCCCTTCCAGGTGAGCACAGCAGTGTCATGGCCGGCGTTCTCAAGCGCGCGAAGCCACACTGCGAGCTCGATCGCCCACCCGCCAATCGGATAGTTCTCATCTCTCATCAGATAAGGAATGGAAAAGTCCATCGAGAGAATACGCACTCAACACCCCGTTCTTAATGGGCCCGTTCCATGAAAAGAAGCTCGGCGACATGAACGCGGCATTGCCCGTGAACGCAAGGTGTATGGCTTCTCAGTTTGTGCAGCCAAAGAGCGAGCCTTGCCTTCATCAAGAAGTTCGATCGTCTCGCGTCAAGCTGCCAACACGATACTTTCAATCTCACTCCCCTCCCGTAGCCTGGCCACCGCCTCGAATTCGTTCGCGTCGTTGAGCCGGAAGAGCGTGCCGTGATTGGTGCCGTCTGCGAGTGTTCGATTCACGATGAGGAACGAGCCGGCACCGACTAGGCGATCCCTGAGATTGCCGACAGCGCCGAGCAACTGCGCATCGTTGAAATAACCATGATTGAGCAGATTTGACACGCGGATCGCGTTGAACCGGCGGCGCAGTTGCGCCGGGTTCGGCGCCAGAATGTCATCGTCGGCAAAGCTCAGACGTGCGTCGTCGCGGGCATGCGGGTTCACCAGGAGTATGTCCTTCGCCTCCCCCCTCGCGTTGGCGAGAGGCAGGAGCGCGCCTGCAAGTGCGTTGAGCGCGGCAACCACGAATCCGGTGCCCTTCAGAAAGTCCCGCGGACCATTCAGATACCAGCGCACCGGACGATTGGCGACGATGTGCTGAAGCACCCTGCCATCACGATCGAGAAGAACATCATATCCCGGCAACAGGCGCAAAAGGCTCCCGCGCATGCACAGATCGCTCGCCAGGATCTTCGCCTCGACGCCGGCACGCGTCAGAGCATCCGCCCATTCGAGCGACGAAATCCCCGACGATACGCCTACGTCCATGATCTGGCTCGGCTTGCTGCCGAGTTTCTTCCACTCACCGATAACCATCTCATTGAGATCATCGAGGCGATGATGATCGGTGGTCTTGTAGGTGCCATTGCGCAGACGAATTGAGGCGAAGAACGCTGCTTCCTGTGTCTGCGTAAAGACATCACCTTCCGTCAGAAAGTCCCTTGCATTCAAAGTCACGCCGCCCCCAAGATCTCCGGAGAAGCGCATCAGAACCGCCATGTATTGTACCCTCCGCCCGGCTCGCTTCTCTCAGGGTCGCTCGAATTCTATCGATTGAACGTCCACTTCTCCTGGTCGTCAACAATCCGCAAGAGCTCGAGTTTCGCCGCGTCGCCATGCCCACAAGCATAATCTTTTGCATCGATACGCGGCTCGACCCTTTCGGATTACCCATTCTCGATCGCTGCTGGAATCCAGACCGGCCGGCTCCAAATGTGCCCCGACCAGGGGAGCTTTGGGAGCTCAGCAATCGTCTGGAGGAGATCTTGGCTTGGCACGGATTGTAGGCGCGCACGGGCAGCAGAGTGCGCCGGCAGCGGCGGCGGTTTCAACGGTTGACGCCATCCCTACCCGGGGTACCGTGTTCTTGCTAGATATGCTCGCCTGGCCCAATCCATTGGCCGCCCGTGGAGCTCCACGTCGATGATTCCCAACGTCGGCCGCATCGCCTTGCTCGTCATCGCAGCAAGCATCGCAACCCTCCCGGCTTCGCTCGCACGAGACGGCGCACTCCCAGGGCGCACCGGCGACTTCGAGCAGCGCCTGCAGCGTATCGTGAATGGACTGCGGGCTGCCACCGCAAGCGAGTCTCCGATGAAACTTGCAGATCGGATGGACGAACTGCACGTTCCCGGCGTCAGCATCGCCGTGGTTCATGACGGCGTCATCGAGGCCCGCGGGTTCGGGGTTGCCACCATTGGTGGTCCGCCTGTGCTTCCTGAAACGCTGTTCCAGGCAGCCTCAATCAGCAAAGTCGTTACCGCTGTAGCAGCGCTCGCGTTAGCTCAGGCCGGAACTCTCGATCTCGATGGCGACGTCAATCGCTCCCTTAAAAGCTGGAAGATTCCCGTTAACTCGTTCACTGATCGAACCCAGGTCACACTTCGAAGACTGCTGAACCATTCGGCTGGCATAACTGTCCCCTACTTTCCGGGATATCCCGTAGGCGCACCAATTCCATCGCTCGTCGACGTTCTCAATGGCGCGTCGTACTATGAGCGCGAACCAAACTTCCTTGCGCGACGGACGGGCCAGCCCACAGCGACGCTGACGAGCGGCGGAACGGCGCCTGTAAACACCGCCCCCATTGTCGTGGATCACGAGCCCGGAACAAAATTCGAGTACTCCAGCGGCGGGTACACGATCGTGCAACAACTGCTCATCGACGTAACCGGGACACCGTTCCCAAAACTACTTGACGAGCTTGTCCTCAAGCCGTTCGGAATGACGCACAGCAGCTTTCTCCAACCGCTACCCATAAATGACGCTCCACTGGCCGCAACGCCCTACCGAGCGGCGGGAGCGCCGGTGCCGGGAGGCCCGCATATCTATCCCGAACTGGCTGCCGCAGGGTTGTGGACGACGCCAACGGACGTTGCGCAATTCGCGCTGGGCGTGGTCCGCGCCTGGAGCGGCCGAGATACGTCCGTGCTGTCCCAGGCCATGACTCTCCAAATGCTCACGCCCGGCCTTGGCAACTATGGACTTGGTCCCATCGTTGTTGGGGTCGCACCGCATCGACGGTTCCTGCATGCGGGCGTCAACGATGGGTTCGTCAGTTTGATGACCATGTTCGAAAACGGAGATGGCGCTGTTATCATGACGAACGGAGATCAAGGCGGCCAGCTGGCTAACGAAATCATGCGGAGCATTGCAGCCGAATACGATTGGCCGATGGCGCACTGACGAATGACCATCGTCCCGCCATGGAGCTCTACCAACTCGCGCCGGCTTCTTCCGCGATCGCGTTGCGTCACGCGCCGAGAACTCCCCATTCTCGCCGAACCTCCGCCAGGGTCCGATAGTATCCGGTCACAAACAACATAGCCGCATAACACACCAGAACCGCGGCCGGCCCAACCAGCGCAGCAACCGGAACCGGCGGCTGCAGCAAATCAACCGAAAGCCGCACCAGCATTGCCGCCAACACCGATGCAACCAAAATCAGCCCAAGGTTCTTCCAATCCTGCAACTTTGCGATCGGAATGCTCATCACCTGGGAAAGTCTTCTCAGAAAGAACACATACACAACGAAGGTTGTTAGTACCGACCCGATCGCCGCCCCCGGCAAACCGTAATACCAGACGCCGGCCAGGCTCGTTAACAGGGCAAAGGGCAGGATCGCAGCTTCATAACGCATGTTGGCCGAGCCCTGTCCGAACACGTTGAGCAGCGTGGTGATCTCAGTCGAGATCAACGTTTGAATCAGATAGATCCGCAGCACGGGAGAGCCACTCACGTACTCCTTCGTAAACAGCAACTGAATGACTTCGTCGGCAAAGACGAACAATGCCGCGATGGCGGGGAACATGACCGCACTGATGATAACGTTGCCTTGGTTGTTCAGGCGCAACAGCTCTTCGTGGCGACCCAATGAATGGAAATGACTCATCTTTGGCAGGAGCAGATTCCCCAGCCCACCTCTCAACACTTCGAACGGCATGAGCAACGTCGTCGCTATTGAAAAGATGCCGAACATGCCTGATGAAAACATCGCTGCGACAATCCATAGTTCCGCCTGCTTCCGTACGCTCCACAGCAGACCGGCCACACCGAACGGGAGGGCGTAGCGAAGCTGTACGCGCAACTGCTCTTTCTCGATCGGAAACAGTCGGATACCGCAATGCCGTACGATAAAGACAGCCAGAAGCCCTACGCGCACGGCAGCGGCAATCAAGGCTGCGATGAGCACCTCTTCAAATCGATGGAACACGACGGCCGCTGAAATGATCAGCGCGGCCCTCAGCACGGATGAAGCCAGGATGGCTTGCGCCTGCCAGCGGATCTGCCCTACGGCGTTGGGCAACACGTCCAACAATAAGCCCAGATTCCAGACGAATAGAAAAATCGCTAGTAGCGCTCCGTGAGCCTGCAGCAGATCTCTCATACCCGATGGAAGGGCAAAACCGAAGGCAAAAACCAGTAGCACCGCAATCATCGTTGTGGCCAGCAGGAACAAGACCGTCTGCCCGACGTAAACCCGCCGCGCCTCCGGACCCAGCCGAACAAAGAAGAAAAGCAGGCTGCGGGGCATGTTGAAGGAGAACAACAGGGCCACCGTCGTTACGAGTAGCCAGAACAGCCGGTATTCACCGAACGCTGTTGGACCAATCGTTCGCACCAGAACGACCGGCGTCAATAGCATGATCACCTGTTCGGTGTATTGCGCAGCCGAGAGTGCAATTCCTTGACGCAGTATCGATGCCATGGATCAGCGACCTCGCGATAGCATCGACCGCCGAACGCTCGAACGGCGGCCCGCATAGCTTGCAAAAAAGCGATCATAACTCACCGACGAAGTCCGGAACCGCAGGACTGAAAAACAACGGATCAAGCGAACAAGGACTTGATGACAATGAGCTTGCTCACAGTGCACCTCTCTCGAACCACTTCTCATCAGTCTCGCAAGACCAGTTTGAGTGCACCTCGTCAGACGGCAGCGCCAACCGACATCAAATCATGGACGAACCTGTAAATCATGGACGAACCTGTCGCGGCACTCACAATGAGCCCACGAGCGCATCGAGGTCACGAGCGACCCTGCTCCAGGTATAATGCTCCAGCATCACCTTTCGGGCGCTCTGGATCATGGAGTGTCGACGGCCTTCGTCTTCAATGAGCAACTTGATCGCAGTCGCGACTTTCTCGGGATCGTCGGCGCGCACGTAGTCGACGCCTTCGCGCGCCTTGCCAAGCGCCTCGATGCCTACTCCCGTTGAAACCACGGCCAACCCCATGGCAAATGCCTCAAGTACCTTGTTCTTCAATCCACTGCCAATTCGCATTGGATTTACCATTATCGGATACTCAGCGAGCACTGAACAGATATCGTCGACAAACCCAGTGAGGCGAATACCGTCGTCTCGCCTTGCAGCCTCCAGAAGCCACCCTTCCGCATCTTTGCCCACTACGCACCACTCAATTCCAGCTGGAGCCAGGTACGGTCGATAGACGTCCTGGTAGAAAAAACGAACCGCGTCGCGGTTCGGCTTGAAGGCAAGATTGCCCCAGAATGCCACTCCCCTCCGCTTGGCGACACGCGCATTTGACTCAAATGTCTCTGCCAGGTCGGGCGAGACCCCGTTCGGCACGGTGCTGACGTTCGCAGATCTGCCAGACAGCCTGCATACGGTATCGGAATCTGCTTCATTGACCGTTGTGACATGATTGAACCAATGGGGCAAACAGGCCTCCGCCCTTGCACGGCGCGCGCGCATCACGTGCGCGTCCAGGCGCGATCGCAGTTGCGCGGGCCACGGCGGAAAGAACTGTATCTGTCTGGTCAGCGTTAGAACTTCACTGTCGATGAGATCAAAGAGTATCTTCTTATCGCTCGAGAACGGACGGACGAACTCCGCAAGCACCAGGCAGAAGACGATCATATGAGTGATACTGTGCTCTTCGCAGAAGTCAGCGATGGATTTGGTGATCGCTGAAAGGTGATGGGGATAGGAAAGCGAGTAATAGTCCGAGTCATTTCGACGGAAGTGCCGCTTCAGCGAGGGCCTGTGAGTCGGAAACTTCGGCGTTTCAACGATCTCTTGGAACACATCGGACAAGCCGACCAGACCGCCGCTCGATTCATCCGTCGAACCAAGGTTCACCGTCAAAAGGTAGAGTTCATGCTGCTTCGCCAGTTCGCGACACAAGTGCCACACGCGGAGGTCATGGCCATTGGTTAGGCTTGCGAGCGGCTTATGCGTTACGACCAGGATGCGCGTCACGACAATTCATTGACTTTCGACTGCAGTAGAGCGGACTCAGGCGCAGCATGATGCGACCAGACCATTGGCTCGGCCCCTTCATCCATCCAGTGGAGCCGAGCTTTTCAAGCCGATTTGAGCTCATTTGGCAGTCCGGCGCAACGGCGGGTGACGCTCCCAATGGAAACGTTCCGCCTCGCTCCGTTGCTCTTCGTGAGTAGTACTTTGGCATCGACGGCCGGCGCACGCCAGAACAGGCTGCAACCGGCGGCTCACGCATAGCCGGCACAGTACATGCCGGGCATCGGAACGGTGGCGCGACCTCTATTGGGGCAGCGGACATTCGTCGGGGATAATGAAGAAATTTCCCGTGAAGTTCTTGATACCAGAGCCTGCAGGCTTGAGCACGCCGTGCTCATAACCGTACATCCGATAGCGCTCGCCTTCGAACAGCGTACGAATCTCATCGCGGTTCTTGGGCTTCCATATCTCGCAGAAGATCAGCGGCCGGCAGCGCCGTATCAGCTCCATGCCTCCTTTCAGGACCTCGGCCTCGAACTCCTCGACATCGATCTTGATCGCGTGCACGTCCGTGCGCGTCTTGAGGTCCGGAACGCCATCCAGCGCCTCTATCTTGATCCGGAAGCGGATGCCATCCTTGTATTCGGAATGCCCGTCGTCGACCTGACATAGTGCGTGACGTTTAATACCGCCGATCACGGGCATGATCATGGGAAGCTCCGCAGCCTGACGGCCCAGGCCGCACTCGTGAACTGTCACGTTCGCGAGCGTGTGCCGCGCGACCACGCGCGTCAGACTCTTGAAGTTCTCAGGCCCCGGCTCGAACGCATGAACGCGGGAGCCAGGCTTCGCGGCCGCCAGGAAGTAAGCCGTCACTCCGATATTGGCGCCGATATCAAGGATCACGCCGTCGTCCGGCACCATGCTAAGAAAGTACAGGAAGTCGGCTTCATAACGGAACGCCTTGATCGTGGCGATGCGCATTTGGGCAACGAAGAAGAGATAGTTTTCAAACCCGAGCGCGCCGATGAGCAGGCGCTGCGTGATACGCTTGAGCGAGCCCATCATCGGAGCGCTCCCTGCTCGCCCGGCTTGATCAAGCGACGGTGCATTCCATCGAAGCCCTTCTGCCCGCACTCGGACGGAACTCCATCCGAAGCGTAGGACCTATCGCCGTGCGCGATGAATTCGTGAGACGGCGACGTTTGGCGGATCGCATTGGGCTTACAACCGGGGCGACCGACGAAGCGGGTCGGCACGGTCTCCTCGTCACGGGCACGCTGGCTCCAGACTTCGATCGAGCTGTTGCGAACCGCTATCTCCCGCCCGAACATAGTCATTTGGAATCCATCAAAACACGAGAACTCAACACGGTGAAATATCCCCATTAAGCGGGCTCAATCGCTCCGTTTCAAGAACGCCACTTCGTTCAGGTATGGGGAACTGGAGTTACCCCCACTGGCTTGCGGCCGCGTTTGCGGCACGAGCCACGGCAACAATCGCGCAGATGGTCCACGCCCCCGCTATTGCATCAGCGTCGGCGTGGTAACAGTAGAGATTGCGATGGTCAGCAGCTCATGCCGAGGTATGGCCTGCGCGCGAGGATAAGCGTGCCAGATTGACCATCATCGCGATGAGAAGGAACAGGTACATGTTCTCGAACGATGGAAATACCTCCCGCTCAGTGAACATGCTTATTCCATAGCCGACGATGCACGCAAACAAGGCCCAATACAGGTCGTTATGCAACCGTCGGCCGACGCGCCAAGCGGTCGATATCCCGACGCACATAAGAACCAGAAGAATGCCGGTAGCGATCGCTCCGCAGTCGAGAAAGAAATCGATAATCGCGTTGTGCGCATGAGTAGCCTGTATCAGCGTCCCCGAGTACCAAGCTTCGCTGGTTATTATTCCGGACCGTCCCGCGCCGAACAGAAACAGGCCGAGATCACTCGTCCACTCATTGAGCAGCGGTATCCAAATGAAATCTACGCGGCCAGTGAGCAATTCATCAGCCGACACCTCCGAGGACCCGTCGAAACCAATGGAAAAGATGGCGACCACAGTTGGCGCGATCCAGAGCACGGATGCGATGGCAACCATCGCCGCGCCGACCGCCAGGACGGCGAATTTGCGCTTGTAAAGCAGGATCAGAACATAAGTGCCGACAACGGTCAGAAGCGCGCTACGCGACGAGAGCAGAAGGAGCCCCAAAAGCGACAAGGCGACGGGCACTATCCAGAGTGAGCTGCGAGTAAGCGCTTTGTACAGCAACAAAGGCGCCGTGCAGATGTATATCGTGCCCATCGTATTGTAGTGGATGCCGAAGTAGGATTCGCATAGCGCGTTGACGGAGGCGCGCCCTGAAAGTGCGGCAGATGGATTCATGAGAGCGACGAGGATGAAACTAGCCGACAAGAGCAGAATTGAAACGCAGATTGCGTCGACGACTGTCTCAATCTCAGAAAATGAACGACATCGCTTCAAAATGAACAGAAACGGCAAAATGTAGAACGCCGGAACCATGCCATAGGACATGATGTAATCCAGATAGGACTCTGGAAACACGTCCGGGAGGCGATCATGAAGCAGAGGGGCATTTGGGATTGATCTAGCGAAAGCGATGGCAAAGGTGACGAAGTATAGCAAAAGAACGCGAATGGACGTCCGCTCGATCCTGTCGCTCGCTGACAGGAGCGGGACTTGGAATAGCAGATAGACCAAGACTCCCGCCGACAGCAGGTTGAAGGGCTTGCAGCCTTGTATGCCGAGCAGGTTCGTATTGACGAACGGCACGCGTTGAAACGGCAATATGAAAACGATCGCCAGAAAGAGCCATTTTGCACTTTGGCCGAGCGAATCCGCCTGCGCCCGATGGTAGGGCGTTCGGCCGCCATATCTTACCGCAACGTTGGTCACGGGCCGGCTCCTTGCCCTCCGGCGCAACCGAACTCGAGCGCGCGACTGCTGATCGCCCGATGGCGCCTACCCGACCGCCGTCGAAACCAAATTGTCCCGAGCGTTGAAAACGGCAACTCCACGCTCACCCCGAACCGGTAAGACGTACCGGCCTGGTCTTTGCCGATGTTTCAGATTGATGATCCGGTCGAACTGTGTCCGAGACAGGCCACTCGGCTCTATCATCGTGTGCGCGCAAGAGGTCCCACGCACCGAAGCGCATGTGGCCATCGATCAGATCCTGCGCCACGGCGAAGGCGAGGCCAAGAAGCAGCCCGCCAACGATCGCTATTCCAAGCACACTCTTAGGCTTTGGCGAAGCGGCCCTCAGGGGAGGCAAAGCCTGCGTAATGAGACTCGCGGCAAACACTGGCGTTGACTGTTGTCGCGTAGCCTCCAGCCTGCGCAGCATGTGGCGAAAACTATCATAAGCGCTTTTGGATGATTCCGCAGCAGCGACCAGTCTGTCCATACTGACAGCGGAATCCGAAGCATCTTTTCTGCTTCTGAAGTCCTCGAGTGCCTTTTGCGCAGCTGACGCTTGTATGCTCAATCCGTTCAGTCGATCCCGGACCCACGTCTCGTCTTGCAACGAGCCGCCCTGGTCCATTTGATGAGTAATATACTTTTCCGCGACGGCGTTCAGGATCTGCGCTGCCCGATCAGGATCTCTGGAATCGAAGGTGAGTTCGACGAGATAGGTAGGGCCCACGCGCTTGGCGGAAAGCCTTTGTCCGAACGATTCAACGGCGTAGCGCATCGCGCTACCTGAGCCTTCCGGTCTGGTCCAGCCGAGCAGACGCGATACGGATAGAATGCTGTTACCCTGACCGCCCGCAAATTCCGGGCTCTCTGCGAGACCGAGCTTCTCGATCACGGCGCTCGCAATGCTCTCAGACTTTATGATTCCGATCTGACTTTCAACGATCGTTGCGACTGCCGCTACGTCTCCGGGCGTCGCCTTCGAGTCTACGATAAGTTGCGCCTTGGCAGTAAACGTGGGTACCGCCATGACGAGGTAGAGCATGGCAACGCCAAGCGCTGCGCAACATCCCAGCCCTATGGTCAACAGGCGTCGCCGTACGAAGGTTACCACCGCCAGCAGGGAAATGACCGGCGTAGGACGAAATTCCGGCGGCGGCGGATTCTCCCGATTCACCCAATTATCCGTTGTATTCTGCAACATCTTCGTACCAGCGTTGATAATTTGAATTCTGCTGCAGAGGTGAGGTCAAATGGCCCAAGGGCACTCACCGAAGGACGCACGGTCAGCGGAAAGCACAGCAGATTGACGTGTGGTCGCCGCACCAACTTTTGACAGATGGTGGCCGCGAAATGTGCCGGTATCCGCTGAATTCGCCAAACGGCCATAGACCGGACACGCCGGAGGGTTGGCGGAGGCCGGCAAATTGATCAAGAACGCTTCGTTCATGGACGCTACGATCCAACCGCTCATTTCCCACTGAATCAGTACATTCCGGGTCACAGGTTGGGAAAGGCAATAAATGGGTAATTACGATGGTCCATTGAGCCGCGGCACTACCGGACTAAATTCGAGCGGCAATCCACTCGTTCGCACATCCCAGTGGGTCCGATGCAACTTCAAATTGTCGATCAACAGGGCCGATCAATCGAGAAATGGGCGGGTAGCCCTGTTTCCCAGCAATTGAGGGAAAGAACCTCCGTTTTGCCGATCCGGCCGTCTCGATGGTGACCCGAGCGTCAGCGATGTTGACATGTTGGTACGCCGCGGATTCCGAGCGTTTCACCCTGATGACCAGGTCGTAGAGAAAGTTGCCGTCATGCCGAACTACGCACCGCGCAAGTGTTTCAGAGCCAGTATCATCGGCAACGGCCTCGGCGGTTACATCAAATGGGGCTTGGCGGTCCTCGGCTTGACGATTTCGGTGGCACAAGCAAAGGCCGAGTATCTCGTCAATGTCGGAGACGTCCTGGAGGTCGCGGCGGCTGGCGTGCCGGAGTTGCGATCCCGTGCAGCTGTCCAGACGGACGGGAATATTGCACTGCCGCTCGTCGGTGTGCTTCAGGTAGCGGGCCTGAGCTTGCCGCAGATCCGAACCAAGATCGGCGCCGCACTGGCGAACAAGGTGTTTCGGCAGAGAAGTCCTGAAGGGCGCGAAAGTGTCATCGTGATCGATGCAGATGAAATCACGGCGACCGTAGCGGACTACAGGCCGATATACATCAATGGCGACGTATCGAAGCCTGGCCAGTACCCTTACCTTCCGGCCATCACCGCACGCCAACTCATAGCTGTGGCGAGCGGTTACGACATCATGCATGTCAGAATGAACAATCCGTATCTTGATCTGGCGGACCTGAGGGCCGAGTACGGGTCGCTTTGGACTGAACTCGCCAAAGAGCAGGCGCGCCTGTGGCGTATCAAGACGGAACTCGGAGAGGCGCCCCAGATCGTTCCAAATGCTGCGAAGGACTCGCCGATAGCTCGATCGGCGATTTCAGAAATCTTCAATGCCGAAACTGAGTATTTGAAGGTTAAGCAGAGTGACTATCAGCAGGAGAAGGACTTCATCCAGCGCGGTGTTCGGCAGGGAGACGATGAAGTACGCGTGCTGTCCGAGCAACAGAAAAGGGAAGAAGAAGGATTTCAGTCGGACCAGGACGAACTGCAAAAAGCGCAAGACATGTTCGCCAGAGGAACCTTGACCAGCCCGCGCGTCACGGATGCACGTCGGGCGGTCTTACTGTCGTCAACCAGGAAGTTGCAGACTTCAGCACAGCTGCTGCAAGTCAAGAAGCAGCAGGATGATCTGGTCAGAAGGCTGACAAAGCTCGATGATCAGCGGCGACTTGACCTGCTACGTGAGCTGCAGGACACGAGCTTGAGGCTTAACCAGGTTCGCGAGAGACTGCAGGCCGTGGGTGAGAAGATTCAGTACACTGCGATGGTTCGATCGCAGCTCGTGCGAGGCGCGGGCAGCAAGCCGGACATTACCATTTTCAGAAAGGGTGAGAACGGGCCGGAACAGATTGCCGCGAGCGAGGACACCGAGTTGCAACCAGGCGACACCGTCGAGGTTTCCTTGCGATACCAGGACCTTCCGGACGTCCCTTCCCGAAAGCTAAGCGGTTTGAGTCCCTCATCGGCGACGGGCCGAACTGCCGTGACCGAAGCTGATGCGGCTTCGGCCGGCACCAGGTGATGAGGTCGGCCCGGTCGGTCAAGCCCGCGAGACTAAAGCGCGATGAGATTGGGTTGAATCGCCATCGCGCTGTAGTTCATCGTTTGAGCATGATCTTTTCGGAAAACCGCTTCGCACGTTTCCGGATCATGCTTTAATTGGCGTGTGTCTGTAAGCGATGCAGTGCGTCCAGCCGAGTTTTCGCTTCCTTGATTCCTGCGGCATCTGCCTTGGCGTACAAGGTTCTCGCTTTGCTCGCATCGCCGCGCGTGCCGTAGGTTCCCCATTTCGCGAGAACCAGCGGATCGTAGGTTTCCGCCAGCGCGAAGCTCGCCTGGGCGCTGCCCATCTCGACGGCGCGCTCAAGCACAAGCCGCGCCGCACCGACATCGCCCTGCCGGAGTAGGAAACTCGCGCGCGCGACCAACCCTGCAGCGTCCGCCACTTGCTCGGAAGCAGGCTGAGCGACGGCGCGTGCAGGCGCCAGGGGTGCCGGCTCTGCTACCGGAGTGGCGGCCGCTCCGATCGAGGTGGACTTGTCCGGGCCGGGCGAGCCGGTCGTCAAGACGTCTGGCGCAGCGCCAAGTCCTTTGCGCCCCTGCGCCTCATACGCCTGGATCGCGCTCCGCGACAGGAAGAGGTTCTGCGCCTTTACGTCAGCGCTTTCGGCGCGCAACTGCCTCAACTCGGCAGCACCGGCTTCTACTATCTGTTTCTGCTGCAAGACTTCCTGGCTTGCCTTTGCGGCCCTCGCCGTCTGGGCTTCACTCTCGCGACGCGCTGCCGCGAGGTCCTGTTCCAGCCGCTCGGACCGCTCACGCTCCTTTTGCAGATCCGCCAGGCCGCTCTTCCCTGCCGATGTCAGCCGGGACAGATCCTCGGCTGCTTTGGTTACCAGCGCAGTCTTGGACTCGACGTCGCGCCGCGCTGCCGCCAGATCCTGCTCCAGCCGCGCGGATCGCTCGCGCTCCTTTTGCAGGTCAGCAGCGGCGCTCTTGCCTGCTGCTTGCAGTCGGGATGTTTGCTCGCCTGCTTGCGTCACCAGCGCGGTCTTACTCTCGACATCGCGTCGTGCCGTCGCCAAATCCTGCTCCAGCCGTGCGGATCGCTCGCGCTCTTTTTGCAGGTCTGCGGCAGTGCTCTTGCCTGCGACTTGCAGCCGGGTGGCTTCCTGGCTTGCCTGCGTCACCAGCGCGGTCTTGCTCTCGGCATCACGTCGCGCGGCCACCAGATCCTGCTCCAGCCGGTCAGCGCGCTGACGTGCCGCTTGCAGCAGGTTCTGCGCCTCTGCCGCGCCGTTCTCCCTCTCCCGTTTCAATCGAGCTGCTTCGTCGCTTGCCTTCGCCGCCAGTGCGGCCTGGGCCTCGACATCATTGCGGGCCGCTGCAAGATCCTGCTCCAGCCGAGCCAATTGGCTGAGCTCGTCCGGCGAGGCTTTGTGAGCTGAGGTCGCGCTGCCTTCAGCCGCCCGCCTCAGCTCCGCCACTTCTTCGCCAGCCTTGAGGGCCTGCGCCTCGTGTGCGTAGATCGAACTACGCGCCTGAGAGAGCTCCTGTGCGAGCGCGTCGGCCTTTGCGCGCGATTGCCTCAGATCGACAGCCACAGCTTCCATCGACAGCTTCTGACGCGAGACTTCCTCGCCCGCCCTTGCCGCCAACGCAGTCTGGGTCGCCAGATCACGCCGTGTCGCAGCGAGATCCTGCTCCAGCTGGGCGGACCTCTCTTCCTCCTTTCGCAGGTCCGGCGTTCCGCTCTCACCCGCGGCTTTCGTCGCAAGCGCAGTCTGAATCTCCAGATCACGCCGCGTCGCCGCGAGATCCTGATCTAGCCGCGCAGACCGGTCGCGTTCCCGCTGCAGGGATACCTCCAGCTGTGCTGCGCCGCTCTCTCCCGCTGCCTTCAGCCGGGACGCTTCCTCGCTCGCTTTCGTTGCCAGTGCTGTCTGGATCTCCAGATCACGCCGCGCCGTCGCTATATCCCGCTGCAGCCGCGCAGATTGCTCGCGTTCCTGCTGCAAGTCGGCTGCGTCTCTCTCCCCCGATTGCCTGAGGCGGGACGCCTCCTCGCTCGCTTTAGCCGCAACTGTGGTCTGTGTCTCGAGTTCACCTCGCGCGACCGCGAGATCCTGCTCGAGACTTGCGAACCGCTCCGGGTAGCGAGGCAACCCGGTATCGCTCGCAGCAGCTTGTCCGAGTTCGACAAGCTCTCCTCCAAACGCGCGGGCTTGGGCCTCGTAGGCCAGGATTGCACTGCGCGTCAACGAAAAGCCGCCTGCCGGCATGCCGGCCATTGCGGGCGGTTGTCTTGTCTCGGCTGCGCCGCCCTCCCTGGCTGGCTCCGGCCGCGATTCTTCCTCTCCTGTTTGTGCCGCCGGCGCAGTCCGGATCTTGAGATCGCGCCGCGCCGCCGCGAGATCCTGTTCCAGCGTTCCTGCCCTCTCACGCGCGCGTTGCAGCGCATCCTGCAGCTCCGCGATACCCTGTACGTCCTGCTTCACTAGGGCAGCATTTTCGACGGCCTTCGTGGCCAAGGCAGTCTGGACTTCGAGGTCGTGACGAGCCGCGGCAAGACCCTGCTCCAACATCTCCGCCCGCCCGCGCTCCAGCTCGATCCGCTGCAACAGGCCGATATCGAGCCTTGCAGTTGAGAGATCGCAGGACAGGCTCTCACCCCAATTGGGTTCCTCCGAGGCAAGCCCACTCTGGGCGCTCGCTCCCTGCACGATCAGCACCGACCGTTTGTTATCGCCTCCGTCCCGCGGCGCGGCTTTGGACTCGCCGTCCTCCGCCGCTGCAGCAGAATTGAGATCGCGAAGAGCCACGGCTTGCCGCGTATCCGCCGCAAGACGCACGGGATCGGTCTCCGCCAGTGTCGCAACGGGTGCCCACGCGGTTGCGAACACGGCGACGGTCGTCGTCCACAAGAGCACGGGCCGTGCTCCCCTGAGCAGGCGTCGCGGCGACGCGCCCGCGGTTTCGCAGGGAGGGCCTACTTCATTGTCGAGGAGAACCGTCCGATCCATCCGCAATCACCTTTCGTATGGCGACGCGATCTGGCGAGGTGCGACATTGGGTGCCCTACCTCGGCGCGCCCTCGAGTAAGCCTCCGCGGGGCCGATCGTGCTGGCATTCATCGTCACTTGCGGCTCCGGCTGTCGCTCTCGCCGTAACTGACGAGACGCCGCAGCTTGCGCCAGCGCATCCACGCTAAACCGCGGTATGTTCGTGAGCACCGGCGCCGCCATTACAACGTGACGGGCGTAACCCGCCCTTTGCGGTCCGTGCCACTGCTACGATCACTTTACCCATCGGGCTCTGCCTTCGCCGATCCGAAATTTCGTCGTAGTTTCGTGCAGTTCGCCCGCGCGCGCTATTTCCCCCCATGGAGGAGCCCACCTACTCCTTCCGGAGTATGCCTGCCTGCCGCGACCTGACGCCGCAATAGCCGGAGCATCACCTCACGCGAGAAGCGCCGCGCAGCGCACCGGCTCGAAAATCCCGGCAAGATCCAACTCGAACTGATCGAGGTGAAGACCGGCATCTATCTCGCCGAGGACGACATCATCCGCATCGAGGACGACTACCGGCGCAGCTGATCAGATGGGCATTCAGTGCCGGCTTGCCGCCGGCCAATCCGTATCTGAGCCGCGATGCCGCGATCGGCCTTAATGGCGTGAGCTTCTACAGGAAGGGATGCGCATGAGATGGTATCCAGAACGGCATGTTAGGAAGGCAAATGGTGGTTGCTGGAGTTCATCGCGATGTCGGGCGGCTCTGCCATAGCCTTAACCAAACTCCGTGTTCGACAGCGTACCTCGGAATTTCTGGCCGGCCTCTTGCAAAGCAGAGTAATTATTCGGTGCTCGCTTCATTGCAGCGGAAGTAAATTGTTCATTGCCCGACTTTGATCGTACCGCAAGAAGCGGACCAAGACGTCCACTTGATATTGCGGGAACCCTTTCGGTTTTAGAATCACGACCGAAAGGCTCTCACCTATTTCCGGTCCCGCATGGAGATCAAGATGACCGACGAGCAGTTGATGCGCCTGAAAGTCTACGGCAACAACGTCCAGCGCTATCGCCGATTGCTCAATGGCAACCTGACCGAAGAGGAGCGGCAGTTCGTCGAAAGGCGCCTCACGGAAGAACAGACGGCGATCCAGAGGCTGAGGGCGGATGCCCTCGTACTTGGCACCTCAAAGGCGATCTGAAGAGGCTGCTTCCTGCGCCAGACCGCCATTCCCGGGTCGTTCCGTCGCAGCCGCCAAGCGATGCCTCGCTCAATGCCCTGCTACCGAAGTTGAATTCCGCTGCGGCCGAAGTTTTCCCTCACCGATGCGCCGTTACTTCGCCGCACCTTGTTCACGTTGCCCAACTCTGTTCCTATACCTTATTAGGTAACACGGATGTCATTTGTTCCTTCTTTGTTCAACAATGGTCCATCACCGGCGAGGATTGGGCGCATTGGTCGGGAGCGCGTCCGTCAATGATTGCTTCACGAGTTCCGCCCGCTCCTTGGTCAGCTTCTCAGCGAAGCTGCCGTATTTTTCGAGCTGCGCTGGCCCCTTGAGTTCTCTGTCGTAAACCATCCAGTCAGTGGTTCCTCTTCGAACGAGGAATCTGGCCGTTAGCGGCGGCGTGTGGTTCAAAGATTATCTCCTAATTGATCGAGCCACCGGTCTCAAAAAAATGCACACCGGGTGACGGCCTATTCCTGAACTGGGACACTGAAAATCCCAGTAGCGCTCACACTGCAAGGCGCGTGCCCATAAGCTACTCCTGCGGCTGATCGCGACGCGCCGCCATGGCGGCCAAGGCAACGACACGCCAGCAAAATAGCATTGCCGGCTACGACTCTGGATGACGTCAGGGAGACAATTCCTTGACGCACAATCGAGCAGCGCGGCCCAGGACGAGATGTATGGCGGCGTTGGCAAAGATTGGACCAGGAAGCAATGCCGCATCTCCCGCAGAGATGGCATTCAGGCGGTTCAGAACTGGAATTCAGTTAACCGATATCGTGCTGCTTTCCGGCAGCGGCTTCCGCTTGTTCTCCGACGGGCTATTCGCACTCCCACCAGAACGGAGCTTACTTCGCGATCCAGGTCGACGGCGACACGGCAGTCTGGTGCTTCATGAAGCGGCGGCGGCGGCGCAGATCAGCGCGCTGACCACGGCCATGCCGCAGGTTGTGGTTTGTTCGCATGCGGCCGCGCCGGGGAGCGTATTGGCTTGTGCGTCTGGGCAACATTGGTCGGCCGCGGACGCGGCACGGGTACGTCGAAGGTTACGTTTGGTTGGTCTGACGTCTGCCCAGGCTCTTCGGGCGCCACCATTGGCGCTGAAGCGTTCGCGATCAGACGGGCCAGTTGTTCCTGGCTTGCGCTGAGCCGCTCGGTGACGGTCTTGCTTTCCTGCGCCATCTGAATTTGGACAGTCTTGATCTGGTCGATAGCATTGTTGTTGCGCGCTATTTCCGCTCGCCCTGCCGCGAGTTGTCTTGCCAGGCTATCATTGTCGCGGGCCAGTTGTTCTTGCCTCAGCTGTAGCTGTTCAACCGCTTGCCTCAAGGAGGCAAGATCGCGCTCCATCGGTTGGAGCTGCTGTGCCAGATCGGGGGAAACCACGACGGCAGTTGGCGCAACGTCTTTCGGCGGGACCTGTGTGAGAGGTGTGGGGTTTGAGGAGGGTACGACTGCTGTACCAACCGAGGACCACCACCAAATTCCGCCCGCAATGGATGCCAGCAACACCAAACCGACTGAGACCGGGTACCGCCGATCTCTCAATCGATGAATCATTGCCCGCAGCGCGCGAGGCTCTTTCACACTGGTCGTTGGACTCGAGGGGCTGACTCCCGCTTCGCGCGCGAGGTTCGAAAGCTGCTCCTCCAAGCTCGCGAGCGGCGCTTCCGCAACCTTGTTATCCAGCGTGGAGTCCATTTGGTGCTCCGAAACAAACACAATATGATCCGACTAAGAACAGAGCCAAGGGCATCAACAGCCCCGACTGAGCAGTCCATTAAAATGCGCAAATGAGAGGGCGGATAGCCTACTGCAGCTTAGGCAAGCAGGGAAGCGGTCCGATGCGCTTGAGCCCGCGTGGACTGCAAGGGGCATTAGTCCGACACTGAACGGCTCTGCCGGCTCGGTCATCATCGCCTGGAAGAGTTCCTTAACTTGGTCCGCTCCAACTTCGTGCAAGTCTGCTTGTGCTCCAAGAGCATGCGCCAGGCATCGACTGCGATCCGGTCGCATGGGTCGTTACTTCGCCGAGCATGATAGGCCTGCGCTTTGCCGCAGGCGGTAGGTCAGGTTCTCTGGCTGAACGGGCGCGCCCCGGTGCAAGATCGCGTCGTCCCCGCGTGCATGCCTCCGCCTTCGAGAGCGCTTCATCGAGCGAGGCAAACGGGCTGAGTCACCTATGAAAAGCGATAGATCCGTTTAACGGCCCGGAACGGAAACTCTCGGTCCGTACCTCGCACTCGCGGGCGGCCGCGCCGGCGACAGGCTCACCCGGCACACGACATCCTGAGCCTTCTGTAGTCGTGTCCTACGGGATCGTCGCGTGTCAACACACCGCGCAATCAAATGACCCGGAAGCCCGTAGCCATAACCGTCTTCATCCCATCCTAACAAACGTCCACTCGGGGACTTCAAACGGCAGGCCGCGAGTCGCCGGATAATGGGAATAACCTCCGAGGAGGCCTTCGAGCGCAGCCACCGCCGAGTGATAGGACCCGAAATCCTCCTCCTCAAAGAAGAAGTGAAATCGGCCATTGAGCGGCACGATCCGAAACGTGCCGCCCTTGGAGCGGAATTCCCAATAGCCCGACGTCATTGTCGCCACCAGCCGCGCCGACGAGCGGCCGTTGCGGCCTCGAGCTTGTAGGCGTCATGGCCAATGTGGAGGGCTCGGAATGTCATATGAAGACCGCTTTCGAATCAGCATGATTCTACAGCGGAAGGACATTGTCAGCCAAAGCGGCTGATCGACTTATCCATCGACTTTCAACGCGGGCGCCTAGAGCATGATCCGGAAAAGTGCGAAGCGGTTTTCCGAAAAGATCATGCTCAAACAAGGAGCTAAAGCCCGATGACGATTCAACCCAATTTCATCGCGCTTTAGCGGCGCGGCAAACCATTGATCGGCTAAGGCCCGGAGTATAGCGAGCAATGCTCGTCGTGGCGACACGGGCGGGCTCAGGTTCGGTCAAGACTCAAATAGCAGTTCGAACGGGTCGACCGCCTCATCAAATCGCGCCTCAATCGGGCATCCATTTGATCGAAGCCGGATCGGCGGGCCGCGTGGTCGTGTAAGTCACGAGGTCGTAGCCTCGCTCGACGACGAGATCGGCAACTTCGATGAAGCCTTCGTCGTTCTCGTCCCCCGAGCTATGATGCGTGACATCGCTCATGGGAACATTCTGGCTTGTCAGGGACAACCTCACCATGCCTTGATGGTCCCGAATTGGCCGGCAAATCGGAATGAGCCGCGCCTCAAAATTGGTCGGATGATAGGGCTTGAGACGCAAGTTCTTGTAGAAGGTTCTGTCTCCGTCGATCGACAGCACGCTTTTGCAGGCTGCTGAGTTCACCATCAGGCCGCGGACCGATGAGTCCGACCCGATGTAGATCGGATACGTCTCTCCGCGTCCCAGCCTAACACCCGAAAACGAGATCAGCCGCGAGGAATACTCAACCGGCGCGCCGGCGGCGCAGCCGAGAATATTGGATCGGTCAATTCCGAACTAAGCCGAAGAAGCCGGGAACTCGGAATCAGGACGATCGATGCCTCCAACATCGCATGCGGGCGGACCACGCCGTGTGCCAACTACAAGAGCGACCTCCTGCACCTGACGCCGTCCGGATACGAAGCTCTCACCAGGATCGCCAGGGACGGCATCGGTTCATCGTAGGCGCTTCGCAAATCGACCTGTCCCCGACGGGAAGAGATGAAGCGAACACGTGGCCACCACAGCGATTCGATCCAAGATTCATCATGCCCTAGGTCAGCATCGCAATGATCGACTGAAGTCGATCGGATGCTGACGTCACGAGCCCGTCGAACGATGTCTGGCCGTGAGCCGCCGTCCGCAAGATGCACTCGGCGACGGCCGCCTTGAGACCGAACACAGATTGATCGGCCGGCACGCTTGCCATCACCGTGTCTAGCGCATCGCGCATCGTCTGGATCAGTTCGGCGCTGAACTTCATGGCTGTCCTCCGCATCCCGAGGATAGGCCGGGCGCGCCCGGCCGCCAC
>OFRD01000051.1_pt1 | contig 37962 bp, 20 predicted proteins | sample 1543041 | NCBI WGS metagenome assembly OFRD01 (sample SAMN07774234, study PRJEB24372) | wastewater metagenome | isolation source: Exp Tend CN 100WW | collected 2016-02
GATCATGCGCAAGGTGGTGGTTTTGCCGCAGCCTGAAGGTCCAAGCAGCGTGGTGAGCGTGCCCTTTGGAACCACAAAATCAATCCCTTTCACCACCAAAGGTGCATCGCCCTCGCCATAGCGTTTAGAGACTTGTCGAAACTCAATGCCCGTGACATTTGATTTAGAAGCAGCGTTCATGTTCATACTCTCATTTCTCGTCGACCCAACTCGCGAGTTCCAACCCAACGTTGAATGATCACCGTGATGCACCCCATCAGAGCCATCAAGACCGTGCAATAAGCCAAGGCCACGCCATAGTCCCCGTTGCCAACACGGCCAATGATGTAAGTGGTGGCCAATTCGTACTTGGCGGTGACCAAGAAAATGACAGCAGATACCGTGGTCATTGAACGGACAAAGCTGTAAATTAAAGCGGCTACCAAGGCAGGCTTTAACAAGGGCAAAATGATTTCGCGAAGGGTGGTGAGCGTGCTGGCACGCAGCATGACGGAAGCTTCATCCAGCGAACGATCGAGTTGTTTGAAAGCAGCGGTTCCCGCCCGAACACCCACTGGTAAATTGCGAAAAATAAAACACAACACAATGACCAAGCCAGTGCCGGTCAGTTCGACGGGTGGCACATTGAAAGCCAAAATATAACTGACACCCAACACAGTACCTGGAATGGCAAATGTCAGAAGCGCTGCAAACTCAAATGCATTTTTGCCTTTGAAATCTGTGCGCGCCAAAAGCCACGCTATCAACAAGCCAAGGCCTGCACACACTGGCGCTGCCATGGCCGACAAACTCAAAGTGTTAAAGAGCGAGTGCCACGCCGTGCCCGCCCATACCCAGCCAAAGTCACCCCATTGCACATCAAAGGCTGTCTTGAAATGATTCAAGGTGAAGGTGTAATCGCGCCCCCACGTTTGAACAAAACCGCCAGCAAATGCAAACACATAAACCACCAAGGTGAAGATCAACCAAGGACCCGCCACACCTCTGCAAACATTCAAGACGGCGGGCGGTAAGTTCAAAGGTACACCTGCATCGCCTTTGCCCGAGACGGTGGTGAATTGAGCACCCCTTAGCACTTGCCGCTGCAAGACAAAAACCGCCAAAGCAAAAACGGTGAGTACCAGCGACAAGGCTGCAGCCATGCCAGGGTCAATCGCTGCGCCCACGATGGCAAAGAAAATTTCAGTGGACAAAACCGAAAACTGGCCACCCAAAATAATGGGGTTGCCAAAGTCAGCCATGCTTTCAATGAAGCCAACCAAGAAAGCGTTGGCCAAGCCTGGTTTAAGCAGCGGCAAGGTGATGTGCCAAAAAGTTTGCATGCGCGTGGCACGCAATGTTTGCGAGGCCTCTTCTAAAGAAGGACTGACACCCTGAACAACACCACGCATGATCATGAATGCGATCGGTGTGAAGGCGAACATTTGCGCCAACCAAACACCAAAGACACCGTAGAACCAACGTGTCGCAGGGATGCCAAAAGCCCATTCCAAAGCTTGATTGACCAAACCAGATCGGCCAAACAACAAGATCAAACCTAAGCCCACCACAAACGGCGGCGTGATGATGGGCATGAGCGCCAAGGCGTTCAGGGGTTTGCCCATGCGAGTGCCACTGCGTTCTGACCACAGGGCAATAAGTGTTCCTAAAATGGTGGTGCCGGTGGCTGTGGCCAGGGCCAAGCCCAAGGTATTCCAGGCCACACCACATTGACGGCCAGCACTGAAACACCCAAGACTCCAAATACGTGGGGTACCAATGCGATCCCATACGGCTAACAGGCTGAGTTCACCCGTTTCGGCATAAAAGGCCGACACCAAAGAACGACTAACGGGATACACCACAAACAAAGAAAGCAATGCAACACACACCACCACCGCGCTGGCAATGAACACATCGCCTCTGCAATACCCTAAGCGGGCCAAGCCTGCGCCCAACAAAATGGTAAGCGACAACAACACGCCTGCAGCACCCCAACCCATGCCGTATTGACCTTGCGACAAGGGGCCAGCCCACTGCTCTAAAAATTCAAATGACCAACCCAATGCGCCTATTGCAAACCCACTGCCCATCAAACCAATCAAACCCAACAAGGCGCCGGCTACCAAAAAAACACCTTGGCGCTTAGGGTCCGCTAAGAATGGCATGGTGAGTGCGGTCAAACAAATTGAGAGCCCTGCAAACCCGAACCACAACCAAGGACGGTCGTGCAGCAATACTTGCAAGAGCGCACTGGCAGTTTCTGATCCGCCCCAAATGTGAGGCAAAGCCGACCAAAGGGAACCTTGTTGGAGAAAATACCACGGCAGTAAAACAAAACTAAGCAGGCCCAAAAGTACCCACAGGGTTAAGGCTCGCTGGGTGCGCAGCGCTGAATTCATTATTGCGGCAGGCTGTTAACTTCTTTTTCCCAACGTTGGATCAAACGCCTGCGCTCTGCAGTTTGACCATACTTGGCGTAGTCGTAGTTGATGAGTTTGATTTTCTTGAAATCAGGGACACGGGGATCGACTTTGGTTTCTTTATGTGAGGGCAATTGGAATTGCAAAGTTGCCGCACCCAAAGCCTGAGCAGACGGCGTTAAAGCCCACTCATAAAACTGCTTGGCTGCTGCCAAATTGCGCGCGCCTCTCATGATGGACATAGAGCCAATTTCGGCGCCTGTGCCATCAGCCGGCGTGATGGTTTCAATGGGAAAGCCTTGGGCCTTCTCACCAGGTCCGTCGTGCACAAAACTGATGGACACAGTGGTTTCACCGCGTGCGACTGCTTTAATGGGGCCAGTGCCTGAGCGCGTGTAGGTGCTGATATTTTTGTGCAGCTTTTTCAAGTATTCGTAGGCCTGATCTTCACCCATGAGTTGCACCAAGGTCGCAATCATGGTGTAGGCCGTACCGCTGGAGGCTGGATTGGCAGATTGAATTTCGCCTTTGTATTCAGGCTTGAGCAAGTCATTCCAAGTTTTGGGAATGGCCAATTTTTTCTTGGCCAGCAACTCGGTGTTGTAACCAAAGCCCAAGGGGCCAGAGTAAATGCCCACTGTTTTATAGCCAGATTGCTTGGCTTGTTGTTGCGCCCAATCGTGCAATCTAGGCAAGGTGGGAGATTTGTATTCGAGCGTCAGATTTTGTTCAGCTGCTTGCAAATGAGGGTCGCCTGTGCCGCCAAACCACACATCGGTTTTGGGATTGGCTTTTTCGGCCATGATTTGGGCAATGGCTTCGCCAGACCCTTTCATGGTCATGTTGACCTTGACGCCTTGGCTCTTTTCAAAGGTCACAGCAATCATGCTACACCATGCAGCTTGCGCAGAGCAAATGACATTCACTTCAGTGGATTGACCCAATGCAATTGAGCTGGCCATCAAACCACCAGTTGTCAACAAAATACCCAATTGGGTTCGAAGAGAAAATGGTTTAAATTTCATTGGAATGACTCTTTGATTTGAATGGCAATATCTTGCTCAAAAGTCATACTTTCAACAAGAGGGAAAGCACTCATTCAAACTGAGAAAGAACTGCCCTTGAGCCAAATCAGGAACTGGCCTTGGCACGCAATCGACCTACGATGCCTGTAGGAAAGTAATAAACCGACAACACAAACAGCAAGCCCAACCACAGCAACCAACGATCGGGCGACAGCAGCGCCGCCAATAAGGGCCAAGCAGACACCGCCTCACTGGCCCACCTGAGCAAATCTTGCTGTCCGACGTCAGAAAATCCTGATCCTGGCTTGATGGCACAAGCCAAGATACCGTCAGCACCACAGGTTGGACTTTACAAACCACCGGCGCATGAAGTGGGTGGAAAGTTGGAGACACTGCGGCTCGCACCTACAACGTGTACATTGCAACCGATGGTCGGCCCACCATGATGATGGTCAAACAGGCAATTGTGCCAAGCACAATTTTGTAAGCGCCTTAAGGTGTGGCCCTTTGCATGGAAGCCTTCAGGCTTGCATTCAAAGTATCCAGCGCATCGGCGTAATGCGCACGCGTGGTTTTGGATAAACCGGGTTTGGCATTGGCTTTTTCCAACACACCGACCAACTGACGCGCATTTTCTCGCATGATGCTGCGCGCATCTGCTGGCCATGATCCTGCGGGCTTGACCAGCACATCGGCCATTCGGCGCAGTTGTTCGCGTTGTAAGTTGCGGCGCAGCAGTGTTGTTTCTTGACCGGATTTGGCTTCAGCCCAAATGGCATCTTGCAAAGTATCGTAGACATCGGCTAGGCCTAGAGTATCTTTGGGATCGTTGACCCTCATGCCTACTTCTGCCAAGCGTGAAGCTACTGTAGGTGAATACACGTGCTCCAATATACCTCTTTGAACACCAGCCACAAGGGATATCACTGACAGTTGAAAATTACTTTGAGGATCAAAACTGTTAAGCCGATCATTCGCGAGTCTGGCGATGAGTTCGGTTCTGAACTTAAAACTGTCAGTCCCGAAAAAATCTTTTGTAATTAAACTTAATGCTTCTTTTTGCTTGGAAGCGCTAACCGGTTCAAAGAGGGGTTTGCCGCTACCAGCACGCTCTCGTCGCGTATGGATCCCGCCAATATATTTAGCAGCCAGTGGTGCAGCGTTTGACAGTTGTGCGAAACCACTCCTAAAACTTCTGGTAAGACGTTCATAACTATCACCGGTCGCTAAGTTCATATTTTGTAAGCGGTCCCACAACTCTCTTGAAAGTTTCATTCGCAATTTGTAATAAGCCAATGGATCTGATCCTGAGTCAAACCGATTGACCAAAGGATCCATGCCATTGAAACTGCCAAATCCCGCATCCTGATCAGTATCAAATTGCAATTCACGTCGGCTTGCATTTGACAAAATGTTTGTCAAACCTTGAATCTCTTGGCCCAGTTCAAATTGCTTATATCCAAATTCAATGGCCCAGTAGTCGTATGGACCTAAAGTTGACATCAGATACTCACCTTGTTTTTCACCCTTGGGGGAAATGTTAAAAGGGTTGTAATCCATTACCGATGCAGAAATACCGTTTATTTTGGTGAATTCAGGGTCCTGTATTTGCTTTAAGTCATAAGCACTAGACGCTTTGAAATTGTGCCTCAATCCGAGTGTATGCCCTACTTCATGCATGATCGTATCTTTGACATAGGCTTGCGCTAATGCATCCGCGTCAGGTCCATCCAATTCAAGACCTCTCGCCTCTAAAAGATCGTATGCATAGTGCAATTCTTTTTCCGACTCCATCGAATGATCACAAAAATCAGCACCATGCCTACTAAAAAGTCTCGAGTCTTCATTGATAAATCTCCGTGCACTTCTTGCGAATCCATCTGAAATTCTGATGTCTGCATCCAAGATTTCACCGGTTCTTGGGTCTGAATGTGATGGCCCACTGGCACTGTTAGCATCAGCACCAGTAAACCATCTCACAGAAGCATGCTTTGCATCCATGGTATTGAAGTCGTCCGTGTTTTGCTGTTGTTTTACGACAATGGCATTATTAAATCCCGCTTTTTCAAACGCTTTATTCCACTCTAAGATTCCTTGTTTGACCGAGTCTCGATATTTATCGGGAATGTTTTTGTCCATCCAGTAAACAATTGGTACTTTGGGCTCAGAAACCATTGCAGCCGCGTCTTTCGGAATCGTAGCTCCAACAACCAACAGCACGGGTATATTTACTTATACAAGTTCGGATCCAACAGTAGCTACGATTGTTGGAAATGTGGCAACCATCGTTGGAATTGGTAGTGCAACCATTACCGCGGACCAAGCAAGCAATGCAAATTATTTGGCTCAAACAATTAGTACAACCCTCCAAGTATCAAACAACTTGTGGGTCGCAGTTGGTCAAGGTGGAAATACGGTCGCATCCAGTTCGGACGGCATTCTTTGGAAAGGTCTTGGTGTAACTGGGTTTTCTTATCTTGCAAATAGTATCGCATATTCAAATAATTTATGGGTTGCTGTTGGAAACGGTATTCATACACTTGCTTATTCAACCACGAATGGAAACACATGGACGGGATTTGGAAGCACTATATTTTCAACTATGGGATATCGAATTTTATACGATCCAGATGCGGCTTTATGGATTGCTATTGGTCAAGGAGGAAACTCAATCGCAACATCAACCACCCCAAAAACATCTTGGACCGGCCAAGGATTAATTTTTCCATCTGCAACTTGTGTCTATGGTCCGGCGACAAATTATTCGGGCGCACAAAACCTTTCCGCATATTTACTCGGTGGATATTCAACCGGATCTCTTCTTGCCAATTCGTTGGACGGAACCACTTGGCAAATGGGAACCACGAGCGGCTTGGCTTGTCAAGGGTTCAATACAATTGCATACGGAAATGGTGTTTATGTAGCAGGAGGCACCCCCATCGGAAGTGGAAATAGTTTTGCAACATCCACGGACCAAATTACATGGACTGGCAGAGGCGGCAGCACCAACATGACGAATGTGAATCAAATTACATACGGTAACGGAATCTTTATTGCAGTCGGAACCAAAGGAACTGCGGGTTCAAACATTATGAAATCAACGGACGGCATTACTTGGACAAATTTGACCAATGTTTATGGATCCTATTGGGGTCGTTGTGTTGCATATTATCAAGGCAGATGGGTTGTTGGTGGTATTGGTAACTCCGGAATTTATTATTCGGACAACAATGGAACCACATGGACCAATTCATCATCATCATATGGTATGTATTCAACACAAACCAACGCAATTGGATATGGTAATAATATTGTTGTGTCTGTTGGACAAGGAACCGGAAATACACTTGCGATTTCCACCGATTTGGGTATATCTTGGACTGGAAAAGGATTATTGTTGTCTGGGTCGGGAAATGATATTAAATACATTGATGGTGTTTGGCTTGCGGTCGGTGGAGACAATGTGAGCACTGGAAATATTATTGTAAAATCAACCGACAATGGAACCACATGGACACAAGTCGCCACATACAACACTTCTTATTTCACATCACTCAATAGTGTTCAAAATGTAAATGGCACATGGTATATCAGCGGTAGAGGTGCATATTATCTCGCATACTCAAATACAAGTAATCCGACATCAATCAGTGACTTTGTATTTGTAAGCACTGTGTCCTTTACAACAAATGGCACGTCTTTATCAACATTCAATTACCAAAAACCCAAATACATTGTTGGCGGTAAAGGAATGAAAGGTTCGGTCACCGGGTTATCTTGGTTCGATATTTTGAATCAACCATTTACAAAAGTAAATGACGTTTATTGGAATGGAACAATTTGGGTAGGTGTCGGAGAGTGTTTAATGCCGGTCATATATGGGCAAAGTAGTACCGTAAGAAATACCATTGCTTATTCTTATGACGGCATCAACTGGATCGGCATTGGTGCAACTATTTTTACAACTTCGGGTAATAATGTTTATTACAGCACAACAAATAGTTTATGGATAGCTACGGGTACTGGCACGAATACCCTTGCGACATCGGTAGATGGAATCAATTGGACAGGCAGAGGTACAACTGTTTTTACAACTGCTGGAGGTAAAATAACATATTACAATAATTTATTGATTGGAGTTGGTGAAGGAATAAGTAATATTGCAAGTTCAACCAATGGTATTTCTTGGGATACAAATGCTAGAATAACAACTGGAAGAACCGTTGCATACATTAATAATCAATGGGTTGTAGCAGGTGACGGAACAGGTAAGTTTGCAACAAGTACCAATGGAATGATTTGGAGAGTTCTTACCCCAATAATTAGCAACGGTGTTGGTAGTATTTATTCTATAGCATATGGCAACGAAAAATGGGTTGCAGTTGGTACAGACGGCTTTGGTTACAGCACAGACGGAATTAACTGGACAGGATCCGCCTCAAATGCTGGAATGAGTGGTTCTGTAAATAAAGTAGTATATGGCCAAGATGGTTCAGGCAATGGGTTATGGGTTGCGGCTGGCCAAGGTGGAAACACCATTGCAACGAGTACCGATGGAATTACTTGGATAGGTCGTGCTACTATTTTTGGAAGTGCGCGTGGTGTTGCATACGGCAACGGTTTGTGGGTTGCGGTTGGTACAGGTACAAATACCTGGGGTGCAAATTCGATAGCAACAAGTACCAATGGAATTACTTGGACAATTCGCAATTCCAATGCTTTTGGTAGTGGATCTGGCGTCGCATATGGTAACGGTTTATGGGTTGCTGTTGGAGCCAACGGTGGCGGTACTGCAACAAGTACAGATGGCATTACTTGGACCGCTAGAAGTAGTTATGGATATTATAATGTTGGGTATAATGTAGCATACGGCAATGGGTTATGGGTTTCGGTCGGTGCTGGACAAAGTTTTACAAGTCCGGATGGTATCACTTGGACTGCACGTGTCAATAAATTAACAAGTGGATATGATGTCGCATATTCAAACGGATTATGGGTTACGTGTGGCTACCTCAGCGGCAGCAGTAGCTTCGTTTCAACTTCAACAGATGGAATTACTTGGACGTTAAGAAATGAAAATGTTTTTACTTATAAGGGATATGATGTTGTTGGTCCAGCAAATTCTGTAACAAAGATAACAACCGTTCTCAGCAATTTCTCTGTTCCTGTAAAAACATTTGGAGATGCATCTTTCAACTTGGTTGCTCCCACAACCAACAGTGATGGCGTAATCACATATACAAGTTCGAATCTGGCGGTAGCCACGATTGTTGATAATGTGGTCACCATTGTTAGAACTGGCAGTTCAACCATTACTGCATATCAAGCAAACACGGCCAATTACTCAATGGGGGCAATTAGTACAACCTTTACAGTAAATAAGATAACAACCGTTTTAACCGATTTTTCTGTCCTCGAAAAAACATTTGGAGACGCGTCTTTCAACTTGGTTGCGCCTACCACAAATAGTGATAGTCCAATCACTTATACAAGTTCGAACACCGCGGTTGCGACAGTTTCAGGGAGCAGAATCACCATTGTTGGAGCCGGCACTGCAACCATTACTGCGACACAAGCAACCACGGCCATTTATACAGCTCAGGCAATTACGGCATCTCTTTTAGTAAATCAGGCAACCACCATTCTAAGCAACTTTTCCGCAATAACAAAAACGTTTGGAAACGCGGCTTTCGCGCTTGTCGCACCTACCACGAACAGCACGGGTTCTTTCACTTATACCAGTTCAAATCCAGCAGTCGCTACAATTGCGGGGAGCACGGTAACGATTGTTGGAACCGGCATTGCAACCATTACTGCGGTGCAAGCCAGCAATGTAAATTTTTTAGCTCAAACAATTACCACAACTATGACCGTGAGCCCAGCAACACCCGCAATAACCAAACTTGATATTCCTGCAAAAATAATTGGAACCGCGCCATTTGCCCTGGTTTCTCCGATATCCAACAGCACGGGTGCTTTCACATATACCAGTTCAGACACAGCAGTGGCCACAATTGATGGGACCACAGTTACCATTGTTGGATTGGGCATTACAACCATTACTGCAGTTCAGGCAAGCACGGCCAATTACATTTCTTGGACAATCAGTGCGCCCCTTGCCATAGTGACTAAAATACCGTTATCAATCGCGACCGGCCAAGGCGGTAATAGCATCGCGACAAGTACGGATCTTGGTTTCACATGGACAGGTCAAGGTGCAACGACTTTAACCGCAGGATACAGCATGGCCGGACCGGCCACGTATGATGTTTCTACTGCTTATTCAAAATTTTGGATTACTGGCGGTTACAGCACCAGTGCTTCTGGAAACACATTTGCAACGAGTACAGATGGAATTACTTTAAATGGAGCGGGTATAAATTCAAATAACATATATGGTATTACTTGTGCAAATAATTTATTAGTAGCGGTGACTGGTGGTTATAGTATGCGCAATATTGTATATTCGATAAATGGAATTACTTGGAATAATTGTGTTGGTGATATTTTTATTGGTTCGTCCGATGGTACTGGATACAGTGTAGCGTATGGGGCAGGTTTATGGGTTGCAACAGGGTACGGTATAAACAACACTGTCACAACATCAACCAATGGAATTAATTGGGTAGGTCGTGGTTTCCCTGTCACCTACAGTGGAAGAGGCGTTGCGTTTGGCAAAGATGGATCTAATAACAATTTATGGGTTGTTGTTGGTAACGAGACGAGTTCGGGACCCCGCATTGCAAGTTCTCCCGATGGAATTACTTGGACAACTCGTAGCGCGGATACTGGCATTTTTTCCACAGGAAACGGCGTAGCATTTGGCAAAGATGGTTCCGGAAACAATTTATGGGTTGCGGTTGGTACAGGTAATAACACCATTGCAACAAGTACCGATGGAATTGTATGGACCGGTCGTGGTACCACCATTTTTACTAATTTTGGAAAAGGTGTAGCCTATGCAAACAATCAGTGGTTTGCAGTTGGTGATGGAGGAAATTTTTATGCAACGTCGGTGGATGGAATCAATTGGACCGGCCGTGGTGGGTCTACTGTTTTTACTGGGAGTTATCCATCAGTAAGTTGTGTAGCATATGCACAACTTGAGTACGCAAAACCCACATATGTTGCGGTAGGTACTGGTACGAACACAATTGTTGGTTCAACAAATGGCACAACATGGTCATCTCCATATCCAAGTCCATTCACAACTACCGGCTACAGCGTTGCATGGAACGGAATGCAGTGGGTTGCCGTCGGTTCCGGTGGAAATACCATTGCATATTCTGCGGATGGAATTCGATGGACTGGTAATAATACGATCATTACTACACAAGCAAATGCTGTAGCCTATGGCAAAGATAGTTCCGGCAATGGTATATGGGTTTCCGGTGGTTCCGGTGGAAATAGCATTGCAACATCAACGAATGGAATTGTCTGGACCGGTCGTGGTGCTACCAGTATGATTAATCCACGGGGTATAGCATACGGCAAAGACGGTTCCGGAAATGGCCTATGGGTTGCGGTTGGAGCAGGAAATACCATTGCAACTTCAACCAATGGAATTATTTGGACAGGTCGTGGGGCGACCGTTTTTACCAGTGTCGGATATGCGGTGAGCTATGCAAACAATTTATGGGTGGCGGTTGGCGTAGGCGGAAATACCATTGCAACGTCTGTAAATGGAACTACATGGACCGGACTTGGCTTAATTATGTTTACTCAAGGAAATGGCATAAGATATACAAACAATTTATGGGTTGCTACGGGTCAAGGTGGAAATACCATGGCAACTTCCCTGGATGGAACCAATTGGGTGGGTCGCGGTTCCACTGTATTCACCACTGCTGGATGGGGTCTAATCGGTCCAACCACCGTAGAACCCATGCTAAGTTTTAGTGTCCCTATAAAAAACATTGGAGACGCACCTTTCACGGTACCCCCGCCAACCTCGAACAGCACGGGTTCTTTCACTTATACCAGTTCAAACCCATCCGTTGCTACCATGGACGGAACTACGATAACCGTCGTTGGAATGGGTACTTCCACCATTACCGCGGTTCAAGCGAGCACTGACTTTTTTATATCAGGAACCGTTTCTACAAATCTCGTAGTAGAGAATGTAAAACCCACAATCACCAATTTTTCTGTCCCTGCGAAAATATTTGGAGACGCGTCTTTCAGCTTGGTCACACCAACAAGTGAGAGTATTGGCGCATTCAGTTATACAAGTTCAAACACAGCTGTCGCCACAGTATCCGGGACCGTGGTAACCATTGTTGGAGGCGGCACTGCAACCATTACTGTCAATCAAGCAAATACCGCGGATTACGGATCTACATCCATTGATGTAACCCTCGTAGTCAGTCAGGCGGCACCGGTTATCGCTAATTTTTCTGCAATAACAAAAACATTTGGTAACGCGGCGTTCAACTTGGTTGCACCCACCACGAACAGCACTGGTTTATTCACATACACCAGTTCAAACACGGCGGTTGCGACCATTGTCGCGAACACAGTAACCATTGTTGGAGCCGGTGTTGCAACCATTACTGCCACGCAAGCAAGTACAACCAATTTTGTATCGGGTTCAATAAGTACAACTTTGACGGTCGGTCAAGCCGCACCCACAATCACCAACTTTGTTGTTGCTGCAAAAACATTTGGAAATTCGGCTTTTGCTGTTATTGCGCCCACCACGAACAGCACCGGTTTAATCACTTACACAAGTTCGAATGCGGCCGTTGCGACAATTGTAGGGACCACAATCACGATTGTTGGAGCCGGCAGTTCAACCATTACTGCGAGTCAAGAAAGCACAACCAATTATTTATCGGGTTCAATTACTGCAACCTTTACTGTAAATAAAGCAACCACCGTTCTCAGCAGTTTCACTGCAATAACAAAAACATTTGGAGCAGATGCGTCTTTTGGAATCGTAACTCCAACCACGAACAGCGATGGTACATTCACATACACCAGTTCGAACTCGGCAATAGCAACAATTGTAGGAAACACAGTGACCATTGTTGGAGGAGGCAGTGTAACCATTACTGCGATTCAAGCAACCACTACAAATTATTTGGCTGGTTCAACTACTGCAACCTTGACCGTAAATAAAGCAACCACAGTTCTCAGCAATTTCTCTGTCCCAACAAAAACATTTGGAAACGCGGCTTTCGCCCTTGTCGCACCTACCACCAATAGCACGGGTTCTTTCTCCTACACCAGTTCGAACACGTCGGTTGCCGCGGTTTCAGGAAGCACGATCACCATTGTTGGAGCCGGCACTGCAACCATCACTGCGAATCAAGCAACTACAGCGAATTACTTAGCTGCATCCACTACCGCATCTTTCACTGTAAATCAGGCAACCATTTTATCCAACTTTTCGATTCCTGCCAACAAACTGGTCGGCGATGTTTTCACACTCGCGCTGCCCACATCCAACAGTCCCGGTGCTTTTACTTATACAAGTTCGAACACTGCGGTTGCAACCATTGTTGGAAATGTGTTAACCGTTGTTGGTGGCGGTAGTTCAACGATTTCTGCAATTCAAGCAAGTAGTGGAAATTATGCATCGGCCACCATTACTGCAACGATCACAATCACTCAGATAACCACAGTTCTCAGTAATTTCTCTATTCCCGCGAAAAGAGTGGGAGACGCGGATTCAATCACTCCTCCGACCACGAATAGCAATGGCGCATTCACATACACCAGTTCAAACACCGCAGTGGCAACAATTGTGGGTAACACAATCACCTGTGTTGGAGTGGGCACTGCCACTATTACTGCAAATCAAGGAAGCAATCCCACTTACACCCCCGCATCCATCACAACAACGGTTCAGGTCACTCAAGGAACGTTGTCATTGTCCAATTTCTCTGTTAACACAAAGACGGTTCTGGATGCGGCATTTTCCGTGGTCCCCCCCACAACCAAGAGCATTGGAACAATCACTTACACCAGTTCAAACACATCCGTGGCGACTGTAAATGGGAACACAATCACCATTGTGGGATTGGGCAGTACAACCATTACCGCGAGTCAAGCGACCACTGTGAATTATACATCTGCAACCATTACTACCGTATTCCAGGTAATTAAAGCAACACCGGATCTAACCGGGTTTTCTGTCCCAACAAAAATAATTGGAAATGCAAGCTTCGCAATGACCCCTCCTACATCAAGTAGCAATGGCGCATTTACTTATACCAGCTCGAATCCGCAGGTTGCCACATTTGTTGGAAATATGCTTGTAATTCGAGGCGTCGGCACTGCAACCATTACTGCGGTTCAGGCAACCACCGCGACTTACTTTTCGGAAACAATTACCGCCACATTCCAGGTCAATTTAATTACAACGGTTCTAAGCAATTTGGGTTTCCTCCCCAAAACATTTGGCGATATCCCATTCAAAGTTCAAGCTTCATCCAATAGCGGTGCTGCAATTACTTATACCAGTTCGGATACCGCGGTTATTACAATTGTCGGGGACATGGCAACCATTGTCGGAGCCGGTACAACCACCATTACGGCAAGTCAAGCAAGCACGGACAATTATGCATCTGCAACCATTAGCGAAACTTTAACCATAAGTCCGATAACAACGGTTATTAACAATTTCGCGGTTCTTGGGAAAAGGGTTGGAGATGCGTCTTTCAATATCAGTCCACCAAGTTCCAACAGCAATGGCGCAATCACTTACACGAGTTCAAATACGGCGGTTGCAACCATTGCAGGAAGCACCGTAAGCATTGTTGGAGCCGGCACTTCAACCATTACTGCGAGCCAAGCAAGCACCAACAATTACTCATCTGCAACAACGAGTACAACTTTCACAGTAACTCAGGCAACGTCCGTTCTCACGGGGTTTTCGGTCCCCGAAAAAACATTTGGGTCCGCGTCTTTCACCATCACTCCTCCAAGTACGAATAGCAATGGGTTATTCACTTATACCAGCTCAAATACATTAGTGGCGATGGTTGTAGGAAATGTGGTGACCGTTGTTGCAGCCGGTAGTTGCACAATTACCGCGATTCAAGCAAGCACTGCAAATCACATATCTGGAATCATTGCGGCACCATTTGTAGTGACCAAAAGTTTGCCCAATCTAAGAAATTTTAGTGTCGCAGAGAAAACATTTGGGTCCGTGGCGTTTGCAATGGTTCCACCAACAACCAACAGTCCAGGAGCTTTCACTTACACCAGTTCAAATACGGATGTCGCTACGATTGCTGGGAGCATGATCACCATCGTTGGAATCGGCACTTCAACCATTACTGCGGTGCAGGCAACTACCGTGAATTTTTTAACTGAAACAATTACTACAACCTTCACCGTGGTTCCGGGAATATCGACACTGGCCAACTTTTTGGTGCCTGTAAAAACAGTTGGCGATGCGGCTTTCAGCTTGGTAGCTCCAACAACCAAAAGTGATGGGGCATTCACATACACCAGTTCAAATACGGCGATTGCCACCATTGATGCGAACACAATCACCATTGTTGGACCCGGCAGTTCCACCATTACCGCGACCCAAGCAAGCACGCCCAACTTTGCATCTGCAATGATTTCTGCATTATTCACGGTAAATCGGGTACCAACGGTTCTCTCCGGCTTTTCTGCAGTAACAAAAATATTTGGTGATGCGTCATTCAACTTGGTTCCACCAACATCCAACAGTGATGGCGCAATCACTTACACAAGTTCGAACACCGCGGTTGCTACCATTGTTGGAAGCACCGTAAGCGTTGTGGGTGCCGGCAGTACAACCATTACTGCGAGTCAAGCAAGCACCTCCGTTTATGGATCTGCGACTGTGAGTGCGACCCTGACAGTAAGCCAAGCAACCACAGTTCTCTCCGGTTTTTCGGTCCCCGCCAAAATCATTGGAGAGGCGAATTTTAACATTGTTCCTCCAACAACTAACAGCAATGGTGCAATCACATACACCAGTTCGAACCCGTCGGTTGCGACGGTTTCTGGGAACACAATCACCCTTGTTGGATTGGGCATTACAACCATTACCGCAGTTCAAGCAGCCACTGCCAATTACACACCTAGAACAATTAGTGCAACTCTTCCGGTAACTTTGTTATCAACCGTTCTAAGCAATTTTGTGATCTCCTCGAAAACCGTTGCTGACGTGGCTTTTGCCTTGACTCCTCCAACGTCCAATAGTACGGGTACTTTCACTTACGTGAGTTCCAATTTATTGGTGGCTACAATTGCAGGGGATATTGTGACGATTCGTGGAACCGGTACTTGCACAATCACTGCATTTCAGGCAAGCACAGCAAATAGCACATCTGCAATCATTGCTGCTTCTCTCGTAATAAATAGAACAGAAACGATAATAAGCAATTTCTCGATTCCTGCAAAAGAATTTGGTAACGCTCCATTTGCCCTGGTTCCTCCAACTACGAATAGCAATGGTCCAATCACTTATACCAGTTCCGATTTATCCGTTGCTACGATTTCAAGAAATATGGTGACCATTGTTGGAGTCGGCACTTCAACCATCACCGCAAATCAAGGAATCTCTGCAAATTATCCATCCGCAACCATTGCTACAACTCTTGTAGTAAGTCAGGGAACGCCCACAATAACCAACTTTTCGGTCCCTGCAAAAACCATTGGCGATGCGTCCTTCGGCTTGGTAACTCCAAGTTCCAACAGTTCTGGCGCTTTCACATACACCAGTTCGAATCCGGAAATTGCTACGGTGGATGGGAACACTGTAAGCATTGTTGGAGCTGGCAATGCAACCATTAGTGCAATTCAAGAAAGCACCGCGAATTTTGTATCTGGAACAATAACCGCTACTCTACAAGTAGATCGGATCATAACTGTTCTCACCGGGTTTTCGGTCCCTGAAAAGACATTTGGCGACGCGTCATTCAACTTGGTTCCACCGACATCCAACAGTGATGGCGCAATCACATATAGCAGCTCAAATACGGAAGTTTGCACAATTGACGGAGATGTGGTGACCATTGTTGGAGGTGGAAATGCCACCATTACGGCGAGTCAAGCCGGTACATCTACTTACCGGTCGGGAACAATAAGTGTATTATTCAAAGTAAATCCGATAAAAACGCTATTGTCCGAGTTTTCCATCCCCGCAAAAATAGTTGGAGAGGAGGCTTTCGCAATAGAAGCACCAAGTTCCAACGGCAATGGGTTAATCACTTACACCAGTTCGAATCCGGATGTTGCAACCGTGGATGCTGACATCATAACCAATGTTGGGTTAGGTGAAACTAGAATTACTGCATTTCAAGCAAGCACTGCCAATTACACGTCGGCTACAATTAGTACCTTATTCCAGGTAAAATTAATAAGAACCGTTCTAAGCAATTTTGTGATTCCTGCAAAAACCGTTGGTGACGCGAACTTTACCTTGGTTCCTCCGACGACCAACGGTTCCGGCAATTTCACATACGCCAGTTCAAACTTATTGATTGCTACAGTTGCCGAGGATGTTGTGACGATTCGTGGAACCGGCAATGTGACCATTTTCGCATTTCAAGAAAGCACCGAAAATAGCACATCTGCCAAAATTACTGCATCTCTCGTAGTAAATCGTTCCGCAAATACAATGAGCTGGTTCTCTGTGCCTGAAAAAGCGTTTGGAAGCGAGCCATTCACAATTACTCCTCCAACAACCGCGAGCAACGGTGGTTTTACATATACCAGTTCGGATTTATCCGTTGCTACAATTTTAAGAAATGTTATAACCATTGTTGGAATCGGCACTACAACCATTACCGCGATTCAAGCCGCCACTGTAAATTATTTAGCTGCAACCATTCCTTCTACCTTCACGGTTGTTCAGGGAAGCGGCGGTCTATCCAACTTTTCCGTCTCTGAAAAAACGGTTGGTGACGCGTCTTTCAACTTAGTACCTCCTGTATCCAAAAGCGATGGCGCAATCACTTACACCAGTTCGGATCCGGATGTTGCTACGATTGAAGGCAGCAGGGTAACCATCGTTGGAGTCGGCAGTTCAACCATTACGGCAACTCAAGAAAGCACGGCGATTTTCGCATCCGGAACAATTACCACAACCCTGACAGTAAATCCGATAACAACGGTTCTCACTGGGTTTTCCGTCGCTGCAAAAACATTTGGAGACGCGTCGTTTTCTTTGGTTCCGCCAAGTTCCAACAGTGATGCCGTTTTCACTTATACCAGCTCAAACACGGATGTTTGCACAATCAACGAAGACGTCGTAACTATTCTTGAAGGCGGAAATGCAATCATTACTGCAACCCAAGGAAGCACCGACGATTACACATCTGCAACAATCAGCGCACTATTCCAAGTAAATAAGGCAATAACCGTTTTATCCGACTTTTCTGTCCCTGCGAAAATAATTGGAGAGGGTGATTTCACACTGGTTCCTCCAACAACCAACAGTGATGGTGATATTACTTACATAAGTTCGAATCCGGAAGTTGCAACCATTGATGATGATGCTGTAACCATTGTTGGTTTGGGCACGAGTATCATTACTGCTCGACAAGGAAGCACTGTCAGTTACACGTCGGATGTAATTAATGCAACGCTTCGTGTAAGTCTGATAACAACGGTTCTAAGCAATTTTTCGATTCCCGAAAAAACCGCGGGAGCCGCGCCATTCGCCTTGGACCCGCCAACTACCAACACCGATGGTGTTTTCACTTACATCAGTTCAAACTTATTGGTGGCCAGAATTGTTGGCGACACGGTAAGCATTGTTGGAGTTGGAACTTCAACCATCACCGCACTTCAAGCCAGCACCCCAAATAGCACATCTGGAATAATTACAGCAACTCTCTCAGTCGGTAAAAACGCACCCACACTCACCAACTTTGTTGTTCCTGAAAAAGCATTCGGAAACGCGCCCTTCACCTTGATTCCTCCAACATCCAACGGCGTTGGTAGTTTCATTTATACAAGCTCGAATACCGATGTTGCTACAATTTCAAGAAATTCGGTAATCATTGTTGGCGTCGGCACTTCAATCATCACGGCAGTTCAAGCAAGTACATCTGCTTTTGTATCTGGAACAATTAGTGCAACTTTTACAGTGGTTCCGGGAACAACCATTCTATCCAACTTTTCTGTTCCTGCAAAATCATTTGCTGACGCATCTTTCAACATCGTCTCTCCAAGAACAAACAGCGACGGCGCAATCACTTATACAAGCTCGAACACGGCAGTTGCGACAATTGAAGGAACCGTGATAACCATTGTTGGAGCCGGCACTTCAACCATTACTGCCGACCAAGCAAGCAATGCAAAATACACATCGGGAATAATTTCTACAACCTTCAATGTAAATCCGATAACAACGGTTCTCTCCAACTTTTCTATCCAATCAAAAGCACTTGGAGACGCGGCTTTCTCATTGGTTCCTCCTACTACGAATAGTGATGGCGCATTCACTTATACAAGTTCCAAATCATCGGTAGCCACCATTGTTGGTGACATGGTCACGCTTGTTGGAGGCGGTACTTCAACCATTACTGCAGTCCAAGCAAGCACATCCAATTACACATCTGCGACCATTACTGGAGTATTCCGTGTAAGTTCATTAACAACCGCTTTATCCTTTTTCACTGTGCCAACAAAAGCAGTCGGAGACGCATCTTTTGCCCTGGTTCCTCCAACAACCAACGGCGATGGAGCTTTCACATACACCAGTTCGAACACAGCTGTTGCTACAGTTGCTGCGAACATGGTAACCATTGTTGGAGCCGGTACTTCGATCATTCGAGCCGTTCAGTCCAGCACTGAAAATTACACATCTGCCACCATTACTGCATCGTTGTTAGTGAATAAAGGCACGCCTACAATCATAAATTTCACGATGCCGATAAAGGAAATTGGAATGTTTGAATTTGCAATCATTGACCCCAGTTCAGCCAGCACAGGTGCTTTCACTTATACAAGCTCGGATGTCAAAGTGGCCACTATTTCCAGAAATACAGTTACAATTAAAGGAATCGGCACTTCCACAATTACGGCAACACAAGCAATGTCGGCGAACTACAATGGTGCAACCGCTACAACACCGTTTGTAGTAAATCAAATGTCACCCACGTTAATTACGAATTTCGTTGTCCCGGCAACCAAAACAATCGGTGATGCAAAATTCAAACTTATTCCTCCAAAATCAAATAGCACCAGTGCTTTTGCTTTCACAAGCTCGAACACGGCGGTTGCTACCATTGCCAAAGATATGGTGACCATTGTTGGCGCAGGCACTGTAATCATTAGCGCAACTCAACCCAGCACAAAAAGTTATGGACCCAAAACAGTTACTGGAACCGTGGTAGTAAGTGCGAGACCCGTGGTTTTATCCAATTTTTCCATTGCCAGAAGAATCATTGGAGCCGCGCCTTTCGCTATTGTTGCTCCAGTCAGTGTCAGCAATGGTGCATTCACATACACCAGTTCAAATGAGTCAGTTGCAACGATTGCTGGAAATATGATCACTGTTGTTGGAGTCGGTAGTTCAACCATTACCGCGAGTCAGGCAAGCACCGCCAATTTCTTATCTGCCACAATTTCCACAACACTCGTGGTGAGTCTGCCAACCCCTCAGGTGAGTGCGCTGCAAATAACAAACACCTCGATGACGAATCCTTCATTCACAATTGTGGATCCAACCAAACCGAATAACCACACAAGTGCATGGACATATACATGCTCGGAGAACGCAACCGTGAGTGGAAATGAAGTGACATTGCTACAACCTGGAATTGTTACCATTACTGGCACACTGTCGGGCGATTCTTTATATAATTCAAAAATTTTGATGACACAGTTTTCCATTTCCGAGATAAATGTTGCTCCAAGTCCATTCGTCTTCATTCGGTCGGATGAAGTGGAGACTGCAATTCCTGGAACCGTTCCGCCTCTCTTAAACACGGTGATTCCTTTGACAGTGGCTACGCCGGCGAATGTTGCAAAATTCAATCCCGTTAAAGGAACTGTTCCCGAAAGAATAGCAAACCAAACCATGATAATAAATACATTGTGCAATATGTTTCCATCTGCAACTACAATTAATGTTCCAACGACCTTGATATACGTGCCTCTCACATTTAACAAAGCCAAATTGAAAAACCTCAAAATTGTTCGACCCACAGGAACAACCGTTGAAGCCCCACTTGTTATCAACACAATTGCAAGTGACAGTACGCTTGGGTTTTTATGTTCAATTCCGGATTATGCGACCTCCGTACAGCTTAATGGAATTGGATCCTTTCTTGGGGGTTTTATCAAGATATCAAGAGGAATTGAAAATCGATACATGGTCGTAAAAAGTCTCAAGGGCGTATCTACATCATCCCTCATGACAAGTGGAGATATGATTTCTTTTGCGGGTATTACTGCAATCATTGGGTAATAAACCGTTGTAAAATTGATTTAATATAAATACAATTAAATCAATGTATTCAAATGTTTTCTTGTTGTATAAATTATATGGAAGACGAACCCGATATAAAAATAGAAGACACCGTGGAATTCACGTTTCCGATAAAAAGTGGCAGAGTGATCAAATGTTATGATGCGGACACAATCACAATTGCATCAAAATTACCATATGATGCGTCGCCGCTATACAGATTGTCGGTCCGACTCAATGGGATTGACGCACCCGAAATCAAGGGCAAATCTGCAGAAGAGAAAGAGGTTGCGAAGGAGGCACGCGATTTTTTGAGCAATTTAGTTTTGAATAAAATGATTCGCCTGGAAAACGTGGAGAGTGAAAAATATGGTCGCATTTTAGCAGATGTTTATCTTGGCGAGGTGCATCTGAATGAACTCCTCCTTAAAGAAAGATATGCTGTAAAATATGACGGTGGAACAAAATTAAAACCAGTATCGTGGTTAAGGTACAAAAATACCGGTGAAATGAAATAAAAATCGGGTGTAAATATAAAAGGATGAGAAAATCAAGTCATCGCGTTCGGTTTGATTATTCTTCGAGTAGTAAAAAAGGATGGACCAAAATAGTAGGCACATTGGTAGAGAGTGAAAAGGGTATTTTTTTTGATCCTTTACAAAAAGAATTAAAAGATTATTTGGTTTTCAAATACAATATTCCCGACGAAGACGAGTATGACCCACTCCGTATATACGGTGAGCTCAAAAAGTATCAGGAATTGAGCAAAAAAGGGTATGCACCTGCAATTGTGCATTGCTACAGTTCTAGTGAAAATAAAGGCGGACCATTTGATGAATTTATCGATCATCATGATAAAAATCCCAGCAAGATCCCAAGTGATACGAATTACATCATTGAAAAACTGAATTGCGACGAAGATTTGTTTCATATATTCAAGACCCCGATCAATTCAATCAGGTCGTACATATCATCCTACTTTTACGCAAATCGAGATTACCAAAAATTGTTTTCCGAATTGGCTGAATTACTCAGAGTACTTGCAACTCCGAAAAAGGGCATTCCAGGGTTGTTTTTGATAGACATGAAATCGGGTAATATATGTAGCGATGATGACGGAAAGCTTAAATTGATTGATTTTGACCCAACCCGGATGTACAGTCTTTACAATCGAGATTATGCGACCCCCGCCATAACATTTATGTTATTTCAAACATATTTAATTTTTTACTTGAAGAACAGAGATATCACTTTTGATGTAACTGGCATATCTAAAAGCGATTATGATGATATGTTAAATTTTATTTACGACATTGAAGAATCCGAAGAAGGCGACGAATTGTTTTATTTGAAAGGAGACCCTGCAATAAGAGAAACAATTAGTCCATTAAAATCTCTCACGTCCTATTATTTTCGGATACAGGGGCTTCCTTCCGGAGAGGCAACCCGGAGATACAAAGATGTTTTAACAAATCGAAATTTTTATGATGAAATCATTCGCACGGGTTTTTTTGGGTTTGGAAAGAAGAGGGGCACAAAAAACAAGAAGAGTAAAAAAAGAATAAATACAAATTCTAGAAATTTATATAATCGTTATTATATAAATGTCTGATATATACGACTGTGTGCAAGTACGTGTTGTCATTATCAAAACAATTTCATGCATCATGAGTTATTGCAACTTTTCCAATAAATAATTATTTAGAGAGAATTCGTTTATAAAGATAATTCGTTTATAAAGATAATTCGTTTATAAAGATAACTCGTCACCGTTGCATCCATCACAGTAGTTTGAACCAATTCATACATATTTGGATCAATCTCCGGAAAAAATGCGTCGGCCCCTGATAAATCGCAATGAACCGTGTTCAAGTAGATTTTATCACATTTTGGATGGTTTATTGCTTCTCTATACACCATCTCTCCGCCAATTACAAAAATAGTTTCGATGTTGGAGTCGGATTCCAACTCGGCAATTGTATCATCAAGATTGTTTGAACCTTTTGACAAAACCACATTCACGCGGTTTGGCAATGGTGCATGGAGAGATTCAAAGGTTTTTCGTCCCATGATAACGGCATTCACTTTGGTACTATCTCTCGTTGTCGTTGTAATTTCTTTGAAGAATTTCATATCCGTCCGGCATTTCCATGGGATTTTACCAGCAAACCCAATTGCACGATTGGTAACATGCATACCAGCAATAATGTCGAAGGGCATTTATACAATAGAGATGCCCCTTGTTTTTAACTTCTTGTCTTTGTCTTTGTCTTTGTCTTCTTGTTTCTCTTGGTTCGTCTTTTGCCTCCCGTGCTCTCTTTACCATTTGCCCATTTGATAAGCGCAGGGGCCGTTCGTTCTCCATTGTAGTATTCAACTTTTTTATTTTGTATCTTGAATATTGTAGGATACCCACCTTGAACAGCAACGTCGGAACTGTGTTTTTTATTTAGTTTTACAAGACGGTCATCCATCTCTGCACTTTCAATCTTTTCAACCTTGATTTTTCCACCAATCTTGCTTTCCATTTCCGACCAGGGTTTTTCCAAGCTTTCGCAATGACCGCATCCATTCATATAAAGCTTTCCGACAACCACTTCTTGACTCATTATATTTTATGAATATATTATATTATGAAGACTAAATTAATTCTAGTTTTTTTGTTGATTGTATTTTTAGCAGGATTGTATTACTACTCCACAAAAGTTGAAAACATGGAAACGATGTCTAAAGATTGTCCCGATTTGTTAATTCGCAAGGGCAATACGCTTCTTTTGTACAACACGAAATCGAAAGAGGACCCTTTGCCCTTTTACAACTTGGATGAATATATTAACTATTTAGAAATACAACGCAGAGCCGGAAAAACGTGTCCCATTCTTTTTCTTCAATATGAGTCCTCTGCACAAGGCAAGGATATTTATAGAATGCGTCCGAGTCCCTTTGATTTGCAGGGGGGAACGCCACCCAACATTGACCCCACGGTTTTTGGCGGGCTCTCATCCATTGACGGCAACCCGATCCAAGTTTTAGACGCAACACGCGATGGCGAATATAACCAAGGCATGTATGCTGGGTTTGACCCGTATGGGTTGCATGTAGGGGAACGCACCAATCTAGATGTTGTGCATGAAAGCACCGAAAAAACTGGCGAAAATCCAATGGATTTTAATTGGGGTGGAGTGCAGGTCACGGAAAATGCGGTGCGTTCCGGTAAATACGCAGACCGATATGTGAGCAAACCGCAGTATTTTACGCCCAAGACCACCTATTTGCCGGACATTTATGGAGCAGGGTCGAGACCGCCGAATGAGGTCCCGGATATTCTCAAGCCCCAATACGAGTAGTTAAGATTACCCAAATTTCAATTATGTTTGTTCCCTCAAAATTGAACTCTTTTTTTATTTATATAAGATAGGCATTAAATAAATAAATAATGTATTAATAAATAAAATGTCTTGTCCTATTTGCATTAATAATTTCAACAAATCGACTTGCTCGACGGTCGAGTGTATGTGCAATTTCGTGGCGTGTAAATCGTGTGTTCGCACATATTTGCTGACTACTATAACACATGAACCGCATTGCATGAAATGTCGTAATAAATGGTCGTTGGATTTTATAAAAGATAAATTGGGAGCTTCATTTGTAAATGGCGAACTAAAACAGCATCAAAGTAAAATTATTACTGATAGGTCAATTGCAAAACGCAAAGAATTATTGCCTCAAGCATTTATATTTCGTAGTGACCAAGCTGATAAACAAAAAATTGCAGAAATGAACAAAAAAATTGCAGAAATGAAAAAAGAAATGGTAAGAATGTATGAAGAAATAGATGATATTGAAAATAATATTGAGATAAGAAATGGGAGACGACCGCGTTTTCGAAATTACCAAAGGCGACTTGAATATGAGGCGCAACTTCAACATGATGGTGCTGGCGGTGGCGCAGCAGTTAGCAAACACAAGAAACAATTTATAATGCCATGTCAAAACTCGGGATGTAAAGGGATGTTAAACGAGAAATATAATTGCGAACTTTGCACAACGACTACTTGTTCATCTTGTTTAGAAGTAAAAGGTGAAGACCATGCCTGCAATCCGGACTCAGTTGAATCCGCAAAATTACTTCGAAAAGAAACTCGGCCTTGTCCGAAATGTGGGGTTCGAATATCGAAAATCGATGGATGCGACCAAATGTGGTGTATAGAATGCAAAACTGCATTTAGTTGGAATACTGGTGAAATTGAAACGGGACGTGTTCATAATCCGCATTATTTTCAGTTTATGCGTGAAACAGGTGTTCAAGTACCAGCACCTCAAGCCGCTCAACCATTGTGCATCGACCAGCGACACCATGCACTAATTAAAGTAAATCGTTTGCAACATCCGTTATCACGCAGAATATCAGAATTTCTGCGATATGCAAATCACCTAAATGGTACAACAATTGATGCATTAAATGATAGTATTACTAATAAAACAAATAATATCCAAAAATATGAAATTCAATATATATTGGGGGATATTGATAGAGAAGGATTATCATATAAACTTATGACAAATTACAAATGTATCCAAAAAGACCAAGCATTTTGTGATATTTATAGGGCAATTAATATGATGGCAGACCAATTATGTGCAGATATTAATTCAGAAAAAGATTTAAATCAAATATGGAGTACTGTCGTAAGATTTTCGGCATATTTCAATATGGAGTTGATTAAGGCGCTTATGTTGCACGATTCGAAACGAGAAGTTGAAATGTTTATTGATATTGAAGGGAAACTAGTTAATAAAAGTTATAAAAGTAAAGCAGAGATGCATGCAGATATTGGAATGTTTTCGGCGATTTATGATATAAAAAAAGGGGGCGGAAGTGTATAAATAAAAAATTGTATAAACTTGTTTAATTAATTAATTAAAAAATTGTATTTTTTTAATGAAACTTGTTGTTCAATTTTATACAATAAAGGGCCCTTAAAATTGAAATATTTTAACCGCATTTTACGGAAAGCATACTAAACCCAATCCCAAATTAATAACTAATTTAATAAAATGTTTGCCCAATTTTACGAATACAATACTCACTCCATGGACACCCGGTTCAAGACCCAAATCGCAGAGTCATTTAATGCTCATTCGATGCGAACCCGAACCAAGTCTGTACAACTGGAACAAATGTGTCTCTCCGATTTGGACACGATGTTTTTCAAAACAAAGGTCCCATCTCGATGTGTTTTAGTCTTTGACACGGAAACCACCGGACTCATCAACAAGTCATTGCTCCCATTGCAATATAAGGATCTAGCATTGCATCCTTATATTACACAGCTGTCCGCGATTCTCTACGACGTGGAGAACCAAAAGGTCAAGAAGGTGTTTAACACCTATGTGAAAATCCCCGACCACGTGGAAATCCCCGAAATCGTTCAGCAACTCACTGGCATTACAAAAGAGAAGTGTGATTCAGGGATGGAAATCCAGGATGCCTTAAGCGCATTTTACAAGTTGTACTTGAAGTGCGATGCGATCGTCGCGCACAATATGTGGTTCGACAGCAAGATGATTCGCATCGAATGCATGCGCAACCGGTTTCCCGAAATGCGCGACATCTTTTATGAGAATGTCTCCGAAAAACCAATCAGCTGCACCATGATGGAAGGGATGAGATACTGTGGATTGAACCGGTTTGTCAAATTATCGGTTTTATACGAACTGTTGTTCAAAGAAGACGCCAACCAGTTCGAACTGCACAATTCGTTGGTGGATACGATGGTGTGCTTGCGCTGCTACTTGAAAATCTTTTGTGAAAAGGAAATCGACAACCCGGAATTTGCAAAAATGTTAAATACAAATATTTAAAGAGAAAATGAATAACCATACTAAATGAAGGTGGTCATTGACGAAAGAGAGGCTTCTCTCTACGAGTTGTGTTTGACCCATGAATGTTTGAACAAAGAAATGATTGTTTTAGAAAAACGCGTGTTACAACTCGGGGATATCTTGTTTATGAGCGATGACGAGACGACCACTTTTTTATGCATCGAACGCAAATCTCTCCAAGATTTGTTGGCATCCATTAAAGACGGGCGATACTCCGAGCAGTCCTACCGATTGACCAATTGTTTCCCCAATCCACACAATGTGGTTTATCTTTTGGAAGGAATGCTTTCTACAGTGAATGACAAGAAATTGGTGATTTCGTGCATTGCGTCTCTCAATTATTTCAAGGGGTTTTCGGTCCATCGGACAGTTTCTTTAGCGGAAACGGCGATGTACATTCTCTGCATGGCGGATAAAATGGCGAGAGAGTTCAAGAAAGGCACGAAACCTTATGCAGATAAACCAACTATTAATGAAACCCAAGTAAATGAATCTGCACAGAAACCTTTGGAATCCACTGATTATTGTGATGTTGTCAAAGTATCCAAGAAGGCGAATATCACCAAGGAAAACATTGGTCAGATGATATTGATGCAAATTCCGGGAATTAGTTCGACAACCGCAATTGAAATAATGAAACCATTTAGTAGTTTTTTAGAATTTGTGGATTGCATTCGTTCGGACCCGGAGTATTTCTCGAAGATTAAGGTAAATGGTCGTAAAATTGGGTCGAATGTAGTTAAAGGAATCAATGAATTTATTTTGAATCAATAAAATATCTACTAGATATATAATGCCGAATAGAAGACAGACAAAGAGACGCAATCAAAGACAACAGCGTAGAAGAAGTATGAGAGGAGGCGAAGCCTTGGAAGATATTAATAAGAAACTAGATGGAATTGAAGAAAAATTGGATAAAATGCTTGAAGACATGAAAGGTCCTGCTGAAGAAGAAGTCGTTGAATCTGTTCCTGATGAAAATGGTGATGCTCCTGTTGATAATGCTCCTGTTGATGATGCTCCTGTTGATAATGCTCCTGTTGATGAAAATGGTGAAGCTCTTGTTGATAATGCTCCTGTTGATGAAAATGGTGAAGATGGTGCTGCTAATTCTGGTGCTACTACTGGTGATGATATTGATGGTGCTGCTACTGGTGTTGATGAAAATGGTTCTCCTCTTGTTGAAAATGGCATGGAGGTTGAAAGTGCAAATGGTGTTGTTGAAGAAGACATCAAACTCGAAGATGTTGATGAAGAGGGAACCGATGATAAGAAAACCGAAGGTGGCCGCAGACGAAGTCGAAAACAACGAAAACAACGAAAACAAAAGAGTCAAAGGCGTCAAATGCGTCAAAGACGTTAAGCACGTTGAAGACGTTAAATACGCACAATCTGCAGATAATTCTGCAACATTGACTGAATAAGTTGATTTTTATTCGTATTATGTGAATCACTTTCACATAATGTTATTACTTTCACCCGGTTATTAACATCGGCACTCCATTTCAGCAACATGTCTTCATTCCCGTAAGGACACATATCCATGATGCACACCGTTTTACAACAAGTCGAATTCAACAACGCCATCAATTCATCTTGGGTAATCTCTGCAAAATCTGCTGGCATAATTTGTTTTGCAAGGTTGTCGATGATTCCCGGCTCTGCACAAAATCCCAAATCCGTTTTCATAATTCCGTTTCCGTATCCCGAATAATAAATGATGATCTCGTTTGCAAAACTGCTTGAACCAAGGATGGTATTAAGCATTGATAAAATATTCTCTCTGGATGGTTCAATTAAAATCAGAATATTTTCTTCGACGAATCCGTAAAAATTGATCAGAATCTGTTTCGCATTGTTCATACTTTGAACCCGGGTTTTTAGCGCGATTTCTGGAAAATCCACATAGTCCAGGCCAATCAACAATGCAATTTTGGAATGCTGTTTCATCAATTCGACAATTGGATTGGGTTCGGGTTCAATATACTCGATGGTGATTTGGTATGGGATTGGATTTGTTTGAGGGTCTTCAATGACAGGGTCTTCAATGACAGGGTCTTCAATGACAGGGATCACAAGGTCTTCCTGGACAGGTAGTTCATCGGTTGTCGTATTTGACATATATTATAATATAAGTTAAATATTTTTTATTTAAGAATTGTATTCTTCAATTAGATGTTTATACAAAATATCCCACTCGTTTGACTTGCCACTATTCTTTTTCATAATGGCAATAAATTCGTTTAAGTCAATAAATCCATCTTGATTTGAATCGGCTTCTTGTAATAATCTATGAATTGCAATATCATTATAATTGGTATTTTTTTTTAAATATTGTTGAAATTCACTTTCACGAATCCTACCATCTCGATCCGTATCCATTAAATTAAAATATGGTTGCATAATCCATCTATCTGTTGCGCTAATTTCGCTTTTCAATGCTTCATTTTTAACTTCAGATACATCCGATTTATCATTTTCTTCACAATTACTTTCAACATTTGGTACAACTTTATTAAAATCAAATTCGCCATCAAACATTCTCTCTGTTAATTCCTCAATTTTACCAGATTGAAATAATTGTATGATTCTAAGATTAATGAACAACATTAAATTAATATCATCACCTGTAATAGAAAACCCCTCATTTGATTCATCTTTAATACCATAATTATAGACAATTCCGTTATGAATATTCCATGGTGTAATCATCGCTAATGATTGGTCTGGGTCATGTTTCACAATTTCAGTGGCAACATCGCTGCCGCGCATTAATCCTCGAACATTCGGTTCGGTTTTTAATCGCCGAATATCTTCCTCATTCGTAGTTCCAAATTCAATTTTCGGATTCGTATTATTCCTGTTATTCGTAATATCTTCATGCGTTCTTCCGAGTCTTAAAATGGCATCATAATACCCGGTGGATAACGCCGTAGCAATAAAAATAGAACTTGGCGGTGCATTGTGCATTACACTATTTAATTCTCTGTCGCCACGTTTAAATGCTTCCACAAATTGTTGTGCTAAATCAACCATGGCAGCATCGTTCTTTTTATATATTAATGTTCGTTGAACATGGTAATATGGGATTGACCAATATATATTTTTTGTCAAGGTACCATTGTCTTGGTCTTGTTTTATTTGTTGTTCGCGCTGTTCTGTTTTAGAAAATCCGCCAATAGCAAGGTTACAATCATTGGGTAATTGCCATAAGTTATCATAATGGTCGATCTTGACAAATTCTAAACACAAATCGACTTCATAGTTTTTCAAGAATTTTGTATCAAATATCAACTTTAATAACTCTACTTCAAACCCGTATGCAATTTCTTTTTCATTTAATTTTTTAAATCCTACGATTGGTGGAAAATTTTTATAGGTTGCAATTTTTATCTTGGTTTTTTGACGATTTATTTTATTTTCGGATAGTTGTTTAAAAAACGATATTGTAGGTATTATTTTTTCATAGATTTGAATTTTAGTAGTCACATCAAGAACATCTATATCTTTAATTACGCTTTCTAAACTTGCCGATAATATTTTTGTTATATCCAATAGTTCTGTAATTTCGGGGTCTTTCAACTTATTATCTTTTTCTTTAACAAAATACTCTTTAAAACTATTTACATAACCAATACTTTTTTCGATTCGTTTTTTTAAAGATCCGCCTTTTTTTGTTTTTCGAGTCTTTCGAGTTTTTCGACTCTTTATCTTTTTGGATTTCATTTTATATATTTACAAGATAAAAAATCGTAAAATTGATGTTAAACAAACAAAATAAACAAAAAGCATTAAATAAAATATTCCATCTTAGAAAATGTTAAAAAAGAAAGTAATTGCAAAATCGTTCCGTCTCTTTTATTTCGACGTCCTCAATGACGTGATCGAACATCCCGCATCATCCAGCGACGACGAAAAAGAGAAAAAGAAACATTGCGATGAAAAGAAATTCCTCGTGCAAATGTACGGAATTAATGAAAAGGGCAAGACCTGTTCCATCATTGTCGATGATTTTGAGCCATTCTTTTACATAAAAGTCGGCGATAACTGGGACTTAGGCAAAATGAATACAATGGTTCGCGAAATCAAATCCGCAATCGGCGAGTTCTACAAAGACTCCATCACAAATTTCGAACTGGTGGATAGCCAGAAACTGTACGGATTCAGTGCCGGAAAGAAATCCAAATTTGTTAAAATCGTATTTAAAAATACGGTGGTTATGAACAAGGTCAAGAATCTGTGGTACCAGCAGTTGCCGGACGGACAGCGTCGCGTCCGACCTTTTACACCGCAAACACAGCTGTACGAAGCAAATCTGCCTCCACTCTTGCGATTCTTCCATTTGACCAAGATTTACCCCAATGGTTGGGTAATGGTATCTACAAGGGCGCCACAAACGCCAATCAAAACGACCACATGCACCTATGAATATATTGCATCGCAAACCATGATCAAACCGTTGCCCGAAAAAGAGACCATTGTCCCTTACAAAATAATGAGTTTTGATATAGAAGCAGGCAGTAGTCATGGCGACTTTCCCATGCCGAAGAAAACGTATAAACGGTTGGCCATCAATATGATGGACAATTACGACAAATTAATGACCAACCCAAAAACAATGTTTCGGCAAATGGTTTTAACCGCGTTCAAATACGACAGGGTTCCAGGAATTGATCTAGTGTATCCCAAACAGGTGAATCCGGCAAAAGCGTATATCGAGGCATTGATTACCGAGGTTTTGCAAACGCCGTTCAATAATCTGGAGCCGAAAAATGCGGATGCCCATAAAGTCCTCACGGTAGAATCGATGTTCAGCAAATTGCGTATGGGAGAAGCCGAAGCCGAAGCGGCAGCAGATTCAGACGACGATGAAGACGCAGAAGAAACCGTTGAGGAAGAGGATGACGACAATGTGCCCCACATCAAATCTGGATTAAAGGCCGCTAAGAATAATACAATCATCGACATATTGTCGAATGCGGACTATACGCGTGACCAAAAAGTCGAATACATTGACCAAGTATTGACGGAAATGTTTCCTCCATTGGAGGGCGACCCAGTGACAATGATTGGTTCAACTTTCTTGAATTACGGAAGTACTGAGCCATATTTGAACCATTGCATTGTATTGGGCGGATGTGCGCCGGTAGAAGGCGCGATCATTGAGGCCGTCCCCATTGTTGATGGAAACCGGCTGGAAGCGGAGAAGACGGTTTTGCTCAAATGGGCGGAACTGGTCCAGCAGGAAAACCCGGACATCATTATCGGATACAACATTTTTGGTTTTGATTACGAGTTCTTGTTTCGCCGGGCGGAAGAAACCCATTGCGTGAATGAATTCCTCCAATTGTCCAGACGGCGCAGCGAATTTTGCGGAAAAAGAGACCGGAGCGATCCCACCAACATCAGTATTGAAAACACCAAAATTGCCATTGCCAGTGGCGAATACGATTTGCGGTATGTTGTGATGAGCGGGCGACTCCAAGTGGATATGTACAGTTATTTTCGCCGAAATTTCAACCTGTCTTCATATAAGCTGGACGACGTGGCATCGCAAAATATCAGCGACGATATCAAGAAAATTGCGAATGTGGAGCATTCCGTCTTGGGCAAATGCACGGAACTATATACCAAGAATTTGATTGGATTGCACGCGGGTGATTTCATCCATATCGAAGTGAGTTCATTCACTTCTGACTATTATATGGACGGCAAGAAATTCACCGTATTGGCCATCGAGGAGAAAGACGGATACAAGGTTCTTTTGGTAGCGGACCACCATGCTGACGTCATTGATAAAACCAAGAAATTGCGTTGGGGCATGGCGAAAGACGACGTGTCGCCTCAAGATATTTTCAGAATGAGCAATGGCACCGATGCGGAAAGAGCCGTGGTTGCCAAATACTGTATTCAAGATTGCAATTTGGTGCATCATTTGATGCGTAAGATTGATGTAATCACCGAATACATGGAAATGGCAAATTTGTGTTCGGTGCCGATTAATTTCTTGGTTTTTCGAGGCCAAGGGATCAAGCTCACCAGTTTCGTTGCGAAGAAATGCATGGAAAAAGGATACTTGATGCCCGATTTGGAAAAAGGTAAAATGGACGGTGGATACGAGGGCGCGATTGTCTTGCCGCCAAAAACCAAGATTTATATTGATGAACCCGTCGCCTGCGTGGATTACTCGTCGCTGTACCCGTCCTCCATGATTAGCCAGAATTACTGCCACAGCAGTAAAGTGTGGGCGAAAGAATACGACCTGACCGGCAAACTGGTGAAGGAGGAGGGCGAAAAGGACCGTGCAGGCAACTACATTTATTATGGATTACCCAACTACGAATATGTAGAGGTGGAGTTCGACACATTTGAGTGGCGCAGAAACCCGGAACGACCGGCTGCAAAGGCGGTCAAGACCAAAGTGGGCAAACGCGTGGTTTGCTGGGCGCAACTGCCGAACGACGAAAAGTCGGTGATGCCATCCATCCTGATGGAGTTGCTGAAAGCGCGCGAGGATACAAAGAAAAAGGCGAAGAAGGCGGGCGACCCATTTATGGCAAACATTTTGGATAAACGCCAGTTGGCATATAAAGTGACTGCAAATTCGTTGTATGGTCAGTGCGGAGCACGCACATCCACCTTTTACGAGAAGGATGTAGCGGCATCGACGACAGCTACCGGGCGGATGTCAATCACGTATGCGCGCAGAATTATCGAGGAAATTTATGCGGACCGAGTTTGTGAGACCAAGAAACACGGAATGGTAATGACAAATGCGGAGTATGTGTATGGCGACTCAGTCACCGAATACACAATTGTGTATGTGCGCATTGATGGCAAATACTTGGATATTATTAAAATCAAAGATTTGGCGGAAAAATACGGGGAAGTGTGCAAAGACGGTTTTACATCATGGCGAATGTGCAAGGAACCCGGAAAACAAACCAAAGAAGTGTGTGAAATGCAAGTCGGCGTGGAAACCTGGACTGAAAAGGGTTGGACCCGACTGAACCGCGTCATACGCCATCGATTGGCTCCCCATAAAAAAATCATCCGCATTCAAACCCCCAGTGGTTGGGTCGATGTCACAGACGACCATTCATTGTTATTGAAAGACGGCAAAGAAATCTCGCCCAAAGATGTTGGTCTTTGGACCGAACTGTTGCATCACAGTTTGGATTTATCTACATGCGAATTTTATAAAACGAGAGGGTATGTTTCTGCACAAGATTATTTGGACATGTATATCAACCAAGTGGATTCGTTGATTATCAACAATTCGATTGATGCGGCCTACGCATATTTACTTTTACAAAGTCGCGGATTTTACGTCAAACAGAAAACGACGGGGACATCGCGCATGTCATACACATTGACATACAAAAAAACACCATTTGTAGAAGCGGAAACCGTTCGTGATGTGGAAACCATTGCCGGATACAATGGATACGTGTATGATTTAACAACGGAGAACCATCATTTTGCAGCAGGAATCGGAAACATGATTGTTCATAATACGGACTCGGTGTTCTTTATATTTAATTTGACCAACAAGGATACCGGAGAGAAGATCGTGGGAAAAGATGCATTGGAAATTACAATTGAACTGGCGCAAGAAGCCGCGCATTATTCGAGTATGTTTTTGAAACCGCCAATGAATTTGGCATATGAAAAAACACTGATGCCGTTTGCCTTATTATCGAAGAAGCGGTATGTGGGGATTTTGTACGAAGAAGATCCAGATAAGGGGAAGCTGAAGTACATGGGTTTATCGTTGAAGCGACGAGACTCGTGCGATTATCTTAAAGATACCTATGGCCAAATCATCAACATCATTATGAGTGGTCAATCCGTCAATTCGGCAATCCAATATTTGGACAATTCATTGACAGAATTAATTAAAGGAAATGTTTCAACCGACAAGTTGGCGATTACCAAGTCATTGCGGAGTTACTACAAGAATCCGCAACAGATTGCACACCGGGTTTTAGCGGACCGGATCGGGCAAAGAGACCCTGGGAATATGCCGAAACCAGGGGACCGAATTAAGTTCTTGCATGTAGTAAATCAGAATAAAAAGGCACTCCAGGGTGAAAAGATAGAAACGCCGGAATTCATTTTGGAAAACCGGTTGAAATTGGATTTTGGATTTTATGTCAGCAATCAATTGATGAAACCGCTTTGTCAATTCTTGGGGCTTGCATTGGAGGAAATGTGGAAACACCAAAATAAAATGAGTGCAATCAAGAAATACAAATCAGATTTATTAGATTTGCAGAAAGAGTTTCCGGATTTTGAAACATTCATCAAGAAAAAGGAAAAGTACTGTTCCGACAAGGTAAAAACCATGTTGTTTGACAAACATTTAATGCAAATCAACAATGATAAAAATGGACTGCGACCGATTACAAGCTTTTTTGGAAAAAACAAATAAACCGGGTTTTATAAAATTATAATTTTTTATAAAATTATAATTTTTTATGCATTTCTTTTATGCATTTTTTTATGAATTTCTTTCAATGACCCTTCCTCGGCAAAGAGGACATCTTTGATGATTCTCGAACCAGCGGCGTAAAGCCGCCTCTTTGAACCGATGTCTGCAACGATTGATACGCATAATGGGTTCGCCCACTTGCGCCTGCTCCAACGTAATTGGGCAAACAAATGGCGTCTCTTCGGCTTCATAATTCACAACCGTGGTTCCATTCGATATGTCAAGCGCCGATACAGAAGTGTTTCGGGATGGGTCAAGGAGAGAAAGCAGGGCATTTGCAGCATCGGACACGCCAAATTCAAATGTGTAGATTTCATTTCTTCTCCGTTCTTGCTGTTGCTGCATCATAGTTATGAAAGATGCCATATTTTGATGGTAATCTTCTTGATTGTGGTTGTATTGCGAAATGATTCGCATCAGTGTATCATTTGCTTCCATTTATTATTTATGAATATAAAGATTTTGTTATATTCTTTTTATACAATTATTATTAAATGAATATTACTGAACAAAATTATTTAGAAAATGGATACACTGGTCTATCAAATTTAGGAAACACATGTTTTTTAAATTCGTGCGTCCAAATTTTAACACATACCGTGGAATTGCATAAAATCTTTAACAATCCGGCGGTTTTGACCCAATTCGAAAAAAATAAATCACTGGATGAGGCAATTATTTTAAATGAATGGAAAACCTTGGTGGAACTATTGTGGTCAGGGAATGGCGTAGTAAAACCGCTCAAGTTTGTAACGTCGGTTCAACAAGTCGCCCGCAGAAAAAACATAGAGATATTCACAGGATTTGCACAAAATGATGTGACCGAGTTTTTGCGATTTATTGTGAATTGTTTTCACACAACGATTGCGCGACCCGTGAAGGTGAATATTAAAGGAAAAGTAAAGTCAAAGACGGACTCGACTGCGCTCAAGTGTTGCAATTTATTGAATGAAATATATTCAAAAGAGTATTCCGAAATATACAATTTATTTTATGGAATATCCGTCACTGAAATTAAAGGCATGAATGCAGAAATACATTCTGAGAAACCGGAACATTATTTCATCATTGATTTGCCAATACCTACGGACAAACCAGACATCACATTGTACGATTGTTTTGATTTATTCGTGAAAGACGAGGTGATGAATGGAGAGAATCAATGGTTTAACGAAAAATCGAAGCAAAAAGAAGATGTGGTTCGACGTAATTATTTTTGGAATTTTCCCAAAATTTTGGTGATTACGTTGAAACGTTTTATGGTGGATTATAGAAACATTCGTCGTTTGAACAATCATGTAGCGTGTCCATTGACGGAGCTGGATTTATCCAAATATGTAGAAGGCTATAATCTTACAAAATATGTGTATGACTTGTATGGTGTATCGAATCACATGGGCGGACCGGCAGGGGGTCACTATACGTCTTACATAAAAACCGAAAAAGACTGGGTACATTTCAACGACGAAAGTTTAAGTAAAATGGATTCGGAATCGATTATAACACCAATGACATATTGTCTTTTTTATAAAATGCGTGAAGTGTAAAATGCACAAATAATTATAATGATATTCTATAATATATTATAGTATGTCATCAAGTAATGAAAAGAAAACAGATACTGAAACAAAAAGTGAAGAAAAGGAAACAAAAACCGAAACTGAAAAAACAGATAGCTCCATTTTCAATAAAGACAATTATCTTGATAAAAATACATTAATGCTAACCGCTAGTTTTTTAGCAATATATTTTATTGTTTTTGCAATTTTAGGTATATTTTTTGACGGGTCGGATCATGCAAGTAAAGCGTCATTCACCGATATTATCATAATGATTATTATCATTATTATCGGCGTGGTCTATTACTATTCATTGTCGCCATCGGAACAAGAAAATTATTGGCCGGATTTATTAAAATCAACCAAACAATATTTCAACAACGCCTATTCCATTTTAGAAGTTGCGCTTTTTATTCTATTCTTTTACGCTGGAATCTATTTTTTTGGAATTCCAATGACTCCGGGAGAAAAACCATGGACCGTCAGCTTTTTAGAATCAAAGGCATATATTCTGTTGTTTATTCTCTTGTTTGTGCAGTTTTTCAAATACGTATTGAAGATTGACGTGATTGGCGTAATTTTTGGAGACATTGCTGTGCCAAATTTGAACCCGGATGATCCAAAATCCAAAACAATTGCTGCTATCAAAGAAGAAGTTTTCAACATTTCGAATAATCTTTATAGCTATCAAGATGCAAAAGCGGTTTGCAAAGCAATGGGGTCCAGATTGGCAACGTATGATGAAATCGAGGACGCTTACAACAACGGTGCGGAATGGGGTACATACGGATGGAGTGAAGACCAGCACGCTTATTTTCCCACGCAAAAAGAAACATGGTCAAAGTTGCAAAAAGTAAAGGGTCATGAACATGATTTAGGAAGACCCGGTGTCAATGGCGGCTATTTTTCGAATCCAAATGTGCGGTTTGGTGTAAATTGTTATGGCGTAAAACCGCCAATGACGGATACGGAGAAAGCATTGATGAGTGCAAAGAAAGACCACGTTTATCCCAAGTCAAAAGAGGACCAGGCACTTGACTCGAAGGTGGAGTTCTGGAAAGCAAACAAAGACAAAATGTTGGTTTTGAATGGATACAATACAAAATCGTGGTCGCGTTTCTAAACCAATGATTTGATAAAGACACTTAAAAAAAAAATGGGAAAAATCCTAGATATCCGCTTGCGTTTG
>OFRD01000052.1_pt1 | contig 37891 bp, 28 predicted proteins | sample 1543041 | NCBI WGS metagenome assembly OFRD01 (sample SAMN07774234, study PRJEB24372) | wastewater metagenome | isolation source: Exp Tend CN 100WW | collected 2016-02
CGCACTCGCCACTTGTTACGCAATGGCGGAAAATGTTTTTGCGGTAACCCAATCTGAACTGGGCAGTGCGCCACATGTGGATGTGGTGGATCCGACAGCATTGAGCCGCGCAGAAAATGCTCAAGCGCTGCGCGCTGCAGCGGGCGGCGCACAAATGCTTTCCAACGGCCGGGCACTGCCGAATGTGCAAATAGAAATTCGCGGCGCGGACGGCGCCGCGCTGCCGGAGCGGCAAGTGGGAGAAATTGCCCTGCGCAGCGACTGCCTGCTTGAAAGCTACTACAAGCGCCCGGACCTGACCAGCGGCGCATTCAGTGCCGGTTGGTATCTGACCGGCGACCTTGGTTATCTGGCGGACGAAGAGCTATACATCACCGGCCGCATGAAAGATGTGATTATTGTGGGCGGCAAGAATGTTCACCCGCACGACATTGAGGATCTGGCGGGCGCGGTTGCCGGCGTGCATGCCGGGCGCGTGGTGGCGTTTGGCGTTTACAACGCTGAGCGCGGCACGGAAGATGTGGTGCTGGTGGCAGAGATCGATTCACAGTCTGCCGCCGATGTGGCAGCAGCTGTGAGGGACCGCGTCAACCGCGGCACGGACGTGGCGCTCGCCGCAGTGCATCTGGTGCCCCCCGGCTGGATCATTAAAACCAGCAGCGGCAAGGCTGCGCGCAGTGCCAACCGCGAAAAGTATCAGGCCGCAGTGGCGGCCGCCGGCCCGCAGTAGCTAGCCGCCAGCCATTGCCTGCTGCACTGCAGTGCACGCGGGGCAATCACCAGTGGGCCGCACCATTGCAAAACCGGCCTGCGGGTCGTCCGCCCAATAGGTGAAGTCCATGTTGAAAATAATCATCAGCCGCACATTGCCCTGGCGCCGCGCCAGCCGCACCGCGTCTGCCAGATACTGCGCATGCTCTGCAACCGTGTTGTTGTACGGCGCGCGCCACAAAAACGCGGCGGGCACTGTGCCCCACTCCTGCCCGGACAGGTAGCCAATCTCCGTAAAGCACAGTGGCCGGGATTGGCCGCTGGCAGCGCGATACTGATTGACCATGCCCTGGTAGTAACGGGTGTAATGGCCGGAGCTGCCGCGCGGGTCTCCGCTGGTGGCGGCTGGCGGCATGATGCCCTCGTTGTAGTGCACGCCGATGCAGTCAACATAGTTAAGTCCGCCAGCTGCCAGCATGCCGGCAATGTACGGCGCGTCGTCGCAGCCTTGTGGACCACAGCCGCCAAAATAGCCCGTGGGCGAAGGCGCACCAGAGATCACGAGCGTATTGGCATTGGCGGCCTTGATGGCGCCGTGCGCCTGGCGCAGCATTTCCGTGTATGCCACCGGGCTGATGGTGCCGGCCTGCCACTCACGCGGCAGGTTCATTTCATTCCACACCTCAATCCCATCCGCACCGAGCGCCGCCAGCCCGCCCACAAAGACGGCGTACTCTGCATAAAATGCGGGCGCCGTATGTTGCGGGTCACCCAGCACGCTCAACAAAATCTTAAAGCCCTTGCCGTGCGCATCGGTCACTAGCCCGGCCTGGCCCGCTGCCGCAGCCCCCGGTGCCCAGCGCACCTGGCGCTTCACCCAGGTCATGCCGGTCTGGCGCATCAGGTCCGGGTAGGAGAAGTTGGCAACCTGTCCGCCCAGCTCAAAGCTGCCGGTTCTGATTTTGGCGGGTGCAGCCGCAGCGGGCGCGGCCGCAGTTGCTGCCGGCGCAGCCGCAACTGCCGCTGCCGGTGTGGCAGCTGCTGCCGGCGTGGCGGCTGCAGCCACTTTGGCCGTGCCAATTTGCGGCAGTGCCGTCACCGAACCCGGCAGCTCAACAAAGCGCGCCAAGACCCACAATAGATCCTTGCCGCCTTTGGTGGTCACTTGCAGCCACAGGCTGTCCGCGCTGCGCCCCACGGCCGTGACGATTGCATCTTTGGCCATCAATTGCACGCGCTTGCTGTCAGTTGTGGGCGCAGCGCGCAAAAAGATGGCGGGCTGCGCAATCTTTCCCTCCTGCACTGCGGTGGAAGCTTCCTTGGCGGGCGCAGCGGCTGGCACACTGCCCACACTTATGGCACTGGCCACCACCGGCACAGTTGCCACGTCCACGGACAGCGTGCCGATGATGGCGGCCACCCACGTGTTGGTGCCGAACTTGGGCGTATCCACCAGCAGCCAGCTGCTTTGCAGATTGCGGCCCAGCACAGTTATTTGGTTGCCCTTGAACACCGCACCCATTACGGCGCCATTGTTGTCCGGTGTGGCGCGCACAAACGCGCTGGCCGCAATCACGGTCAACACCGCCGGCTCGCTCGCAGCGCGGGCAGCAGTTGCTGCGGCTTGCGCCACCGGTGCGCCTGCCAGCCACAGTGCCAGCCCGCCAATAATAATTTTGATTGCCAGTCCGCGGGGCTGATTATTCAATTTGAAACTCCATTTGGGTATGGGCGCAGGCGCCAATGGCGTTGCACCGCCCACAATCGTACCGTTTGCGGTGACCGCCGTCAACCGCTGCGGCGCGCAGCCCTCGGCTCCAGCGCAGCCGCACGCATATACTGCGCGCTGGCCCGTCCATGCTGATAACATTCCCCCGATGTTGAAGCCGCGAATTCGCTGGATGCGCGCCCTGATTGCCATTGCCGCGCTGCTGCTGTTGCTTGCGCTGTCTGCCGGGCTGGGCATGGCCTTTATGGCCGGTGTCCTGCGGCTGTGGCCCGGCTTGCTGCAAAACGCGCGCGTGGCGCAGGTGCCGCCCGCAGCACCCGCCATGCAGGCGCAAACCGCCACCGCACTGCCCAGCCCCACCGCCACCGTCACAGCCACGCCCACTGCCACGCCTATCTTTCAGATGCCGGGCCGTGTTACCGGTGATCAGCTGCGCCTGCGGCGCACCCCCGGCTCCGCCGGCGAGCGCATCGGGCGCCTGCCCGCAAACACCGCGCTCGCGCTGCAGGGCCGCTCCGCAGACTTTACATGGTACGAGGTAACAACTGCAGACGGCCTGCACGGCTGGGTGGGTGCTGAATACATTGAGCTGGTGGGGCAAACCGCCGACCTGCCCGTCACCGGCATTGTAAAAACCGCGGGCGATGAAGCCAGCGTTGCCCGCAACGCGCAGCCCGCGCCGGCGCTGCTCAGCGCGCCGGACTCGCGCGACAAACCAGTGGTTGAATTTCTGCTGCTGCCGGACACGCCGCTGGGGCTGGCTGGCCGCTCCTCCGATGGCCTGTGGCTGCAGGTTGTGTCACCCTACGGCGACATTGGCTGGGTGCCGGCTGACAAGGTGAACCTGCTGGTGCCACTTGATGCGGTGGCAATTACATTTGAGATTGCCGCTGCGGCACCAACCGCAATGGCAGCTGCCAGCTTGCCAACAACTGCCAGCCCGGCTGCGGACAGCGCAGCAGCTGCCACGCAGACGGGCACGCCACCGGCTGCGGCAAGTGCAACACCCGCGCGCACATCACCCGCCCAAGCAAGTGCAACACCTGCGCGCACCACGCCAGCTCAAAGCACCGCAACTGCCACACCCGCACCAGCCACACCCACCGGCAGCCCGCCTGCAAGTGCAACGCTGCCAGCTTTCACCCAGCCACCCACCCAGCCGGTGCCCAAAACGCCCGCCGCACCCTTTGACCCCAAGCTGTACATCTCTAACATCACGCCGCGTGCCCGCGAAATATTTTTGGCGGGACAGGCGCGCGGCAACCGCGCCGACCGGTTTTCAAAAGTAGGCGACAGCATCACCATCCCGTTTCAGTTTCTGGCGCTGATTGACAAGGGCGAATACAACCTGCGGCGCTACGCGGCGCTGCAGGCAACGATTGATTTCTTCTCGGCGACGCCGGTACGCAATGGCAGCTCGTTTGCAAACCAGTCGCTGGCCGCAAAGTTTGGCTGGCCCACGCGGCAGGTGCTAAACCCGTGGGCTGCGGGCGAAATTTGCAGCGCCGGCGAGATCCCGCTGGAGTGCGAGTACCGGCTGACGCAGCCGGCGGTGGCGCTGATCATGCTGGGCACCAACGATGTACCCAGCACGCCCGCTGCGGTTTATGCCGGTGCGTTGCGCGAGATTGTGGAGTTTTCTATTTTGCGCGGCGTGATCCCCGCGCTCAGCACCATCCCGTCTTTTAACCGTGCGGGCAGCGAGCAGCGCCCGCGCGAGCTAAACGCAATTGTGGTGGCGCTGGCGCGTGAGTATCAAATACCGCTGTGGGACTTTTGGGCGGCAACACAGCACCTGCCCAACCAAGGCCTGAGCGGGGACGGTGTGCATCCGGCTTGGGGACCGGTACCGGTCGATTTTTCCGAGGACAACTTGCGCCAGTACGGCGGTGCGGTGCGCAACTTGCTGGCCCTGCAAATGCTGGACAGCCTGCGCACGCAAGTGATGAAATAAAAATGCGCCGCTAGCGGGCGTCCAAGCCGCGGCGCACCGCATCAATGGTTTGCAGGGCGGTAAGGTTGCGCACCACCCACCCGGCCTTCAACGCTTCGCGGTCATTGAAGCGGTTCTTGGCAAAGGTGAGGTGAAAGCCATCACTTACCAGCCCATAATCCGGCAGCGCCCGCGTTGCGCGCCAAAAGTTCCACAGGGGCAGCTGGTTGTCCCTGGCAAGCCCCAAAATAATTTTATTGATGTGATCGTCGCCTTCAAGGTTGTCAGCTTTGGTGGCCAGTACCGGCAAAATTCCGCGCTCAACAAGAAAGTCTATGGCACGCTGCATTGATGCGCCAAAGAAAGCGCCGTTATATGCATCATTGGTGCCCAACAGCAGCAGCGCAATGCTGGGCCGGTTCACACGCACCTCACAGCCCAGCGGCGACTCGTTGGCTCCGCAAATCCCCGCGTCGGACCACATCGGCGAAAACGCAGCGGTGATTGTGAAGCCCGTGGACACTGCCAAGCTCTTGCGGCCGAACGACCCGTCATAAAAATCAATTGTGGATTGCAGTTTGCTGTACGGCCCGAGGTTGTAGCGCCGCAGCCCAACATCAAAGGGCGCAAGGAAGTACGGTGGCACGCTCATGCAATCGCCAATCTTGGAAAACGCGCGCGGGTTCATGCCGCGCGCCAGGCCATGTGCATAAATTTGGCGCGCGCGCTCGGATACTATCGGAAGCACCGGCATGGCTTCCAGCGTGTACTCCGGCCGCGGCAAAATTTTGGCCGGCAGCAGCGGTTGGGAGTCTGGCACCTGCATGCCGGAAAGTTCCAACTGCATGGAGAGGCGCGCAGAGGTGACGGTGCCGGCAGGCGCCATCAGCAGCCGGCCGGACTGCAGCTTGCCACCGGAAAAGTCGATGCCGTTTGGCGGTGAACCAGCCGGTATGCGTGGCGCGGGCTGGTACTCCGGATCCACCGGCACCTTGCCACCGGCCGCAACCGGCGCGGTTTGCAGCGCAGCACAAGCAAACACCAGCGCCATGCCAGCTGCGCACCAGCGCCCGCTGCGTTTAATGTTTTGCACTTTCAGCCACGTCATCCGCAATCAAGCTCCAGCATTTCTTCCATCGTTAAGTATCTCGAAAAATACACCACAGTATGATGTATTGATTGAAGATTTTATTGAAGAGAAGTATAAACCAGAAATGGCACTTGCCGGGCCGAATGCGCTCCATCAGCGCCTCCGCGCCGAAAATCAAAACAATTTGTTGGCCAATACAGCCGGTAGTTTCAATGTAAAATTGCGCCGCCAGCGCAAAACAATTTGCTATGTCCCGCGGCCACGCGCGGCCCAAGCACACAATGCCCGCAATCAATCCCTTCAACTTGGCAAAAGCTTCGGCGCACCAGCTTTCGGCTGCAGTGCGCCCGCGCGCCATGGCACCGCAGCGCTGGCTCTTGCTGGCTGCGCTGGTTGCTGCCGGCTGCAGTGCGGCAGCCAATGCCAGCCCGGCAGCGCAGGCCGTTCAATCCTATTTGCAGGCACGCGTAGATGCAAACACGGACATGCTTTCCACGCTCTCGTGCAAAGACTGGGAGGCAGAGGCAGTGGCCGAAGGCGAATCTTTCAGCGGACTCAAGGCAAAGCTGGAGCAGGCCGCCTGCAAGGAAACAGCAACTGCAGACGGCTTTACGATTGTGAGCTGCACTGGCAAGATCGCCACAACCTACAACGGCGAGGTGCGCGAGTGGCCGCTTGAAGCGCGCAACTTTCGCGTGCAAGCCCAAGCCGGCGAGTGGCTGGTGTGCGGCTACGCAGCCAAATGACGGGCTGCGCCGGCAACCGCCGCGTGCCCCGCGCTGCGCAGCGGACTGCCACGCGCTGCACTTAATTTTCAACCCCGCGGAGCACATAACATTATGACTTTTTCGCGCGAGCAAGCGTGGGCGATTGTGTGCGAGCATGTGCAAAGCGAAAGCTTGCGCCGCCATATGCTGGCGGTGGAGGCAGCCATGCGCTGGTACGCTGCGCAGTCCGGCGCGGACCAGGATGCGTGGGGCCTGCCGGGCTTGCTGCACGATTACGACTGGGAGATCCACCCCACGCTCGACGAGCATCCGCAGGCGGGGCAGGCGCTGCTGCGCGCCGCTGGCGTGCCGGAAGATGTGCTGCGCTGCATCATGAGCCATGCGCATCACACCAATCTGGCGCGCGAGACGCCGCGCGAGCAGGCACTGTTTGCGTGCGACGAGCTGACGGGCCTGATAACCGCGTGCGCATTGGTGCGCCCCAGCCGCGCCCTGCATGACCTGACCACAAAATCTGTGCGCGGCAAATGGAAGGACAAGGCCTTTGCCGCCGGCGTCAACCGCGCAGACATTGAGCAGGGGGCGCGCGAGATGAATGTGGAGCTGTGGCAGCATGTGGGCAATGTAATCAGCGCGCTGCAGCCGGTGGCTGCGGAGCTGGGACTCACCGGCGCTTAGCGGCCGCGCAAGCCTGTGCGCGGCGCGCACGTATAATCGCTGCAACGCACAGCCTGGGCATGCCCGCAGCTGTGTGCCCCTATGCCAAACGAGCCCGCGCCTTCGCGCAAATGTCCGTTATGCGGCGCGGCCGCAGCACCCGCAGCCAAGCGCTGCGTGGTGTGCGCCGCAGCACTGCCGCCCGAACCCACGCTAACTGTTAAGCGCCGCGGCGACCCGACCGGCGGCTTCGGGCTGGCGGGCAGCTCACTTCGCACGGGCGCAGCATTGCCCATTCCGCTGATTGTGGGTGTGCTGCTGCTCCTGATCACCATTGGGCTGCTGCTGATTCTATTTGCACAAGGCATCAACCCGTTTGTGGAGCCGACGCCAACCGTCACAAGCACGCCCACGCTGCAGCCAACCTTCACTGCGCAGCCCACACGCACGCCAACCTCCACCCCCACCAGCACGCCGCTGCCGCCGCTGGTGCACAAAGTGCAGGAAGCGGACAGCTGCATCCGGCTGGCTGCAATTTATAACGTGGCGGTGCAGAGCATCTTGCAGCTGAATAGTTTTGCGCAAGCCTGCCCGCTGTATGTGGGGCAGGAGGTGCTGGTGCCACAGCCCACGCCCACGCCCGTGCCCACCGGCACCAGCACCCTGCCCGCGCCGCAGCTCACACAAGAGTCGCGCCCCACGCACGCGGTGCTCGCCGGCGAAAGCCTCTCCAGCATCGCCGCGTTGTATGCGGTCAACTTTAATGTGCTGGCGGAAGTTAACGGCAAGCTGCCGCCCGACTATGCCATCAGCATTGGCGAGGTGCTGCGCATCCCGTTGGATGCACCCGCGCCAACTGCCGGGCCCACGCCCACTGCCACCGCGCTGCCGCCATACAATGCGCCGCGCCTGCTGGTGCCGGCTGATGGCGCGGCCGTGTCGCAGATCGACCAGACGGTTGCGCTGCAATGGGCCTCGGTTGGCCTGCTGCGCGCAAATGAGGTGTACTTGGTTTCCGTGGAAGATGTGACCGCCAACAGCGCCAAGCGCATGGAGGCCACCACATTAACCACGCGCTACATTGTCACGGTTGAGATGAAGCCCTTTGAAGCCGTGCCGCACGTGTTCAAGTGGAAAGTTGTGACCGCGCGGCAGACCGGCGTGGCCGGTGACGGGCGCACGCTGTATGAACCGGCCGGCGCCACCAGCGAAGAGCGCACATTTTCCTGGACGGGCATTGGCATCGTGCCAACGCTGACGCCGGCACCGTAGCTGCTGCCAAACCGGTGGCTGCAGCCGCTGCCAGCCCGCAACCGGCAGCCGTTATTCGTCCAGCAGCGTAACCGGCTCCTGATAGAAGCGCACGTTGCGGCGCGCCAGCTTCTCGGCCACCATTTGTTCCAGCCAGGCGCGCTTGTGCGCCAGCTCCACATTGGATTTCAACATTGCAAGGTCCGCATTTAATCGCAGGATGCGCCCGGGAATTACAAAGCGTGTGATGCCGGCGGGCAGCAGGTCGCCGCTCAGCGCGGCATGCAACACCTCGGCCACTTTGAATTGCGGGAACACCACCAGCAGCGCCATGCCGGGCACCGTGCTGCGCAGCGAGTCCATGTGCGTATTGAGCGTGCGCGTGACGGCGCCGGCTGCAGAGTAGGCTGCCACCAGCGCGTTCAGCGCCTGCAAGCCGCTGTAGCCGGCTGCGGCGCGCACCAGATAGCCCTGCCCGTCTGCACCAATCAAGTTGCACAGCGCGGCGCGGTTGTCTAACGCAGCTTGCATGGCGCTGCTGGCCGCCGGTTCAATGTGCACCGCGCTTACGCCGCCAAGCAGCGCCAGCATTGCCGGCTGCGGCATGCCGGACACAGCGTGGTACCACGTGTGCAAGCGCAAGTTCGGATCATCACTGCGCACAATCTGCACCACAATGTGCGGGTAGCCCAGCTGCTGAAATGCTTTTGTGCGCGTGGCGCCATCCAGCACCACAAAACGCCCGTCGGCTTCGGCAGTGACGGGCGGATTCACCAGCACGCTCTCGGTGGCCAGCCGGGCCGCAAGGTCTGCAGCGCGCGCTGCATCAAAATGTTCATGCGGCACCACAGCTTCAAGCGCCACCACCTGCAGGCTCAGCGCAGCGCCCGCCGATTGGCGCTGGCGCAGCAGCTCCAGCAGCTGCTTGAGCACGCGCTCCAGCGCGTGGCGCGGCGGCAGGCTGGCCGTATTAAAAGGCGCGGGCAGCACTTTCAAATTTGGATGCGTGGAAGCAGCCGCGCCGGTTGGCAGCCGCACGGCAGCCTGCGCCAGCGCCCCGCTGGCAAGCGCTGCGTGCAGCGCTTGCAGGTCCACCACCTCCGCACTGCCGGTATTCAACAGCATGGCGTGCGCGCGGCAGCGCGCCAGCTGCGCCGCGCCAATCACATGCCGTGTTTCCGCGCCCAGCGGCAAATGCAGGCTGATGAAATCGCTGCGCTCCAGCAGCTCGTTCAGCTCCAGCAGTTCCAGCTCCGGCTCCAGCGCCAGCTCTGAAGTGAGGCGCGGCTGATGCACAAGGATGTGCATGTCAAAAGCGCGTGCGCGGTGGAGCACCTCCTGCCCGGTGGCACCCAGGCCGATGATGCCAAGTGTGCTGCCCGCGAGTGCGGTGCCGCGCGCATGCGCCAGTGAGAGCAGCGCCTCCAGCGTTTGCTCGGCGCGCGCCAGAGTGCGCGCTGCGGGCACATGCAGCACCGCAATGCCTTGCGCGCGCGCAGCACTGACGCTGACATTGGCCAGCGATGCACCCAGCACCGCCAGCGCCGCCAGCTGGTAGCCATATTCAATCGTGCGGCCGGAGACGCGGCTGCTGCTGTCCACAATCAGCGCCTGATAGCCGCCAATGCGCGCCTCCACATCGGCCGGCGCAAGGCCGGGCCGGTAATCCACGCGCAGCGCAGCGCGCAGCAGCTGCAGGCTTTCAGCCTCCAGCGGCGTCGTTACTAAAATGCGCGGGTCGTCGTCTGGCATTAGCGCAGCGCCCCGCCCCAATGTTTATTTTCCAAACTTGACGATTGCATCATGCGAGCATTTTCAGATTTTGTGGATCGTACAGCGGCTCAGCCGCAACTGTAACGGAATGGCGCACGCCAAAATACTCCACCTGCAGCGCGCTGCCAACTTGTGCAAATTGCAACGGCAGATAGGCATACACAATCTCGCGCTGCACGCTGTAGCCGGTGTTGGCGCTGGTGACATAACCAATCGCCTTGCCATTTGCTAGCACGGGCTCTTTGCCCATCGCAATGCCGTCCGCGCCGTCAAAGGTAAGGCAGCACAGCTTGCTTGCCAGCGGCGCAGCCTTGGCTAGCTGCAGCGCAGCCCGCCCCAGGAACTCGCCCTTTTGCAGCCGCACCGTCCAGCCCAAGCCCGCACTGTAGGGATCATGGTCAATGTCGATGTCCGCGCCCCACAGCCGGTAGCCCTTCTCCAGCCGCAGCGAATCAAACGCGCCACCACCGGCTGCCACGCAGCCATGCTGCTGGCCGGCCTGCCAGAGCGTGTCCCAGAGTGCCAGGCCATACTCGCTGCGCGCATAAATCTCCCAGCCCAGCTCACCGGCATAGGAGATGCGCAGCGCCAGCGCCGGCGTCATGCCAATCGTCACATGCTGCGCCGTGAAGTATGGGAACGCGCGGCCGGACACATCTGCGTCGCATGCCTGTGCCAGCACCGCGCGCGCGCGCGGCCCCCACAATCCAATCGCTGTGTAAGCGGAGGTTTCGTCCGTGATGGTGACCGAGCCATCGCGCGGCGCATGCGCCCGCAGCCACGCCAGATGAATCGGCCCGCTGCTGCCGCCTGTCAGCACCCAGAAGCAATCCGGCGCGAGGCGCGTGATGGTGAGGTCCGCCACAATGCCCGCGCGCCGATTGCACAGGCAGGTGTAAACCACTTTGCCAACCGGCACATCAATCTGGTTGGTGGCCATGTGATTTAAGAATGTGAGCGCACCCGCACCGCGCACCTCAATCTTGGTGAACGGATGCAGGTCAAACAAACCGCAGCGCGCACGCACTGCCAGATGCTCAGCGCCTTGAATGGGCGACCAATGCTGCGCTTCCCAGCCGGTGCGCTCACGCACCGCAAACTCTTGCAGCAGCGGCGCGTTGCTGCCAAACCACTGCGGCCGCTCCCAGCCCGCAGCCGCAAACATCACCGCCTGCTGCGCCACCAACCGCGCGTGATACGGGCTCAGGCGCACTTCACGCGGGAACTGCATCTGCTGCTGCGGATGAATGACGTCGTACACCTCGCGGTAGTTTTGCGCCCCGCGCGCGCGCACATAGGCCGGCACGTGTTGATGTGGATGAAAGCGGTTGATGTCCGCCTCATGCAGGTCCATCGAAGGGTTGCCATCCAGCAGCTCCGCCAGCAGCTTGCCGGCGCCCGCACCGTGCGTTATCCAAACCGCTTCGCCCACCCACAAGCCGGCCACTGCAGACTCGCCCAGCACCGGAAAGCCATCCGCGGTAAAAGAGAACATGCCGTTGATGGCGGCGGTGAACTTGCGGCCGCGCAGGGCGGGCATCAGTTCGATGGCGGCGGCATGCGCCACGGCAAAATGCGCGGGCGTAAAGTCGTGCACAGACGGCATCAGCTTTGCGTCGGCCGGAGACTTGATGGCTTCAGCGTCAACCAGAATCGGCTCGTGCTTGTAGGAGCCCACTTGATAGCAGTCAAAGTCCTGCCGAAAGTACATGGCGAAATCTTGATGGCGCATCACCGGATGCGCGGCTTCGCGCGCTGCGCCCGCCAACTCCGGCAGCGGCTCGGTCTTCACCAGCAGGTGCTCGCACGGCGTAAGCGGAATGGAGATGCCGGCCATGCGCGCCAGCTTGGGGCCCCAGATGCCGCCACAAATCAGCGCTTGCTCGCACTCGATGCGGCCCTGCGCAGTGAGCACCGCGCGCACACGCCCGCCGCTGATCTCAAAACCTGTGACGGGCGTGTTGCCATAAAACTCGCCCGCCTGCAGCGCGCGCACTTGCGCAGCCATGTCCGCCACAGCATCCACCGCTTTTGCAAGGCCATCGCGCACCACATAGAACGCGCCGTGAATTTTGCTCACGTCCACCAGCGGATTGCGGGCGTGCACCTCGGCCGGCGTGAGCAGGGCGGACTCAAGGCTGTAAGACTGGGCGTAGCCGTGGCGGCGCTTGAGGTCGTGCAGGCGCTCCCGCGTGTACGCCACCTCCAGGCTGCCAGCCATGCGAAAACACGGCTGGCCATCCGGTTGGCGCAGCACATCATGGAACAAGTCCACCGTGTACTTGGCCAGCTCGCACATTGTGCGCGATGCATTGGTCTGGAACACCAGCCCCGGCGCATGCGATGTTGAGCCACCGGTGCAAAACAGCGGGCCCTGATCGATGATGAGCATGTCACGCCAGCCCAGCTGGGCAAGGTGGTAGGCCGTGCTGGCGCCCACAATTCCAGCACCGATGATGACGAGGCGCGCCTTCTGAATCATCGGGCTGCTGTAATTTTTATAAGTTTCAACGGGCTGCATAGGCTGCCAACAAAAGGGCAGCCTGCAACTGACCGCAGGCGCGCATTGCAGCGTGCATGCGCTTCACTAATCCAACCCCACACCATCGCCCAGATTAATTGCTGCGATTCAAGTGAAGCGCCCGGCGCAAGAATCGGCCTTGATCAGGGCGCAGTTTGGCAATCACTGCGCGCTGCCGGCCGGCCGGCTGCGCTTCAGTCCGGCCGATTAAGTTTGCCTGCGCGAATGTCCGCACGCCGCCGCGCAACAAAATCGTGCAACGCATCGCGCACCGCCGGATCAATCGGCGGCGCTTCATACTCATGCAGCATGCGCTTCCATATTCCATGCGCGCGCTTGTATGTGTCCACGCTGCCCTCGGCTTCCCACTTCTCATAATTGTCCATGTTGAAAACGCCATGCTGATAGAAGGCCGTGTCGTAGTGGCGCATGGTGTGCGCCGCACCCAAAAAGTGGCCGCCGGGCGGCACGTCGCGGTAGGCGTCCCACGCAAAGTCTTCCTCTTCCAGGCCGATGCCGTTCATGTAGCGCGCCATGATGCCGCACATCTCCAGGTCAATGATGAACTTCTCGTAGCCGGCGATTAATCCGCCTTCCAGCCAGCCGGCGGAGTGCAATACAAAGTTCACGCCCGCCTGGATGGTGGGCCACATGGTGCTGGCCGACTCATAGCCCGCTTGCGCATCCGGAATGCGCGAGCCGGTAAAGTTGCCGCCCGAGCGATAGGGCAGCTTATAGCGCCGCGCCATCTGTGCACCGGCATATAACGCCAGCGCGTCTTCCGGCGTTCCAAAACAAGGTGCGCCGCTGCGCATGTCTATGTTGGCGAGGAATGATCCATAGATCACCGGCACGCCCGGGCTGAGTATTTGCGCGTAGCAAATACCAAAAAGCGCCTCGGCATTCTGCTGTGCCAGCGTGGCTGCCATTGTGCTGGGCGACATGGCGCCCGCAATCAAGAACGGCGTGACGAGAATCGCCTGCCGCGCGTGCGCGTAAATCTCCAGCGCGCCGAACATGCGGTCGTCAAAGCGCAGCGGGCTGCTGGCATTGATGAGCGAGAGCGTGGCGGGTTGTGCGCGAATGTTGTCCGCGCCAAACAGGATCTCGCTAAACAGCACCGTGTCGCGCGCATTTTCCCGGTGCGTGACGCTGCCCATAAAACACTTGTCGCTGTACAACGCGTGCGCCAGCAGCATGTCCAGGTGGCGCTCTTTGACTTCCACGTCATTTGGCTCCAGCAGCGTGCCGCCGTTGTGGTGAATTTGCGGCGCCATGTAAGCCAGCTTCGCAAAATTCTGGAAGTCCTCAAGCGTGGCCAGGCGCCGGCCGCGCTCGTAGTCGGCCACAAATGGCGGGCCATACACGGGTGCAAATACAGTGTGCCGGCCGCCAATGACCATGTTGCGTGCCGGGTTGCGCGCCAGCTGCGTGAACTCGGAGGGCGCATGGCGCAAATGCTGCAGCAGCAACTCCTCCTCAATCTTCACCAGATGGCCGCACACCTTGGTTGTGTCGCCGTTGGGGTACAGGTGCTCTGCATCCACCCACTCCACACTGGCACCGGCCTTGCGAAAGGTCTCAGCGGCAGCGGGGTAATCCACAATCAGAATGCCATGCTCGCGCAGCAGGCGCATGGAGGCGGCGTGAATGAGTTCCACCCCCTCGGCAGAAACAACCTCGGTCGGCGCAAGTTTGTTGATCAGCGCGCCGTATTGCACAACCGGCGTGTGCCGGCGCGCCTCGCGCCGCTGCGAACGGCGCTCTGCTACATTAGTCATAATGGCCTCCAGTACATTGTCATGTCAAATTTGCGCAGCGCGCCTGTGAGTTTGGCGCCGGCCGCAACTCTTAAACCACCTTCAGAAACTCTTTCTCAAACCCGGCAACGTGGCGGCGCATGACGGCTTGCGCCGCATCTGCATCGTGCGCTGCGATTGCGCTCACCAACTCATGGTGCTCGGCAATTGCCTCGGGCAGCCGGCCCACGCGGTGCAGCCCCACATACCACAGGCGCAGCACCTGGTTGTACATGCGCTCCAGCAGCTCCGAGAGAAACTCGTTGTGCGCGGCCTCCGCCAGCAGCGCATGCGCCCGCGCGTCCAGTTCAATCAGCTGCCGATAGTCGCCCGCGCCGTCGAGCGCATCCGTGTCGCGCAGGTTTTGCTGCATGGCGGCAACCTGCGCGGGAGTGGCGCGCTCTGCGGCCAGCCGCGCAGCAAACGGCTCCAGCTCGCGGCGCATCTCCGACACCTTTTGCAGGTCGCTCAAGTTTAGATCCGCCACCAGTGTTCCGCGGCGCGGCAGGATCACCACCAGGTTTTCACGGCACAGGCGCTGCAGGGCTTCGCGCAGCGGGGTGCGCCCCACCTCCAGTGTGGCCATCAGCTCGGCTTCGTTGATCAGCGCCGCCGGTGCAATCTCCAGCCGCAAAATTTTTCCGCGCAGCACATGGTAGGCAAGGTCGCCGCGCATGCGGGCCGCAGCCGGGCTCTTGCGGGCAGCAGATATCAAGGTGGTGGGAGTCATGCGGGCGGTTGCCACAGCCATGGCATCAATGGATTGCAGTGCCGCATCACACTTTTACAAGATACAACAAATGCATCAGGTAATGGCTGGTGGCTCCGGCAATCACAAACAAATGCCAGATTTCGTGCGCTCCAAAAACACCGGGCAATGGATTGGGCCAGTTGGTGGCGTACAAGATGGCACCAACGCTGTAGAGCAGCCCGCCGCCAACCAAAAGCATGAAGGCAGCCGCGGGCAGCGCCTGCAACACAAGCAGCGCCGGCACAACACCCAGCCAGCCCATCGCCAAATAGACGCCCACAAACGCACGCCGGAAGCGCATGCCGGCAATCAATTTGTAAACCACGCCCGCCAGCGCGATCGCCCAAATGGAACCCAGCATCAGCCAGCGCCATGGGGGACTGAGCAAGAGGTAACTCATGGGTGTGAAGCTGCCGGCAATCAGCACAAAGATGGCGCTGTGGTCAAGGCGCCGCAGCCACTCGTGCAGGCGCGGGCCCGCGCGCAAGAGATGGTACGCGCTGCTTGATGAGAACAGCAGAATGAGGCAAAGCGTGTAGATCACAAATGTAACCACGCGCGCCAGCGAGCCGGCGCCATACCAGAGCAGTAGAACCATGCCAACGGCCGACATCAATGCCGCAGCCAAATGTGTCAGGCCGTTTACGGGCTGGCGCAGCTTTAGGTAGGACATTTGCGGCGCCTCCTAGCCAGCCGACGCTGCGCAATGAAACTTTTTAGTGGAGAAAACTAACACTTACTGACCATTGGCTCTGATATATCGTTAGTATACTAGAGCCACCGCACGCTTGGCACTGGCATACACCCTCACTTTTGCGGTGCATCCCGCAATAAATGATCCGGTGGGCAAGCCAATATGCAGTGCGCTGGGGCCGCACAATTAACTAATGTTGTTCAGCGTATGGCTCACGCCAACGCCCGCGCAAGTAATATATGCACCGCCAGCCTGCCGGACCACGGGAAAGGTGGAAGCCATTTTAACTTGCGGCGCAATACCGGCTTGCACACCCCAATGCCCGCAGACCGGCACACTCGATTGCTAACTCCCACCCCCGCACCCGCTTTGTTATAATCGGCCACGGCAATGCGCCCGCAGCGCTTCACTGCCAACCACCACCGCCAATGTCAAAAAAACTTGTTGCCCAGGGCCTGAATGGCGCCTTGCCGCGTATGTGGCGCAATCATGAATTGCGCAGCCATTACGATGTGGTCATTATCGGCGGCGGTGCGCACGGACTGGCATGCGCGTACTATCTGGCGCATGCGCACGGCATCCGCAATGTGGCCGTGCTGGAGAAGAGCTACATTGGCGCCGGCGGCAGCGGGCGCAACACCACCATCATCCGCAGCAATTACCTGACGCCCGAAGGCGTGCGCTTTTATGACGAGAGCGTGCAGCTTTACAGTGAGATGTCAGAAACGCTGGACTTCAATGTGATGTTCAGCCAGCGCGGGCACCTTACGCTGGCACACACCGACGCCGCGGTGCGCACGATGCGCCGGCGCGCAGAAGTAAACCGGCTGCAGGGCGTCAACTCGCGCCTTGTGTTTCCGGATGAGATTGCGCGCTTGTGCCCGCAGCTGGATGTAAGCGACCAGCCGCGCTATCCGGTGCTGGCTGCGCTTTACCATCCGCCCGGCGGCGTTATCCGCCACGATGCAGTGGTGTGGGGCTACGCGCATCATGCAGACCAGGACGGCGTGCACATTCACCAGGACACCGAAGTCACCGGCATCCGCATAAAAAGCAACCGCGTGGAAGGCGTAGAAACCAGCCGCGGCTTCATTGGCGCCAGCGTGGTGCTTAGTGCAACCGCCGGCTGGTCATCCATCATTGCCGGCATGGCGGGGCTGCGCCTGCCCATCGTCACCTCGCCGCTGCAAGCCTGCGTAACCGAACCGCTCAAGCAATTCCTCGATGTGGTGATTGTGTCCGGCAGCCTGCATGTCTACGTCAGCCAGTCCGATCGCGGCGAGCTGGTGATGGGCGCCAGCGTCGATCCCTTCAGCTCCTACTCCACGCAAGGCTCGCTGGCCTTCATGGAAGAACTCTCCGGGCACATGCTGGAGCTTTTCCCCGCGCTCTCCAAAGTGCGCGTGCTGCGCCAGTGGGCCGGCCTGTGCGACATGACGCCCGACTACAGCCCGATCATGGGCTTCACGCCGGTGGAAGGTTTTGTTATTGATGCCGGCTGGGGCACGTATGGCTTCAAAGCATCGCCCATCTGTGGCAAGACCATGGCCGAGCTGATTGCCACCAACCGCACGCCACCGCTGATTGCGCCGTTTCGCATGTCGCGCTTTGAAGAGTTTGACCTCGTGGGTGAAAAAGGCGCCGCGTCGGTGGGCCATTAATATGCAGCGCTGCAATCCAGCCCCTGCAGCTTGCTGCCGGCAGGCAAGCCAGCTGCGGAGTATCTGCGCATGTTGATTTTGATTTGCCCCAACTGCGGCCCGCGCAACATCAGCGAGTTTAAGTTTGGCGGCGAGCGCGGCACGCGCCCCGCGCCGCTGGCGGCCCAGAGCGATGCGCAGTGGGCGGACTACCTGTACATGCGCACCAACCGCAGTGGCGTGCAAGTGGAGTGGTGGTATCACGCCAGCGGCTGCGGCCTGTGGTTTTTTGCAGAGCGCGACACGCGCACCAACAAAATCTTGCGCACGTTCCGTTACGAGCCCGCGGCTGCGGACAGCGCAGCAAGCTAAGGCAACGATCATGGCAAACAGCGCCCCCACAATTACCGGCCAGCGCCTGCCGCCGCAAGCCGGCGAGCAGATCGATCGCGGATCAACCTTCCAGTTCACCTTTGACGGCCGGCCGTGCAATGCCCATCCCGGCGACACGCTGGCATCTGCGCTGCTGGCCAACGGCACCTCCGTCCTCAGCCGCTCGTTCAAGTACCACCGCCCGCGCGGCGTGCTGTGCTGCACCGGCAACTGCCCCAACTGCCTGGTGCAAGTGGGCGATGAGCCCAACGTGCGCGCCTGCATGCACCCGGCCACGCCCGGCCTGCAAGTGACGCACCAGAACGCATGGCCTTCATTGGACACTGACCTGATGGCCGCCACACAAATCGTGGACCAATTTTTGCCGGTTGGCTTCTATTACAAAACTTTCATCCGGCCAAAGGTGCTGTGGCCGCTGTACGAAAAAATTCTGCGCACCGCTGCCGGGCTGGGCAAGGTGCTGCTGGGCTCGCGGCCCGGCAAACACCACAAACAATATGTGCATGTGGATGTGGCCGTGATTGGCGGCGGGCCGGCGGGCATGCGCGCCGCGCTGGCTGCAGCCGCGCACGGTGCGCAAGTGATATTGCTGGATGAGCAGCCGGTGCTGGGCGGGCACCTGCGCTACACGGATGCAGACAGCGCCGCGGACCTGGCTGCGCAAGTGGCGGCGCAGCCGCGCATCAGCGTGCACACCAACACCGCCGGCGTGGGCTGGTACGAGGGCAACTGGCTGGCTGCCACCTGCGGCAATGAGCTGCTAAAGATTCGCATGCGTGCGGTGGTGAACGCCACCGGTGCCAGCGAGACGCCGCTGGTGTTTGGCAACAACGACCTGCCCGGCATCATGCTTGGCAGTGCCGCGCAGCGCCTGCTCAAGATTTTTGCGGTGCGCCCCGGGCAGCGCGCGCTGGTGGTAACTGCCAACGACAGCGGCTGGCAAGTGGCCGCCGACCTGCATGCAGCCGGCATCCGCCTTGCGGCGATTGTGGACCAGCGCGCTGCAGCTGAATGCCAAAGCGAACATCTGGCAGCATTGACCGCCGCAGCCCCGGTGTACTGGCAGCACACCGTCACTTCCGCCACGGGCGACCGGAACGTGCGCGAGGCGGTGGTTGCGCCGCTGTCCGCAGCCGGCGCGGTTGATGCCAGTGCGGGCAAGTTTGTGGATTGCGACCTGGTGACGGTGAGCGTGGGCTGGACGCCGCAGAACGGCTTGCTGCGCCAGATGGGCGGGCGCGTGCAGTTTGACAGTGCGCACGGCGCAGCGCTGCCGGTGCACTTGCCGGCGGGTGTCTTTGCCGCCGGGCGCGTGGCCGGCACCCACACGCTGCAAGCAGAGCTGCTGGAAGGGCAGCAAGCCGGCGAACAGGCGGCGGCCTATCTGGGGTTGTGCGCAGCGCCGGCGCCATTGCAGCCAACCGCCGCGCAGCGCCCAGCAAGCGCGCACACCCTTGTCAACGGCAGCGGAAAAAATATTGTGTGCTTTTGCGAGGATGTGACGCGGCAGGATGTGCTGACCGCAATTGATGAGGGCTTTGACAGTGCCGAGTTGCTCAAGCGCTACAGCACCACGGCGATGGGCCCGTGCCAGGGGCAGATGTGCGCGCAAAATGTAATGCAGACGTGCGCCGGTGCGCTGCGCCAGCCGGCAACGCGCGTGGGCGCAACCACGGCGCGGCCGCCGGCGCGGCCGATGGCGCTGGGCGTGCTTGGCGGCCAGCATCTTGAGCCCGTGCAATACAGCCCGCTGCAAGCGTGGCATGCAGCGCATGGCGCGAAGATGATGCTGGCGGGGTTGTGGGTGCGCGCTGAAAGATACGGCGACCCGCAGGCGGAGGTGCGCGCTGTGCGCGAACGCGTGGGCTTGATTGATGTGAGCTCGCTGGGCAAGATTGAGCTGACCGGCCCCGGCGTGCCGGCGCTGCTGGAGCGCGTGTATGTAAACAACTGGGGCAAGCTGGCCGCCGGCCGCGTGCGCTACGGCTTGATGTGCAATGACGAAGGCGTGGTGCTGGATGATGGCGTGACGGCGCGCCTTGCTGCCGACACGTGGTACATGACGACTACCACTTCCGGCGCTGCCGCAATTTATGAGTGGCTGCAGTGGTGGGCGCAGAGCGGCTGGGGTGCGGGCGTGCTGCTTGCCAACCGCAGCGAAGATTTTGCAGCTTTCAACCTGGCCGGGCCGCACGCGCGCAGCGTACTGCAAAAACTGGTGGCGGACTGCGCGCTGGACAACGCCGCGTTTCCGTATATGCACGCGCGCACAGCCACACTGGCGGGCGTGGCGTGCCGCATTCTGCGCATCGGCTTCACCGGCGAACTCTCATACGAAGTGCACTGCCCATCCGGTAGTGCGCTTGCGGTGTGGGAAGCCTTGATGGCGGCGGGCAGCGAGTTTGGCATTGCGCCGTTTGGCGTGGAAGCGCAGCGCATTCTGCGGCTCGAGAAGGGCCACATCATTGTGGGCCAGGACACCGAGGCAACCACCGACCCCATCTCTGCGGATCTGGCCGCAATGGTGAAGCTGGACAAAGCCGACTTTCTTGGCAAGCGGTCGCTGCAGCGCATTGCTGCGCACGGCATAAAGCAGCGCTTGGTGGGCTTCAAGCCCGTGGCGCGCGATGTGGTGCCGGAAGAAGGCTTGCAAATTGTGCGCAGCACGCGCGGCGCGCGGCCGGAAATCATTGGCTGGGTCACCTCGTGCAAGTTCAGCCCCACACTGGGCGAAACAATCGGGTTGTGCTGGCTGCCGGCGGAGCTGGCCGCACAGGCCGGCGCCGAGTTCACCATCTGGCGCAATGACAAAGGCCTGCAGGCGCGCGTGCATCACGGCGCGTTCTACGATGCGGCCGGCGAGCGCTTGCTTCAATGATGCGGGCAGCCAAACTATGAACGCGCCGATTAATATTTCGCCACTGCTGGCCGTTGCCAGCACGCAGCTGGCGCCGGTGCAGCACCAGACTGGCTGGAGCGTGCTCGAACTCCCCGCCCAGACCGGTGCGCTGCGCATGTACGATCACAGTGCGCACGCCAAACTGATTGTGGAGGGAGCCGGCGCGCCGCAGCTGCTGGCAACTGTTTGGAGCGGCACACCCACTGCCATCAATGCAGGCTGGACCGACGGCCAAGTGGGTGTGTACTGCCTGCGCCCGGATCGCTACCTGGTTCATGGCGCAGCCGGCACCGATGCTGCGCTGGAAGCGCGCGTGCGCGGCGCCCTGCCCGCTGGCGCGCTGCTCACGGTCACAAACATCACGCATGGCCGCGCGGAGATCCAGCTGCAGGGCGAACAATGCGTGGCACTGCTCTCACGCCTGTGCGCATTGAACTTTGCCGCGCGTGAGTTTCCGAACATGTGCGCAAAGCAAACAAGCGTCGCCAAAATCTCGCAGGTAGTAGTGCGCTGCGACGCCGGCGCGCAGCCCGCCTACACGCTGATTGGCGCGCGCTCGCTCGGCCAGTATTTATGGGCGGCGCTGCTGGCCGCCGGCATCGATCTCGGCGCCTTCCCCGCAGCTTCCAACAACCACCATTAGTTTTCCGGGCCCCGGCTGCATGCGCCGAAGCCCAACGCGCGCGCTTGGCGGCAACGCCGGCGCAACACTTCCTAAAATACTGCCGGTGTTAAAATCAGCGGCTACGAATCGGTTGCCATGAAAATCCTGTTCCGCTTTGCCGCCTCGCTCCGTGCCTACAAGCTGCAAGTAACGCTGCTGCTGCTCAGCCTCCTCGGCGTGACCGCCACCAGCCTCGTCAACCCGGCGGTGATTCGCACGGTGATTGACGACGGGCTGCTGGATCGCAGCGCCGTGCAGCTGGCGCAGGCCGCGCTAGTGATTGTGGGTGTGGGATTTGCGCGTGCGCTGTTTGGCTTTGTGCGGCGCTACCTTGGCGAGTGGCTGGTGAACCGCATCGGCTATGACCTGCGCGCGCAGCTCTACGACAAGATTCAGCGCCTGCCGTTTGGCTTTCACGATGAAGCGCAGACCGGGCAGCTGATGAGCCGCTGCACGGAGGATGTGTCCGCGCTGTCCCGTTTTGCCGGCGAAGGCGCCGTGGACCTGCTAAACATCTGCCTGCTGCTGGCGGGTGTGCTGGTGCTGCTGGTGCGCACCAGCCCGGCGCTCACTTTACTGAGCCTGCTGCCGCTGCTGTTGCTGACTGCGGTGGCCATGGCACTGGCCTTCAAAGTGGAGGGGTTGTTCCTGCGTGTGGATCAGGCGCTGGGCGGGCTCTCCAGCGCGGTGCAAGAGTACGCCACCGGTGTGCAGGTGGTGCGCGCGTTTGCGCGCGAGCCGGAGGAGGCGCAGCGTTTTGCAATTGCCAACCGCGAGCTGTACGACGCGCGCGTGCGCATTGTGCGCATGTGGGGCCTCTTCCTGCCAACCATGAACCTGCTGGTGATTGTGGCCAACTGCGTGGTGCTCTGGTACGGCGGCGGCATGGTGCTCGGCCAGCAACTTACGCTGGGCCAGCTGGTGGCGTTCAACGCCTACCTGCTGCTGCTCACCTCGCCCGTGCAAGAGCTGGGCTTTGCCATCAGCTCCGGCGGCGAGGCCGTGGCCGGCGGGCGGCGCATTTACGAAGTGCTGGACCGCGCCGAAATTGCCGTGCCGCCCGCACCAGCCAAAAAGCTGCCCAGCGTGCGCGGGCTGGTGGAGTTTGACAATGTGTCGCTGGCTTATCGCGGCGCGCATCGCGCGCTGCACAACATCAGCTTCACAGCCCAGCCCAACCAGATCATTGCGCTGGTGGGGCCGACGGGCAGCGGCAAGTCCAGCTTTGTAAACCTGCTGCCGCGCTTCTACGACCCTGACACCGGCAGCGTGCGCATTGACGGGCACGACACGCGCAGCGTCGACCTGAAATCGCTGCGCCAACAGATTGGCGTTGTGCTGCAAACATCGCTGCTGTTTTCAGCCAGCATCGGGCAGAACATTGCATTCGGGCAGCCGCACGCAACTGCGGAAGACATCATCGCGGCGGCCACCGCCGCACGCGCACATGATTTCATTTGCAGCTTTCCCGCCGGCTATGACACCTGGGTGGGCGAGCGCGGCGTCACGCTCTCCGGCGGACAGCGCCAGCGCGTGGCAATTGCGCGCGCGCTGCTGCTAAACCCGCGCATCCTTATTTTGGACGATGCCACTTCCAGCGTGGACACGCGCACGGAGCACTTGATCCAGCAGGCGCTGGACACGCTGATGCAGGGGCGCACCACGTTCGTGATTGCGCAGCGCCTCTCCACGGTCAAGCGTGCGCACCAAATTCTGGTGCTGGACGGCGGGCGCATTGCGCAGCGCGGCACGCATGCGCAGCTGGTGCAAGTGCCGGGCATGTATCAGGACCTGTACAACTTGCAACTGCGCGACCAGGAAGAATTGCAGCGCATGCTGCTGAGCACCCGCGAATTGGCAGCCGTGGGCAGCGTGGAGCCCGTGGCGCGGGCCGCCCGGCCGGACCTGCGCAACAAGCCGCCGCAGCAACCGCTGCGCCCCAGCGCCGTCAAATGAGCGCCAGCGCCCCGCCCGCCCCACCCGTGCTCAACCGCGCTGCGCCGCCGCCGCCGGCCGAAGACACCGTCTTGGGCAAAGCCTATGACGGCAAAATTGTGCGCCGCTTGTATGGCTACCTGCAGCCGTACCGGCTGCGTGTGCTGGCGGCGCTGGGCTTTATGCTGCTGGCCATGACCGCATCCATATCCGGCCCATTCCTCATAAAGCTGGCGCTGGACGAAGGCGTTGCGCACGGCAACCGCGCCGCGCTGGCGCAGGCCGTGGTGCTTTACCTGCTCTCCGCAGTTCTCTTCTGGGTGGGCACCTACGCGCGCATCCGCATCATGTCCACCACCGGCCAGGGCTTCATCTTTGATTTGCGGCGCGAGTTGTTCGAGCATCTGCAGGCGCTCTCCATGTCCTTCTACAACCGCTACGCCGTGGGGCGCCTCGTGTCGCGCGTTGTCAATGATGTTTCAGTAATTAGGGAGATGGTGGTATGGGCACTGGTTGCGGTGGCGCGCAGCTTTGTGGATCTAGCCGGCATTACGCTTGCAATGCTGCTGCTGAATTGGCGGCTGGCCCTCTATAGTTTTGCGGTGCTGCCCTTTATGGTGGCGGCCACAGAGTTGTTCCGGCGCCTGGCGCGCGACAGCTACCGCGAGGTGCGCTCCGCCGTGAGCTGGGTGAACGCCGTGCTCAACGAAAACATTGTGGGCGTGCGCGTGGTGCAATCCTTCAGCCGCGAAGACCACAACCTGCAAGTCTTCAACACCCATGTCAACGGCAACCATCTGCGCCACACCAACCGCGCCGCGCTGATCACATCAGTATTTTTTCCCAGCGTGGATTTCATTGGCACACTGGCGCTGGCACTGGTGATCTGGCTGGGCGGACTGGCGGTGATGGGCGCGCTCTCACTGGGGCCAACCGCACTCAGCGCCGGCACGCTGGTGGCGTTTGCACTTTACATTGACCGGCTGTTCGACCCCATCCGCGACCTCTCGCAGCGCTACAACACCTTTCAGGCCACGATGGCCAGCAGCGAGCGCATCTTTGAACTGCTTGATACGCCGGCCGATGTGGTGGACGCGCCGGCTGCGCAAGTGCTGCCGCAAATTGCCGGCCGCATCTCGTTCGATGATGTGTCATTTGGCTACGGCGCGGGCAGCGCGCCGGTTCTGGCCAACATCCAGCTGCAGGTGCAGGCCGGGCAAACGGTGGCGCTGGTGGGCGAAACCGGCGCCGGCAAGTCCACGCTGGTAAAGCTGGTGCAGCGCTTTCACGATGTGAGCAGCGGCGCCGTGTGCATTGACGGCGTGGATGTGCGCAGCATTACGCAGCGCTCGCTGCGGCGCCAGATGGGCGTAGTGCTGCAGGATCCGTTTCTGTTTTCCGGCTCGGTGCGCGAGAACATTGTTTACGGCAAGCCGCTGGCTGACAATGCGGAGGTGGAGGATGTGGCGCGCGCCGTTGGTGCGCACGCATTCATCAGCGCGCTGCCCAATGGCTTTGACACCAAGGTGGGCGAAGGCGGCGCAATCCTCTCCGGCGGGCAGCGCCAGCTGGTTTCGTTTGCGCGCGCGCTGCTGGCAGACCCGCGCATCCTAATTCTGGACGAAGCCACGGCCAGTGTGGACACGCAAACCGAGCGCCTGATTCAAGCAGCGCTGGAGCGCCTGCTGGCCGGCCGCACCGCGCTGGTGATTGCGCACCGCCTGTCCACCATCACGCGCGCTGACAATATTGTGGTGATGGACAAGGGGCGCATTGTGGAGAGCGGCACGCATGCGCAGCTGCTGGCACTGCACGGCCACTACCATGACTTGTATGCCATGGCGTTTGCCACCCAGCCGGGTTAGGCGGGCCCGCATGCGTGCCGCTCTCTGCCCGAATTTTCATTGCTGCTGCGCAGCACCCGTGTGTAACATGCGCAGCGGTGCGCTGCGCTGGAGCACAGAATGGTAAGTGACCCGGCTGCCATCATGACTGCGATCCAGCGCCAATATGCGCTGCCAATCCGCGGCACGCACGGCGTGGTGCACTGGGCGCGCGTGCTGGAAAACGGGCTGCGCATCGCCGATGCCAACGGCGCCGATCGCCTGGTGGTTACATTGTTTGCGCTGTTCCACGATGCGCGGCGCGTGAACGAAAACCATGACCACGGGCACGGTGAACGCGGCGCCGAGTTCGCCAAGTCTTTGCGCGGCACGCTGGTGCACCTGGACGACGCCCAGTTTGCAATGCTCTCCGAGGCATGCCGGCTGCATACTGACGGGCTTACCGTGGGCCGGCTAACGGTGCAAACATGCTGGGACGCCGACCGGCTGGATCTGGGCCGCGTTGGAATAAAACCAGAGCCGCACCTGCTCTGCACAGATGCGGGCCGTGACCTGCTGGCATGGGCGCATGCGCGCGCCGTCAGCGGGCATGTTCCGGTGACGGTGCTGGACGCGTGGGGTGCGGGCGCCAATCCGGACAAATGACACGCCGGCCTACTGCGACAAACATCCGCGAATGGCGCGACGCGGCGCCACATTCCATACCGCTGCGCATCTCTGCGCACCAGCTGCACTACCGCAACAAAAACAAGACTGGCAAGCGGTAATATCCCGCTTGTTCGCTGCACGCCTGCCTAGCTTGCGCTAACACGCAGCATGCAGCGCCGCCCGCAGCGCCGGCCCGCCCGTGATAACCGCCACCCAACCCGAAGAAGACCACACCACGCGCACAGTGCTGCAGCTGGCGCTGCCTGTGATGCTGGAAAATCTGCTGCGCACAGCGGTGTACTTCAGTGACACACTGATGATTGGCTGGCTGCGCGACCCGGCTGCGCTGGCAGCGGTTGGCATCAGCAGCGCGCTCTTGCTGCTCGTCACCTCCATTTTTGCGGCCCTGGATGTGGGCACTGCAGCGCTGGTTGCGCAAGACTGGGGCGCGGGTGAACACGAGCGCGCTGCAAAACTTGCCGCACAATCACTGCAGCTCAGCTTCATTTTGTCGCTCGCGTTCATGGGCCTGGGCTGGCTGTTTGGCGCGCAGCTGATGCAGCTGATGGGCGCCGAAAGCCACGTAGTGCCGCAAGGCGCAGAGTACATGCGTATTGTGCTGCTGGCTGCCCCGCTCACTTTTCCCGCCATGATTGCGCACGGCATCATGCGCGGCAGCGGCGACACGCGCACGCCCATGTGGAACACACTCGCAATCAACAGCGTCAATATTGGCGCGAGCTTTGTGCTGGTGTTTGGCATGTGGGGTGCACCGGCTCTGCAGCTGGCGGGCGCTGCGTGGGGCACGGCGCTTGGCTTTTTTGTGGGCGCCATACTCTCCCTGGGAGCACTGCTCAGCGGCCGCTCGCGCCTGCGCATTGATGCACGGCAGCTGCTGCAGTGGAACATGCCGGCAGTTGTGCGCATCCTGCAGCTGTCCGCGCCCAAGGGTATTGAGACGGTGCTGAGTCACAGCGGGCACTTAATCTTCACAAGAATGGTTGCGTCGCTGGGCACGGCCGTGATGGCCGCGCACCAGATTGCGCTGCGGGTTGAGTCGCTTAGCTATATGCCCACTTGGGGGCTGGCCATGGCCACCACCACGCTGGTGGGCCAGGCCACGGGCGCACGTTTGTACAAACGCGCCGAGAGCGCGGTGCAGCACGCGCTCGGAATCGCGCTGCTGCTTAACAGCGTGCTGGCGGTTGTCTTCCTGGTTGCCTCGCGCCAGCTGGTGCAAATTTTTGGCAGCACACCGGATGTACTGAACATGGCCGCGCTTGCGCTCGCAATTTCTGCGGCGGAGCTGCCGCCCTTGGCCGTTCACATGGTGCTTTCCGGCGCACTGGCGGGCGCCGGGGACACGCGCACACCCATGTTTGTCACGCTAGCGGGCGTGCTGGTTTTCCGGCTGGCACTGGTGTACTGGCTTACGATCAGCCTTGGGATGGGTATTGCCGGAGTGTGGTGGGGCACCGCCATAGATTGGACCGCACGCGCCGCCCTGCTCTGGCTGGTATTCCGCAGCGGGCGCTGGCGGCAGGGCGGTTAATTTAAGTCCGCCAGCCGGATGGCAGCAAGCGTTTACATTTGATTATTTGCTGACTTAGGTTCTACATTTACTTGACTCCGCGCCCCAAAGGCTGTAATCTTCCCCCATCCTTAGGAGGAAAATATGGCTAAGAAAACGTTAGGTCGTAGAAAGTTTCTCGCATTGTCTGCAACTGTTGGTGCGTCGGCACTCGCCGCTTGCGCAGCGCCCGCAGCCCCGGCTGCGGTAGAGGCTCCGGCAGCGGTACCTGCCACGGATGTGCCCGCTGCGCCTGCGCCCACCGCAGTTATCGAGGTGGCCACCGTTGCCCCAGTGGCAAGTGGCAAACCGAAGGGCGGTACGCTCCGCATCGGCATGGAGGGCGGCTCCGCCACCGACTCGCTGGATCCGCGCACTTATTCGGATTCAGTAATGATTGCGGCTGCATTGACCGTCATGAACGGATTGGTTGAGTTTGATGCAGCGGGCAACCCAACCGGCGAATTGCTCGAGAGCTGGGAAGCCAAAGCCGGGGCAGCCGAGTGGATCTTCAACGTGCGCCAAGGCATCACCTTCTCCAACGGCAAAACCCTGGACGCCGACGACATCATCTACTCGATTGGCATTCACCGCGGCGAGTCAAAGTCTCCGGCCAAGGGCATTCTTGAGCCCATCACTGAGATCAAGAAGCTTGGCGATTCGCAAATCAGCATCAAACTGTCAAGCGGCAACGCCGACCTTCCGGTACTCCTCGGCGACTACCATCTCGTGGTTGTGCCAAAAGACTTCACCGATTGGGAAAAACCAATCGGCACAGGTGCCTACACGCTGGAGAGCTTTGAGCCGGGCGTGCGCTTGGTATTCAAGAACCGCGGCGGCTACTGGAAGAAGGACCGCGGCAACTTCGACATGGTTGAGATTCGCAACATCCAAGACCCGGCAGCCCGCACGGCTGCGCTGCAGTCCGGTGAAGTAGATGCCATCAACCGGCTTGACCCGCGCACCGTGGACGCACTCATGAAGGATCCCAACCTCAACATTGTGCGCACCAAAGGCACAGGCAACCGGTTCTGCTTTGTGTCGCGCGTAACCGACGCGCCGTATGACAACAAGGATCTGCGCCTCGCCCTTAAATGGGGCATTGATCGCGAGCAGATCATCAAGCAGGTTTACAACGGCTATGCAGTGCCCGGGAATGATCACACGCTGGATGCGTTGAACCCGTACTACAACACCAAGATGGCGCAACGCGTCTATGATCCAGACAAGGCAGCGTTCCACTTCAAGAAGTCCGGCATCACCAGCGCGTTCGAGCTGCAGACTTCCGAAGGCGCATGGGGCAGCGCGGTGGACTGCGCACAGATCTACCAGGAGTCGCTTAAGAAGGCCGGCATCACGATGGGTGTGAACAAGGTCAGCGCGGATGGCTACTGGGACAATGTTTGGCTAAAGGTTCCGTTCTGTGCAGTGTACTGGGGCCGGCGCCTGTCGGCAGATCAGGTGTTCCGGCAAATTTACGGTTCGGCGTCAGACTGGAACGACTCGAACTGGAAGGTGCCAGCGTTCGACGATCTGGTGATGAACGCGGCGGTTGAGCTTGACAACGCCAAGCGCACAGAAATGTACTTCACCTGCCAGGAAATGATTGCAGATGACGGCGGCATGATCTGCTTTGCCATCACCGACTATCTGGACGGATACTCCAAAAAGGTCATGGGGACGGAGCCACACGCCCGCTATGATCTCAACGACGACCGGATTTCGGAAAAGGGCTGGTTCGCCTAAACGGCAAGCTCTTCCACTGACTGTAAGGACGACCCGTTGCTGCGCATCATTGCTACGCGGGTCGTCCTCGGAATACTGACGCTTCTAGCCGTCAGTATTCTTATTTTTGCGGCTACGGAAATCCTGCCGGGGGATGTGGCCAGCGCTGTGCTTGGGCAAGGCGCAACCCCGGAAACACTGCGGGTGTTTCGCAAAGAGCTTGGTCTTGACCGGCCAGCCCACGTCCGTTACGCGGAGTGGTTCACCGGAGCCATTCAGGGCGATTTCGGAAAAGCGCTGACCAACAAGCGTGACATTCTTACCTCTGTCACGCCGCGCCTCAAAAACACTTTGTTTCTGGCCGGCTATGCGGCGCTGATTGCGGTGCCGCTTTCAGTTGCGCTCGGCATCCTGGCAGCAATCAACGAGGGCAAGCTGGCGGATCGGCTTGCCAACATAATTTCACTGGCCACAATTTCCGTCCCGGAATTCTTCATTGCCTATCTGCTGATCCTGTTTCTGGCCGTTAAGCTGCGCTACTTTCCGTCGCTTTCCACGGTGTTTGCAGACATGCCATTTGCAAAGAAGCTGCACGTAACGGCGCTGCCAGCTGTAACGCTTACGATGCTGGTGGCCGCGCATATGCTGCGCATGACGCGCTCTTCTGTGCTCTCCATCATGTCGCAGCCCTACATCGAGATGGCGTTTCTCAAGGGCCTCTCCCGGTCTCGCGTGGTGCTGACGCACGCACTGCCCAATGCTGCCGCGCCAATCATTACGGTGATCGCCCTCAACCTCGCATACTTGATTGTGGGCGTAGTGGTGATTGAGGTGGTTTTTGTCTATCCCGGCATTGGACAGTTCATGGTTGATGGCGTCAGCAAGCGCGACCTGCCGGTTGTGCAGGCCTGCGGCCTCATTTTTGCCAGCGCATTCATCACGCTGAACACGGTTGCAGATGTGCTCAGCATTTTGGTGAACCCGCGCCTGCGGCACCCGATTTAGGCGGCTGCTTTGCGCCTCTTCGGCCACAAGCCAACAACACTGGCATGGGTGGGACTCGCCATCATCGGCGTGTTCAGTGCCATCGCCATTTTTGCCCCGCTGCTTGCGCCGCACGAAGAAGGGGCCGTAGTCTCAGACACTTGGGCGGCCGCATCCGGCAGCTTCTGGCTGGGCACAGACAACATCGGGCGCGATATGGTGTCACGCCTGATTTACGGCGCCCGCATGACAATTGGCGTGGCGCTCGCCTGCACCATTCTCTCCTTCATCATCGGCACCACGCTGGGGCTGCTGGCGGCAGTTGGCGGCACCCTGCTGGACCAGGTGCTCTCGCGCATCGTGGATGTCATGCTCTCCATTCCGCTGCTCGTATTTGCGCTGATGATTTTGTCCATGTTTGGGTCGTCAATCCCCACGCTCGTAATCACAATCGCCATCTTGGATTCCACGCGCGTCTTTCGCCTGGCGCGCGCTGTTGCCGTAAACCTGGTGGTGCTGGACTATGTGGAAGCTGCCCGCCTGCGCGGCGAAGGACTGTGGTGGCTGATGCGGCGCGAGATATTGCCCAACGCCCTGCCCCCCATGATTTCCGAATTTGGCTTGCGCTTCTGCTTCAACTTCCTGTTCGTTGCCGGCTTGAGCTTTTTGGGCCTCGGCATCCAGCCGCCGTACGCAGACTGGGGCGGCATGGTGCGCGAGAATGGCCGCGCAATCAGCTTCGGAATCACAGCGCCACTCTGGCCGGCGATTGCAATCTCCATCGTGACGATCGGAGTGAACCTGGTGGTGGACTGGATCCTGTCGATCAATGCGCGCCCGTCCGGTGCGTCAGCGGAGATGTAGGCGCGTGGCAGAGTCTGTGCTTGCCATCCGCAATCTGCGCGTTGAGTCCATCACCGGCACAGTTTTGGTGGATGATGTATCGCTTGACCTAAAACCCGGCGAGGTTCTCGGCCTGATCGGCGAAAGCGGCGCCGGCAAGTCCACCATCGGCCTGGCCGCAATGGTCTACGCCCGCGCCGGCTGCAAAATCACCGCCGGCACAGTTGAAATAAAAGGCGACAGCGCACGCACGCTGAATATGGAAGGGCGCCGCGAGCTGCGCGGCCGCCGCATCGCCTACGTGGCACAAAGTGCTGCGGCTTCTTTCAACCCGGCCCACTGCATCATGGATCAGGTATGCGAGATGCCCATCCAACACGGCCTGATGAAGAAAGCTGCGGCGCAGGCATGGGCCGTGGAACTCTTCCGTTCGCTTGAGCTGCCCAACCCGGAAACATTTGGCGCACGCTACCCGCATCAGGTTTCCGGCGGTCAGCTGCAGCGCGCGATGGCCGCCATGGCGATTTCCTGCCGCCCGGACATTGTGGTGTTTGATGAGCCCACGACGGCACTGGATGTAACCACCCAGATTGAAGTACTGGCGCTCATCAAAAAGCTGATCAAGGAATATCGCACTGCGGCGCTGTACATCAGCCATGATCTGGCGGTGGTGGCGCAGGTGGCCGACCGCATCATGGTGCTGCGCGGCGGCAAGATGGTGGAGCTGGGCACAACCGGGCAAATACTACTGCAGCCGCAGAACGAGTATTCGCGGGCGCTGGTGGCGGACCGCAAAGAGTCTGACAAGCTTGCTGTTGCAAGTATGGCGCAGCGCGAAGCGATTGTGCTGGAGGTGTCTGGCGCGGTCGGCATGTATGGCAGCTTTGCCGCTGTAAAAAATGTGGCGCTGACAGTGGCGCACGGCGAGACGCTGGCTGTGGTTGGCGAGTCTGGATCCGGCAAGAGCTCGCTGGCGCGCCTGATTGTGGGCTTGCTGCCGCGCTCTGCCGGCACGGTCACCTTCCGCGGCCGCGTGCTGTCCCCCGCGCTCAAGGCGCGCACCAAGGAAGACCTGCGCAAACTGCAGTTCATTTATCAGCAGCCGGATGTGGCGCTGAACCCGCGCCAGACGGTTGGTGAAATCATCGGCCGGCCGGTGCAGTTCTATTTTGACCGTTCGCCTGCAGATGTGGCGAAGCGTGTAGCGGAGTTGTTGAAACAGGTGGACCTGCCCTTGGATTATGCACAGCGCCTGTCCACCGCACTTTCCGGCGGCCAAAAGCAGCGCGTGTGCATTGCGCGCGCGCTGGCAGCCGAACCCGAGCTGATCATTTGCGACGAGCCCACCTCTGCGCTGGACCAGCTGGTGGCTGATGGCATTCTAAAACTGCTCAAGCGCCTGCAGGACGAGTTGGGGATTGCGTATCTCTTCATTACGCATGACCTGGGCATTGTGCGGCGCATTGCGCACCGGACTGCCGCCATGCTGCGCGGCGAGATTGTCGCCGAAGGCGCCACCGCCACAGTTTTTTCGGCGCCGCTGCATCCCTACACAGAACGACTGCTGGCGTCGGTACCGGAAGTGCGCGCAGACTGGCTCGACGAAATTCTTGCGCGCCGCGCGTAAACCCCGCTTGCGGTGCTGCCAACCGGTGGGCGCACCCCACCGGAAAATATAAATCCAAATCAGTTTGCGCACTGCCTGCAATGTCTGAAAAACCAAAACGCCGCATGGCGCTGCCGCCCTTGTTGCTGCTTGCGGCGCTAGCAACCATGTTAGCGCTGCACATGCTACTGCCGCTGCTGCCGCTGCTGCTGTTCCCATGGCGTGCAACTGGCGCAGTCTTTGGCACCGCCGGTGTTGCGCTGGTACTATGGGCGGGAACAATTTTCAAGCGGATGGGCACAGCCATCCATCCGCTGGCACGCTCCTCCTTTCTAGTGCGCTCCGGCCCCTTTCGCTTCAGCCGCAATCCAATCTATCTGGGCATGGTGCTGATTTTGAGCGGCGCCGCGCTTGCACTGGGAAGTGCCACACCCTGGCTCATCATTCCCGTATTTATTTGGGTGATTGCGCGGCAGGTTATTGCCGGCGAGGAGCGCAAGCTGACCGCGGAGTTTGGCGCTGAGTACCTTGAATATTGCACGCGGGTGCGGCGCTGGCTGTAACAGCGCAGCGTAATTACCAAGCGGGCGCGATGGGCAGCAGCTGCGCACCAGCCCAAGCTGCCAGGTTGCAACTAGGCGCGGCGTATTCAGGTGTGCGTTGGGCCAGCGTCCACAAGCGTGTGCGCCGGAACTGCGGCAGGCGCATGCAGGCGGCCGGTGGGCAAAGTGCGCGTGAGCAGCAGCGTAATGCCCAGCGCCGCCACCGCGGCCAGCATTGGTGCAGCGGGAGCGCGTGCATAAAGCAAGCCAGCAACCGCCGGTGCAAGCGCCATCCCCAGCCGCATTGCGGTCTCCAAAAATCCGTAGCCAAAGCTGAGCATGTCCGGGTGCAGCGCACGCGCGAAACGCCCAATCACTATCGGGCGCACCACCCAGTTGCCGCCATGGATAAAGCAGGCCAGCACAATGACGGGCAGCAGGGCGGAACTGAGCAGCAACACGGAAGCAGCCAGCGCCACCAGCTGGCACAACACCAGCGCCCAACGCCGGGTTTCCGGCAGCTGCCCAAACGCCAGGGAAAGCACAACCACGCCGAGTGAGCCAACTGTTCCCAGCCAGCCGATCTGCGCCAAGCGCAGCCCCCTTACCTCCTGCAAATATTTGGGCATCAAAATCTGCCCCAGCTCAATTGCAAAAAACAGCAAAAAGATAAACACGATCTGCCACATAAAGGCGGGAGAGAAAATCAGCGCGCGGGCTTGCGGACGCGGACCGGCTGCGGGTTCTGCGGGGCGGTCGCTGATGCGGCCCATCACCATGCTGGAAAGGATGAAGAACACCCCCGCAATCAGGTACACCGCGCGGAAGCCAAGCTGTTCGCCAAGCCAGCCGCCGATTGCCGGCGATATGACGCGCCCGATGGCGGCGCCGCTGGTGATGAATGCGAGCGTGCCGCTGAGATTGCGCCCCGCGGACTCAGCGGCTACATAACCATTGAAGGCCGGCATGGCGAAGTTGGCAAGCTGATACATAATCAGGCCCGGAATTAACCAGCGCCAGTCCGGCGCAACTGCCATCAAGATGGTGGCAAAGGAAGCCAGCCACCAGCCCGCCAGAATTGTGATCCGGCGCCCGCGCCGGTCGGCCCACATGCCAATTGGAATATAGAGCGCAGTTACCGCAAGGCCGCCCGCCGCCAGCGCAAAACCAACCTGGGCGGTTGTTGCACCCAGGCTTTCGATGAAGAGCGGCTGGATAAAAATAAACATGCCCATGCCAAACCCCCACAGGAACATGGCAGCAAACATGTACTGGTGATTGCGGGTGTATGTGCCTAGCATTTATGCAATCCGCGCAGGCAGTAAATGCAGGTGTCTTTCACCGCGGAGAAGATCTGGAGCGCTGGAGAGCTGCAGATTGCAGCCCAATTGCGGGCGCAGCCCACGCCGGCGCACGCATCGCATTAAGCCGCAGTGCGCTGCGTACCAGCCGCATCCCGCGGGCCAAACATGCGCACGGTCTCCGCATCATCGCCGGCCGGCAGTGTGGCAATTCCCAGCAGGCGGTCAATGAGCATGTTTTGAAAGCGGTGAATAGATTCTTCGAAGCGATAACACATGCGCCCGCCCTCATAGGCCGGATTGCGCAAGCCGTCCTGCACCCGCTCCACAATTGCAATGTCTTCCTTGTTTACGCTGTCCCAAAATTCAAGCAGGCTGTCCGTATCACCGGCAGCATCTGTACTTAGCGCCTCAGACTCAGGGTGCGTTAGCAGGTAGGCCACCTCTGTTGTACGGCCCGGTCCTGCCGGCTGCGCCAGCAAAAATACCACATGGTTGGGCAGCACATTTACGGCAACATTGGGGAATACCCACGCAAAGCGCGCACTCACACCATCGACCGCATTGAGGCCCGTAATTGCCGGCAGCCCTTTCCAGCCACCGTCGTCTGTGTTGGCTGCAATCGGCGTGGTGCAAAATCCCACATACATGCCGGCACCCTGCCAGCGATAGTGCGCGTCCATCGGCGAAACTTTTACCAGGGCCGGATGCACCCACGGCAGATGGTAGTACTCCATAAAGTTTTCGCCAATCAATTTCCAGTCCGCATGGATTTGATACTCGATGCGCCGCGCAAGCCGAAACTCGCTCAAGCGATAGCCATTCAAGCGCGCCGGCAGATCCCCGAGCTGCTCGGCAAGCGGAGGCGTGTCTGCGGCAAGGCACACAAACACCAGACAGCCCCACTCTGCAACGCGCACCGGATGCAGGCCCATCTCGGCCCGGTCAAACGCCTTGACATCTGCCATGTCAAACGCCGCACGCTGCTCCACCGGCACATTGCTTTCCGGTGTAAACAACGGCGTGCCAAGGCACACGCCGTCCAAGTCATAGGCCCAGGCATGGTACGGGCACTGAAAGAAACGCTCGACACGCCCCGCGCCCTCGCACAAGCGCGACCCGCGGTGCCGGCATACATTATGGTGCGCGCGCAGTTCACCAGCCGCATTGCGCGTCACAATCACAGAGCGCCCCGCCACCTCCACCACATGGAACTGCCCGGGCGCGCGCACCTCATCCACCACGCACACCGGCACCCAACTCTTCGCAAACACGCGCTCCTGTTCCAGCGCGTAAAACTCCGGCGCCGTGTACGCATCTGGAATGAGCGTGGACGCAAAGTCCACCGGCAGCCGGGTGCGCGCGTATGTTTCGGCATGCAAAAATGCCGCCGGATCAAGCGGCCGCTTCATAGAAAACTGCCTGAGAGCCGCCGGTACATATCAGGCCATAGCTGCGCAATTCGTTGTGCAGAAGTCATATCGTGATTTGGCTGAAGAGAAGATTGTTAAATAAACCGGAACGCGTTTTGCATCACTAGTCTTATTAACTATACACTGGCAACCGCATGGCTTGCTGCCCGTGGCTGGTTATCTGCCAGCCCGACTAGTGCGCATATGTCAGAGTAACCGCACAATTGTTGGCGTCACAATACCTTCAGCGCGCGCCAGTCCGCCATCGATGCAGACTGCACGCAGCCGCGCACCGCTGATATTTGTGGAATGGGGCAACTTATCAGGCGCCGTTTCCGGGCTTCACAACACGCGCTAAGTCGAAGAAAGATCAGCCGGCAGCATGCCAGCCATAATCAAGTCCAAATTCCCGATCCGCCGCATGTGCTGTAATAATGCAACAGCAAGCCGCGCACTTGCTTGACGAGCGTGCCGCGCCTGATTAAAGTTACAGCTCTGCACGCAAACTGAGTTCAAGCCCGTAATGGCGGCTGACTCAGCCATAACTGCAACGCACGCAGTAAACTAAAACTGACACCACAACCAAGACTGCAAGCCCAGCAACCCATAAAATGCTTCGTCCCGTAATTACCGGCATAGCTGCAACGCTTGGCCTCGCAGTCGCAGCTGCGCTGCTCGGACCGCGCAACCGCTTTGGACCCAACACGCCCACGCCTCAGCCTGCGCCACCCACTGCGCCCGCCGCACTCGATGATTGGCTGCAGCAGCGCGAAGCGGCTTACAAAGACATCGTGCCCGGCACCGAAAAGTGCATCATTTGGAACTCAGCCGCGCGCACCCAGACGCAGTGGGCGGTTGTGTACATCCACGGCTTCTCCGCCAGCCGCATGGAAACTGCGCCACTGGCAGACACGATTGCCACGGCACTCGGCGCCAATTTATTTTATGCGCGCCTGGCGGGGCACGGGCGCGGCGGGGCCGCCATGGGCGAGCCCAGCGTCCAAGACTGGCTGGCCGACGGGGTTGAGGCAGTGCGCATTGCCCGCACGCTGGGAAAGCGCGTGCTCGTCATTGGCTGCTCCACCGGCGCAACGCTGGCCACCTGGATGGCGCTGCATCCCGAACATTGCACTGTAGACGCGTATGTTTTTATCTCGCCCAACTTCAAGCCGCGCAACAAACTTTCCGGCATCATCAACTGGCCGTGGGGCCTTCAGATTGCGCTGGCCGTGCAGGGCCCAACGCGCGGCTGGACAGCAACGGATCCGCTCGAAGCAGTCGCCTGGTCCAACCACTACGCCACACAAGCATTATTGCCAATGATGGCGCTTGTACAACACGTGCGCCAAAGCGATCTGTCCGCCTTCCAAACCCCCGTGCTGATGTTGTATTCAGAAAGAGACGACACCGTCGATCCCGGCGCAACTCGCGCAACATTTGCGCGCATCGGCAGCCGCCACAAGACCATCCTGGAAGTAACCTACAGCAGCGCCGCCGGCCAGCATGTGCTGGCTGGTGACATCAAAGCACCACAGGCCACCGCGCCAATGGCCGCCTCGATTGTGAGCTGGGCAAATTCGTTAACAGTCAGCAGCGGCTGATCTTGCGGCCGCACTGATAGCAGTGCACCAACCTGCGGTAGCTGCCCGCGGGGCGGCTTGTCAGCTCATTGATGCCTGCAGTATCCAAAGCACTGCCATGCCCGTGACGATGGTGTAGAGCACGCGCTTGGTGCGCCACGCCACTATCGCTGCAAGCGCCGCAGCCACTAATCGCGCAGCGCCGGCAGCGGAAAGCAGCGCGTTGCCGCCAGCGGTGAGCTCCGGCACAATAATTGCGGCGAGCACAGCCGGCGGCACAAAGCGCAAGGCGCGCTGCCACGCATTGTGCGGATGTAATTTTTCGAGCAGCACAATCGGCACAAGGCGCGTGGCAAACGTAACGGCGCCCATGCCAGCCATCGTCAGCCAGATGTAGGCGTCAGTCATGCGCCGCCCCTTCTGCGTTTGAATGCACTTCGCGCGCGCGCAAATTTTCCAGCAGTACGCCGGCCGCAATGCCCGCCAGCGCAGCCGCAAACAAACCCAGCTTGTAAGGCCAACCCGCGCCGGCTGCAGCCACGGCGCCAGCCACCAGCGCAGCAGCCACGCCCGCCCGGTCGGCCAGCGCCGGAATTAGCAGTGCAATGAAGGTAAGCGGCACAACGAAATCAAGCAGCAGCCCGGGCGGGATCTGCCCCCCAACCAGA
>OFRD01000054.1_pt1 | contig 37833 bp, 33 predicted proteins | sample 1543041 | NCBI WGS metagenome assembly OFRD01 (sample SAMN07774234, study PRJEB24372) | wastewater metagenome | isolation source: Exp Tend CN 100WW | collected 2016-02
GCCCAGGCGCAGACAGCCTTGCAGGCCCAGCGCGATTTCGGTTTGCATATCGGCGAGTTTCTTTTGAATCAACTGGTTGGCGGCGAGCGGACGGCCGAATTGCTTGCGATCCATCACATACTGGCGGGCGCGAAACCAGCAGTCTTCTGCCGCACCCAACGCCCCCCAAGCGATGCCGTAGCGGGCAGAGTTCAGGCAGGTGAACGGCCCTTTGAGGCCCTGCACTTCAGGAAAAGCGTTTTCTTCAGGGCAAAACACGCGGTCCATGACGATTTCACCGGTGACGGAAGCGCGCAGGCCGACTTTGCCGTGGATAGCGGGTGCGCTCAAACCTTTCATGCCTTTTTCCAGCACAAAGCCGCGGATGGGGCCGACCGCGCCGGACTCGCTCACCTCTTTGGCCCAGACCACAAACACGTCGGCAATCGGGCTGTTGGAGATCCACATCTTGCTGCCCGAGAGCTTGTAGCCGCCGGCCACTTTGTGGGCGCGGGTGGCCATGGAGCCGGGGTCGGAGCCGTGGTCGGGCTCGGTCAGGCCAAAGCAGCCGATCCACTCGCCACGCGCCAACTTGGGCAGGTATTTTTGTTTTTGGGCTTCGGAACCAAAGTTGTTGATGGGCAACATCACCAAAGAAGACTGCACGCTCATCATGGAGCGGTAGCCCGAATCGACGCGCTCGACTTCGCGCGCCACCAAGCCGTAGCAGACATAGTTCAGGCCCGCGCCGCCGTATTGTTCGGGGATGGTGGCACCCAAAAGGCCCAGCTCACCCATCTCGCGGAAGATGGCCACGTCGGTGGTTTCGTTCAAGAAGGCGTCTTTCACGCGGGGCAGCAGGCGTTCCTGGCAGTAAGCGCGGGCGGCTTCTTGCACTTGGCGCTCGTCGTCGGTCAGTTGGGCGCTGAGGTTGAAGGGGTCTTCCCAGTTGAAGGTGTTTTTGGTGGTGGCCATGTGAGTTCTCAGGGTTAAAGGTCTGTTGTCAGGCCGCGCGCAACAGTTCGCGGCCGATGATGATTTGCTGCACCTGGGTGGTGCCTTCGTATAAGCGCAGCAGGCGGGCGTCGCGGTAAAAGCGCTCAACCGGGTATTCGTTGATGTAGCCCGCGCCGCCGTGGATTTGCACGCCCCGGTCGGCCACGCGGCCCACCATCTCGGTGGAGAACAGCTTGGCGCATGACACCTGCATCGAAATTTCGGGGTCGGACACATGCGGCGGCTTGAGGTCAAAGCGCGCGGCCACGTCCTTGACCAGCGACCAACCCGCCAGCAGTTCGGCTTGGCTGTCAGCCAGCATGGCCTGGATCAGTTGGAACTCGCCAATCGGTTTGCCGAACTGTTTGCGGTCGCGTGCGTAGGTACGGGCTTCGTCCAGAATGCGCGAGGCCAGTCCGCAGGAGACGGCCGAGATGTTCAGTCGGCCACGGTCCAGCACTTTCATGGCGGTCTTGAAGCCTTGGCCGGGCACGCCGCCGATGATGTTAGCGGCGGGCACACGCACATTCTCCAGAATCACGTCACAGGTCTTGGTGCCGCGTTGGCCCATTTTTTTATCAGGCTTGCCCAGCTTGATGCCCGGCAGATCGGCCGGCACGATGAAAGCCGACACGCCACTGGCCCCCGGGCCGCCAGTGCGCGCCATCAGGGTGAAGGCGCCAGCACGCGGCGCGTTGGTGATGTAGCGCTTGGTGCCGCTCAGCACATAGTGGTCGCCGTCGAGTTCGGCGCGGGTCTTGAGCGAGGCAGCGTCGGTGCCGACATCGGGCTCGGTCAGAGCGAAGGACATGATCAGCTCGCCGCTGGCCACGCGGGGCAGGTAGGCGGCTTTTTGCTCGGGCGTGCCGTCCATCAGGATGCCTTGCGAGCCGATACCGATGTTGGTGCCGAACACAGAGCGGAAGGCGGGCGCAGTGCGGCCGAGCTCGTAGTTGACCAGCACTTCTTGGCTCACCGATAGGCCGATGCCGCCAAATTCCTCGGGCACGGTTAGACCAAACAGGCCCATGTCCTTCATGTCCTGAACGATGTCCAGTGGCACGTCGTCGTGCTCTTCGAGGTGGTTTTCGGCCGGGATTAGGCGCTCGCGGATGAAGCGCTGGAGGGTGGGCAGCAGGAGGTCAAAGGATTCGGTGTCGAGGGCCATGGTGAGTGGTGAGTTAACGGTGCTGAAAAACAGGTTTACGCTTGTCTAAAAAAGCATGCATGCCTTCATGGGCGTCGGCGCTGGCAAACCGGGCATGCAGTGCACGGCGCTCGAACAGGATGCCCTCGCTCAGGCTGGCCTCGTGGGCGCGGTTGACCGATTCCTTGATGGCCATCAGCGCGGGCAGCGAGTAACCCGCAATCTGTGTGGCCAGTTTCAGCGTCACGGTCTGCAGCTCGGCATCGGGTACCACACGCGATACCAGACCATAGCGGTCGGCCTCTTCGGCGTTCAGCATGCGGGCCGACAGGCACATGTCCATGGCCTTGGCCTTGCCGATGGCGCGGGGCAGGCGTTGGGTGCCACCCGCACCGGGCAGCATCGCCAGCTTGATCTCGGGCAGTGCAAACTGGGCCGACTCGGCCGCGATCACGATGTCGCAGGCCAGAGCCAACTCGCAGCCGCCGCCCATGGCGTAGCCCGCCACAGCCGCAATCACCGGCTTACGTACTTGACGGATGGTTTCCCAGTTGCGGGTGATGAATCCAGTTTGGAACACATCCATGTAGGTCCAGTCCGCCATGACGGCGATGTCTGCACCGGCGGCAAACGCTTTGTCGCTGCCGGTGATGACAATCGCACCAATATCCGAGTCACCATCCATATCGAGCAAAGCCTTGCCCAGAGCGTCCATCAGTGCATCGTTCAGGGCATTCAGCTGTGCTGGCCGGTTCAGGGAAATGACGCCGACACGACCGTGTCGGTCAGTCAGGATAGGTGACTCGGACATGAAACCCCCTTGATCATTCGACCGAGATCTTCTGATCGCGGATCAAGGCACCCAGGATCCTGGCTTCGTTGGCCAGCAAGGCCTTGAATTCGGCTGTATCCAGAGCGACGTTCTCACCACCGAGCTCTGCGTAACGGGCTTTCAGGGTCGGTGAGGCAAGTGCTTTGGCCACTTCTCGGTTCAAACGGGCAATGACGTCTGCAGGTGTGCCGTTAGGAGCCCACATGCCGAACCAAATGTCCAGATTGGCACCCTTGAAGCCTTGCTCGGCCACAGTGGGTACATCCGGGAAAAATGGTGAGCGCTTCTCGCTGACGACCGCCAACAATTTGACCTTTCCAGTGCGGATGTGCGGGAAGGCAATACCGGGGTCGCAAACCATGTCTGCTTGCCCTGCCAGAACATCCTGCAAGGCTGGAGCAGCACCTTTGTAAGGCACGTGAAGGATGTTGGTGCCAGTGGCTTGTTTGAAGAGCTCGCAAGCCAAGTGAGGTGGGGTACCAGCACCTGCGGACGCGTAAGACATTTTTCCGGATTTGGCTTGTGCGACCAGTTCACGCACATCTTTTGCGGTGCTTTGAGGTTTGGTCACCAAATACATTTGGGACTTGCCAATACCACTCACTGGTGTGAGGTCGCGCGAAGGCAACACAGTGGACTTGATCAGGTGAGGATTGACAGTCTCAACCGATGTAGGAGAGATGAACAGGGTATGGCCATCGGGCGTTGCACGGGCCACCTCGGCTGCGGCAATGTTGGCACTGGCGCCGGGCTTGTTATCAATGACCACGGACTGGCCCAGACTCTCGGTCAAGCTCTGAGCAACCATGCGCGCCATGGCATCGGTGGTTCCACCGGGAGCGAATCCCACAACGATACGAATGGGCTTGCTGGGCCAGCTTTGTGCATGGCTGATGCCGCTGGCGCAAATCCCAAGAAGTGAAAGAACTGCGACCGCCAAAGTGCGACGCAGTTGAAAACGGGTTGTGGATGTCATGGTAAGTCTCCTATGTGGGTGATGAAGTGGTTGGCGCTATTTATGCAGCTGCACCGTCGCGCAAATCCTCGCGCAGCTTGAATTTCTGGATCTTTCCGGATGGAGTGGACGGCATGCTTTGCCGAACTTCGAGGCGTTCAGGGATGTACTGAATCGCAACCTTCTGCTCTTTGAGGTAAGTGATCAGGGTGGGCATGTCGAAGGTTTGACCGGGCTTGGGCACCACCACGGCGCAAGCCCGTTCGCCCAGGCGTTCGTCGGGGTAGGCCACGATGGCTACCAAGGCCACTGCAGGGTGCTTGTACAGCAGCGACTCGATCTCGACCACTGGGATGTTTTCGCCGCCTCGGATGATCACGTCCTTGCTGCGCCCGGTGATGCGTACGTAGCCTTGCTCATCGATACGGGCCAGATCGCCTGTGTCAAACCAGCCTTCGGCGTCGGTGCCATTGAGGTGCTGTCGCTTAAGGTATCCGCCAAAGTTGGAGCAGGCACGCAGATACAACTTGCCTTGCGTGCCTGCAGGCAGTGCAGGACCCGAGGCGTCGGCTTCCACCACCTTGAGCTCAACCCCGGGAAGGGGCAGGCCATCTGTGTTGAAGGCTCGTTCATCGGGATCATCGAGCCGGATCAGTGTGACGGCCCCGTTTTCACTCATGCCCCAGGCCGATACGATTTTGGTTCCCAGTGAGGCTCGAGCCTGCTCCACCAGTGGGCCAGGTATCGGGGCGCCAGCACACAAGAAAGTCTTGAGGCTGGACACCGGTGTTTTGTTTTCTGTCACCACGCGGGTCAAGTCGGTTAGAAACGGCGTGGAAGCCATCGTGAAGCTGGCTTTTTCGGCGTTGATCACCTCGACCGCCTTCTTGGGCTCCCAGATGTCCTGCAAAACCGCACTGGCTTTGAGCATGATGGGCATCATCAGGCCGTACATGAAGCCGGTTTGGTGTGCCATGGGCGAGGCCATCAACACCACGTCCCCGGCATCGAGCTGCAGACGCTTGGCATAAGGAATGATGTTGGCCATCACGGTGTTGGCCGAATGCATCACGCCTTTAGGTTCGCCTGTGGTGCCCGAGGTGTAGATGAGCTGGGTGATGTCATCCGGGCCAGGGCGGTGCGCACTTAGGATACTTGCAGCATCGGGCTCGTTTTCCCAGGAAGGGCCGCTCAGCAAGGCTTCGAAGCTGTTGGGGCCATGGCCATCGATCACCACCACATGCTGCAGATGCGGCAGGCTAGGCTGGATCGCGGTGATCATCTGCTCGAAGTCAAAACCCCGAAACGTCTTAGGTGTGATGATGACCTTAGCCTCGCCATGCTTGAGCATGAAATTCAATTCACGCTCGCGGAATATGTGCATCAGCGGGTTGATGACGGCACCGATGCGCGAGCACGCCAGATAGGTCACAGTGAACTGCCACCAGTTGGGCAACTGGCAGGCCACGATGTCGTTCTTTTGCACGCCCAATCGGGCCAATCCTACAGCCACCCGGTCGGCCATCTGCGCCAGTTCACGGTAGGTGAATCGGCGCACATCATCGGCTTCAACACGGTAGGCAGTCAGTGCCAGTTTGTCGGGACAAGCGGCGACGCAAGCGTCCAGATCTTGGTTGATGGTGCGGTCATGCCACAGTCCTTGCTCGATCATGGCGTCACGGCGTGCGGGCAGTAATACGGCATCGAATTCCATGGTTGTCTACTTTGAGATTGAATGTTTTTCTTGTTGATCAAAATGTCAGGCGGGCACGTTCTTGCGGCCTGCACGGGTACGCGCGATGATGGTTTTCATGATCTGTGCGGTCCCGTCACCGATCTGGAAACCCAGCACGTCGCGCATGCGTTGCTCCATCAGGCCTCGGTCATAACCACCATGACCGAAGCAGAGCAGGCATTGGTGGATCACGTCATAGGCAAGTTTGGGGCCCCACCACTTGGCCATGCCAGCCTCGGCAGAGTGCGGCAGGCCTTGGTCTTTGAGCCAGAGGCCTTGAAGACAAACCAAGCGTGCGCCTTCGACCTCGGTGTCGTATTGGGCCAAGGGGTGAGTGACACCCTGGAAAGCCGACAAGGGCTGGCCAAAGGCCTGGCGTTGGGTGATGTACTCCCAGGTTTCCTCGAGCGCCACGCGTGCTACGGCCAGGCATTGCAGTCCGATCAGAGAGCGCGAATAGTCAAAGCCGTGCATGACTTGGACAAAGCCTTTGTTCTCGTCGCCCAAGCGGTGGCTGACGGGTATGCGGACGTTTTCGAAGAAGATGGAGCCGCGACCGATGGAGCGCTGGCCATGGCAGTCAAAGCGGCTGGTGGTCAGCCCAGGCGTGTCCATGGGCACCAGCAAGGCGGTGACGCCATGGGCGCCCGACTCGGGTGTGCCGGTGCGGCCAAATACGACGGTGATGTCGGCCTGATCAGCCGCCGAGATCGAAGTCTTTTCGCCGTTGATGACATAAAAGTCACCATCGCGTTCGACCCGCAACCGAAGGTTGGCTGCGTCCGATCCGCCTCGCGGCTCGGTCAGCGCAATCGCACAAATGGCACGACCCTCGCGGATTTTGTCGAGCCAAGGGCGCACCACTTCGGGCTTGCCGTACTTGTAGAGGATCTGGCTGTTCAGTGATGCCAACAGATTCAGGTAAGAAAAGCTCAGGTCGGCGCGGGCAATTTCCTCGTGGATCACCCCTGCAGCAACACAGCCCATGCCCAAGCCGCCGAACTCCTCGGGCACTTCGGGGCAGATGAAGCCCAAATCACCCATCTCGCGCAGCAGGGCAAGGTCAAACTCCCGCGTTTTGTCACGCTCCAGAAAACCGGGCTTGATCTTTTCATCGGCAAAGCGTCGCACGCTCTCAGCCAGTGCCTGCAGGTCTTCGTTGATGTAGGGGTTGGGGTTCATCTGATGTCCTCAGTCTTTGCGTTCACTTGGCGTACTTGCGGAAGTCGGGCTTGCGCTTTTCCTGCAAAGCCTTCACGCCTTCGCGTGACTCTTCCGTGTCGTAGTACAGCTTGAGCGCGTACATGCCCATGCCGGCGATGCCGGACTGGTGGGCGGTGTCCATGTTGAAGCTGCGCTTGGCAATGGCAATGGCCGTGGGGCTGCGTTCGCAGATGGTCTCGGCCCACTCCTGCACCGTGGCGTCGAGTTGCTCGTGGGGCACGCAGATGTTGGCCAGGCCCATGTCCACGGCTTCTTGACCGGAGTAGCGCTTGTTGAGGTACCAGATTTCGCGGGCTTTTTTCTCACCCACCACACGCGCCAAAAAGGCGGTGCCGTAGCCGGGATCGACCGAGCCCATCTTGGGGCCGACCTGGCCGAAGATGGCTTTGTCAGAACAGATGGTCAGGTCGCAGATGGTGCACAGCACGTTGCCGCCGCCAATCGCAAAGCCCTGCACACGAGCGATCACGGGCTTGGGCACGTCGCGGATGGCGGTGTGCAGCTCTTCCATCGGCAGGCCGATGGTGCCCCGACCGTCATAGTTGCCATCGTGGGCCGACTGGTCGCCGCCCGTGCAGAAAGCACGGTCACCAGCACCGGCGAGCACGATGCAGCCGATGTCGCGGTCGTAACCCGCCTTGTTCAGGGCCTTGATGATCTCATCGCAGGTCGTGCCGCGAAAAGCGTTCATCTTGTCGGGGCGGTTGATCGTGATCCAGGCCACGCCGTTGCGGTTTTCGTACAGGATGTCTTCGAATTGCATGTGTTTCTCCAGTTGAATGGGGGTGATCGATCAGCCATGCATGGTCAGGCCGCCCGAGACGCTCAGGACCTGGCCGGTGATGAAGGCCGAATCGGCGCTGCTCAGGAAGACGATGGCACCTGCGAGGTCATCGGGCTGGCCCAGGCGGCCCAGCGGGATGGCCTTCTTGAAGGCGTCCATGAGTTTTTCGGGGTTGGAAGCGCCTTCAGCAAAACCGGCTAACAAGGCGGTGTCGGTCGGGCCAGGGCAGACCACGTTGACGGTGATGTTGTGGCGGGCGTGTTCGCGTGCCAGGGTTTTGGACAAAGCGACCAGGCCGCCCTTGCAAGCGGCGTAAACGGCTTCACCAGACGAGCCGCCACGGGCTGCGTCCGACGCGATGTTGACGATACGGCCACCGCCGCGGGCCACCATGCCGGGCAACACAGCGTGGTGCATGTGCAATGCGCCTGTGAGGTTGATAGCGATCAGTTTGTCCCACTCGGCGGGCACGGTTTTGGTGAAGGGTTTGAAGATGTCCCAACCGGCGTTGTTGACCAGGATATCGATGGGTCCGAGCTGAGCCTCAGCAGCCGCCACGGCTGCATCGACCTGGGCACGGTCGGTGATGTTGCAAGCAAAAGCCTGAGCCTTGCCACCAGCAGCCACGATGCCGTTGGCTACTTTCTGGGCGGCTTCCAGGTTCATGTCGAACACCGCAACCTGGGCGCCTTCTTCGGCAAAGCGGCGGCTGGTGGCCCCACCAATACCGCCGCCGCCACCGGTCACAATCGCTGTTTTGCCTTTGAGGTCTTTCATGTCTTTCTCCGTGATTTGAAATGGTTTGGAAATTTCTAGATATCAAACATATGTCAACATGTTGTCTTATTCTAGGGTTTTCACATATTCCGCTTCAAGTCTTTTTCGAGTTCAATAACCTATCGTTTACCCTATGTCACAAGCAAAAGAAGCGCGTATGGAACTGGCCAATCGGATTTTCTTCAAGCTGTATCAATGTGCCAACATGTTGCACAAAACAGGTAGCCGTGCGGTACAGGATGAAGGTCTGACCACGCAGCAATGGGCGGTGCTGGGAGCACTGTCACGGCCCGAAGCAGCGCAGGGGATGGGTGTAGGGGAGTTGGCGCGTTACCTGATGGTTAGCCGACAGAACCTGTCTGGCTTGATCACCCGGATGACACGCGATGGCCACATTGAAATGAGCACAGACGGGCGTGATCGCCGTTCGCGTTTGATCGTGATGACGGAGTCAGGACGGCATGTCTGGATGGATCTGGCCCAACCAAAAATCAAGGCCTACTACGAGCAGGCTCTGCAGGATTTCTCGATGGGCGACATGGCCCACACGCTTCATTACTTTTTGAAGCTACTGGATAACATGGAAAAGATTGACCAAAAAATTCCTGAATCGGAAGAAGACGATGGTCACCATGGGGTGCCTGAAATTTGACCATTTAATGACCTTCTTGAACGTCCTTTGCTTCAGGGGACCTTTGATAGTCTGGATCCAGGTAGCAGACCTTTAGCGAGTCGCTTCTGATGACCGCTTCTGGCCGATTGCAGACCTGCCCGGCCATGGGCTGGCTGACTGCTCCCGCTGCAAAGCAGCCCACGAAAGATCAACGCACCTCACCAGTTCCACAGCGTCCCATCGTGCTGCAGCCGGTTCACCGGCAGATAGGCCCTTTGATACGGGTACTTGGCTGCCAGCTTTTCGTCAATGTCCACGCCGTGGCCGGGTGATTCGCCGCAGTACATCATGCCGCGCTCAAAGCGCCAGTCGTGCGGAAAGACCGACAGCATTTCTTCGCTGTGCGGCATGTACTCTTGCACGCCAAAGTTGGGCACCCAGGTGTCAAAGTGCAGGGCCGCGCCCATGCAAACGGGCGACAGGTCGGTCGCACCATGGCAGCCGGTGCGCACTTGGTAGAGGCTGGCCAAGTCGGCAATGCGCCGCAGGTGGGTGATGCCGCCAGCGTGGACCACGGTGGTGCGGATGTAGTCGATCAGTTGTTTTTCGATCAGCGTCTTGCAGTCCCAGATGCTGTTGAAAATCTCGCCCACCGCAATCGGCGTGGTGGTGTGGTGGCGTATCCACTGAAACGCGTCCTGGTTTTCGGCAGGCGTCGGGTCTTCCATCCAGAACATGCGCACGGACTCCAGCGCTTTGCCCAGCTGGCCTGCTTCAATCGGGGTCAGCCGGTGGTGTACGTCGTGCAGCAAATGGATGTCGGGGCCCACGGCTTCGCGCACGGCTTCAAACAGGCCGGGCGTGTGGCGCAAATACTTTTCGGTGCTCCAGTCGTGCTCACTGGGCAGGTTGCCGTCGGCAGGCTCGTACATTCGATTGGCACCGCTGACGCCATAAACCTTGTTCAGGCCCGGCACGCCGCTTTGGGCGCGGATGGCCAAGTAGCCTTCTTCTTTGTGGCGCAAAACCTCATCGACTGTCTCAGCCGTGTCGCGGCCGTTGGCGTGGCCATAGACCATCACCCCGGTGCGGCTGCGCCCGCCCAGCAGCTGGTACAGCGGCATGTTCGCCATCTTGGCCTTGATGTCCCACAGCGCAGTGTCTACCGCGGCAATCGCGCTCATGGTCACCGGGCCACGCCGCCAGTAGGCGCCCTTGTAAAGGTATTGCCAGATGTCCTCGATCTGCTGCGGGTCACGCCCGATCAGGCAGGGAATCAGGTGGTCTTCGAGGTAGCTGACCACGGCCAGTTCGCGGCCATTGAGCGTGGCATCGCCAATGCCGGTGACGCCTTGGTCGGTTTCGATTTTGAGGGTGACGAAGTTGCGGCCTGGGCTGCAGACAATGACGCGGGCGGCGGTGATTTTCATGGCTCAGACCTCAAGAGAGAGCAGTTGCTGGATGGCGAGGTCCACACCGTTTTGCAGGACTTGCTGGTGCCAGTGCATGACGCGGTTGATCCATGCGGTGTTGTTCGGCAGGGCGCTGCCCCACAGGTCTTCGCGGGCCAGCAAGCCGCGAACGCACGCGGCACTTTCGCTGCGCTGGGCGGCACCCAGGGCGCTCAGGCTTGCGGCTTGCGGGTCGTTCAGAACATAGTTCTGGCCGCTTTCGTCTACACCCAATGTGTAGCGCACAAACACCGCTGCTGCCAGTGCGTGGTGGTCAAACGAAGCGCCCTTGGCGATTTGCCCCAGCACCGAGGGTGGCCAGCGTTGTGGAATTTTCTGTGAGTTGTCGGTGGCGATCTGGTGCACGCTGTGCTTCAGATACGGGTTGCCAAAGCGGGCAATCAGGGCGTCGCGATACTCGGCCCAGTCACTGCGACTCAGGTGCGGCGCGACTTCGTTGCTCATCAGTTGGTGAACAAATGTCCGGATGTGCGCCGCGCCAATGCAGCTGGCAATATAGGGCCGCGCGGTCACGGCACCCATCAAGGCCATGACCGTGTGGCTGCCGTTGAGCATGCGCAGCTTGGCTTCTTCGTAGCTGTGCACATCGCGCGTCACGCGCACGCCCGCGCTTTGCAGCAGGGTGGCATCTAGCGGGTCGGCAAACCGGTCTTCAATCACCCATTCCCAAAACCCTTCGGTGCTCAGGGCGCAGGCGTCCTGCAGGCCCAGTGCCTCTTGTGCAGCGGCCAAAACTTCGGGCGTCGCGGCGGGCACGATGCGGTCGACCATGCTGCACGGAAAGGCGCATTGCGCGTCGAGCCAGCGCAGCAGCTCAGCGTCTTGCGGTGCAGTGTCATTTGCTTGGATCGCGGCTTTGACCAAGGCTTGCAGCTTGTGGCCATTGCCTTGCAGGTTGTCGCATGAGGCGATGGTGAGGCCGGGCAGGCCAGCTTGTTGGCGCAGGCGCAAGCCGTCCAGCAGCAACTGGCCCAGCGCAGGTGTGTAGCCTTTTTCGGTCACGGTGAGTGTGACCCAGCGCGTGCTGGGCGCTGCAATGGCTTGAACCACCGCATCGCGTTCGGTGGCGGCCACGTTCATGCGCCACAGGGCACCGGGCACTTGCCACTTCACGCCGTTCGCATCGGCGATGCGCACCGCATAAAGGCCGTCTTGCGCTTTGAGCTGGTTCACCAGGTCGGGTCTTGTCATGCCCACGCCGTGGATGCCCCATCGCGTGTCGCCACTGGCCAGCAGTTGGTCAAACACCATGGCTTGGTGGGCCCGGTGGAAAGCGCCTAGGCCCAAATGCACCACGCCCGGAGCGCCAGTTGTGCGGTCGTACGTCGGGGTCTGGATGGCCGCGGGCAGCGATGCCAAGGTGAGGGCTGAGAGTTGCATGAATTGGGGGGGATGGACCCCGGATCAAGTCCGGGGTGACAGTTGATAAGTTATGTTTAGCGTCGCAGTTGTTTGGTTAAGTTTTTTGCGACTGTTGGAGTTTTTGTTCGGATGCCTCGATCTCGGCCCAGGTGGTGTCGTCGATCCAGATGCCGTTTTGTTCGCGCTCGGCGCGGGCAGCGCGTTCGGGTTCGCCTGCCATGTGCACACCGTCGCTGCCTGGGGCATCGGGGCTTTGGCGCAGCCAGTCGGCAAAGGCCAGGGCTTCTTGTTCAAAAATGTCTTGCGTGCCCAGGCGCACCGGGTCGATCAGCATGGTCAGCATGCCATTCAGCACGGCGCGTTGCTGGTCGGCTTCGCGGTGCCAGGTGCCACTGCCGGTCAGTGCACCGCCCAGCAGTTCGCAGGCCACGGCCATGCCAAAACCTTTGTGGTCGCCAAAGGTCATGAGTGCGCCAAACAGACCGTTGGTCTGCGGCACCACCACCACGCCAGGGTCGGTGGTGGGGTGACCATGTTCGTCAATCAAATAGCCGGGCGGCACTTGCTCGCCCTTGTTGTGGGCCACGCGCATCTTGCCTTGTGCCACGCGGCTGGTGGCAAAGTCCAGCACAAAGGGTGCGCGGCTGCCCATGGGCACGCCGATGCAGCAGGGGTTGGTGCCAAAGCGCCCATCGCCACCGCCAAAAGGCGCGACCACGGGGCGTGAAAGCACGTTGACAAAATGAACCGACACCAGACCTTGGGCGACGGCCATTTCGGCAAAGTGGCCGATGCGCCCCAAGTGGTGTGAGCGGCTCAGGGCCACGGTGCATACGCCGTGTTGCTTGGCGCGTTCGATGCCCATTTGCATGGCTTGCACGCCAGTGATCTGGCCATAGCCGCGTTGGCCGTCTAGGTTCAACAGTGGGCCGGTGTCAAGCAAGACCTTGACGCCGGTGTTGGGACTCAAGCCACCTTCGAGTACGGCGTCAACATAGCGCGGCACCATGCCGACGCCGTGCGAGTCGTGACCGCTCAGGTTGGCCATCACCAAGTTGTCGGCCACCTGCGCGGCCTCTGCCGGGGCGCTGCCCGTCATGGCGATGATGCGGGTGATGTGTTGGCGAAGATCGTTGGCTTGGATGCGTTGGCTCATGGTGATCCTTGTCAGTCATTGATTTACTGTTGTCACACCGGGCTTGACCTGGAGTCCATCGTGACGGTTGGTCATGGCGCTAGACCACATGGATCCCGGATCAAGTCCGGGATGACGAGCGAGGGGGCGCTCACATCACCGCGCCCACTTGCCATGGCACAAACTCGTTTTGCCCGTAGCCGTGGCGTTCGCTCTTGGTGGGTTCGCCCGAGGCGGCGGCCAGGATCATTTCGAAAATACGCTGTCCCATCTCGGCGATGCTCACGCCGCCGTCCACGATCTCACCGCAGTTCAGGTCCATGTCCTCTTCTTGTTTTTTCCACAGCGCGGTGTTGGTCGAAAACTTCAGGCTGGGCGAAGGCGCGCAGCCATAGGCGCTGCCGCGACCGGTGGTAAAGCAGATCAGGTTGGCACCGCCCGCCACTTGCCCGGTGGCGCTGACGGGGTCGTAACCTGGCGTGTCCATGTAGACGAAGCCTTTGGCCTGCACCGGTTCGGCGTATTCGTAAACCGCCTGCAGGTTGCTGGTGCCGCCTTTGGCCACGGCGCCGAGCGACTTTTCAAGGATGGTGGTCAGGCCACCGGCCTTGTTGCCGGGCGAGGGGTTGTTGTTCATTTCGCCACCGTTGATGGCGGTGTAGTTTTCCCACCATTTGATGCGCTCGATCAGTTTGTGCGCTACCTCGGGTTTGACGGCGCGGCGTGTGAGCAAATGTTCGGCCCCATAAATCTCGGGAGTTTCGCTCAGGATGGCGGTGCCACCGTGCTGGACCAGCAGGTCTACCGCCGCACCCAGCGCCGGGTTGGCGCTGATGCCCGAATAGCCGTCTGATCCACCGCACTGCAAACCCACTGTGATGTGTTCAGCACTGCAAGGCTGGCGCGTGATGGCATTGGCGCGGGGCAGCATTTCTTCGATCAGCTTGATGCCTTTTTCGACAGTGAGGCGTGTGCCGCCCGTGTCCTGGATATTGAAGACTTTCAGTGTGTCGCCCTCGCGCAGACTGCTGTGCGCCAGCCAGGTGTTGAGTTGGTTGGCTTCACAGCCCAGGCCCACGACGACCACACCCCAGAAGTTGGCGTGCGTGGCGTAACCGGCCAAAGTGCGTTCGAGCAGCTGGATGCCCAGCCCTTCGGTGTCCATGCCGCAGCCGGTGCCGTGGGTCAAGGCAACCACGCCATCCACATGGGGGAAGTTGGCCAGCGCTTGCGGGTTGCTGCGTTTGGAGAAGTGGTCGGCAATGGCGCGTGCAGCGGTGGCTGAACAGTTGACGCTGGACAGCACCCCGATGTAGTTGCGCGTGGCCACGCGGCCGTCCGCACGCTGGTAGCCCATGAAGGTGGCTTGCTTGCGCACGGGTTCGGGCTTGACGTCTTGCCCGATGGCGTAGTCGCGCTCGAAGTTGCCTTTTTCGGCACCCATGTTGAGGTTGTGCGTGTGCACATGTTCGCCCGGCGCAATGGCTTGCGATGCGAAACCGATGATCTGGTTGTAGCGCCGCACGGGCTCGTTTGTGGCAATGGCGCGAGTGGCGATTTTGTGGCCCGGCGGTATCAGGCCACGCACAGCCACACCGTCCACGGCGCTGCCGCTCATGAGTTGGGCGCGGGCGATGACCACGTCATCGGCCGGGTGCAGTCGGATGAAGAGATTTGACATGTTTTTAATCGGTTGGGGACAGCGCTGAAGCGCTGTCCTACAAGGTCAATAGAATTGCTTGGGCAACCACAGCACCAAGCTGGGGAAGTAGGTAATGACAGCCAGACTGCCAAGCAAGGGGAACAGCCAAGGCAGGATGGCCATGGTCGTGCGCTCGACGCTGAGCTTGGCCACACGCGCCAACACAAACAGCACCATGCCCATGGGCGGGTGCAGCAGGCCAATCATCAAGTTCAGCACCATGACCAGACCGAAGTGCACCAGGTCAATGCCCAGCTTTTGGCAAATGGGTACGAGGATCGGCACCAGAATGGTGATGGCGGCAGTGGGCTCTAGGAAGCAGCCGACAAACAGCATCAGCGCGTTGGCCAGCAGCAAGAACACCCAAGGCTCTTTGGTGAAGCCAAGAACCCATTCGCTGATGGCGGTGGTCACACCCGTGGCCGTGAGCATCCAGCCAAAAATGCTGGCCGCAGCCACGATGAACAGCACGGTGGCCGTTGTCTCTACTGTGTCGAGGCAAATCTTCACGAACATCTTGAAGTTGAGCGTGCGGTACCAGAAAAACCCCAGTGCAATGGCCCAGACGCAAGCCGCAATCGCGCCTTCGGTGGGGGTGAACACGCCAGTGGTCATGCCGCCGATCAGAATCACGGGTGTCATGATGGGCAAAACGGCCTGGAAGTTGAAGAACTTGTCGGCGGCAAATAAAACGATCAAGGCCACAAACACCGTGATTTGCGCGGGCGTGCCTAGGGCGGTGACCATCCACCAGATGGAAAGTGGCCAACCGACGACCACAGCCGTCTCAGCCAGGGCCTTGATGACTTTGGGCCACTCGAATTTGACGTCCGCACCCCAGCCGTTTTTATGCGCAAAAAAAGCCACAGTGAGCATCATCAACACGGCCATCAGAATGCCGGGCAGGATGCCTGCAAGAAACAAGGCACCGACGGAAACGTTGGCCATCATGCCGTAGATCACAAAGGGCAAGCTCGGCGGAATGATGGGGCCGAGCGTGGCCGAAGCAGCCGTGACGCCCACCGCAAATTCGGTGCTGTAGCCATGGTCTTTCATGGCCTTGATTTCGATGGTGCCCAGACCAGCCGCGTCGGCAATGGCCGTGCCGCTCATGCCGGCAAATACGACCGAGCCGACCACGTTGACGTGACCCAGTCCACCCTTAAGCCAGCCCACCAGGGCCAGTGCGTAGTTGTAGATGCGGTTGGTGATGCCCGCGTTGTTCATCAGGTTGCCGGCCAAAATAAAGAAGGGAACTGCCAGCAGCGGAAAGCTGTCGATGCCCGAGACCATGCGGTGAATGACCACAAACGGCGGAGAGCTTTCGACAAAAAACAAATAGAGCAAGGACGCACCCGCCATGGCAATCGCCACCGGGATACCGCCACTCATGAGAATCAGAAAAAGGATCTTCAGCATGGGAGAACTTTCTAGAGGGGCGGTTTCAGCGGTCGGTCATTTCAGACTCGGGGCGTTGCAGCACGGTATAGCCGCGCTGCCAATGCACGCGGGCCACCCAGATGGCGCGCAGGCACATGGCGGCAAAGCCGACCATGACCACGCCATAAATCAGGTTCATGGGCAGGTCGATGATGGTCATCTTGTAGCTGCCCAGTTTCTCCATCATTTGCCCCGTCAGGACGGTGGCGGCGGCGAAAAAGGCGATGCGCATCACGTCGACCACGGTGCCCATGACGCGCGACAGCCATGTGGGCATGAAGCGGTAAAAGAAATCGACTTGAATGTGGTTGTTCTTGGCCACGCCAATGGTCGCGCCAGTAAAGACTGTGGCGATCAGCAAGTAGCGGGCAATTTCTTCGGTCCACGAAGCCGAATTGTTCAGTACGTAACGCGTGAAAAATTGGTAAAAAACGGTCAAGCCCAATGCCCAGAAGAAGGCCAGAGCGGCCCAGGCCTCGATGGGCGTGCCGGATAAATCGACTTCGTCGTCTGTCGCATGAAACTGGCCATCGTCGCCCATGACTTTGGGCATGGCGTCGAGGTCTGGGATGTTGCTCATTGGAGGTCCTTGAATTCGATGAGATGGCCAGATGACACGCGCAAGTCGAACTCGGAGAGTCAGACTTGCGGCGTCTTCTGCTTACTTGGCGGCTTGAATCTTGTCGAAGTCAGACTGTGTAAAGCCCATCGAAGACAGTGGGGCGTTTTTCAGCACGGCATCCTGGAATGACTTGCGGTCCACTTCCACAATTTGCAGGCCTTTTTTCTTGAACTCGCCCACCAGCTCGGCTTCGCGGGCTTTGATCTTGGCGGTGGCACGCACGGCAGCTTCTTGCGTCACTTCAGTGAACATCTTCTTCTCGGCATCGCTGAGTTTGTTCCACAAATGCGGTGCGATTTGGGTGGTCAAACCGTCCACGATGTGGCCGGTCATCATGATGGCCTTTTGCACTTCGTAGAACTTCTTGGCCTCGATCGTGGTCAAGGGGTTTTCTTGCGCTTCCACGGTGCCGTTTTGCAAGGCCAGATACACCTCGGCAAAGGCAATCGGGGTAGGGTTGGCACCGCAAGATTTTGGTGTGGCGGTGTAAGCCGGCACATCGGGTACGCGGATTTTCAGGCCCTTCATGCCTGCGCAGTTGGTGAATGGCTTTTGTGCGGTGGTGTGGCGTGCGCCGTAGTAGGTGTAGGCCGTGACCTGAATGCCGGTTTTGGCACGAAACTCGTTGACCATTTCCTGAAAGACGGGGCTCTTGGAGTAGGCCACCAGGTGATCACCGTCGCGGAAGATGAAGGGGTAGTAGGCAATGCCAAAGCGCGGGTAGGAGCGGGCGGCAAAGGAAGGGCCGCTGATGATCATGTCCACGGTGCCGAGCGTCAGGCCTTGGTTGATGTCGGTTTCTTTGCCCAGTGTGGAGGCAGGGAAGACCTGGATGTCGTACTTGCCGCTGCTGCGTTTTTTGATTTCTTCAGCTGCCCACACCGATTCGGTGTGATAGGGCTCAGATGTTTCGTAGACGTGGGCCCACTTGATTTTTTGCTGCGCCAGCACGGCAGTGCTGCTCAGCACGGACAAGGCACCTACGGCGAATGCGCCGACGGTGGCCAGTGTTTTCAGGGTCAATCGTTTGCTCATCAAAGTCTCCTCATTGGTTTTAAAAATGCTGACGCGAAAAAACTGCTTGCCCTTAACGGGCAGGCGCGCGGCGCCAGCTCGCGCTGTACCTTTTGTGGGCTTGTTTCAGGTGCTTTTGCATGGACTTGCGGGCGGCTGTTGGGTCGTGCGCCTCAATGGCCTGCAACACCTGTTGGTGCTCGCTAATGGCTGCTTGCCAAGATGCCGGGTGTTCAAAATAATCGCCCAGTCGCTCAAACAGCGGACCGTTGCGGGCTTGCCAGTAACGCTGTACGGTGTCCAGCAAGACACTGTTGCCGCAGGCTTTGGCAATCGCTTCGTGAAAAGCTTCGTCGCCCTCGCGCGGCACTTCATCGCGAGCGGCTTCGAGCTTCATCTGCTGTAAGCCGTTTTTGATGGCCTTGATGTCTGTCTTTTTTGCGTGGGTGGCTGCCAACGCCGCCACTTCGGCCTCGATCAACAAGCGGGCGCTCATCACCTCCAGCGGCCCCCAGTCGGCGGGGGTGTTGGCATCGGCTTCGGATGCGGCCGTTGCCTTGGCGAGCGGCTGGATGCGCTGCACGTAAATGCCGGAGCCGGTGCGTACTTCGATCATCCCCTCGACCTCCAGCGCGATCAGAGCTTCTCGCACCGAAGGCCGACTGACGCCCAATTGCAAGGCCAGGTCGCGTTCGGCTGGCAGTCGGGAGCCCAAGGCAAACTCACCTGAGACCATGAGCGTTCTGAGTTGCTCGGCAATTTGGCGGTACAGGCGCTGCGGGGCTACGGTGTGCAAGGGCATTTGGCGAATCAGGGATAACGTGAATTGGACAAGTGGTCAGACCAGTTGCACAATCATCACATGTTCAGATTTCAGCGGTCAAGCTTTTTTAGACCCGCACAAACCCTCATACAAGGGCCCTCAATCGCATGTCCTCAGTCACCATTGACCGCGTGAGCCTACGGCAGGTGAATTTGCCGCCGAAGGTGCTGCGCACCGACGCGATTCAGTCGTTCGTGACGCAAGAAACCATCTTGCTCACCCTGCATTGCAGCGACGGCATTGCGGCCACGGGCTACGCTTACACCATTGGCACGGGTGGCTCTTCTGTCATTGCTTTGCTCAAGGACCACTTGGCCCCCCGTTTGATCGGTCGGGATCCGGTGATGGTCGAGGCCATCTGGAAAGACTTGTTTTTTCATACCCACGCCACGGCAGTGGGCGCGATGACCAGCTTGGCGTTGGCCTGTGTGGACACCGCCTTGTGGGATTGGCGTGCGCAAAGCCAGGGCCTGCCGCTGTGGCAGTTGTTGGGTGGTGCACAAAAACGCGTACCGCTTTACACCACCGAAGGAGGCTGGTTGCATTTGTCGCCTGAGGCGCTGGTGGATCAGACCCTGGAGGCGCAAGCCCAGGGCTTTAAAGGGGCCAAGATCAAGATCGGCCGCCCTCATGTGAGCGAAGACGTGGCCCGCTTGAGCGCTGTGCGCGATGCGGTGGGGCCAGCGTTTGAGCTGATGACCGATGCCAACCAGGGCTTCAACCGCGCCGAGGCCGTGCGCCGGGCTCGGGCATTTGATGGCTTGGGGCTGGCGTGGATGGAAGAGCCGCTGCCTGCCGAAGATGTGTCGGGCCACCGCCAGCTGCGTGAGCACACGACCATTCCGGTGGCGGTGGGCGAGTCGATGTACCACCCGATGCAGTTCCGTGAATATCTGGAGCAGGGCGCTTGCTCGATCGTGCAGCCCGATGTAGCCCGCATTGGCGGCATCACGCCCTGGATCAAGACGGCGCATTTGGCCGAGACCTTTGACGTGGCGGTGTGTCCTCACTTTTTGATGGAGTTGCATGTGAGCCTTTGCGCCGCCGTGCCCAATGCCACTTGGGTCGAATACATTCCGCAACTGGACGACATCACCACTTCGCGCATGCGGGTGTCTGATGGTTTCGCCCACCCACCCGACACCGCAGGTCTGGGCATCGCCTGGGACTGGTCCGCCATCACACAAAGACAAACCACTTATCTGGAGATCAAGGCACTATGAGACTCAAAGGAAAAACCGCGCTGGTGACCGCCGCTGGGCAAGGCATTGGCCAGGCTGCGGCGCTGGCCATGGCCGCAGAAGGCGCCGTCGTTTACGCCACCGATGTGAACGCCGAGTTACTCAAGTCTTACCAAGGTGTGGCGAATGTGCACACCGCCGTGCTCAACGTGCTCGACAAAGCCGCGATTGCCGCCCAGGTGGCCAGCATGGACCGCATCGACGTGATCTTCAACTGCGCAGGCTTTGTGCACAACGGCAGCATTGTGGAGGCCAAAGACGATGAGTGGGAATTCGCGTTCAACCTGAACGTGCGTTCGCAGTTCTGGATGATTCAGGCGGCCATCCCCAAAATGGTGGCGCAGTTCGAGAAAGACGGCCGTGGCGGCAGCATCATCAACATGGCCAGCGTGTGTTCCAGCGTCAAGGGCTTGCCCAACCGCTTCATTTACGGCACCAGCAAGGCCGCAGTGATAGGCCTCACCAAGAGTGTGGCGGCTGACTTTGTGCGCCAGGGCATCCGTTGCAATGCGATTTGCCCAGGCACCGTGGACACCCCTTCGCTGCAAGACCGCATCAACAGCTACGCCGATCCGGTGCAGGCGCGCAAGGACTTCATCAACCGCCAGCCCATGGGCAGACTGGCGCAGGCGGCAGAGATCGCGCCCATCGTCACCTTCTTGGCCTCTGACGAATCCATCTTCGCCACGGGCAATGCCTACATGGTCGATGGTGGCATGACCATTTGAGTTTCAGAAAGACAGACATGAATTTGCTGGACATGAAAGGCCGCCACGCGGTCATCACGGGCGCAGCCACTGGCTTGGGTTTTGCCATTGCCCAGCGCATGCTGGCTTCGGGTGCCCGAGTGACGGTCTGGGACCGCGATGCGGCGGGCATGATCGCCGCCGCCGAACAACTGCGAAAGCAACAACCAGGCGCTGTCGTCAACACGGTGCAGGTCGATGTGACGAGCCACGATTCGGTGGTGCAAGCCACTGCTCAAACCACCGCTTTGGCCGATGTGGATGTGTTGGTCAACAGCGCTGGCATCACCGGCCCCAACGTCAAAGTGTGGGATTACCCGGTTGACGCATGGAAGCAGGTTTTCGATGTGAACGTGAATGGTTTGTTTTATTGCTGCCGCGAACTCAGCGCCCACATGAAGGCGCGCAACTACGGACGCATCGTCAATATCGCCTCGGTTGCGGGCAAGGACGGCAACCCCAATGCCAGCGCTTACAGTGCCAGCAAGGCGGCCGTCATTGGCCTCACCAAATCGCTGGGCAAAGAGCTCGCCGACACGGGTGTGCGCGTGAACTGTGTCACCCCGGCGGCTGTCAAGACGGCGATTTTTGATCAAATGTCGCCAGAGCACATCCAGTTCATGTTGTCCAAGATTCCGATGGCCCGCTTTGGCGAGCCCGAAGAAGTCGCCGCCATGGTGACGTGGCTCAGCACCGAAGAATGTTCCTTCTCCACCGGGGCGGTCTTTGACTTGTCGGGTGGCCGTTCCACTTATTGATTTTTTACACACTGAGAGGTTTTATGAAACTCGTTCGCTATGGCCAACCCGGCAAAGAAAAACCAGGTCTGATCGACGCCGATGGCCGCTTGCGCGACCTGAGTGGCGTGGTGAAAGACATTTCCCCTGAGTTGCTCAACGACAAGGCGCTGGCCAAGTTGGCCAAAGTCAAGACCGACAAGCTGCCTTTGGTGCGCGGTAAAAAGCGCTTTGGTACGCCCATCTCGTACACCAGCAAGTTCATTGCCATTGGCCTGAACTACGCCGATCACGCGGCCGAATCCGGCATGCCCATTCCGGCTGAACCGATTGTGTTCACCAAGGCCATCTCTTGCATTCAGGGTGCAGACGATGACGTCATGCTGCCCAAAGGCTCCAAGAAGACCGACTGGGAGGTCGAGTTGGGCATCGTCATTGGCACGCGCACACGCTATGTGTCGCAAAAAGACGCCTTGAACCACGTGGCCGGTTATTGCGTCATCAACGACGTGAGCGAGCGCGAATACCAGCTCGAACGCGGCGCCACATGGGACAAGGGCAAGGGTTGCGACACCTTCGGACCCGTCGGCCCTTGGTTGGTCACGCGCGACGAAGTGCCTAACCCGCAAGCCCTGGGCATGTGGCTGGACGTGAACGGCGTGCGCATGCAAACCGGCACCACCAAGACCATGATTTTTGGCGTGGCCAAACTGGTCAGCTATGTGAGTCAGTTCATGACCCTCGAGGCCGGCGACATCATCACCACCGGCACACCTCCAGGCGTGGGCATGGGCATCAAAAAAGACGGCAAGCCCGCACCTGTGTTCTTGAAGCGTGGCGACGTGATGCGCTTGGGCATTGATGGCCTGGGTGAGCAAAGCCAGAAAGTGGTGGCTTTCAAAGCCTGATGTTTTTTGACTTGACCTGGGAGCCCCTGCTTGGCGAGCATGGATACCCGGTCAAGCCGGGTATGACATTGGGTTTGTCACCTGGCCTTTGCTTGTCACTCGGTCTTTTGCTTGTCACTCGGTCTTTTGCTTGTCACTCGGGCTTTTGCTTGTCACCCCCGACTCGATCGGGGGTCCATGGCTTTGGCTGCCATGGATATCCGCATTCGCGGGCATGACAATCAAGTCTGGCACCCCCGACCTGATCGGGGGTCTATAGCGCCCCCCGCATTTGCGGCTTGTTGTGGCGGTTGATGCCCCTGATTTACCCTTGCTTGCCCAAGTGGTTTGATCTTTTGCTGAATTTTGGTGCAAAATAGAACGACCGTTCTTTTTTGATGCACCATGACCGATCACAAAAAAACCCCCAAAGTAGAAAGCTTGCCCGTTCCAGAAGCGGGTCGACGCGTGCTCATCAAAGGTCAGCAAACCAAGACCGTGATCATCGATGCCGCGTTGGGCCTGGCCTCGCAAATTGGGCTGGAAGGGCTGTCCATTGGGGCTGTGGCTGAGGTCACGGGCATGAGCAAGTCGGGCGTATTTGCGCACTTTGGCTCGCGTGAAGAGCTGCAAATTTCGGTCATCCGCGAATACCACGACCGTTTCGAGGCCGAGGTGTTTTACGCCGCCATGCAAAAACCCCGAGGCGTGGCGCGACTGCAAGCCATGTTCGACAACTGGATGGTGCAGACCTCCGCTGAAATTGATTCGGGCTGTATTTACATCAGTGGCGCAGTCGAGTTTGACGACCGCACGGGCCCTGTCCGCGATGCTTTGGCCTCATCGGTGACCACTTGGCAAACGGCCTTGCGCCGTGCCGTCGAACTGGCGCAGGCCGAAGGGCAATTGAGCCTGGAGTCAGATGCCCACCAGATTGCCTTCGAAATTCATGGCTTGATTTTGGCCTTGCACTACGAGGCGCGTTTTTTGCGCAACCCCGCTGCCACCGACCGCGCAAGGCGAGGGTTCTCGCACATTCTGGCGCGCTACGCCACGGAGCCAACACCGGCGCCAGTCAAAACCCCTGACGGTGCAGCCCCGTCCGCTCAATGGGCGTCGTTGGCCAAGACGCAGCGCAAGAACAGCGACCACTGATTTTTGCTTTTAACCCCCCGATCTTCATTTTCTAGGAGTCTCCATGCCTGTCTACAACCCGCCCCTTCGCGACATGCAGTTTGTATTGCATGAGTTGCTCAACGTTACCGACGAATTCAAGGCCTTGCCCAAACATGCCGAGACCGACGTCGACACCATCAATGCGGTGCTCGAAGAAGGCGGCAAGTTTGCGGCCGAAGTGGTGTTTCCGATCAATATTTCAGGCGATACCCAAGGCTGCACATTGAACCGCGACACCCATGACGTGAAGGCGCCAGATGGTTTCAAAGCGGCTTACGCACAATATGTCGCCGGAGGTTGGCCTGCACTCAGCTGTGACCCCGAATTTGGCGGGCAAGGCTTGCCGTTTGTGGTCAACCAGTGCTTTTACGAGATGCTCAACTCGTCCAACCAGGCTTGGACCATGTACCCCGGCCTGTCGCATGGCGCTTATGAAGCTCTGCACGCGCACGGCACGCCCGAGCAAAAAGCCCTTTACTTGCCCAAGCTGACCAGTGGCGAGTGGACCGGCACCATGTGCCTGACCGAACCGCACTGTGGGACCGATTTGGGCCTGCTGCGCAGCAAGGCCGAGCCGCAAGCCGATGGCACCTACCGCATCACCGGTCAAAAGATTTTCATCAGCGCGGGTGAGCACGATTTGGCCGCCAACATCGTGCACCTGGTGTTGGCCCGCCTGCCCGATGCGCCGCCCGGCAGCAAAGGCATCAGTCTGTTCCTGGTGCCCAAGTTCAAGGTGGCCGCAGATGGCGCCATCGGTGAGCGCAACGGCATTTATTGCGGTGGCCTTGAGCACAAGATGGGCATTCATGGCAACGCCACCTGCCAGATGGTGCTCGACGATGCGGTGGGCACTCTGGTGGGCCAGCCCAACAAGGGCCTGGCCGCCATGTTTGTGATGATGAACGCGGCCCGTTTGGGCGTGGGCAACCAGTCACTGGGACTGACCGAGGTGGCCTATCAAAATGCCTTGGCCTATGCCAAAGACCGCGTGCAGATGCGTTCACTGACAGGCGTGAAAGCACCAGGCAAGCCGGCCGATCCGATCATCGTGCACCCCGATGTGCGTCGCATGCTGTTGACGGCCAAGGCTTATGCCGAAGGTGGCCGCGCTCTGGCTTGCTATTGCGCCTTGCTGCTCGACAAAGAAATCAACCACCCTGACGAAGCGGTACGCGCCGAAGCGGCCGAGCTGGTGGCCTTGCTGACGCCCATCGTTAAAGCCTTCACCACCGACAACGCCTGGGAGGCGACGTCCGCCTGCCAACAGGTCTTTGGTGGTCATGGCTACATCAAGGAATGGGGCATGGAGCAGTTTGTGCGCGATGCCCGCATCAACATGATCTATGAGGGCACCAACACCATCCAGTCGCTCGACTTGCTGGGTCGCAAGGTACTGGGCAACCAGGGTGCATCGCTCAAAAAGTTTGGCAAATTGGTCGAGCAACTGGTCAAGGCCGAAATGGCCAACGAAGCCATGGGCGAGTTCATCAAACCACTGGCCGATCTGGGCCAAAAGCTCACGCAGCTCACGGGTGAAGTGGGCATGAAAGCCATGAGCAATGCCGACGAAGTGGGTGCGGCTGCGGTGGATTACTTGCGCGTGGTGGGGCACTTGGTGCTGGCTTACTTCTGGGCTCGCTCGGCACAAATCGCCTTGAAGAAACTGGCCGAAGCCGAAGAAGAAGCCCAACGCCCCGACCCTTTCTACCAGGCTAAATTGCAGACGGCGCGTTTTTACTTCACCCGCCTGATGCCCGAGACATCGAGCCTGATGCGCCGCATCCGTGCGGGCAGCGATGTGCTCATGGACACCGATGCGGCACTGGCATGAAGGCCGGGTATATGAACAGAAAGAACACCATGATCAAAACCGCATTGACCCTGAGCCTCGGCTTGCTGACCCTGGCCGCCCACGCCCAAATGAGCCCGGTGGGCTTGTGGCGCAGCATTGACGACGAGAGCAAGCAGCCCAAAGCCGAAATTCGCATCAGCCAGAACGCGGCCGGGAGCTTGTCGGGGGTGGTCGAAAAATCGTTGTTGACCACGCCCAGCGCTGAGACCCATTGCAATTTGTGCACCGATGACCGCAAAGACAAGCCGAAAATCGGCATGGAAATCATTCGGGGCGGTCAACAAGGCGACGGCAAAACGGTGTGGGAAGGTGGGAAAATTCTCGATCCCGAGAACGGCAAAAACTACAGCCTGCGTTTGACGCCGATTGACGGTGGCAAAAAGCTCGAGGTCCGGGGTTATATCGGTACGCCCCTGTTGGGACGCACCCAAACCTGGATTCGGGTTCAATAAGCTGGTTTTTGCACAGGCCCACACTCACCGCCACACACAAGGAACACCATGTCTGACATCCTGACCCACATCGACGCCGGGGTGATGACCATCACCTTCAACCGGCTGGACAAAAAGAACTCCATCACCTCGGCCATGTACGCCGCCATGGCTGACGCCGTGGCCCAAGCTGCAGCGGATGCCCGTGTGCGGGTGGTGCTGTTTCAGGGTCACGAAAGCGTCTTCAGTGCGGGCAATGACATCGGTGATTTTTTGAACCAGCCGCCCAGCACACAAGACTCGCCCGTGTTCCGCTTTTTGCGTGGCATTGCGACATTTGAAAAACCGCTGTTGGCCGCTGTGGCCGGGCCTGCCGTGGGCATTGGCACCACCCTGCTGTTTCATTGCGACCTGGTTTACGCAGGCGACAACGCTGCGTTTTCCATGCCTTTTGTGAACTTGGGTCTTTGCCCCGAAGCGGCTTCGAGCCTGCTGGCCCCGCGCATGTTTGGTTACCACCGTGCAGCCGAAGCGTTGCTCATGGGTGACCCCTTCTTTGCCGAGGGGGCTCAAGAAGTCGGGTTGGTCAACCGCGTCGTGCCGCCCACCGAAGTGAATGGCTACGCCCAAGCGCAGGCACGCAAGCTCGCTGCCAAACCCTTGTCCTCACTCATTGAGACCAAGCGTTTGATGAAAGGCGGCTACCAGCAAGAGGTGCTGCAAAAAATGGACGAAGAAGGCAAAAGCTTTGGCCGCATGCTGAAAGAGCCGGCCGCCAAAGAAGCCTTTGGGGCTTTCATGGAAAAGCGAAAGCCTGATTTTTCGAAGCTCTAAGTTGGGGCACAGCGCTAAAGCATCGACCTGCAAAACACATCCCGCCGGCACTTTTTGGGTCGTCGATAAAATCGCCAGATGCCCCATCGCACCAACTCACCCGTCGTCCTTGAGCCCGAATACCTTGAGGGCTTTCGCCAGATTTACGAAGAAAAAATCGTCTTCAACAAGACGCTGGGGCTGAAACTGGTGAAAGTCACACCCGAAGGGGTCGAGGCCCGCATCGACATGCGGCCCGAGTTGGTGGGGCACTATGCCTACAACCGCATCCATGGCGGCGTCATCAGCGCGGTGCTGGACGCCATCGGCAGCGCGGCCGTGATGGCGGCCCTGGCCGCCAAGCACATGGATGAAACGCCCGCCAAGCGATTGGAGCGTTTCGCCAAGCTGGGCACGATTGACTTGCGGGTGGACTATCTGCGGCCTGGCATTGGCGAGCATTTCACCATCACGGCCAACGCGCTGCGCGTGGGCTCTCGAGTGGGGTCATCGCGCATGGAGTTTTGTGGTCCGGACGGCATCTTGATGTCGACCGGCGCTGCCGCCTACATCGTGTCCTGATCCCAGTTGCAGTCGCTTGCCTCCGGTGTCTGTGGTCTGAATGCAGCCAAGACCTGGTTTCGGCTCGAGGCTTGCTCAGACTTCCGCTCAGCGTTTTATTCTGCCGGTACGGCCCGTGGATGGCCTTGGTCGTCCACCGCCACATAGGTCAGGTGGGCCTCGGTCACCTTGATGTACTGCCCTTGCAGCTGAAAGCGCTCGGCAAACACCTCGACCTTCACGGTGACCGATGTGCGGCCCACCCGCACGATGCGTGAAAAAAACGACAGAATGTCGCCCACTTTGACCGGTTGCTTGAAGATGAATTCGTTCACCGCCACCGTCACCATGCGGCCCCGCACGCGCCGGGCAGGCAGAACGGCTCCGGCCAAGTCGACTTGGGCCATGACCCAGCCGCCAAAAATGTCGCCACTGGCATTGCAATCGGCGGGCATGGGAATGACCTTGAGCACCAATTCCTGGTCTGTGGGCAAAGCCACGGTGTGGGGGCGGAGGGTTTCAGACATGGGCACAATCGGGTGAACTAAAAACCGGATTGTCCCTTATGCGCCACCACGGCGAACCTGCTGCCCCTGCTTCTTCTGCCACGCCTCAGCCTGTGCCTGTCTCAGGCAATGTGCCTCAGCCACCCGCGGGCGGCGATTGGCAAACCCTGTCGCGCCTGTTGCCCTACCTTTGGCAATACAAGTGGCGGGTGGTCATCGCCTTGAGCCTGATGGTCGGTGCCAAGCTGGCCAACGTCAGCGTGCCTTTGCTGCTCAAGGAGTTGGTCGATGCCATGAGCCTGAAACCCGGTGACCCGCAAGCGGTGCTGGTGGTGCCCGTGGCTTTGCTGGTGGGCTATGGCGCTTTGCGCTTGCTGACTTCGGCCTTCACCGAGTTGCGCGAGCTGGTGTTTGCCAAGGCCACGCAAGGTGCATCGCGCAGCATCGCCCTGCAAACCTTCGAGCACCTGCACGCCTTGAGCCTGCGTTTTCACTTGGCACGGCAGACCGGAGGCATGACCCGCGACATCGAGCGCGGCGTGCGTGGCATCGAATCACTGATTTCCTATTCGCTCTACAGCATCATCCCGACGCTGATCGAGGTGGGCCTGGTGTTGACCATTTTGGCGGTCAAATTCGATGCCTGGTTCGCGGGCATCACGCTGCTGGCGCTGGCCTTGTACATCTTTTTCACGGTGCGCATCACCGAGTGGCGGACCCAGTTTCGCAAGCAGGCCAACGAGTTTGACTCGGCAGCCCACACGCGGGCCATCGATTCGCTTTTGAATTACGAAACCGTCAAATACTTTGGCAACGAGGTGTTTGAAGCCGGGCGTTATGACGAAAGCCTAGAGCGTTTGCGCATGGCCAGGCTCAAGGCGCAAACCACCTTGTCGGTGCTCAATACCGGGCAGCAGCTCATCATTGCGGCTGCTTTGGTGGCCATGCTGTGGCGTGCCACCGAAGGCGTGGTGGCCGGGCGCATGACTTTGGGCGATCTGGTCATGATCAACGCGTTCATGATCCAGCTTTACATCCCGCTCAACTTCTTGGGCGTGCTCTACCGTGAGATCAAGCAAAGCCTGACCGACCTGGACAAGATGTTTGTGCTGATGGACCGCGAACGTGAAGTGGCCGATGCGCCGGGTGCGCCCGCGCTGGCCTTGCAAGGTGCGCCCGAGGTGGTGTTTGACCGCGTGTCTTTTGCCTACGAAAGCGACCGCCCGATCCTGAAGGACATCAGCTTCACCATTCCGGCTGGCAAGACTGTGGCGGTCGTTGGCCCCTCGGGTTCGGGCAAGTCCACGTTGGCGCGATTGATGTTCCGCTTTTACGACGTGCAGCAAGGCTTCATCCGAATCGCGGGGCAAGACATTCGTCAGGTCACACAAGCCAGTGTGCGCTGCGCTTTAGGCATCGTGCCGCAAGACACGGTGTTGTTCAACGACAGCGTGGCCTACAACATCGCTTATGGCCGACCCGGTGCCAGTCAGACCGACATCGAAAGCGCCGCTCGCGCTGCCCGCATCCACGATTTCATCGCGTCCACGCCCAAGGGCTACCAAACCTCGGTGGGCGAGCGAGGCCTCAAGCTCTCAGGCGGCGAAAAACAACGCGTTGCCATTGCCCGCACCTTGCTCAAAGACCCGCCGATTTTGGTCTTTGACGAAGCCACTTCGGCGCTGGACTCGGCCAACGAACGGGCCATTCAGGCCGAGCTGGCCAGTGTGGCGCAAAACAAAACCACTTTGGTGATCGCGCACCGTTTGTCCACCGTGGTCGATGCGCACGAAATTCTGGTGATGGACGCCGGGCACATCATCGAGCGCGGCAACCATGCCGCCTTGCTGGCAATGCAAGGGCGCTACGCCAGCATGTGGGCGCTGCAGCAGTCGGCAGAGTGAACTGATTTGCACGTCGGTGGCTTGAGCCCCGATCTGCAGGTTTGCGTTGTGCGCCACAAAGCCATAATCACCGCATGGAAACCAAATGGCTAGAAGATTTTGTGAGCCTGGCTGAAACCCGCAGTTTCAGCCGCTCTGCTCAGTTGCGGCATGTGACGCAACCCGCCTTTTCCCGTCGCATCCAGTCGCTCGAGGCCTGGGCGGGTGCCGATCTGGTGGACCGCAGCTCTTATCCCACCAAACTCACCCCAGCGGGTGAGACCTTGTACGCCCAGGCGCTGGAGTTGCTGCAGTCTTTGCAGAACACCCGCGCCATGCTGCGTGGCCACAATTCGGCCGGGCAGGACTTTATCGAGTTCGCTGTCCCGCACACCTTGGCGTTTACTTTTTTCCCATCTTGGGTCGCTGGCTTGCGCGAAGGTTTTGGTCCGATCAAAAGTCGTTTGATCGCCTTGAACGTGCACGATGCCGCCATGCGCTTGGTCGAAGGCGGTTGTGATCTCTTGATCACTTACCACCATCCCTCGCAGCCCTTGCAACTTGATGCCGAGCGTTACGAGATGGTGGTCTTGGGGCAAGAAGTGATTGCGCCCTATGCCAAAGCGGGTTCGGATGGCCTGGCTGTTTTCAATTTGCCCGGCACGGTGGCTTGGCCTTTGCCCTATTTGGGCTATGCCCCGGGGGCTTATTTGGGCGGCATCACGGACTGGATTTTGAAGCAGTCCAAAACACCGATTCATCTGGAGCGGGTGTACGAAACTGACATGGCCGAGGGTTTGAAGGTGATGGCACTTGAGGGGCATGGCATCGCTTTTTTACCGCGCAGTGCCGTTAAAAAAGAAGTCCAGGCGGGCACATTGGTCGAGGTGGGTTTGCCAGAAGGCAACGCCCTGGCGCTGACCATGGAGGTTCGGGCTTACCGTGAAAAACCGAATGCCAAACATGTGGACCCCGGGGCAGCTCAGCAGTTGTGGCTGCATTTGACCCAAAGAGCGGCATCCGTTCATTCATCCCGCTGAGCGCATTGATTCATGCATTTTTTGCATAACAATCAAGGGTACTCACGGAGGAGTCGCAGACCATAAACAGACTACATTCCTCTCACGTTTTGTTTCGGGCACATTTTGTGCTGAGTGAAACTGTGGATCAGTCGCTGTGCATCGTTGTGGTGCAGCAGAAGTGATCACCCTCGTCAGGGCAAGCCCTAGGGAAGCTCCTAGGCGATCCGGACTTGGATTTGGCATTTAATCAACGGGTGGCGTTTTGCTACTCAAAATTGAAAAAGAGGATACGAACCATGAAAAAACATGCACAAACAGTGATCGGTGCCGTCTTGGCTACCGCAGGTCTGTTCGCCGGCACATCTGCCATGGCTGGCAAAACCCTTGACCAGATCAAGCAGCGCGGACAGGTCGTTTGCGGCGTCAATACCGGTCTGGCAGGTTTTTCTGCGGCCGATTCCAGTGGCAACTGGTCTGGCTTGGATGTTGACCACTGCCGCGCCGTGGCCGCTGCCGTGTTGAGCGATGCCAGCAAGGTCAAATATGTTCCCCTGACAGCGCAACAGCGTTTCACCGCTTTGCAATCTGGCGAAGTGGACGTTCTGGCCCGCAACACCACCAACACCCTGAACCGTGACGGCTCCTTGGGTCTGCACTTCATTGGTGCCAACTACTATGACGGCCAAGGTTTCATGGTGCCAAAGGGCAAAATCACCAGCGCCAAGCAGCTCAAGGGCGCTACAGTTTGCGTGCAATCCGGCACCACCACCGAGAAAAACCTGACCGATTTCTCCCGCGCCAACAAGCTCAATCTGAAGCCCGTGGTGTTTGAAAAAGTCGAAGCAGCAACTGGTGCTTACTTCTCTGGCCGTTGCCAGGCGTACACCACCGACGCATCGGGCCTGGCCTCGGTGCGCGCCAAGGAAGCCAAAGATCCTGCTGCACACGTTGTGCTGTCGGACTTGATCTCGAAAGAGCCTTTGGGCCCGATGGTTCGCCGTGGTGACGACGAGTGGTTCGCCATCAACAAGTGGGTTCTGAGTGGTTTGGTCGAAGCCGAAGAGTACGGCATCACTCAAGCCAACGTGGAACAAATGAAGAGCAGCGACAACCCGCAAGTGGGCCGTTTGTTGGGCGCCACCGAAGACCTGGGCAAGCACCTGGGTCTGGACAAGGAGTGGTTGACACGTGCCATCAAGACGACCGGTAACTACGGCGAAATGTTCGAGCGCAACGTCGGTCCTAAAACGGCCATCAACTTGCCCCGTGGTCTGAACAACCAGTGGAACAAGGGCGGTTTGATGTACGCATCTCCACTGCGTTGATTTTCAGCCTTCTGTAAAGGCTCTGGATACGCCCCTTCGTGGGGCGTATCTTTTGCAACCGTGGTTTTCTTCAGGCCCTGCACATGTCCCATTTTTCCATGATCGAGGCCAGGCCATTGCCTGGCAAGAAAAACCGATCCATCTCGTGGCGTAGCCGCGAAGGGCGTTCGGTCATTTACCAGATCGTCGCGATCCTGTCAGTCTTGGCGCTGGTCGGTTTGCTGGTCAGCAACACGCTGAGCAATATGCGTTTGCGCGGCATCCAAAGCGGGTATGACTTCTTGTTTCAGCCATTTGGCTTTGACATCAGCGAAACGCTGATTGAATACGCGCCCAACAGCACCTATTTGGTGGCTTTTCTGATCGGCATGCTCAACACCCTCAAGGTGGCATTGATCGGCATTGCACTGGCCACGCTTCTGGGCGTGTTGGTTGGGGTTGGTCGCTTTTCTGCCAACTTCTTGGTGCGCAAGATTTGTTACGGCTATGTCGAGTTTTTCCGTAACGTGCCTGTGTATCTGCAACTGCTCATTTGGTATCTGGTCTTCACGGAGGCCTTGCCTGATTTCGACAAGGCCTGGACCTTGGGCAATTTTTACCTGAGCAAAAACGGCGTTTCCTTCCCCTGGCCTGTGTGGCAAATGGGGCAGACGCTGGCCCTTCTGGGGGCTGCGCTGGGGGGTGTCTTTGCCATTTATTACCGTCGCAAAGCCAAGGCGCATTTTGACCAGACCGGTCAGACACGCCCGGTTTGGGGGGTGTCTATGGCGGTCACATTGGCGCTGGCTGTGCTCGGTTGGCTGTTGGGCGGTGCCCCTTCTGAATGGAATCTGCCCAAAGTGGGTGACTTCCAGATTGAAGACGGTGGTGTGTTCAGTCCCGAGTTCATGGCGTTGCTGTGCGGGTTGGTGTTCTACACGGCTTCGTTCATCGCCGAGGTGGTGCGATCGGGCATTGCCTCCGTTTCACTGGGGCAGCACGAGGCTTCCGCGTCTTTGGGTTTGACCAAAAGCCAGTCGATGCGTCTGGTGGTGTTGCCGCAGGCCTTGCGCGTGATCATTCCGCCCTTGACCAGCCAATACCTGAACCTGACCAAAAACTCCTCTTTGGCGGTGGCCATTGGCTACCCTGAGTTGGTCTCGATTGCCAACACCACACTCAATCAGACAGGCCGCGCCATCGAGGCGCTGTCCATCGTGATGTTGGTGTACCTGACCTTGTCTCTCATCACGTCGGCTCTCATGAACTGGTTCAATGCCAGTGCCGCCATCCAGGAGCGTTGACATGAGCACAATTTTTAAATCAATCGATGCCCGGCCCATGCCGGGCAGCAGGTCCGGGCCGCTGGCTTGGCTGCGGGTCAACCTGTTTTTCAGCGCAGGCAGCAGTTTGTTGTCTTTGGGCTTGCTGGCGCTGGGCGTTTGGGTGTTGGTCGCGTCCATGGACTGGGCGGTTTTGCATGCCGTTTTCAATGCCAATCTGCAGTCGTGCAATGAGCTGCGGGGTGTGGGTGCTTGCTGGGGCGTGATTTCAGAAAAAGGCCGTCTCATCGTGATGGGCCGTTACCCTGAAGCCGAACACTGGCGTCCTGTGATCGCGACCGCCTTGATGCTGGGCGTGGTGGTGCTCAGTTGCATGCCGAGGTTTTGGAACAAGGCTTTGCCCTTGCTCTGGGGCGTCATGCTGGCGGTCTACTTTGTGCTGATGAAGGGTGGTTTTGTGGGCCTGACAGCGGTGGACACCGACCAGTGGGGCGGATTTCCGCTCACGGTCATGCTGACGGTGATCTCCATGACGTTGGCATTCCCGCTGGCCATTTTTGTGGCGCTGGGCAGACGCTCCAGCATGCCTGCCATCCGAACTTTGTGCACCTTGTACGTTGAGCTGATCCGTGGTGTGCCTCTGATCACGGTGTTGTTCATGGCCTCGTTCATGCTGCCGCTGTTCATGCCGGAAGGCGTCAAGATCGATGTGTTGCTGCGCGTGGTTGTGGGCATCACGCTGTTTTCAGCCGCTTACATGGCTGAGGTGATTCGCGGTGGCTTGCAAGCCCTGCCCAAGGGGCAGACCGAAGCTGCAGCCACACTGGGCCTGAGTTACTGGCAAGTCCAGCGCATGATTGTGTTGCCGCAGGCCTTGGCCACTGTGGTGCCATCCATCATGAACACGTTCATTGGCTTGTTCAAAGACACCTCGTTGGTGACCATCGTGTCGCTGTATGAGTTGACCGGGGCATTGGGCCTGGCACTGAACTCGGATGCCGACTGGCGTCCTTTCAAGATCGAAGCCTACCTCTTCATCACCTTCATTTATTTCGCATTTTGCTTTGCCATGTCTCGTTACAGCCTGTGGATTGAAGACCGCACGGCCGTGAGCAAAGTTCGCTGAACGAAAGACTCCCATGACCTCCAACGCTACCCCCCTTATCGAGTTCAAAGGCGTTAACAAGTGGTACGCCAGCAATGGCTACCATGTGTTGCGCGATGTGAACTTGCAGTTTGCCAAAGGCGAGAAAGTCGTCATTTGCGGTCCATCCGGCTCGGGCAAGTCCACGTTGATTCGCTGTATCAACGCCCTGGAGGAATACCAGGAAGGCACCCTTACCGTTGATGGCACGGTGTTGGGCGATGACCTCAAGGGCATCGACAAAGTGCGCCGCGAAGTCGGCATGGTGTTCCAGCAGTTCAACCTTTTTCCGCACCTGACCGTGCTGGAAAACCTGATCTTGTCGCCCACTTGGGTGGCCAAAATGCCGCGCAAGGAAGCCATAGAAAAAGCCATGGTTCAGCTTGAGCGTGTGCGCATTGTCGAACACGCCCACAAATACCCATTGCAGCTGTCAGGTGGTCAACAGCAGCGCGTGGCCATCGCCCGGGCGCTGTGTCTCACGCCCAAGATCATGTTGTTTGATGAGCCCACCTCGGCGCTCGATCCGGAGATGATCAAGGAAGTGCTGGACGTGATGATCGAGCTGACCAGCCAAGGCATGACCATGCTGTGCGTGACGCACGAAATGGGTTTTGCCAAAGCCGTGGCCGACCGCGTCATCTTCATGGATCAAGGCCAAGTGGTCGAGCAAGCGCCGCCGCAACAGTTCTTTGACTCGCCTCAAACCGACCGGGCGCAAGACTTCTTGTCCAAGATCCTGGGGCATTGAGCTCACTGACTCCTTTTAATGGCGCTCGTTAATCAGGGCCCTGTTAATCAGGGCCTTGTTATTTGGGGTCGCAAAAATTGAGGCCGCGTTAACTGAGGCCGCGTTAACTGAGGCCGAATCGTTTTTCATTTGAATGTCACACCCGGCTTGACCGGGTGTCCATCCAAGCCATCACGACAAACCGAAGTGCCGGCATCTCCGGTGATCCAAAGTGCCTGCATCGCCGGTGATCCCTTGCGCATGCCCGATCAAGTCGGGCACAGCGCAAACAGCCTTGGTCCGCGTGGCACCTCTGGGCTCGAACCCAGCGGCGACCGTAGCAGACAGACAAACTACAGGTCACAGGTCTAAGGTCACAGGTTTGAGACAATACGTTCCATGACACAAGAAATCACCCTTACCCGCCCCGACGACTGGCACCTGCATGTGCGCGATGGCGCTGCACTGAGTGTGGTGGTGCCGCACACCGCCGCCCAGTTTGGCCGAGCGGTCATCATGCCCAACCTCAAACCGCCCGTGACCACGGCTGAGCAGGCGCTGGCCTACAAACAGCGCATCCTGGATGCCGTACCTGCGGGCCTGGCCTTTGAGCCGCTCATGACGCTGTACTTGACGGACAACCTGGCCCCGGCAGAAATCGCCCGAGCCAAGGCTGCAGGTGTCGTGGCTTGCAAGCTCTATCCAGCGGGTGCCACCACCAACAGCGACGCTGGCGTGACCGACCTGCGCAAAATCTACCCCGTGCTCGAAGCCATGCAGCGTGAAGGCATGCTGCTCTTGGTACACGGCGAAGTCACCTCGCCAGACATCGACCTGTTTGACCGCGAAGCGGTGTTCATCGAGCAGCAGCTCAAGCCGCTGCGCCGCGATTTTCCGGGCCTCAAAATCGTGATGGAACACATCACCACGAAAGAAGCCGCCCAATACGTGGCCGAAGGCGATGCGAATCTGGGTGCCACCATCACCGCGCACCACCTGCTGTACAACCGCAACGCCCTTTTCACGGGCGGCATTCGCCCTCATTACTACTGCCTGCCCGTGCTCAAGCGCGAGACGCATCGGCTGGCGCTGGTGCAAGCGGCGACCAGTGGCAACGCCCGTTTCTTTTTGGGCACCGACAGCGCACCGCACCCGGCGCACCTGAAAGAACACGCCACAGGCTGTGCGGGTTGCTATACCGCGCATGCCGCCATCGAGATGTATACGGAGGCCTTTGACCATGCGGGGGCCTTGGCGCAGCTTGAGGCTTTTGCCAGTTTCAACGGTGCCGATTTTTACGGTCTGCCTCGCAACAGCGGCACCATCACGCTGCGCCGCGAAAGCTGGACACCTGCCGAGAGCTTCGCCTTTGGTGAGGCTGAACTCAAACCCCTGCGTTCAGGGGAAAGCCTGCCTTGGCGTCTGGTGGGTGTCTGAAGTCCGACCCGAATCGACCCGGTTGCCGTTGCGAAAGTACATCAGCCCTGGGCGTACCTGATATCGACTGGTCCGCCCCGTGGCTGCATGACTGGCGGGGTGTGGGCGAACCCATTGCCCGCCAGATCGTGGCGGGCATCCCCCAGGCGCAGGCCTTGAACCAGGCAGGCCGTGCGCCGGTGCGTTTCGTGCCGCAAAGCGACTTGCCGGATGGTCAGGCCTACGAAGACTTCATTTTTGCCACTGGCCAGGTGCCCACGCGCGAGGGTCTGCACGACTTCTTCAATGCCTTGTGCTGGATGCATTTTCCGCTGGCTAAAAAGCGCTTGAACCAGCTCCAGGCCCGTGAAATTGCCCGCGCTGGGGTAGGTCAGGTGCGTGGCCCGGTGCGCGATGCCGCTACCGTGTTCGACGAAAACGCTTTGCTGATTCAGCCCTCGGACGCCTTGTGGGACGCCTTGACTGAGCACCGCTGGGCGGACGCTTTTGTGGGCTTGCGTGCCGAGTGGCCTCAAACCCGGTTGTGGACTTTCGGCCATGCCGCGCTCGAAAAAGCGGTCCAACCCTACAAATCCATCACCGTGCACATGTGGCGCGTGCCCTTGTCGCTCGCCCCTGCCGACATCGATGCCTGGCTGGCGCAAGACCTGACGGCCGAGAAGTTGTCGTGCAAACCTTTCAGCCCCTTGCCTGTTTTAGGCGTGCCTGGTTGGTGGGATGCCAATCAAGATCCGGCTTTTTACGAAGACACCCGTGTGTTTCGCCCGCGCCGCGTCAAAGTGGCGGCATAAAAACCGTACGCCAATCAGGAAATCCTTCCCCTCGCTTGATTTTGCTCGGCAAGCCCCTAACATTCCCACCAACGTGCCCGCGTCTTTCGGGTTGAAAGTGAACCTTCCATGAAACGAATTTTCTTGTTTGTCTTGACCAACTTGGCTGTTGTGGTCGTGCTGGGCATCGTTGCCAACTTGCTTGGCGTGAATCGCTTTCTGACGGCCAACGGGCTCAACCTGGGCGCCTTGCTCGGCTTTGCTTTGATCATGGGTTTTGGTGGTGCCATCATTTCCTTGCTGATCAGCAAACCTATGGCCAAGTGGACCTCGGGTGTGAAAGTCATCTCGCAGCCCGCCAACGCCGATGAAGCCTGGATCGTTGAAACCGTGCGCAAGTTTGCCGACAAATCCGGCATCGGCATGCCTGAGGTGGGTATTTTTGAAGGCGACCCGAATGCCTTTGCCACAGGCGCATTTCGCGACTCGGCGCTGGTGGCGGTGTCTACTGGCTTGCTGCAAAACATGACGCACGAAGAAATCGAAGCCGTGATTGGCCACGAAATCGCGCACATCGCCAACGGCGACATGGTCACCATGACGCTCATCCAGGGCGTGATGAACACCTTTGTGGTGTTTATCTCGCGCGTGGTGGGTTACGGCGTGGACAGCTTCTTGCGCAAGAACGACGAAGA
>OFRD01000056.1_pt1 | contig 36985 bp, 33 predicted proteins | sample 1543041 | NCBI WGS metagenome assembly OFRD01 (sample SAMN07774234, study PRJEB24372) | wastewater metagenome | isolation source: Exp Tend CN 100WW | collected 2016-02
GGATTTCGCGCACTGTTTGACCGCCATGATCTGTACGCTGAATTCGCCCAGACCTTGAAAGAGGCACGCAAAGCCTCAAATCAGCAAGCGAGGCCGACGTGCGCAAGGCCCTCAGGACGCTGGAGGTGCAACTTCAGGCCATTCAAAGTGCCGACTTCTTTCCGGGCAAAGCCGCAGAATCTGCCGTGTCCGGCCTGCAAACCCTGCGACAAGAAACGGAACGCTTGCTGTCGCCGGGAGAACCTGCCTCCGTGACTGCGCCAATCGCGCTGCTGGACATCCATGAATACCAAGGTCGAACTTGGGCCACTCGTGCAAGGCCATGGGTGGACCGTTTGGCCACTGCTTGGTTGGTGCAACGCTTTGTCGACCAAGCGCCCACCTTCTTGTGGTTGGTAAACGCCAAGAAGTGCCCCAAGACCGCTTTGGGTTTTGACTTTGATGGTGCGGCGTTCACGCATGTGGGCGAACGTGTGACTTTTGAAGTGGTCGCAGCTTCATTTGGTCTGCACACCGACCCGGCGCTGGCACGGCTTGGGGAGTTGGTGCACTTCATCGATGCAGGCGGCATCGCGGTGGACGAAGCGCCCGGATTGGAAATGCTGGTTCGTGGTCTTCATGCACAACACGCAGATGACGATGCCCTGCTGGCCGCAGCGCTGGCGCTTTTTGACACCCTCTACGCCGCCTTTCGGAGCGCACCATGAGCACGCCAACGCCGACACTTACGGCACCCCACCCACCCACCTTCTGGGCGGCTTTCGCCTACTGGCTCAAGCTGGGCTTCGTCTCTTTTGGCGGGCCTGCGGGCCAGATTGCCATCATGCATGAGGACTTGGTTGTGCGTCAGCGCTGGATTTCTGAAAAGCGCTATCTGCACGCGATGAACTACTGCATGGTGCTGCCCGGGCCAGAAGCACAGCAGTTGGCCACCTACATCGGCTGGCTCATGCACAAGACTTGGGGCGGCATTGTGGCCGGGGGGCTTTTTGTGCTTCCTTCGCTGTTGATATTGATGGGCCTGTCCTGGGTGTACATGGTGTATGGCGATGTGCCGGCTGTGGCCGGTGTGCTCTATGGCATCAAACCGGCGGTGACGGCCATCGTGGTGTCTGCGACCTACCGCATCGGCTCGCGAGTGCTCAAGAACGGCGTGCTTTGGGGCATTGCCGTGGCTTCATTCACCGCCATTTTTGCCTTGAATCTGCCATTCCCGCTGATTGTGTTGGCCGCTGGCTTGGCTGGCCATTGGGGCGGTCGCTTTGCGCCCGAGAAATTCGCAATCGGCGGAGGCCACGGTACACGGGCTGAGCGCATGGGCGCCGCCGTCATCGATGACCACACGCCCACGCCGCCGCATGCGATCTTCACTTGGAAAAGATTTTGGCAAGTTCTAGCGGCTTTCGCAGGTCTGTGGTTGGCCGCGATGGGCGCTTTGGTCGCCCTGTATGGATTGGACGCGGCGCTCACACAAATGGCTTGGTTTTTCACCAAAGCCGCACTCCTGACCTTTGGGGGAGCTTATGCGGTGCTGCCGTATGTTCATCAGGGCGCGGTTGAGCACTACCAGTGGCTGACCGCGTCGCAGATGATGGACGGTTTGGCACTGGGCGAGACCACCCCTGGCCCGCTCATCATGGTGGTGGCATTCGTGGGATTTGTCGGCGGCTGGACTCAGACCGTGATGGGGACAGACTCGCTCTTCTTGGGGGCTGTGGTGGCAGCCTGCGTCGTGACTTTCTTCACTTTCTTACCCTCGTTCTTTTTCATCTTTTTGGGGGGCCCGTTCATCGAGTCCACCCACGGCAATCTCAAATTCACAGCGCCATTGACGGCCATCACCGCCGCTGTCGTGGGTGTCATTGCCAATTTGGCGGTGTTTTTCGCCTTGCATGTCTTGTGGCCCACGGGGCTGTCTGGCCTGTTGGAGTGGCCTGCCGCACTCATTGGTATCGCGGCGGTGACGGCCTTGTTTCGCTACAAATTGGGGGTCATTCCCGTGCTCATTGCCAGTGGCCTTGCTGGGCTGGTTTGGGTTTTTCTTCGACCTTTGATTCATTGAGGAAACGACCATGGACTGCCACATTCAGAACTTGCCTTTCGACCCGACCGCCCTGCATGGCCTTTCAGAAAAATTGCTGCTCAGTCACCACCAGAACGACTATGGCGGTGCTGTCCATCGGCTCAATGCCATCCGAATGCACTTGACCACTCTGTCACCGACCACCGCACCCGGTTACGTCTGGAATGGACTCAAGCGAGAGGAACTGATGGCCACCAACGCCATGCTGCTTCACGAGCTTTACTTTGGGTGTCTGGGTGGAAATGGCTCGGAAATGAGCCCCGCCATGGCGCTGGCGCTGAGCGCCAGTTTTGGCAGCGTGGCTTTGTGGCGCGATGAGTTTGCCGCCATGGGTCGAGCAATGGGTAGTGGCGCTGGCTGGGTGTTATTGGTCTATCAGCCCAGAGAGGGCCACTTGGTCAACCAATGGGCCGCTGACCACACGCAAGCACTGGTCGGAGGGATTCCACTGCTGGCCTTGGACATGTATGAACACGCCTACCACTTGGACTATGGCCCGGCGGCTGGCCCCTATGTGGAGGCCTTCATGGCGAATATCGCCTGGAACACGGTGTACGCGCGTTACCAGCAAGCCATCTATGGGGTCAGCGAGTCTCTAGGCGCAAACCATGCTGAGGTGGAGGGAGCCCTGCTGGTGGATGTGCGCCGTGAAGGGGTCTACAAGACTGCACTGACGCGCATTGCGGGCGCTCAGTGGAAAGACCCTTCGGACATTGAGCTCTGGGCCAAAGAACTTCCCCAAGACCGGGCCATCGTTGTTTACTGCGTCTATGGACACGAAGTGAGTCGCTCAGCCGCCATGCGCTTGCGTGCGGCAGGTCTGAATGTGCGATTTTTGCGTGGCGGCATTGACGCGTGGGAAGCGGCAGGTCAACGCATTGAACACAAGGCGACGGCCACTTGAGGGCCCTCAACAGCAAGCGCGTCGGCCGATAAATTCAACTCCGAAACCGCTTCCTGGTCAGCGCCAGTGCCACCCAAAACGACACCACCGCAAACACCGCCAGCACCAGCACATGGCGCAGCGGCTGGTCGGGCCAGCGGTCCATGAACAGTGGTCGCACCAAATCAACCGCCACCGACAACGGCAGCCAATCGGCGATCACACGCACAAAGCCGGGCAGTTGTTCACGCGGAAAAAAGATGCCCGAGAGGAACATCATGGGCGTGAGGAACAGGGTGAAGTAATAGGTGAAGAAGTCGTAGCCTTTGGCCAGTGCGTTGAAGATCAGCGCCATGCAGCTGAAGGTGATGCCCACGCCCAACAGCACGGGCCAGGCGACCAGCAGCTTCCAGCTGTGGCTGATGCCCAAAGCGAGCATCACGCCCAAAATGGCGGTGACGGTGAACAGCGCTTTGAACGCGGCCCACAGCATTTCGGCCAGCACCACGTCATCGAGCCGTACCGGGGCGTTCATGATGCCGTCCCAGGTTTTCTGCACATGCATGCGCGAGAAGGCCGAATACAGCGCCTCAAAGGTGGCCGCGTTCATGGCGCTCATGCAGATGCTGCCGCTGGCCAAATACAGGATGTAGGGCACTTTTTCGCCCCCCAGCTCAATTTGCCCGACCAGTGAACCCAGGCCATAGCCAAAGGCCACCAGCCACATCAGCGGTTCGGCGATGTTGCCCACCAGGCTGGGGATGGCCAGCTTTTTCCAGACCAACCAGTTGCGCAGAAAAACAGGCCACCAGCGCATGGACAGTTGAGGCGCGGCCCAGATGTTGTTTTGGATCTGACTCATGGCTCAACCTTCTTCGCGGATTTGGCGTCCGGTCAATTTCAAAAACAGGTCTTCCAAATTGGAAGGACGGTGCAGTGTGCGCAGCGCAGGCCAAGCTTGCAGTGCCGCCAGCAGCGACCGGCTGTCGTGGGTGTAGAAGAACACGGTTTCACCGCTGACTTCGATGCGGCCCGCCAGCGCTTTCAGGTGGGCTTCTTGCGCCAGCGCCACCGCGCCTTGGCCAAACACCTCGACCACTTCGGGCTCCAGGTGCTCGGCGATCAGGTCGCGAGGTTTGCCTTCGGCGATCTTGCGGCCCTGGTCCAGCACCAACAGGCGTGAACACAGGCGTTCGGCCTCGTCCATGAAGTGGGTGGTGAGCAAGATGGATTTGCCTTCTTGCAGCAGCACTTGCAGGCGCTCCCACATGAGGTGCCGCGCTTGCGGGTCCAGGCCGGTGGTGGGCTCGTCCAGCATGAGCAGTTGCGGGTGGTTGATGAGGGCGCGGGCCAGGCTCAGGCGTCGCTTCATGCCGCCCGACAATTCGCCGGGTTTGGCTTTGGCCTTGTGGGTGAGCGCGGCAAACTCCAACAGCTTGGGAATGCGCTCGCGGATAGTGGCGTCGGGCAGGCCAAAGTAGCGGCCAAAGACCAGCAGGTTTTCTTCCGATGTGAAGTCGGGGTCCAGCGTGTCCATCTGCGCGACCACGCCCAGCTGCGACTTGATGGCCAGCGCGTCGCGCGGCATTTGCTGGCCACCAAAGTAGACGATGTCGCCGCCATCGGGCTGCGACAAGCCCAGGCACATGCGCAGCGTGGTGGTTTTGCCCGCACCGTTGGGACCGATCACACCCAGGCATTCGCCGGGCTCGATGTGGAAAGACAGGTCATTGACCACGGTGGCGTCGCCGTAGCGCTTGACCAAATGATCGACCGAAAGCAAAGGGGTGTTCATGCTGGGATTGTGCCTGCTGCCCCACGGGGAAACCCGTGGCCATCGCCCGATAAAATCAGGGCCTTCTCTTGAACCACCCCGGCGGCCTCTTCATGTCCCCTTCTTTTTCTGACCGCTTGGCGGTCTTGCCGCAATACCTGATTCCCAAACAAGCCCTGACCGCTTTTGCGGGTTGGGTGGCGGGCAGCCAGTGGGGGGGCGCGACCACGCGCATCATCAACTGGTTCGTCAAGCGCTACAACGTGAACATGGCCGAAGCGGCCAACCCCGACACAGCCAGCTACAAGAGCTTCAACGAATTTTTCACCCGCCCGCTCCAAGCCAGCGCACGCCCCTTGGCGGCGGCGGCTTTTGTCAGCCCGGTTGACGGGGCCATCAGCCAGTGCGGCTCCATCGCGGGCGATCAGGTGTTTCAGGCCAAAGGCCACAGCTACAGCACGCAAGCGCTGGTGGGCGGCGACGCGGCCTTGGCGGCGCAGTTTCAAGATGGCGAATTCGCCACGCTGTACCTGAGCCCCCGCGACTACCACCGCATCCACATGCCTTGCGCGGGCCGCTTGACGCGCATGATTTATGTGCCGGGCGATTTGTTTTCGGTCAACCCGACCACGGCACGCGGCGTGCCCGGCCTGTTTGCGCGCAATGAACGGGTGGTGTGTGTGTTTGAAGGCGAGCACGGCCCCTTTGTGATGGTGCTGGTGGGCGCGACCATTGTGGGCAGCATGGCCACGGTGTGGCACGGCGTGGTCAACCCACCGCGCCCAGGCACGGTGCGCGAATGGGCTTATGAAATGGGCAACATCAGCCTGGCGCAGGGCGAAGAGATGGGCCGCTTTTTGCTAGGCTCCACCGTGGTGATGTTGTTCCCCCAAGGCGTGATGCAGTTCAACCCAGACTGGACGCCTACCCGCCCGATCGTGATGGGCGAGGCGATGGGCTTGTTGGATTAATCAGGGGGGTTAAATCAGCAGGCCGTTCAATGCGGCATGGGGCTTGTGCGCAATGACCTGCTGCTGAATGGCAGCAGGGGTGACTTCAAACACCCGCTCGATCACTTTCGCATAAACCGCCGCCACGTCGATCGTTGGCGGCAGGTCGCGGCCTTCGAACAATTGGTCTTTGTGCAAGCCACGCCAGTCGGCATAGACCTTCGAGCGACCGATCAAGCCGCCCGCCAGTACGCAACAAGTGCCCACGCCATGGTCGGTGCCTGTGGTGCCGTTTTCAGCCACTGTTCGGCCAAACTCGGTCACGGTCACCACCAGGGCGTTGGCCCACATGGGCCCCATCGCGGCTTGAAAGTTCTGGACCAATTGATCGACCTTGAGCAGTTGGTCAGCGTGCCCGCCTTGGTCTGCACCCTGGCTGGCGTGCGTGTCAAACCCGTGTGTGAAATCAATGAGGCCCACACGGGGGCCCTGTGGTTGACTCATTTCTTGTCCGGCCAGGCGGCCCAGCTCTGGCAAAGAGCGTGCGTTGGCGAAATTCTGTCGATTCATGGCACCTTGCCGCTGGGTTGCCGCCTCGGCTCGGATGATGGCCGCATAGGGTGACATCAGTCCGTCTTTCGACCACAAAGCTGCCAGAGAGTCTGCGACGGTCGGCGTCAAGGGCGGCATCCAGTTGGGAAATTTCGTGGACGATTCTGGGTTGCCACGGAGAATCAAAGGCATGGGTATTGAAATAGAAACGCCGCCCGCCACCCGCGCCACCTGCATCGCCCGACCCAGCCATCCTGACGCCGAGGTGTAGGGCTTTGGCATGCCAGATTGCATCACGTCCTGACCCTCGAAATGCGACCGCCCGGCATAAGCAAAGCCTGTGCTGTGAACCACCGCCAGTTGCTCTTGCCCCCACAACTGGTGCAGGTGCTTGAGCGATGGGTGCAGGCCAAACGAGCCATCCAGCCGCAAACTGTTCTGGACAGCGATGGTGGGCCGAATGGCGGCGTAGTTGGCATCGCCGATAGGCGGCACAGCGGCCAATCCGTCCATGCCACCTCGCAGCAGCACGACCAGCAGCCGAGGCGCAGTGGCAGCGCCATTGGCCCACGCAGACGGAATGCCTGCAAAACTCAGTGCAGCCGCACCAGCACCTTTCAACCATTGTCTTCTTTGCATGGTGATCAACTCCAAAGCAGTGTGGGACTGGCGTGGAACAAGGTGTGTGCAGAGCGCACATCGCCCTTGGCCATGACGTTTTGAATCAAAGCGAGCTCTGGGTTGTCAGGTGCGAAATGCTTTTCGCACAATTGATTCAGGGTTTGACGGGGTTGTGCCGCCTGTTGCAACCAATCCCTGGTGACCACTGACATGAAGCGCACCCGACGGTCCAGCATTTCCTTAGAGATCCAGTCGACCGAACGAATGGGCCATCCGTTGGGTTGTGGGCAACGTGGCAATGGTTGCCCCAAATCGCTCAAGACATGGTGGGTTTTGAGACCGCCACGCTCATCCAAAGGTGCTGTTCTGGGTGGGCCAACGCCCATCAAATTCCAGGTCTGCAAAAGCCATGTTTCTGGCGACAAAAATTTGCGAGTGGTCTCCAAATGCGCCCAACACATCTCGAGCACGGCATCGTGAACGGCAGGCAAATGTCCTTTGGTTTGCAAGAAAACTTGCTCAACGTGGCGAATCGCCGCAGCAGGTGGGTCGTCGTCAAGAAAGTAAACGCACAGCTTTCGGGCCAAATGCCTTGCTGTTGCTGGATGGACGGCCAAGTCAGCAATCAAATCTTCCAACTTGGCAGACGGACGAAACAAGGCCGAGTAGGTTTTACCCATCACCACTTGAGAGCCCGGTTCGTGGTAATTGAAATCAAAAAATGTACCCAGCGGCACACCGGCCTTGTGGTGCTTGTCAGGCCGCATGTCGCGCCACCCGGTCAATATCAGGGTGACCGCCTCCACATCTTTTTGGGTATAGCCGCTGTCAGGGCTCAATGTGAACAGTTCCAACAGCTCACGCCCCAGGTTTTCGTTGATGCTGTGGGTGGTCCATTTTTCGCGTGCGGCACGCGAACGGGGCCCCGTGTTGTTGTTGTTGTCCAGATAGACCAACATGCCGGGGTGGGTCGTGGCATGCCAAAGCAGGGTCTGAAAGTCCCCCGTCATTTTTTCTCGCAGACTGCGTTGGAAAGGCCCCACCAAGGTGTCGTTGTTCTGGTTGCCTGGCGCCACCATGAAGTGGTTGGACCAAAAATGCCAAAACCTTTCAAAGACAGGTGCTTCGCCATACAAGGCGGTGGTCGCGCGGGCTTGGACTTCTTTCCAGTGTTCCATCTGCCAATACGGTGTCCCAATATCGCGCTTGCGCTCGGCTTCGTACTGCTCTTTGGACATGCGCTTGGCCTTGTCAAAAGATTCGACTTCAAGTCGACGGTGCTTTTCAAACGCCTGCATCACATCGTCCATGCGCCAGAGCAATTGAACCCAAGTGGGCAGATCGGTGCGCCGTGTGCCATCCCGCTCCAGAATGTCCATCGGCGGCACACGTTTCAACTGGGCTTTTGCCCATGCCAAAGGGTCATCCGGCAGGGCTGCATCGTGCGGCAGGCCAAACGCCACACGTCGCGTGAATTGATGGGCTAAATGCAAGGACCGCTGCATGACACTCCCTTCTCGTATTCAACACGGCGGTGCTTGAGGTATCCGCATACCGCACCGCACAGGCACTGCTTGCGCTTAAATTTCGATTTTCGAGCCCAACTCGACCACCGCGTTGGTGGGCAGGTTCAAAAACTCGGCCGCTGCGCTGGCGTTGTGGTGCATCTGGGCAAAGAGTTTTTCGCGCCAGGTGGCCATACCGCCGCCGATGGTAGGAATCACGATGTCGCGTGACAGGAAATAACTGGTCATCATCGGGTCGAGCTTACAGCCCTCGCCCTCGATGGCAGCCAAGGCCGAAGGCAAATCGGGGTTGTCCTTGAAGCCGTAATTGACGATCACTTGCCAGCAGTCGTGGCCCAGCGACTCAATTTCGAGGCGATTGCCTGCTTCCATGCGCGGAATTTCGTGGCTGCGCACCGTGACAAACAGGTTTTGCGCGTGCAGCACCTTGTTGTGTTTGAGGTTGTGCAGCAGCGCGTTGGGCACCGCACCCGTTTCGGCCGTCAAAAACACGGCTGTGCCTTCCACGCGGGTGGGGGGTGCGATGAAAACCGCTTCCAGAAAATCGTTCAGCTTCAGCGCATCCGAGCGCAAGGAATCGTTGAGCAAGCGGCGGCCATCGTGCCAGGTCAGCATGAGGGTGAACACGGCCGCACCGATGAGCAATGGGAACCAGCCACCGTCAAACAGCTTGAACATGTTGGACGCCCAAAAGGCCAGATCAACGACAAAGAAGAAGCCTGTTGCACCGATGCACAGCGCCAGTGGGAGCTTCCAGGCGTAACGGATCACGAAGAAGGTGAGCACCGTGGTGATCAGCATGTCGGTACACACGGCGATGCCGTAGGCCGCCGCCAGGTTGCTGGACGACTTGAACATGATCACCGCCAAAACGATGGCCACAAACAGGCCCCAGTTCACAAAGGGCATGTAGATTTGGCCGGTATCGGTTTCGCTGGTGTGCATGACCTGCAAGCGCGGCAAATACCCCAGCTGAATCACTTGTTTGGTCACGCTGAAAGCGCCTGAAATCAAAGCCTGCGAGGCGATGACCGTGGCCATGGTGGCCAAGCCGACCAGCGGCACCAGAGCCCAGTCAGGGGCCATCATGTAAAACGGATTTTTCACGGCCTCGGGCTGAGACAGCAACAAGGCACCTTGACCAAAATAATTCAACACAAGACAGGGCATGACCACGCTGAACCAGGCCAGGCGGATCGGTTTTTTGCCAAAGTGGCCCATGTCGGCATACAAGGCCTCGCCGCCTGTGACGCACAAGACCACCGCACCCAAGATGATGAACGTGGTGCCCGGCTCGTGCCACATGAAGCTCAAGGCGTAATGCGGGCTGATGGCGAACAAAATTTCAGGGCGCTGAACAATATGGGAGACCCCCAGCACCGCGATGGCGGCAAACCAGACCAAGGTGATGGGGCCAAAGAACTTGCCGATGCCTGCCGTGCCGCGCTTTTGCACCCAGAACAGCAGGAACAGGATCACCAAGGTCAGCGGAATCACTGATTTTTTGAAGGCTGGCGAGATGATCTCCAGGCCCTCCACCGCCGAGAGCACCGAGATGGCGGGGGTGATGACACCGTCGCCATAAAACAGGCAGGTGCCAAAGATGCCGACCACCAGCAAGACTTTGCGCAACTGGGGTCGGTCTTTGACCGATTGCGAGGCCAGCGCCAGCATGGCCACCAGACCGCCCTCACCATGGTTGTCGGCACGCAGCACCAACACCACATACTTGACCGACACGATGGTGGTCAGGGTCCAGAAAAAGATGGAGAGGATGCCGTAGACGTTGTCGGGCGTAAAAGGCACATGGCCGGAGCCAAAAACCTCTTTCATCGCATACAGCACACTGGTGCCGATGTCGCCATAAACCACGCCAATGGCGCCCAAAGTCAATGCGACGAGTGAAGAACGGTTGGAAGACACGGGCTGGGACCTGACTGACGTCAAATCGGGTAAGAAACAAGTGGGCTATTTTGCGCCCGATTTCAGCCCCGTGTCACCGTCCTTTTGGGGATTTTGTTGCAGTGCAGCAACTTTAGTCGTAAACCTCGGCTTCGGGGTCGGTTGCTTCCAGCTCGTAACTGGCCGCCAGCATGGCCAAGCGGCCAATCACGCCATACATATAGAAGCGGTTGGGCACGCTGGCACCAGGTTTGACACCGGGCTGAGGCAAGTGCGGGGTATCGGCGAAGGCCAAAGGCACAAAACTGGCGCCGGGGGCGTTCAGGTTCTCGTCGACCCCGCGCTCGGCGTGCACGCGGTAAAAACCACCCACCACATAGCGGTCCATCATGTAGACCACCGGCTCGGCCACCGCGTCGTTGATGCGTTCGTTGGTCAGCACGCCCTCCTGGATGATCACGTCATTCACGGTCTGGCCGTCCTTGATGACGTTCATCTTGTTGCGGGTCTTGCGGTTCAGAGCGTCCAGATCGGCCACATCGCGCACGGTCATGATGCCCATGCCGTAAGTGCCGTTGTCGGCCTTGACCACCACAAACGGCTTCTCGTTGATGCCGTATTCCTTGTATTTGCGCTTGATTTTGGTCAGCAGCGCATCCACGTTGCTGCGCAGGCATTCCATGCCCGTGCCTTCGGCAAAGTTCACGTCGCCGCACTGGCTGAACATCGGGTTGATGAGCCAAGGATCGATGCCCAGCAGCTTGCCAAAACGCTTAGCCACCTCTTCGTAGCTCTGAAAGTGCTTGGTTTTGCGGCGCACGCTCCAGCCTGCGTGCAGCGGTGGCAGCAGGTATTGCTCGTGCAGGTCTTCCAGAATGCCCGGGGCACCCGCCGACAAGTCGTTGTTGAGCAAGATGGTGCAGGGATCGAAGTCTTTCAGGCCCAGACGGTGCTTGCTGCGCACCACCGGCTCCAGGGTCACGCTTTCGCCATTGGGCAGCTCAATGGTCGTCGTTTCCTTGATCTCGGGGTTGATCGAGCCGATGCGCACATTCAGGCCCGCCATGTGAAAGATGCGCTGCAACTGCGCCACGTTCGTCAGATAGAAGGTGTTGCGCGTGTGGTTCTCGGGAATGATCAGCAGGTTTTTGGCCTCGGGGCAGATCTTTTCGATGGCAGCCTGGGCCGCCTGTACGGCCAAAGGCAACATTTCAGGCGTCAGGTTGTTCCAGCCGCCTGGATAAAGGTTGGTGTCCACCGGGGCCAGCTTGAAGCCCGCGTTGCGAATGTCAACCGAGGTGTAAAACGGCGGTGTGTGCTCCATCCATTCCAGACGAAACCAGCGTTCAATCGCGGGCATGGAATCGAGGATGCGCTGCTCCAGCTCATTGATGGGGCCGGTCAGGGCAGTGACAAGATGGGGAACCATGGGCGACCTTTATGGGGCTGAAATGACAAAAACAAGATAATCATATGGGGCCGGTCAGCGCGTTTGCAAGCACTGACCCGACAGAAGCCAAGGGCATGTGAACCCGGCCACCCCAGACAAGCAGATCAGGTGCGGACTTCGCCTTCACCCAACACCACATATTTGAGCGAGGTCAGCCCTTCGATACCGACCGGGCCCCGGGCGTGGAATTTGTCGGTGCTGATGCCGATCTCGGCACCCAAACCAAACTCAAAACCATCCGCAAAACGGGTGCTGGCGTTGACCATGACACTGGCCGAGTCCACCTCGCGCAAGAAGCGCTGGGCGTGCATGTGGTCGCGCGTCAGAATGGCATCGGTGTGGTGGCTGCTGTAGTGGTTGATGTGGGCAATCGCTTCGTCCAGCCCCTCGACCACCTTGATGCTGATGATGGGCGCGAGGTATTCCTCGAACCAATCTTGCTCGGTGGCGTCCTTCAGCTGAGCCCCGACAACTTGACTCAGAATGGCCTTGGCCTTGGGGCAGCAGCGCATCTCGACGCCTTTGGCGGCATAAATGGCACCGATTCTGGGCAAAAACTCGGCGGCCACGCCCTGTGCGACCAGCAGGCCTTCGCTGGCATTGCAGGGGCTGTATTTGTTGGTTTTCGCGTTGTCGGCCACTTTCACCGCCATGTCGATGTCGCACGGATCGTCCACATACGTGTGGCAATTGCCGTCCAAGTGCTTGATGACGGGCACCTTGGCCTCGGCGCTGATGCGCTCAATCAGGCCCTTGCCGCCGCGCGGAATGATCACGTCCACAAACTGCGGCATGGTGATCAGTTGGCCCACGGCAGCGCGGTCGGTGGTTTGTACCAATTGCACCGCGTCGATGGGCAAACCGCTGACCGTCAACGCCTGCTGAACCAGCTTGGCCAAGGCCTTGTTCGACTCGATGGCTTCGGAGCCACCGCGCAAGATGCAGGCGTTGCCGCTCTTGATGGACAGGCTGGCCGCCTCGATCGTCACATTGGGACGGCTTTCGAAGATCATGCCGAACACGCCAATCGGCACGCGCATCTGGCCCACACGGATGCCGCTGGGCACTTGCTTCATGCCGATGATCTCGCCGATCACGTCGGGCATGGCCGCCAACTGCTCGCAGCCTAGCGCACAAGTTTCCAGCACTTTGGGCGTGAGTTTCAGGCGGTCCACCATCGGTTCGGCCAGCCCGGCAGCGCGGGCACGCTCCAGGTCTTTGGCGTTGTCCAGTTGCAAAGCGTCGGTGTTCTCGCGCAACAAGGCAGCCAAATGGCGCAAAGCCTTGTTTTTGGTAGCAGCCGATGCCTTGGCCATCAGGGCCGAGGCTTTTTTGGCCTGCTGGCCCAATGCTTGGACGTGTGCGGCGGTGTTCAATTCAGTCATTCAAGCATTTTCGCAGATGCGGACAACGGTTTTTGTCACCCCCGAGGCGATTGAGGGTCAATGCCTTCGGCCGTGATGGATACCCGGTCAAGCCGGGCTTGACAATGATAGGCCGGGCACGGCCGCGGCGGGCCGAATCAGCGGACGATGCAAAAGCGCGAGAAGCGCACGGCCAGACGCTGCAAGGCCTGCCAGCCGTCGGTGGGCCATTCAGGCACTTTCAGGCCCTTGACAATGCCGTCCACTTGGTGCGCCGCTTGCAGCAAGCCATTCAGACGGGCTTCGGTCATGCGGGGCAACACGCGTTCAAACAGGCGTTCACGCGGGCCCCACACACGCTGTTCGCGCAAGGCCATGGGCATGGGCTTGCCGCTGGCAATAGCGTCTTTCACACGTTTCAACGCGCGGATGTCTTCGGCCAAGGTGTAGTGCACCAACACAGCGGCCTCGCCTTCGGCCTGCAGACCGTCGAGCATGCGCTGCACCCGCGCCACCTGCCCCGACAACACGGCCTCTGACAACTTGAACACGTCGTAACGGGCCACGTTGACCACCGCCGACTCCACCTGTTCCTGGCTGAGTTCGCCTGGCGGGTGGAGCAGCCCGAGTTTTTGAATCTCTTGGTGTGCCGCCAGCAGGTTGCCTTCTACGCGGTCGGCAAAAAACTGCAGCGTGCGCTGACCTTCTTCGCCCGCCACCACGCGCTGACCTTGCTGTTGCAAGCGCTGCGCGATCCACTGAGGCAAGGCATTGCGGTCAACGGGATCGACCTGAATTGAAACGCCCCCATTTTCCAATGCCCCAAACCAAGCCCCTTTGCGGGTGGCGGCATCCAGGCGCGGCAGCAAAAACAAGGTCAAGGTCGTGTCATTGCCTTGGGCAGATGCGGCCAGTTGCTGAATGGCAGTGCTGCCTTCCTTGCCTGGCTTGCCAGAGGGCACGCGCACTTCCACGATTTGTTTGTCGGCAAACAGACTGAGCGAGCCGCCTGCGGCCAGCACTTCGCTCCAGTCAAAATGTGCCCCCGAGACGGTGTGCACGCTGCGCTCGGTGTAGCCCTGGGCACGGGCGGTGGCGCGGATGGCATCGGCCGCCTCCTGGATCAGCAAGGCCTCGTCGCCATGCAACACATACAGGCTGCGCAAGCCCTTTTGCAGGTGTGCCGCCAACTGTGGAAGGGCCAATTGCATGTGCGCGTTCAGGCAGGTTGCGGTGTATTGCGCGGCTTGACGGCTGACAAACGGCGCATGATCTGCTGCACGATGTCGGTCTGCATGTCACGGTACAAAATGCCTTGCTCGATCTCTTTGGACAGCGCCGCAGTTTCGGTAAAGCTCAAGTCACGTTGCTGAAACAACGCCACTGGCTCGATCAGCTCCACACCTTGTGGCGTGCGCAGGCGAAAGCGCACACGCAGCCGCAATTGCAGCTCGCGCACCTGGCCTGTCGCGCTCACGCCCACGGCCACCTGCTGGCGCTCTTCGCCCAGAATGTCAAGAATCGCATCGGCCTTGAGCATCTGCTTGGGATCGGTCCATAACTCAATACGGCCCGAGCCCAGCAAATTGCGCCGAAGCTCCACACCCAAAGGCGATGTGGTCGAGAAATTGGCATACAGGGTTTTGAACGCAAAGTCCTTGGTTTGCCGCAGCTGAAACCCACAGCCCGCGAGCCACACAGGCACGGTGCCCAAGCCCAAAGCGGTCAAAAAGAGTCGGCGTGAGGAGGTCATCGGGCGCGTTCTCAGATCACCACGTTGACCAAGCGGCCAGGCACCACGATGACCTTTTTGGGTGCAGCACCTTCGGCTTGCTTGACAAACGCCTCGCTGGCCAGCGCGGCAGCTTCGATCTGCGCCTTGTCTGCCGCAGCAGGCACCAAGATGGCCCCACGCAACTTGCCATTGATTTGCAGCATCAGCTCGATCTGGTCGCGCTCAAGTGCCGACTCGTCGACGATGGGCCACGGGGCATCCAGCAATTCGCCCACAGCCTTGGCATAACCCAGCTGCTGCCAGACTTCGTCCGTGATGTGCGGGCAGGCGGGGTAAAGCATGCGCGTCAAAAGCGACACGCCTTCGCACAGGGCGGCGGTGTCACCCGCGCTGCCATCGGGCTTAAAGTCTTCCAGCGCGTTCAACAGCTTCATGCAGCCGGACACCACGGTGTTGTATTGCATGCGCTCGTAGTCGTAGCCCACTTGCTTGAGCACCAGGTGCATTTCGCGGCGCAAGGTCTTGGCCGAATCGCCCAAAGCCGCTTGGCTCAGGTCCTGGCCCGTGGCCGTGCGCAGCAGCTCGTGGTGCTTGAAAGCGAAGTTCCAGACCCGGCGCAAAAAGCGGTAGCTGCCCTCCACGGCCGAGTCGTTCCATTCCAGCGTCACCTCGGGCGGCGCGGTGAACATGGTGTACAGACGCGCCGTGTCAGCGCCGTATTTTTCGATCAGGTCTTGCGGGTCCACGCCGTTGTTTTTCGACTTGGACATGGTGCCCACGCCTTCGTAGTCGATGGCGGTGCCCACGGGCAACTTGCCATCGCCACTGTCAGCTTCGTTCTTGAGCTTTGCACCGACGACTTTGCCGGTGTCGTCGAGCACATGCTCCACGTCGTGCGGCCAGAAGTAATCTTTGCCGCCTTTGGCGGTGCGGCGCGAATAGATGTGGTTGAGCACCATGCCCTGCGTCAGCAGTTTGGTGAAGGGCTCATCGACCTTGACCAGCCCCAGATCACGCATGACCTTGGTCCAAAAGCGCGCGTACAACAGGTGCAGGATCGCATGCTCGATGCCGCCAATGTATTGGTCCATGCCGCTGCCGCCCGTGGCCTTGTGCTGGTCCCGCATCCAGTAGTCAGTGCCGTCGGCCACCATCTTTTCGGTGTTGGTCGGGTCGCAATAGCGCATGAAGTACCAAGACGAGTCCACAAAGGTGTCCATGGTGTCGGTCTCGCGGCGGGCGGGTTTGCCGCACACCGGGCAGGTCACGCCCGCATGGAAGCCTTCGTGTTTGTGCAGTGGGTTGCCCGAGCCGTCAGGGATGCAGTCTTGCGGCAAAACCACGGGCAGGTCTTTTTCGGGCACGGGCACGGCACCGTGTTCTTCACAATGGATGATCGGGATCGGCGTGCCCCAATAGCGCTGGCGGCTCACGCCCCAGTCGCGCAAACGCCAGGTGATTTTCTTCTCGCCCAGGCTCACCCCGTTGTGGGTTTTTGCAGCCAACAGCTCGGCCACTTTGTTGACGGCGGCTTTTTGGGCCAGGCCATCGAGTTCGCCGGAGTTGACACACACACCGTCTTTGGTGGCATACCACTCGGACCATGCGGTCGCATCAAACACCCGAGCTTCGGCTGGGGCAGAGACGGAGGCTGTTGGGGGCTTGGCCGCCGGTGAGGAATCGGAGCCTGCGACTGACGAACCGGGGGCCAAGCCCCCAACAGCCGGCACCAAGCCCACGACCTGTCGAATCGGCAAGGCGTATTTCAAGGCAAACGCAAAATCACGCTCGTCATGCGCAGGCACGCCCATCACGGCACCGTCGCCGTAGCTGATCAGCACGTAGTTGCCCACCCACACCTCAACCTGCGCACCGGTCAATGGGTGCGTGACGAACAGGCCAGTGGCCATGCCCTTTTTCTCTTGCGTGGCCAGCTCGGCCTCGGTGGTGCCGCCGCTCTTACATTCGTCCAAAAACGCCGCCAAAGCGGGATTGTTCGCCGCCGCATGCAAGGCCAGCGGGTGCTCAGCGGCCACCGCGCAAAAGGTCACGCCCATGATGGTGTCGGCACGGGTGGTGAAGACGTACATCTTGCCGCCGCCGATCAACTGGCCAGAGGCATCGCGGATGTCGTGGGGGAACGCAAAGCGCACGCCTTCGCTCTTGCCGATCCAGTTTTCCTGCATCAAGCGCACTTTGTCGGGCCAGCCGTTCAGCGTGGCCTTGTCGTTGCCGATCTGCACATGGTCCAGCAACTCTTGCGCGTACGACGTGATGTTCAGGTAGTAGCCCGGAATCTCACGCTTTTCGACCGGGGCACCGGTGCGCCAGCCTTTGCCGTCGATGACCTGCTCGTTGGCCAGCACGGTCTGGTCCACCGGGTCCCAGTTGACGACCTGGGTCTTGCGGTAAGCGATGCCTTTTTCGAGCATCTTGAGGAACAACCACTGGTTCCATTTGTAGTAAGTGGGGTCGCAGGTGGCCACTTCGCGCGACCAGTCCACCGCCAAACCCATCGCCTGCATCTGCTTTTTCATGTAAGCGATGTTTTCATGCGTCCACTTGGCCGGCGGCACGCCGTTTTTCAAGGCCGCGTTTTCGGCAGGCAAACCAAAAGCGTCCCAGCCCATGGGCATCAAGACGTTATAGCCCTTCATGCGCAGGCTGCGCGTGAGCATGTCGTTGATGGTGTAGTTGCGCACATGGCCCATGTGCAGCTTGCCGCTGGGGTAGGGCAGCATGGAGCAGGCGTAGAACTTCTTTTTGCTGGCGTCTTCGGTGACGCGGTAGGCATCGCGGGCCGTCCAGCGGGACTGTGCTGCGGGTTCGACTTCGAGGTGGTTGTACTTGTCTTGCATAGCCTGCGATTGTAGGCTGGCGCGGGTGTTGTTCTGGGTGGATTGACCCGTCAGCGCTTGGGGGTGGACGGGGTTTGCGCCACAAAACCGATGCGCGACAGCCCCGCTTTTTGGGCCAAGCCCATGGCCTCGACCACGCGCCCATAGGGCACCGATTGATCGGCGCGAAGTTCCAGCTCAGTTTGGGGGTTGCGCTTGGCCGCCTCAGACAGGCGCTGACGCAGGGCTTCAGGACTGATGGGTTTGTCGTTCAAAAACAAGGCGCCTTGGGCATCGACCACCAATGACACGGCTTGCGGGGCAGCCCCGGCCTCAGTGCCTTCGCTTTGGGGCAGGTCCAGCCGAATGGCGCTGGTCATCAAGGGGGCGGTGAGGATGAAAATGACCAGCAAAACCAGCATCACGTCGACCATGGGAGTGACATTGATCTCGCTCATGGGGGCGTCCGGCTTGCGAGATTCCAAGCGACCGAAGGCCATGGCTCAGTCCTGCGGATCGGCCAGCAAGCCACGCAGATCGTGGGCAAAGCCTTCGAGTTCGGCCTCGATCTGGTTCACTTTGCGGCCTAAAACGTTGTAGCCCAGCACCGCCGGTATGGCCACGGCCAAGCCCGCGGCGGTCATGATCAGGGCCTCGCCCACCGGGCCGGCGACCTTGTCGATGGTCAGCTGCCCGGCTTCGGCCATGCCCGTCAAGGCATTGAAAATGCCCCACACCGTGCCCAAAAGTCCGACAAATGGCGAGATGGAACCCGCCGTGGCCAACCACACCTGGCCCCACTGCAAGCGCCGCACCACGCCATGAAGGGCATCGCGCAACACCCGCGTCAGCTGGGGGTGGCGGTCTCCGGCCGAGGCCAAGGTGCCGCCCACGGGCAGCAAGGTGGCTTCAAGCAAAGGGGTGATGCACGCGTCGCGGTCAAACTGGGCCACGCGCTGGCGGGCATCGTCAAAGGCGGGGGCTTGCCAAAACGCCGCGATGCTGCGGCGCATGTCCAGGCCGACGCGTGACAGCAAACGCCATTTCCAAACCATCACCACCCAGCTGCCCACCGACAGCACCAACAAGACCAGCGCCAGAACGCGGCTGACGAAGTCGCTGTGCAGTAAAAAGTCGTTGAGGCTCATGGCAACGGGCTAGGGGCCGTTAGCGCAGGTTCAACACGTCAAACATGTCAAACAGGCCGCGCTGCTGGGTGGCCAAATAACGCACGGCCCGCAGGCTGCCCTGGGCGTAAGTGGATCGGCTGGAGGATTTGTGGGTCACTTCGATGCGTTCGCCAATGCCGGCAAACAACACGGTGTGGTCGCCCACAATGTCGCCGCCACGGATGGTGGCAAAACCGATGCTGGATGGATCGCGCTCGCCCGTGTGACCGTAGCGCTCATAAACTGCGCAGTCTTTCAAGTCGCGCCCCATGGCCTCGGCAATGACTTCGCCCATCTTGAGGGCCGTACCCGAAGGCGCGTCCACTTTGTGGCGATGGTGGGCTTCGATGATCTCGATGTCGTAGCCGGTTGACATGGCTTGCGCCGCCATTTGCAGCAGCTTGAGCGTGACGTTGACGCCCACGCTCATATTGGGGGCCATCACAATGGCGATGTCTTTGGCAATTTCAGCGATTTCGGCTTTTTGCTCGTCCGTGAAACCGGTCGTGCCGATCACGGCTTTGACACCCAGTTCTCGGCAAACCTTCAGGTGCGCCAAGGTGCCTTCGGGGCGTGTGAAATCGATCAGGCAAGCCGCATTCTTCAAGCCAGCATGCAAGTCCGACGTGACCAGAACGCCACTGGATTTGCCCAAAGGGGCTGCGGCATCCAGGCCCAGTGCAGGGCTGGCCGCGATGTCGAGCGCACCCGCCAGGTGGCAGTCGTCCGAGGCCATGATGGCTTCGATCAGCATATGCCCCATGCGGCCAGAAGCCCCGGCAACGGTGATGGGCAAGTCGGTCAATTGAGTCATGTCGTGTTCAAAATGAAAGGTACGCACGCCATCGGGCAAAGGGCCCGAACAGGACACCCGTTAGCGGGGTGTTGGCTCCAAGGGAGGGTAATTGGCTGGCAACGGCGCTGCGCGCTCGGCACCGCCTTGTGCTTTTTGCACAGGGAACTTCTTCAGGTCTTCTTCGCTGGCCTGCAAGTTGGGCACGCTGGCGGCCTTGCGCTGAATGACCAAGCGCTCCACGAACTCGGACTCGCTGGGCAAGTCGCCCCCTTCAATGGATTGCAGCACATCGCCTTTGAAAAACACCGTGAGCTGGAAAGTCTGGGGGGGCACGCCTTGGCGGCGGATGCTGAAGGCGTAATCCCAACGGTCTGCGTGAAAAAGACTGGTCACCAAGGGTGTGCCCAGAATGTCACGAACCTGTGCCCGCGCCATGCCCGGGGTGAGCGCCTGGCGCTGCTCTTTAGAAACGAAGTTGCCTTGAACCACATCAGGCACGTAAGGCTTGAACGTGTCGCCGGTGAAGCTGGTCATGCTCCCGCACCCCGCCAAAATGGCGCACACAAAGAGCATGGCCAGGCGGTTGCCTGTCAAGGGGAAAGTCAGGAAAGCTGTCATGGTTGAAGGCAGGCCGATATGATCGGGTCATTGTAGCGGCAGCTTCATGCCTGCCCCGGTTTTGCATACCCAGATACCCTTGACCATGACCCAAATCGACGAACTGAAAAACAATGGTCTGAAAGCCACCCTGCCCCGGCTGAAAATTCTCGAAGTTTTTCAAAGCGGCGCACAACGCCACATGACGGCTGAAGATGTGTTTCGCCATTTGCTGCTGGAGCACACGGACATTGGTTTGGCCACGGTGTATCGGGTTTTGACCCAGTTTGAGCAAGCCGGCATTTTGAGCCGCAACCACTTCGAAAGCGGTAAAGCTGTTTATGAACTCAACGAAGGCCAACACCATGACCATGTGGTGTGTCTGGACTGCGGCCGGGTTGAAGAGTTTTATGACCCGGAAATCGAGGCCCGCCAGCAAGCCGTGGCCGAAGCCAAGGGTTTTGTGATCGCAGACCACGCTTTGAGTCTGTATGCGCACTGCACGCAAACCCCTTGCCCCCACCGTCAGCGTTGAGCTGAAGCGAGGCACTTACTCCATGGCTCGCCGCTGTCGATCGATGAAGTCCTGGTAGGTGTCAATGCCCCGCATTTGCAAAATGGTGTTGCGCACCGCCGCCTCCACCAACACAGCGATGTTGCGACCCGCCACCACCTGAATCACGACTTTGCGCACCGGAATGCCCAGCACATCCTGCACCAAGGGTTCTGAAGGCAAACGCTCGTAGTCACGCTCAAGCGTTTCACGGCGCACCAAGTGAACAATCAGCTTCAGGCGCATCTTGCGACGCACCGCCGTTTCACCAAAAATGGCCCGAATATCGAGCAAGCCAATGCCGCGCACTTCCAGCAGGTTTTGCAACAAGTCAGGGCACCGCGCCTCAATGGTGGTCTGGTTGATGCGGTACAAATCAACGGCATCGTCGGCGACCAAGCCGTTACCACGAGAAATCAGCTCCAAGCCCAATTCGCTCTTGCCCAGCCCGGACTCGCCTGTGATCAACACGCCCATGCCCAGAATGTCCATGAACACGCCGTGCATGGTGATGCGATCGGCAAAATGCTTGGACAAATAAGCACGCAAGACGTCAATGACAAAAGCCGACGACTGATCGGTCGAGAACATCGGAATCTGGGCACGTTCACACATCGACAGCAAGGCATCCGGTGCGACCTGGCCATCGGCCAACACCAGAACGGGCGGCTCGAGTGTGACAATGCGTGCGATCCTGCGAGCGCAGTCTTCTGGCGTGGCATTGCTGAGGTAAGTCACCTCACGCGGACCCAGAATTTGAACCCGATAAGGGTGAATGTAGTTAAGGTAGCCCACCAGATCAGCACCGGAGCGGGCTTCACGCACGGCGACTTCGTCAAACCTGCGCTCTGAAGCGCCCAAGCCAGCAACCCACTGCCACTTCAGCTTGCTGCGGTGGTCCTCAAACAGGACATCGGCGCTGATAACGGAAGGTTTCATCGCTAAAACACCGGTTTTCGCTAACTCAGGCGGTTTGGGCCGATTGCCACTGGGCAATCAGTTGGTGCAAGTTTTCCTGGACCGTGCTGTTCTTGATGTTTTCCCTGAGAGCCGTGTCACTCAGCAACTCGGCGATCTCGGACAAGATTTCCAGATGCTTTTGGGTAGCGGCCTCAGGGACCAGCAAGAAAATCAACAAGCTGACAGCTTGTTCATCGGGTGCGTCAAAACCAATCGGTTGGGCCAACTGGAAGACGGCGGCCATGGGGGCTTTCAAGCCCTTGATGCGGCCATGCGGAATGGCCACGCCATGCCCTAAGCCCGTAGAACCCAGTCGCTCACGGGCAAACAAGCTGTCGGTCACCAAGGCGCGGGAAAGCCCGTGCAGGTTCTCAAAGAGAAGTCCGGCTTCTTCGAATGCGCGTTTCTTGCTGGTGGCTTCCACCCCGACAAGAACTTGGGCAACAGGCAATATGGATGAGAGGCGATTCATGGTCGAGGCCGGATTATGCACCTTGCGCGAGCACACGCGTCTTTGCCCCGTCCGGCGGCCTGTCAAGGGTCTTCTGGCCTGGCAATGTCGGACACAGCACGGCCATGAAAAAGGGCCACTTGAAGTGGCCCCGCTTTGTACAAAAAACAAACCCGATCACATCATGCGCTTGGGCGCACTGTGGTGGTGGTCGGTGATGCGGTCTTTGTGTTTGACCACTTGGCGGTCCAATTTGTCGACCAACTCATCAACGGCGGCATACAAATCTTCGTGAGCGCTTTCTGCAAACAGGTCATTGCCTTTGACATGGATATTGCATTCTGCCCGCTGGCGTTTTTCTTTCTCTTTCTGCTTTTCGACAGTCAGCAGCACTTTGACATCGACCACCTGATCAAAATGTCGCGTGATGCGATCGAGCTTCCCCGTGACGTACTGACGCAAGGCCGGGGTCACTTCCAGATGGTGTCCGCTGATGGTTAAATTCATAGTCGTCGCCTCCATAGATGCAGGGTAGAAAAAGCCCCACCGAAGCGGGACTCCGAAACCACCTTTCCGGGTGATTCAGCTCCACTATGCGCCGCCAAGAATTGAAAAGCAAGGCACCACAAGGTAAACCCCGATTGGCTTGGACAATTGCCTCAAAACAGACTTTTCAGTGCTATCGTTCTGGTTGAAATCAGTTCGAGGCGCTTGGTGCGCCATGCAGGCGCAAGCGTCCGGCCAGCCAGGCGCTGAGCAAACTGGCAAGCACCCCCAACAAACCCGCCACCCAGTAAAAGGTGAGGTGCCCTTGGCCATCGCGCCCGATGATCAAGCCCGCCAGCAAGGCCGCCAGGCCCATGCCCGCCGACTGCACCGCCGAATTGAGGGTCATGAAGGTGCCGCGCAAACGCGGCTCCACCGCCGATGAAATCATCGCCATGCCAGGGATCATGCGCCCGCTCATGACCGTGAAGAGCAAGGTCGAGATCACCAGCAAGCCCCACAAGGGCAATCCTTGCGAGAGCGTGGTGGCCATCAATGGCACCGCCACGGCCAAAGCCAGGCGCTGGAACACCCTAACTTTGCCCACCCGGTCCGTCAATCGCCCAAAATAACGCGCACTCAGCAAGGTGGCCAGGCCACCGCACAGGTAGATCCAGGGCACTTCAGCGGTTTGCATGCCTGCATTGGACTGCAGGTAAATGGTGATGTACGGAATGACCGTGAAACCGGCGAACATCATCAAACCCGACACGCCGAAGGCTTTGAGGTGGTTGCCCTCGGACAGCACCTGCCCAATGCCGCGCCAGACGCCCGTCCGTTCCGGGTGATGCAGGTGCGCATCGAGCCGGGGCAAGGTTTGCCAAGCGCCGAGCGCCAAGAGCCCCACCAGCAAGGCAATGCCAAAAAAGGGCGCATGCCAACTCGCGTGCGCTGCCAAAAACAAGCCCAAGGGCACCCCCGCCACGGTGGACACGGAAAACGAGGTCATCACCACGCTCATGGCCCGGCCCCGGCGCTCGAAAGGCACGACATCGGCCACGATGGTCTGGGACAATGCAGACAAAACACCGCCAAACAAGCCTGCAGCCACACGCGCCGCCATCAGCCAAAAATAGTCTGGGGCCAAGCCACAGGCCAACGTGGCCAGTCCAAACAAGGTGTACATCACGAGCAGCAGGCGTTTGCGGCTGAAACGGTCGATGTAAGTGGCCGCCATCAGCCCAGACAGGCCGGCCGATAAGGTGTAGGCCGAAACCAACAAACCAAACTGGGCATTGCTGATGCCAAACAAGGCCGTGAACTGCGGCCCCAGCGGCATCATGATCATGAAATCAAGGATGTGGGTGAACTGGATGCCGGCCAGTGTAAAAAGCAGCCAGCGTTCACGCCGAGGGGTCAAATGGGGTGTCATGGAACAATGCAATGAAGTTGCCTGAATCTAACACTCCCCCACCCAACATCCGGTGCGATAATCCGCCGATTCATTCTGGAGACACACTGCCGTGGAAACTACCCCGAGTCGGTAGCTTTCGAACGCCTTGAGCACCCTGCCCATTGTTCGAAAGCTGCAAAAACACTTCGCCGCCCCTTTGAACTTTTGGCACTTGGCCATTTTTGGATTCGCCATGCTCAACATCTTCACTCTCGCCAACGGCCGCCTCTTTCAAGAAGAGATCGAGTCGCTGGAAGAACTCTCCCGCTTTCAGCCCATCTGGGTCGACCTGGAGTCGCCCACACTGGATGAAAAGCGCTGGATCAAACAGTACTTTGGCCTGTCCATCCCGGAAGATGCGATGGACGAGGACATTGAGGAATCGGCCCGTTTCTACGAAGAAGACAACGGCGAGCTGCACATTCGCTCTGACTTTTTAATTGCCGACGAAGACGAGCCACGCACCGTGCGCTGCGCCTTTATTTTGAACCAGCACAACGCCAACCTGAAAAGCCAAGGCGTGCTGTTTTCCATCCACGACGAAGACGTGCCGGTGTTTCGCCTGTTGCGCATGCGCGCGCGACGCGCCCCGGGCCTGATCGAAGACGCCAAAGAAGTGCTGCTCAAGCTGTTTGACGCTGACGCCGAATACTCGGCCGACACGCTGGAAGGCATTTACGACAAACTCGAAATCGCAGGCAAAAAAGTGTTGTCGGGCGATGTGACCGATGCCATGGCCGGAGAAGTGCTGGGCGCGATTGCCAGGCAAGAAGATTTGAATGGCCGCATCCGCCGCAATGTGATGGACACCCGCCGCGCCGTGAGCTTCATGATGCGCTCCAAGATGCTCAACGCCGAGCAGTTTGAAGAAGCCCGCCAGATTCTGCGCGACATCGACTCGCTGGACTCGCACACGGCCTTTTTGTTCGACAAGATCAACTTCTTGATGGACGCCACGGTCGGTTTCATCAACATCAACCAGAACAAGATCATCAAGATTTTCTCGGTGGCCAGCGTGGCCTTGCTGCCGCCCACCTTGATTGCCAGCCTCTACGGCATGAACTTCCAGTACATGCCCGAGCTGTCGCAAAAGTGGGGCTACCCCTACGCACTGACCCTGATGGTGGCCAGCGCCGTGGTACCCATGTGGTATTTCCGACGTCGCGGCTGGCTCAAGTAAGCCGCCATCAATCGGAGCGCCTGTTGGTCAACCATTGCGACAAAATCGCCAGACTGTAGCGGCTGGCGACTTCGCGGATGAAACGGTTGAAGTCGGTGTGAGCGGCATCGTCAGCCCGGTCTGAGATGGTGCGCACTGCGGCAAAGGGCACTGCGTAATCGTGGCACACCTGCGCCACTGCCGCACCTTCCATCTCCACAGCCAAAGCATCGGGCAAAGCCAGACGCAGCGCTTGACTCTCGGTCGAGGTCGCAACAAATCGGTCGCCACTGATGACCAGTCCCTGGTGCACCCGGGGTGAATCCAATTGAAAATCGGCCAAAGTGCCCGCCCCCAAGTGCTGCGCAGCTTTCGCCAGCACCTGTTGGCCAGCCTCCGCCAGTTGTGCCGAGAGGTTTACATCGGCCTCAAAACGGGCTCGACCATACAGCGGCACTTCATGACGGGGAAACAGCGGGGAAGCGTCCATGTCGTGCTGCACAAACCCGTTGGCCACCACCACATCGCCCACACGCACACCCGAGCCCATACCCCCAGCCACCCCCGTGAACACGAGGGTGTCAACCTGAAAGCGTTCGAGCAACACCGTGGCCGTTGTGGCCGCTGCCACCTTGCCAATGCGTGACAGCACGGCCACCACCGCATGCCCTTGCCAGTGGCCCACCCAAAAGTCCCGCCCGGCCACCGTAACGCGCTGCTCGTCTGGCATGCGCGCCAGCACAGCCGCCAATTCTTCGTGCATAGCGCTCATGATGCCGATCACGGCCATGGATCACCCCTTGTGCAATGCGTCAAAAAGAAAAACGGCCACAAGTGAACTGTGTGGCCGCTTGGCAGTGTGTCGGGTACAAACCCCGGAGACGGGCGATCAGGCCTTGTTGCGCAACTCGCGCCGCAAAATTTTGCCGACTGGCGTTTTGGGCAACTCGTCGCGAAACTCGACCAAACGGGGTTGCTTGTAACCGGTCATGTTCTCGCGGCAATAGGCGATGACTTGCGCATCGGTCAACGCAGGGTCTTTTCTGACCACCACCAACTTGACCGCCTCGCCGGTTTTCTCATCAGGCACACCAATGGCTGCACACTCCATCACGCCAGGACAAGCAGAAGCGACTTCTTCCACTTCATTGGGGTAGACATTGAAACCACTGACCAGAATCATGTCTTTCTTACGATCGACGATCTTGAAATAACCCCGCTCGTCCACGATGCCGACATCGCCCGATTTGAAGTACCCGTCAGCGGTCATGACCTTGGCCGTTTCATCGGGACGCTGCCAATAACCCGCCATGACTTGGGGGCCCTTGATGGCGATTTCGCCGGGCATGCCGGGCGTGGTCACATCGTGGCCTTCATCGTCAAGCAGCTTCATGAAAGTGCCGGGAATCGGCACGCCAATCGTGCCCGTGAACTCGGTGCTGGTGGTCGGGTTGCAGCTGGCCGAAGGACTGGTTTCAGACAAACCGTAGCCCTCGCAAATCGGGCAGCCGGTTTTCTCGAGCCAGAGCTTGGCCACGTTGGGCGTCACGGCCATGCCACCCCCCAGCGACACCTTGAGGTTGGACCAGTTAACGGTGTTGAAATCCGGGTGATTGGCCAAGCCATTGAACAAAGTGTTCACCGCCGGAAAGCTGTGAAACGTGTGCTTGGACAACTCTTTGAGCACGGCAGGCAAATCGCGCGGATTGGGAATCAGGATGGTCTTGCCGCCCGAACGCATGGACAGCATCATGTTCACCGTGAAAGCGAAGATGTGGTACAGCGGCAAAGCGCACACTGAGGTGGATTGTTGACCCGCAGGGATGCGTTTCATCACCGGCTCATTCCAGGCATCGGATTGCAAGACATTGGCAATCAGGTTGCGGTGCAGCAAGACCGCCCCTTTGGACACACCTGTGGTGCCACCGGTATATTGCAGCACGGCAATATCGTCTGCCAACAACTCGGGCCGAAGGAACGCCATCTGCTTGCCTCGGGTCAAGGCATCGTTGAAGCGGACCGCCTGGGGCAGGTTAAATGCAGGCACCATCTTCTTGATGTTGCGCACCACATAGTTGACCAAGCTGCCCTTGAGCAAACCCAGACGGTCCCCCATAGAAGCCAACACCACATGCTGAACCGAGGTTTGAGCGATGCATTTCTCGAGCGTGGCAGCAAAATTTTCGACAATCACAATCGCTTTGGCGCCGGAGTCTTTGAGCTGGTGCTCAAGTTCACGCGGGGTGTACAACGGGTTCACGTTGACGACCACAAAACCTGCACGCAAGATGGCCGCAACGGCCACCGGATACTGCGGCACGTTGGGCATCATGATCGCGATGCGATCGCCTTTGTTGAGTCTCAAAGATTGCAGATACGCCGCCAAGGCCAAGCTTTCCCGGTCGGTCTGGGCATAGCTGATGTCCTTGCCCATGAAGCTGTAGGCCGTACGGTCTGCGTACTTGGCAAAGCCCTCCTCGAGCAAAGCCACCAAGGAGCTGTATTGGGTCGTATCAATGTCGGCTGGGACGCCTTCGGGGTAACTTTTCAGCCAAACGGGATTCAAGTTCATATCAAGTTCTCCTGAGAGTCAGTCTACCGTAGATCTGACGGCAGACTGACATGCAAGGTCTCAGGGTTTACGCGAAAAAATGCACCTTGGCGCGGGTCATCCGCCCCTTCTTTCTGCCCAAGAAAAAAGGGCGGAAGAATTGATTCTTCCGCCCTCTTGACGCAAAGCGTCCGCCCTGTAAGGCGACCTTATGCTTTCAATGCGACCAGCACTTCGTCGAGCATTTTCTTGGCATCGCCAAACAGCATGCGGTTGTTGTCTTTGTAAAACAGCGGATTGTCCACACCCGCGTAGCCGCTGCCCATGGAACGCTTCATGACAATGCTGGCACGGGCCTTCCAGACTTCGAGCACAGGCATGCCGGCGATCGGACTGGTCGGATCATCCTGCGCGGACGGGTTAACAATGTCGTTGGCACCAATGACCATGACCACATCTGTGTCGGGGAAATCGTCGTTGATTTCATCCATCTCAAGCACGATGTCGTAGGGCACTCGGGCCTCGGCCAGCAGCACGTTCATGTGGCCGGGCATGCGACCCGCCACAGGGTGGATGCCGAAACGCACGTTGATGCCCTTGTCACGCAAGGTTTTGGTGATTTCGTTGACGGTATGCTGGGCCTGCGCCACGGCCATGCCATAACCCGGCACGATGATCACGCTCTTGGCATCGCGCAGCAGCTCGGCTGTTTCGGTGGCGCTCACGGGCACCACTTCGCCCTGCGGCTCAGCGGCCGCGCCATCGGCCTTGGGCGCGGGCTTTGCCGCCCCTCCAAAACCACCAGCGATCACGCTGATGAAATTGCGGTTCATCGCGTTGCACATGATGTAAGACAGGATGGCCCCGCTGGAGCCCACCAAGGCACCCGTCACGATCAACAAGTCGTTGCTGAGCATGAAACCGGTGGCCGCTGCGGCCCAACCGGAATAGCTGTTGAGCATGGACACCACCACCGGCATGTCGGCACCGCCAATGGCCATGACCATGTGGATGCCAAACAGCAGCGCGATCGCGGTCATCACGATCAGCGGCGTCATGCCGCTTTGCACATCGTGTGCGTTCACAAACTCACGACCAAACCAAATCACGACCAAGAGGCCCAACAGGTTGAGCCAGTGCCGTGCAGGCAACAGCAAGGGTTTGCCGCCGATCTTGCCATTGAGCTTGCCAAAGGCGATCAATGACCCTGAGAAGGTCACTGCGCCAATCAGGATGCCGATGTAGATTTCCACTTCGTGGATGACCTTCTCGGCGCCGGTGTACTGGATCGAGGTGTCGACGTAGCTGGCAAAACCCACCAGGCAAGCCGCAAGACCCACCAAGCTGTGCATGAGCGCCACGAGTTCGGGCATCTGGGTCATCTTGACCGTTTTGGCGGCATACAAACCGACACTGCCACCAATGAGCAGGGCACCGACGATCCACGGAATTCCCGCGGCGGCCACACGGGGGCCAAAAATGGTGGCAAGCACCGCCAGCGTCATGCCGATGATGCCGTAGAGGTTGCCGCGACGCGACGTTTCTGGGTTGGACAAGCCCCCCAGGCTGAGGATGAAGAGAATGGCGGCACCGAGGTAGGCGACCGTGGCCAGGCTAAAGGACATGAGTGACTCTTTTCTTATTCGGTCGGGGACAGCGCTGTAAATCTGTCCCCGAAGTCATTACTTTCGAAACATGGCGAGCATGCGATGGGTGACCGCAAAGCCACCAAACATGTTGATGGCCGTCAGCACAATCCCGGCAAAGGCCAACCACTGGATGAGCTGATCCGAGCGACCATTGGTGCCGGCTTCTGGCGGCAAAATTTGCACCAGTGCGCCGATCACGATGATGCTGGAGATGGCGTTGGTGACGCTCATCAGCGGCGTGTGCAGCGCGGGGGTCACGTTCCACACCACCATGTTGCCGATGAAACAGGCCAACACAAACACCGTGAAGTGACCCAAAAAGGCAGCCGGAGCGTAGGCACCGATGGCCCAAAACGCCAGTGCACCCAAACCAAATACCAAGGCGAGGGTTTTGACGGGCATCGGGCCGCTGCTGCCGTGGCCATGACCGCTTTTCTTCTCGGCCACCGCTGCCGTAGGCTTCGGCGCAGGTTTGGGGGCCACGACCAGCGGGGGGGCGGGCCAGGTGATTTCGCCATCCTTGATGACCGTCAGACCCCGAATGGCGTCATCTTGCATGTTGACGTTGATGACGCCATCTTTGGTTTTGCACAGCTCTTCGGTCAAGCGGAACAAGTTGGTGCCGTACAGCGTGGACGACTGGCGTGCCATGCGCGAGGCCAGGTCGGTGTACCCGACGATGGTCACGCCGTGTTTGACGACGGCCTTGCCGGGTTCGGTCAGTTCGCAGTTGCCGCCTTGCTCGGCGGCCATGTCGACGATGACGCTGCCAGGCTTCATGCTCATGACCATCTCTGCGGTGATCAGCTTGGGCGCAGGTTTTCCGGGAATGAGCGCCGTGGTGATGATGATGTCCACCTCGCGGGCCTGCTGCGCATACATCTCGCGCTGCGCGGCCTGAAAGCCCTCACTCATGACCTTGGCATATCCGCCGCCGCCCGAGCCTTCTTCTTCGTAATCCACTTTGACGAATTCACCGCCCAGCGACACGACCTGGTCGGCCACTTCGGCACGGGTGTCGTTGGCGCGCACGATGGCGCCTAGGCTGGCCGCAGCACCGATCGCAGCCAAACCGGCCACCCCGGCGCCAGCGATGAACACCTTGGCGGGTGGCACTTTGCCTGCGGCCGTGATCTGGCCGTTGAAGAAACGGCCAAAGGCATTCGCGGCCTCCACCACAGCGCGGTAGCCACTGACGCCGGCCATGGAGGTCAGCGCGTCCATCTTCTGGGCTCGGCTGAGCGTGCGGGGCAAGGCGTCGATCGACAACGCAGTGACCTTTTTGGCTGCCAACTGCTGCATCAAATCGGGGTTTTGGGCGGGCCACAGAAAGCCGATGAGCGTCTGGCCTTCGTGCATCAGCGCCACCTCGTCCGGCGTGGGCGCACGCACTTTGAAGACGATGTCGCTGCCGCTCCAGAGGGCTGCGGCGCTCGGCGCGATGGTCGCACCGGCCTCGATGTAAGCACCATCGGACAGGTCTGCGAGCTCGCCTGCACCCTGCTCCACCACGACGGCAAAGCCGAGTTTGACCAACTTGGTCACCGCATCGGGCACCGTAGCAACCCGTTTTTCGCCAGAAAAAATCTCTCGTGGCACGCCAATTCGCTGAGGCGTGGGGGCGTTTTCGCCTGTCTGCATGAATGTCTCCTCACTCAATTCACAAAAAATAGCCGATGCGTCAGCTTAACCCAAGTCAACATTATCAAAACCCGTACAAGCCCTGCCTCAAAGTAACTGACGGGCCCAAAAGCAAAATATCAGCAACCTCTTATATTAAACGAAACAGGCCATTTGTTTGCCGGCAAAAGTCCCGTCAAGCCCGCCCATGTCCAGCGGGCACTTCATAATCTCAGGCATGGACAAACGCTGGAAACCCAATGTCACCGTCGCCGCCATCATTGAAAAAGAAGGCCGCTACCTGTTGATCGAAGAACACACCCAAGAAGGTTTGCGCCTGAACAACCCGGCCGGTCATCTGGACGAGGGCGAATCACCCGCCGATGGCTGCGCACGCGAAACCCTGGAAGAAACGGCACACCCGTTCACACCAACGGCATTGGTTGGCATCTATTTGTCGCGTTTTCAGCGCCCGACCACTGGGGAAGACATCACTTACGTGCGCATGGCTTTTTGCGGCGACATCGGTGAATTGCAGCCCCACCTGAGCCTGGACGAAGGCATTGTCCGCACTTTGTGGATGACGCCTGAAGAAGTGCGCAACAGTGCAGCTCGTCACCGCAGCCCGCTTGTCTTGCGTTGCATCGAAGACCATCTGGCCGGGCAACGCTATCCGCTGGAGGTGATCTACACCGATCTGGCCGTCACTCAGCGCCCGGTTTTGCCAACCTGAGCGTTCAGAGGCCTGCGGATGGCTGCAAGGGCTCAGGAAACCCTCATTGAACAGGCGGTTTTTGGCCTGCGGCGACCAGGTCCAACTGCGCCTGCTCGGCAAACACTTTGGCCACATAGCCCCCATCCTCGGTCAAGCCATAGCCACCCAGATAGAACTTCAAACCCTCTTCTTGAGAGCCGTCGCGCAGCTTGATGGCGTCAGACAACACCGCCACGCCCACCCGCAAATTGGAAATGGGGTCAAACGCGGCAAGGCGCCCCCCATAAACCTCATAGCGCTTGACGTGAATATCGGTCATCACCTGCATCAAACCCTGAGCCCCCGCCTGGCTTTGCACGTAAGGATGGAAATTGGACTCAATGGCCATCACTGCCAAAATGAAATGCGGTGCCAACTTGGTTTTTTTCGACAAGACATGAGATTCGACCACCAAAGCCGCCAAAGGCTCTGGTGCAACCTTGTATTTGCGCCCCAACCACTCGGCCACTGCGGCCTGAGAAGGGGGCAAATCCTGCAAGTTCACGGCTGTTGCCCGTTCCGCCGTGTTTTCGGGCAACCATGCAAACAAAACCCTGCGCTCCCGCAGCCAGTTGAACACTTCACCTTCGGCGCTGTGCAGCCAATGCGGGTTCAGCCACAAAGCCAATACCAGACTGACCGCAGTCAAGCCCACCATGGCCAGACCACTGTGGGTGATGATGAACATCCCATGCGCGACATCGTGCAGAAATGTTCTGAAGTGTTGGCACCAAGTGCAGGCTCGATTCATGAATTTTGACCCATTTGGCATTATAAATTCATGACCTCGGCAGACATCGCAGGCAGTCACGGGATAATTACGGCATGTCCCAACTCCCTCGTGTGGTCGTCGGCTTGTCCGGCGGCGTCGACTCCGCTGTCACCGCCTATTTGCTCAAGCAACAAGGCTATGACGTCATTGGCATCTTCATGAAAAATTGGGAAGATGACGATGACAGCGAATACTGCTCTTCCAACATTGACTTTGTCGATGCCGCCGCCGTGGCCGATGTGCTGGGCATCGAGATTGAGCACGTCAATTTCGCGGCCGATTACAAAGACCGCGTTTTCTCTGAATTCCTGCGTGAATACCAAGCCGGGCGCACCCCCAACCCCGACATCTTGTGCAACGCCGAAATCAAGTTCAAGTCATTCTTGGACCACGCCATGCGGCTGGGGGCCGAAAAAATCGCCACCGGCCACTACGCCCGCGTGCGCCTGAACAGCGCAACAGGCCGGCACGAACTCCTCAAGGGCTTGGACGCGTCCAAAGACCAAAGCTATTTCTTGCACCGACTGAATCAAGCGCAATTGTCCAAAACATTGTTCCCTGTCGGCGAGTTGCACAAGACCGAAGTGCGCCGCATTGCCGAAGAAATTGGCCTGCCCAACGCCAAAAAGAAAGACTCCACCGGCATCTGCTTCATTGGTGAGCGACCTTTTAGAGACTTTTTGAACCGCTACATCTCCAAAGAACCAGGCCCCATCAAAGACCCTTCGGGCCGCACCATCGGGCAACATGTGGGGCTGAGTTTTTACACCCTGGGCCAACGCCAAGGCTTGGGCATTGGCGGCATCAAAGCCAAAGGCGCACAACGCGGCGGTGGCGAACACACCCCCTGGTTTGTGGCACGCAAAGACGCCGAGAAAAACACGCTGTGGGTGGTGCAAGGCCATGAGCACCCTTGGCTGCAATCACCCACACTGCAAGCGACCGACGTGAGCTGGTGCGCTGGCACCGCGCCCGAGCCTGGCCGCTATGCCGCCAAAACGCGCTACCGGCAAGCAGATGCCCCCTGCGATTTGCAAACGCTGAGCATGGCCGATGGGCAAGCCGGTTTCGAACTTCACTTCAGCGAAAACCAGTGGGCCGTCACACCCGGCCAAAGCGCCGTGGTCTATGACGGCGAGGTGTGCCTGGGCGGCGGCGTGATCCACTCCGCGCCCACCATGCCCATGGCCTGAACCCTGAAGCGCCACCTCAGGAGCTGCTTTATTCGCCGCCCAGACCCAAGCGGTTGGGCTCGCGCTTTTCGACCGCGAAACGCAACAAGGCCGCCGTGCGGAAAATGCCGTGGGCAAACTTGCCATAAGGCAAAGTCAAAAACAAGGCCATCACCGCCCCCAGGTGGACAGCCAGCAGCACGGGCATGGCGGCGGTCGCACCCCACCACCACAACAACAGGCCACTCAAACTGATCAAGGCCAGCAAGGCCATGAAGCCCAGGTCCATTGGCTTTTGTGCACGGTCACCATGGTCGGGGTGCCGCTGGATGTTCAGCCAAGCCAGCCCGCACGTACCGCACAGCAAACTCACTCCTCCCACCACCCCCAACAACTTGGGCAAACTGGGCAAGGCGTAAGGGGCCGGCCAACCCAACAGGTAGTGATAAACGGTGGCCACGCTGGTGGCCGCAAAGCACAACATGAAACCGTAAAACGTGAGGTGGTGAAAACGCCGGCGGGCATGCGTCCAGGCATCGTCTTCGTTGTGGCAACCTTCGCCATGTCCGCCATCCAGGTATTTCAAACGCAATGCGGCATCGGTCGCTTCTGCGGCTGCTGGCGCACTCAATGGTGCCCCGCTGGTAGCCGGGGTCACTTCTCGCCAAAAGCGCTGCACACCGAGGCCCAAAGCCAGAACGGCAAACAGAAAAATCGGGGCGAACAAGCTGACCATCAGGTTGTGCGGGAACACGGCATAAAACCCACCCGCGACCGGCGCACCCCACAGCGTGCCTTGCTTGAGCATGGCCAGCACCAAAAACAGGCCCAAGCCCAGCGCCAGCATCAAAGAGATCGTCAGGCCATTGCGCTGGTAAAGCCGCCCCAATGCAGGAGGCCAGGCGTAGTCGACATAAGTCTGGCCACGCACCTGCGCCATGGCTTTGGGCACATTGATGGCAAATTCATGCGGCGGCGCGTACTGGCATGCATGCAGGCAGGCACCGCAGTTGTGGCAAAGGTTCGCCATGTAATGGATGTCGGCCTTGCCGAACTCCAGACGCCGCGTCATCGCAGGGAACACCGCACAAAAACCCTCGCAGTAACGGCAGCCATTGCAAATCTGCATTTGCCGCGCCACTTCGGCCTCGGGCGCCGTCATCTCACCACGCGCCAGAGCGCGGGCGTCACGGGTCAGGGCTTCAAGCGTTTGCATGGCCTGCTCCTTCTTTTTGTGCTTTGACGGCCTTGGCTGCCTGCTCGCCTGCGATGCGACCAAATGCGGTGCCGATCGTCATGCCCACCCCAGCGGTGTAGCCCTTGCCCAGCACATTGCCCGCCATCATTTCGCCCGCCACAAACAGGTTGGGGCTGGGTTGGTTGTTGAAACGCACAGCGGTGGTGTCATCGGTTTTGAGGCCCAGATAAGTAAAGGTCACGCCAGGCCGCACGGCATAGGCGTAATAGGGTGCGGTATCCAGGGGCCTGGCCCAATGGGTTTTGGCGGGGCTCACGCCTTCGGTATGACAGTCGTCCAGCGCCGTGTGGTCAAAAGAGCCTTCTCGGCAGGCGCCGTTGTAGTCGTTCAGGGTCTGCATGAAAGTAGCTTCGTCCAGCCCCAGCTTGCGGGCCAGCTCAGGCAAGCTGTCCGCCTGGGTGCCTTCAAACACGGGCGGCATGAAGCGGCCCACGGCTTTGGCGTCGATGATGGAATACGCCACCTGCCCCGGCTGCTGCGCCACCAATCGGCCCCAAATGGCATAGCGTTTGGGCCAGAAGTCTTCACCTTCGTCGTAAAAACGACGGGCCTCGCGGTTGACCACCACGCCCAAAGACACGCAGTCAATGCGCGTGCAAATGCCACCGTCGTAGAGTGGCGCACGGGCGTCAATCGCCACCATATGGGCTTGGGTCGGATCCCCAATGCGGTCGGCACCTTGGTCCAGCATGTGCTTGAGCAGCACACCCTGGTTGTAACGCGTGCCGCGGATCAAAAACTGATCAGCCGGGTATTCACCGCGCTCGTTTTGGCCCCAAGCTTCGCGCAGCCATTCGCGATTGGACTCAAAGCCTCCTGCAGCCAGCACACAGGCGCTGGCCTCAATGCGTTCACGCCGCACCGAACCATCGGGGCTTTTGTGCATGACCGACGCCGCCACAAAGCGGCCCGCGTCCAACTCGATCTGATCGACCTCGGCGTTGTAATCGATCTGCACACCGAGTCTCTCGGCGCTGCGGTAATAAGCGTTCATGAGGGCTTTGCCACCCCCCATGAAAAAAGCGTTGGTGCGGGCCGTGTGCAAAGCCCCCGACAGCGACGGCTGAAAGCGCACGCCGTGCTTGAACATCCAGGGCCTGCAGGTCGCCGAGTGGCGAATGACCAGACGCGCCAGATGCTCATCGGTCAGGCCCCCCGTCACTTTGAGCAGGTCTTGCCAGAACTCTTCTTCGGGGTATGCGTCTACCAGCACATCCTGCGGTGCATCGTGCATGCAACGCAGGTTACGGGTGTGGCCCGAATTGCCGCCGCGCCATTCGCGTGGCGCCGACTCGAGCACCCGCACGGTGGCGCCGGCTTCACGGGCCATCAGCGCCGCGCACAAGGCGGCATTGCCCCCGCCGATCACCAAAACATCCACGGTCATTGTTTCAAATTCCTGTTTATGACACGGCGTCAACTGTATCGGAAACATGAAATGCCGACATGACACCGGCCCATCGCTCAAGCTCCGCTGTGACATGCTGGCGCAGTTGATCAGGGCTACTGGCCTGAACCTGCGCGCCGTCTTGCAGCATCCTGCTCACGATTTCTGGATCACAGAGCACCCGATTCAGCGCCGCGTTCAAATGCGCAATGATGTGATCCGGCGTCTTTGCAGGCGCAAACAAGCCATACCACTGAGTCAAATCAAGCGCATCCAAACCCAACTCCCCGAACGTTGGTACCTCAGGCCAATCCGGCAAGCGATGCAGCCCTGCCACCGCCAATGGACGCAACTTCCCCGTCTTCAGATAGGGCAAAGCACTGAACAAGCTGGGAAACATCCATTGCGTCTGACCTCGAACAATGGAGTTGATGGCCGGCGCTGCCCCTGCATGCGTCACACCTTCCACAACCAAACCATGGTGGTTCAGGAACATTTCAGCGGCCAAATGCGGAACCGTA
>OFRD01000057.1_pt1 | contig 36958 bp, 33 predicted proteins | sample 1543041 | NCBI WGS metagenome assembly OFRD01 (sample SAMN07774234, study PRJEB24372) | wastewater metagenome | isolation source: Exp Tend CN 100WW | collected 2016-02
AAATATATTTGCCTAAATCAATGTTGAGTGCACGTGTTGCTTTTGTTTGCGCATCCGCGGTGATGTTGTCACTTGGAAGTTAACTCGCGGTCAATAATCTCGACGAAGACTTCTAGGGGCTGCGCGCCGACGAGCGGAATGCCGTTGATGAAGAAGGTTGGCGTGCCGGTCACGCCCAGTGCCCGCGCGTCGTTAAAGTCCTTCTCCACTTCCGCGCTAAACTCGCGGGAATTTACGCAGGCGGCAAAACGCTCCTTGTCCAGGCCCATGGAAATTGCCAGCGACTGATATAGATCCGGGCCAAGCCGGTCGATGTTGGCAAATACGGCGTTGTGAAACTCCCAGAAGCGCCCCTGTGCATGGGCGCACTGCGATGCTTCCGCAGCCAGCGTGGCTTGCGGGTGGATTGAGGCCAGTGGAAAGTCACGGTACACAAAGCGCACTTGCTTGGGGTAGCGCTCCAGCAGCGTCACTAGTGTGGTTTGGTAGAACACGCGGCAGTACGGGCATTGGAAGTCGCTGAACTCGATAATGGTGACGGGCGCATCGGCATTGCCCCAGGACGGGTCGTCATCAGCTGAAACTTGCACGCGCTGCACCGGCGCTGCACCAGCGCTGTCCGCTGCGGTGTCAGGGCTGGCGGGCGTGGTGATGGCGGGGTTGGCGGAGGGTGGCGGCGCCGGCGTGCGGCCCCACACCACATAGCCCGCTGCAAGGCCGGCACCAAATACTAATATGAACAGCAGCGGAACGAGTACCCACTGGCGCGACGTGCGGGGCAGCGCGGGACCGGCTTCTGTTTCGGTTGCGGTTACATCTTCCATGCTGCCACCCCCACGCACAGCCAGCCGCCGATGAACGCCACGCCGCCCAAAGGCGTGATTGCACCCAGCCAGCTGATGCCAGTAATTGCCAGCGCATACAGGCTGCCGCTAAACAGGAAAATGCCGGCAGTAAAAAGTGCGCCGGCAAGCGCCAAAAGGTTTTGGTTTTGCACCCGGCCAATCAAGGCGGCAGCTGCCAGCAATGCCAGTGCATGCAGCATATGGTATTGCACCGCAGTTTCAAAAGTTGCCAGCCGGTGCGGCTCCAGCCGCGCGCGCAGCGCGTGTGCGCCAAACGCGCCAATCGCTACGCTCAGGCCGGCCATGGCGGCGCCGGCAATCCATAACGTGCGTTCCATGTTTAGCGGGCGCGCAGCGCTGCTCATGCAGCCGGGCCGGATGGGCTGCGTTTCAAGCGTCGTTGGTGGGAAAGGGCGTGAGGCCCAGCAGGCGCCGGCGGATGTAGCGCCCGACCACCAGCAGCGAGCCGAGCACGGGTACCACAATCAGCGCGCCCAATACGCCTTGCACCAGCGCCGCAATGATTACCACGGTGAAGATTACCCCTTCCGGCAAAAGCATTTGGCGGCCCAGCACATACGGCCGCAGCCAGATGCTTTTGATGTTGATGAGAACTGTGTAGATGCCCAGTACCAGCAATCCAAATGAGGTGTGCGACATGTCCAGATAAGTGGAGCCTTTGAGCAGCGCGACAACCACGGCGATGACGGCAGTGGTGGCCGGACCCAGCTCCGGAATAATGCTTAGCACGCCGGCAAGAATTCCGATGGTAAGCCCACCCGGCAGTCCGATGGCCGTGTAGACGATGCTAAAAACCACGCCGACAATCAGCATCAAGATCATGTTGCCCCAGAGGTAGGTATGCCACACCTTGCGCACTTCCACATAAATGCGGTTCATTTCCGGCTGCATGTATGCCGGCATCAACGCAATTATCCAGCTGCGCAAGCGCGGCCAGCCGGCGAGCAAATAGTATGTGGTCACCACAATCATTACCGTCCACGCGAGGTTGGTTGATGTGGCCTGCAGCAGCTCAATGATGGTGGCAGAGCTTGGGAGCAGCGAGCTGAGCGAGAGCTGTGCAATGCCCGGGAATACATCGCCGAGGTAAAGTGCGCCGCTGGGAGTTTGAATCGGCTGCAGAACGGCTGTGCGCAGCTCAATGAACGAAAACTGCAAGTCGGCGTAGATTTCTTGAGACTGACTGACGAGCGTGGGGGCCAGCAGCGCCGGCAATAAGAGAAATGCGGCCAGGCTGGTGAAGTACACAATTACAACCAGCGTTTGGCGCGACAGGTGCGTTACTTTGCGCAGCCCGTCCACGATGGTGCTCAACACATATGCAACGAGGCCGGAAATAATGAGCGGCTTGATGGCTGCGCTGGTGTAGACCACCACGGCGCCACCCAAGACCACCAGCATGATGAGCGCCAGATAGCGAAATGCCTCTGTCCAATCTTCGCGGTCGGCTGCATCCAATGGCGGGTTGGGCTGCGGGTTCATAAGCGGTTCTCCATTGCACACGATTGTAACATTTGGGCTTCCAGCGCGTGTGGGTTACAATAAATTCGCGGCGCTTTAGGCGCGCCGGTTTCCAAGGCTTTCTGTGACTGACACCGCTGCCCGCACACGCATTACTGCTTCGCTTTTCCTGTCGCAGGCGTTTTATTCCTCGGCGTTTATTGGTGTGTTTGCCGTGATGCCCATCCTCGCGACGCGTTTTGGCGGCTCGCCGGCGCAAGCCGGGCTGCCGGTAACGCTGACTATGGCCGGCCGGGCACTGGCGTCTTACCCGCTGGGCTGGGCGATGGACCGTTATGGGCGGCGCATGGCGCTCACAATTGGGTTCGCGGGCGGTGTGGTGAGCGCGGTACTAGGTGTGCTTGCAGTTTGGAGCAGCAGCTTGTGGCTGCTGCTGGCCAGCGCGGCATTGATGGGCTTGGCGCGCAGTGCTTCCGAGCAGGCGCGTTTTATTGCGGCCGAAGTTCATGCGCCCGCGATGCGCGACAACATGATTGGCCTGATTGTTTTTGCAGGAACTTTTGGCGCAGTGGGCGGGCGCGCTGCCGCGGAAATGGGCAGCTGGCTGCGCCTTTCGTTTGGCCTGAATGAATTTGCGGTGGCTTACCTGCTGGCGATTGGATTGCTGGCGCTGGCGTTGCTGTGCACGCAAATTTTGTTGCGCCCCGACCCGCTGACGCTGCGCTGGAAAGCGGAACCCGAATCCCTGCCGGAATCTGGCGCGCTGCCGAAAGTGGCTGGTGCGCTCCCCGCTGCGGCAGCGCCCGGCGCCGTGCCCGCGCCGCGGCGCGGGCGTCCGCTGCTAGAAATTTTTTCCGCGCCCGATATGCAGATTGCGGTGACGGCGATTGCCATGGGCCAGCTGGTGATGACCATGTTGATGGTGATTACGCCGCTGCACATGAACATCTGCGGATACGATACGCTCAATGTTTCCACGGCGCTGGCGGTGCACACGCTGGGAATGTTTGCGCTGTCGCCGCTGACTGGCTGGATGAGCCGGCAGGTGGGGCGCGTACCGGTGATTTGCGCGGGTGCGCTGGTGCTGATGGCGTGCGGGTTGCTGGCACCATATGCGGTGTCTTTGTACGCGCTTTACTTTGGCATGTTTGCGCTGGGCTATGGATGGAACCTTTGCCATGTGGCCGGGTCCGCATTGCTGGCGCAGATGGTGCCGGAGGGCGAAGGCGGGCGCGTGCAGGGTGCGGCCGAAGTTATTGTTTCGATCACATCCGGGATTGGCAGCCTGAGTTCTGGTGCGCTGTTTGCGTGGCGCGGTTTCAGCGGGCCCGGCGCGGCGGGATTGCTGCTGGCAGGTTTGATTCTTGTGGCAGTGGCGGTGGCCACCAGCGCCAACCGGCGTTTGGCGCTGGAAATTGCTAATGCCTAAGCAGCGCGCGCCGTTTGTGGTGCCAGATCTGGCGCAGTGGCAGGTGCATGCGGAGCGCGGCTTTCTGCCGGACCCGGACCCGCTGCTTGAACTTCCGCAAGCGTATGCGGCGTGGGAACGAATCAGCCGTGAGCTGCCGGGCCTGCTGGCTGCGGGCAGCGCGGCCCTGCTGCGCCAGGTGAGCGCGCTGCCCACCTTGGAGTTGTCCGGTTTGCAAACGGCGCCCATGCAAAACCGCGCCATGATCCTGCTGACCGTGCTGGCGCACGCATTTGTGTGGGCGGACCCCGAACAACCGCGCAAGCTTTTGCCGGCTGCGATTGCGCTGCCGCTTGGGGCGCTGGCTGCGCAGCTGGGGCGGCCGCCGCTTTGCACCCACGCCACCACCGTGCTGCACAACTGGCGCCGGCTGGATCCGGACGGGCCGATTGCGCTTGGCAATGTGGCCACGCTGTGTGGCTTCTTTGGCGGACTGGATGAGGCGTGGTTTTTTCTGGTGGCGCTGGAGGTGGAGGCGCGCGGCGCGCCCGCCGTTGTTGCAAGTTTGCAGCTGCAGGCTGCGGTTGCGGACCTGGATGCGGATGCTGCAACAGAAATAATGGAGCACCTGCACGCCACGCTGCTGGCCATGACGGCTGCACTGCGGCGCATGCCCGAGCGCTGCGCGCCGTTTGTGTTCTACAACCGCTTGCGCCCGTTTCTGGCCGGCTGGAAGGACGAACCACTTTTGCCCGACGGCCTGATTTACGAAGGCATGGGCACGCAGCCGCAGCAGTACTTTGGTGCCAGTGCTGCGCAAAGCGCGTTGTTCCCGCTGTTTGATGAAGTGCTGGGCGTGGCGCATGCACCCGGCAATGCCGGCGGCTATCTGCGTCAGATGCGCGGCTACATGCCGGTTGAGCACCGGCGCCTGCTGGAACACGTGGCGGCCGGCCCGTCTGTGCGCCAGTGGCTGCAGCATCTGCCGGAAGGCGGCGCGCTGCGCGCAGCATATAACTTGTGCGTGGGCGAGCTGGGGACGCTGCGCACACTGCACATGCGCATCGCGGCTGAGTACATTGTGGCGCAAGCGCGCGCCGGCGTTGAGGCGCGCGGCACGGGCAGCACCAGCGTGATACCTTTCCTGAAAGCCGTGCGCGACGAGACCACGGCCAGCGCGGCCGCATGATGTTTGTGCTGGGTGCCGGCGCGCTGCTGCGCTACATAAGCGGGGTAAATTATGGCTGAACTACTTGCCGGGCAAACTTGTGTGGCGTGCCGCGCGGATGCTCCGCGCGCAACCAGCGCCGAGCAGACTGCGCACATGCAGCAGCTGCCGGATTGGCAGCTGCAGGAGCGCGCCGGCGTGTGGCAGCTGGAGCGCATGTTTAAGTTTGCAAATTTTGTTCAGAGCCTGGAGTTCACCAATCGTGTGGGCGCGCTGGCGGAGGAGCACGGACATCATCCCGCGCTGCTCACGGAGTGGGGCCGCGTGACGGTGACATGGTGGACGCACAAGATTGGCGGCCTGCACAACAATGATTTTGTGATGGCTGCAAAGACCGACCGTCTGCATGCTGGTGGCGGCTGACCGCCCACCTAATAATTTTGACCGCACGGAGCAACCAATGACAGCACGCGTTTCTGAAATTTTGAGCTGGTATCGCAGCGACAACCCCGGCACGCAAACCAACCTGGCGCGCATGCTAAACCACGGGCGCCTTGGCGGCAGCGGGCGCATGGTAATCCTGCCGGTGGATCAGGGCTTTGAGCACGGGCCGGCGCGCAGCTTTGCGCCCAACCCCGCCGGATACGACCCGCACTTTCACTTTCAGCTGGCGATTGACGCGGGCTGCAATGCCTACGCAGCGCCGCTGGGATTCCTGGAGGCCGGCGCCGCGGACTTTGCCGGGCAGATACCGTTGATCTTGAAGTTGAACAACCATGATGTGCTGCACTCCGAGACCGACCCGCTGGGCGCACAGACTGGCAGTGTGGAAGATGCGCTGCGCCTGGGCTGTGTCGCCATCGGCTACACCATTTACCCCGGCACGGTGGAGCGGCGCATGCTGTATGAGCAGCTGCGCGAACTTGTGCTCGAGGCCAAAGCTGTGGGCCTGGCAGTTGTGGTGTGGGCCTACCCGCGCGGCGGCGAGCTTTCCAAAGAGGGCGAGTCCGGGCTGGATGTGTGCGCATACGCTGCGCAATTGGCAGCGCAGCTGGGTGCGCACATCATCAAGGTGAAGCTGCCCACGGCGCACATTGAGCAGCCCGAGGCGCAGAAGATTTACGAGAAGCATAAAATTCCCAAATCTACGCTGACCGAGCGCGTGCAGCATGTGATCCAGAGCGCCTTTAATGGGCGGCGCATTGTGATCTTCTCGGGCGGCGCCAAGAGCGACGATGAGACGGTGCTGGCCGAGGCGCGTGCCATTCGCGATGGCGGTGGCTTCGGCTCCATCATCGGGCGCAACTCCTTTCAGCGCGCCAAGCCGGATGCACTCAAGCTGCTGGCGGCCATCATGGAGATTTATAGCGGCGCATAGCAGTGGCTGCGGCGCAAATGCTATACTCTTTTTTAGAATATGGTGGAAATTCCACATGATTACCACCTGCACTCCAATTTTTCATGCGATTGTGAGGCGCCCATGGCGGACATGTGCGCTGCGGCTGTCGAACGCGGAATTCCGGAGATTGGGTTTACCGAGCACTATGACCAGCACCCCGGCGATAGCTGCCGCAACTGGCTGCGAGTTCCCGAGTGGGCTGCCAGCCTGGCGCAGTGCCGCGCCGAGTTTGCCGGGCGGCTGATCATTCGCGCGGGGATTGAAATTGGCGAGCCGCACATTTTCACCAAAGAGGCGCAGTCTGTGCTGGCGCAGCATCCGTTCGACTATGTACTGGGGAGCCTGCACTGGGTTGGCGCGGACTTTGTTTTTGACGATGAGTTTTATAAGCGCCCGGCGCACGATGCGTTTGGCGCTTTTTTCGGTGAGCTTGCGGTGATGACCCTTGCCGGCGGTTTTGATGTGTTGAGCCATTTTGATCTGCCGGCGCGCATGAGCAGGCAGTTTTACGGTGCGTATGACCCGGCGCCGTTTGCGGACCAAATTCGCGCGGTGCTTGCAAACTGCGTGACCCACGGCATTGCGCTCGACATCAACACCGCTGCGCTGCGCCGCGGCACACCCACGCTGACGCCGGGCGAGACAGTGTTGCGCTGGTTCCGCGAGCTGGGCGGCGAGCGCATTACGCTCGGCTCTGATTCGCACCGGCCGGCAAACTTGGGCGCCAACCTGGAAGATGCGATTGTGGCTGCGCGCGCCGCGGGCTTCCGCTATGTGACCCAGTATCAGCAGCGGGTGGCGCACATGGTGCCGCTGCCCTAAAGCGTTTAGGTGTGCGCCGCAAACGGCCTTGGCCATGCGGCGCGCGCAAAGTTCCGGCGATGAACCCCTACCCAAAGAAACTTGACATTAACTGGTGCAGCGAAGCTGAGCTGCTGGCGCTTGGCGGCGTGGGGCCGGAGCTGGCAGCGGCGATTGTGCTGCGCCGGCCGTACGGCTCGGTGCTGGGCCTGCGCTCTGTCCCCGGGGTGAGCGCCAAGTTGTATGAAGAGCTGAGGGTTAGGTTGCATGTGGAACACAGGCCGCCGGCTGCCAAGCTGGAGCTGAATGCGGTGAGCCTGCGTGAACTGTTGCTGGTGCCGGCGATGAATGCTGATGTGGCCGAGCGCATCCTGCTGCTGCGGCCGTTTGCCAGCGTGGCAGATTTAAAATGGCTGCCGGAAGTCTCCAGCGAGCAGTTTACTATTTTTTGTGACTGGTTTGTGGTGACCTTGAATGCGGCCGGTGACGCCGGGCTGGATGCCGGTGGCGCAGCGCACGCGGGCAACATTGCGGTGCGGGCGGGGACGGTGGAAGCCGCGGGCGCTGATGCCACGCAAGCAGACACGGAACTTGCAACCGGCACTGCAGATGATTCCGATGACGAGCCTGGGCTGGTTGATGAAGCCGGTGGCGAACCGGATGCGGCTGCTGATGATGACGCTAATGATGTTGATGATGACGGCACGGGAAGTGTGGACGCAGCCGACGAACACGAGAGTATTTCCAGAAGCGGGACTGGCTTGGTGGATTTGCCGGCGGGACTTGTGCCGCTGCCGCTAATTGATTGGCCGAGTGAATCAGATGAATCAGAGGCAGAATGGGAGCCGGCTGTGCCAGCGGTGGAAGCAACCGGCGTGCGCTCCGCGGCGCCTTCGGCCGACCGGCTGCCGGATGAGATGGCGACGTTTGACCGGCCGGATGACACAACGCCGTATTACAACCAGCGGTCCGGCAGCGCGTCCGCGGCCCGGCGCGCTCTACAATGGCTTGGGTCGCCGCAGGTGCGCGGGTTGGTAGTTAGCGCATTGGCCATCAGCGCATTTGCGGGCGGGTTGTACTATGTGGTCAGCCGGCCGGAGCCGGTTCCGGTGGTGGCAGCAGTTCCCACCGCCACAGCGCTGCCGCCAACGGCGACAACTGTGCCAACGCAAGTGCCAACGCCCACCGCAGAGCCCAGCGCAGTGCCAACGCCAATTGGGCGCACGTATCGGCTGCGCTTGTCCCACTATTGGCCGGCGCTGGGCGGCACTAATTGCCACGCAACAGAGTGGGTGGATGGTAAATGTAATACGCAACTTGCCGGCAAACCGTGGCTGGAGTGGGCTGGCATCGGTGCCGCCTGCCCCAAGGAAATTCCTGCGGGCACTGAAATCAGCATTGCGGCGCTGGGGCGCAGCGTCATCTGTGTGGACCAGGGCGGCGCAATTGAAGTGGTGCCGGACGGGTCCTTCTTCATTGACCTGATCCAGCGCGAAGGATTCTTTCTGCCCGGGGTTGAAGTCATCAAGGACCTTTATTGTCCGCAGACTTGCTTTGTGGTGGATGGGTTGGTGATACCGAAGGCCAACACTGGCATTCCGGGGAGTACCGCTGCCGTTAACAAGGCGGATTGGTTTACGGTGCGCTTGGGGTATTGGTGGGAGGACGAGTGGGGCGCGGGCTGCAAGCCGGGCAAGCCGCTGCTGGGCTGCAATTACAAGATAAACGGGCAGCCTGTGCAGAGCTGGATCGGGGTTGGCGCAAAGTGCCCGTCAGACTTTGAGCTGGGCTCGATGGTTTATGTGGCGGTGCTGGAGGCGCAGGTTACTTGCCTGGTGGTGGGCGAGAAGCGCGCTTTGGACGGCTCTGGTTTTATGATCATGCTGCAGCCGGAAGCATTGTTTTTGCCGGCGGCGCAGACAGTGCGCGATGGAGACTGCCCGAGCAGCTGCTTTGTGAGCCAGGCAAAGAAGCTGGTGCCGAACCCCTAGGTGCGGCTGGCGCCAATTGCAGTGTGCGCCGCATCCACTTTTGCCTGCGTGGCGCGGCAGACAGTACCCGAAGCGCAAAGCCACCTTCGGGAGTCGAACCCGAAACCTATCACTTACGAAGCGATTGCTCTGCCAATTGAGCTAAGGTGGCGACGAGCGCATTATACACAGGGGCTGTGCAAGCGGAGTTGGCAGGCGCTCAAATCTGCCACTCAAGAGCATGCGCCGTCCAGCGTTAGCGCGGTGATTCTTAAGGGCGGGCCTTTTGTGCCGTCGCAGTAAAGGTAATTGGCAAATGCGTTGGGCCTGTATTGCCGCTGTCGGGCAAGTATGCAGCTTCGGGGCTCACGCGCATTTCGGGCAGGCGCGCGGCCAGAGCTTTGAAGGCTTCCGTCATATCCAGGCGTGCCACCAAGTGGCCGATACAGTGATGCATGCCGCCGCCGAAACCAAAATGGGGCGGCCGTTCTTTCTCAATATCAAATTCAGCCGCTTCTATTTTGCGCGGATCGCTGCCGGCTGGAATGGTGAGCAGGTGCACGGTGGTTCCCTTTTCAATTGTGAGCTCGCGGTACTGCATATCCTCTGATGCCTCACGCGACACCCATGTGATGGTTGGGTTGACGCGCATTACCTCCTCCACTGCCTGGCGGGCCAGCGCCGGGTTGGCGCCGAGCTTTTGCCATTGGCCTGGGTGGTCCGCAAAGGTTTGCATGCCCAATCCAATTTGATTGCGCGTTGTGTCAAATCCGGCGAAGACTACAATCGACACAAGTGAGAGCAGCTCGGCTTCTGTAATGCGGCTGCCATCGAGGCTGGCTTTTACCAGCGTGCCAACAAAGTCATCCGCATGTGTGCCGCGCCTCGCATCAATCAGCGCTTTTGAAATGTCGATAATGCCCTGCAGTCCATGCTCGATCGCCGCTAACTTCTCTTTTATCGTCACAGAGAAGACATAGCCCAGCTCGGTCGCCAGGTCGGCAAGCAGGCGCCAATTCTGTTTTGGTATTCCCAGCAGCCCGGTAATGACGCGCGCCGAAAATGGCTCTGCGAAGTCGCGCATAAACTCGCAACTGCCGCGTTCGCAAAAGCCGTCAATTAACTCGTGGGCAAGTTCTGCAAAGAATGGCGTCATGGGTTCGATGGTGCGCGCGGCGAAAGCCGGGTTTGCCAATTTGCGCAGGCGCAGATGGTCCTGGCCTTCAACACTAAGCAGCATTGTCTGCCACCACTCAGACAGCAGGCCGTCGGTGATGCCGTAATGCGCAGGCCAGCGCCGTGTGCCTTGGTAGAGCCGCCGGTCTTTTAGCAACGCATTTACATCCGCATACCGCAGGACCGCGATGCTGAAAGGTGTTTTTGCATACCAATGGTGTTCGCGGGCTTGCATGACTGCAGCCGAGCGGATTGAGAAACCAGCCTGATTGAAATCCAGGAAAGCGAGTTCTTGCGACATGCAGCTGTTAGATAAACTTGCCGGGGTATTGGGGCGCGGAGCAATTGCCGGCTGGGGATACAGTTGGCCATGTCAATGATCCGCAGTTTGAATGCGCAGGTGGCACCCGCATAGTTTACGCGGGTGGTAGCGGTATGTAGTGCTTTCCGCTAAATGCGACTGTGGCATTGTCGGCGTCGCCAACATCCTTGATGCGGTTTTGAGTGCGCCGCAGCGTGGATTGGAAGTATTCCGGCGTTGGCAAACGGCACGGGCGGCAGTACACTTTCAACATGAATAAAAATACACTTTGGGTCTGTGTTTCATGAGTACGAATTCGGAAGTGACTTTGTATGGCCATGGGCAGTGCTCTGATTGCTTGCGTTCCGAGCGGCTGCTGAAGTCCTTGAATGTGGCCTACACCAAGATTGATGTGCATGCGGATGTGGCTGCTGCGGATAAAGTGATCGAAATCAATCGGGGTTATCTTTCAGTGCCGGTGATTATGTTTGCTGACGGCACCCACTTAACTGAGCCATCCGACCGCGATCTGACAGCGAAGCTAACGGCACTAAACTTAATTTAGCTGCGGCTGGGTTTACATTGGCCGGGCGCTGGCGCGGTGCTAGATGCAACGAGTGAGCTGGTCTGGCCGTTGCACATTTCGGGGAGCGCCGCGATCGCGGCACAGCACTAATTCGGTGCGCTGATCTCTATTCCAATTATTTGTTTGCGAAAGCGGCTTAGCTTGCGGCTGATCTGCGGTGACTAGAGCGGACATGCGCGCTGTGTGCCACGCCCGCTGCCTCGGCGATAATTAAACAATGCGCATCGCAATGCTTTCGCTGCACACCTGCCCGCTGGCCACACTGGGCGGCAAAGAAACTGGCGGCATGAACGTGTATGTGCACGAGCTGGCCAGTGAGCTCGGCCGGCAGGGCGTGGGCGTCGATGTATTTACGCGCTCACAGGATGAGCATGAGCCGCATGTAAAGCATGACCTTGGCAATGGCAACCGCGTGCTGCACATCCCGGCCGGCCCGGAGCATCCGCTGCCCAAAGCTGAGCTGTACCAGCATGTTCCAGAGTTTGTGGGCGGAGTGCGGCTGGCCGCGGCCATGCTGGATGCGCGCTACGATCTGATTCACTCGCATTATTGGCTGTCCGGCGTGGTGGCGCATGAGTTGCAGCAGCACTGGCCCGTGCCGATGGTGCACATGGCGCATACGCTGGGTGTGATGAAGAATCGCGTGGCGCTTGGCGCAGACGAACAGGAGCCGCAATTGCGGCTGGATACTGAGCAGCGCCTGCTGGGCTGGGCCAACCACACCGTGGCGGCAACCACAGCAGAAGCAATGCAGCTGCGCTGGCTGCTCCACAACGACAACGCCACAGTGCGTGTCATTCCACCGGGGGTGGACACGCAGCGCTTTCGCCCTTCGGAACGGACTGCAGCGCGCGCGGCGATTGGCGTGGCGGCGGATGCCTGCCTGATGCTGTTTGTAGGGCGCATAGAGCCACTGAAGGGCGCGGACACCCTGCTGCAGGCGGTGAAGCTGCTGCGCGCGCGCGGCGAGCTGCCGGCGCGCCTTTCGCTCTCCATCATTGGCGGGGACCCGGATCAACCGCGCGAATCGCGCCTGGCTGAACTGCAGCGCCTCATGGAATTGCGCGACGAGCTTGGGCTGGCGGAGGTGGTCACATTTTTGGGCAAGCGCGCGCAAGAGACGCTGCCTGATTACTATGTGGCTGCAGATGTGGTCGTGATGCCTTCGCTCTACGAATCGTTTGGCATGGTGGCGCTTGAGGCAATGGCGTGCGGCACGCCGGTAGTGGCCTCGCAAGTGGGCGGACTGGCTTACTTGGTGCGGGAGGGCGAAACCGGATATCTGGTGCCGGACCGCGACCCGGTTGAGCTGGCAGACCGCTTGAGCCGCCTGCTTTCAAATGCGCAGCTGCGGGCGCAGATGGGTGCGCAGGCAGTGCTGCACGCGCAGAGCTATGCCTGGCCGGATATTACGCGCAAGATCATCGGGCTGTATGAAGATGCGCTAAGGACTTTTGTGCCGCCTGCGGCAGCAGCGTGACGGCATTATTGCTGGCTGCGTTCGGGCTGGGGTTAGCGCTCTGTGCGCCGCCCGGCGTAGTGTTTGCAGAGACTGTCCGGCGCGGCTTGCTGCGCGGCTTTCGCGCCGCACTTGGCGTGCAGTTTGGTTCGCTGGTTGGCGATGGCACGTGGGCGGCGCTGGCGCTCGGCGGTGTGGCATTGCTGGCGCAGCAATTACTGGTGCGCATGATTTTGGGGGCGGTGGGCGTTACGCTGCTGCTGTATCTGGCGTGGCACTCGCTGCGCGATGCGTGGCGGCCGCACGCGCCCATCGAGCGCAGCGCTGCCATCCCGCCAGCCGCAACTGCTGCGCCGCCTGCGGCCGTGCCCGCGCCGGTGCGTGGCGATTTCGTATCCGGCGCGGCACTCTCGCTCAGCAATCCGTTTAACATTGTGTTCTGGCTGGGCGTTGGTGGCGGCGCGGTGTCGGCGCACGTGGCCGAGCCAACATGGGTGCACTCCGCTGCGTTTCTGGCGTCGTTTTTGGCTGCTTGCGGGCTGTGGTCAGTATGCATGGCAGCGCTTGTGGCTTACGGCCGGCGCTTTCTAGAAGGGTCGTTGTTCCGCGTGGTGAATGCGGCGTGCGGCTTGGCGCTGCTTTATTTTGCAGCCGGCTTGTTTCAGCAGCTGCTGCAAACTGGCTAGATCCGGGCCGCTACGCGCCCACGCGGTCCGGCCGCATGCAGTACTCCCACCAGTTGTGGGAGATGCCGGCACTGGCACCTGTGGCATGCGGCAGGCGCTGCAGCCACCACAAGTGATGGGCGCGAATATCGCCGCCGCCCCAGTCAACACAATTCATGGCGCGGGCTGCGCCCCCCAAATCCGGAAAGTTTAGCCAGCTGTCCGCGCGGCAGGTCACACTGCGCCGGCTGCCCCACTCGTAATCGCGTTCGCTGTTGGGCGCAAAGTGCACATTGCCGCACTCCGCCCGGGCGGGGTGGGTGCGTTCGTGGCGGGTGAAGCGCTCCCACATGTTTTGCGCGTGCGGTACATTGGCGAACACGTGCGCCATGATGGACTCAATGCGATGGCCAAGGTTCTCCAGCATTTCGCCGGGGCCGCGCTCATAGTTGAAGCCCATAATCACAAAGCGCTTGCCGGCTGCACCGGTGTTGGTCAGCGGCGGCGCGTTGCACCAAAATGCGCCCGGGCCAGCCATGATCGATTCGTAGTAGCCGGCGTACGGAAATGCCATCAACCACACTTCGTCAATCTCGGCGGCGTGCACGCGCTGCAGAATGTTGAAGCGCTGCAGCAGGCGCATGTAGTCCACGCCATCCGGCTGGTGAAAGCCGCGCCGGCTGTGCCAGCAATCCAGATACTGCTGCGCGGTGTAGTTGAAGCCATCCAGCTTGGCGGGGAACGCATCCACCAGCACGCGCTCAACAATGCGGTAGTGCACCAGGCCGTGGCTGGCCGTGGCCACATCGGCGCAATGCTGGCGCGCCAGTTCATCGGGGTCGTTCCAGCCCAGATTGGTGCGCAGAGTTTGGCTGCGCTGCGCATCCACAAGCGGGTCATGAATGATGAGCAGCACGCGCTGCTCGCCGGGCGCAGGATCTTCGGTCACACGCGCGGCACCTTCAGGCTCACAATGTTAGTCAGCGCTGCTGTAGCCCTGCGCAATGCATTGATCCGCAGCGCGCCGCAGCACATCCACCGGCTGCGCGCCGGACACAAGCAACCGTTCGCCAAAGATCATTGCGGGCACGCCGCTGATTCCCAGCGCGCGCGCTTCGTCTAAATCGGCCTGCACTTCCGCCTGATGCGCGCCGCTCTGCACTGCGGCCAAAAATCGCACCGCGTCCAAGCCTACATTGGCGGCGATTGCACCGAGCACAGCGGGCTCATCCAGCCGCAATCCGTCTTGCCAGTGCGCTGTAAAGCAGGCGCGCACATACTCGGCCTCCAGCGCATGCAGGCGCGCAAACTTGCTGCCCTCAAGTGCCGGGCGCGAATCCACGCCAAACGCACCAGCCCGCATCTCAAGCCCAAAGCGCTCGCGGGCGGTGGCAAACATGTCGTTCTGTTTGGCGTCAATCATCGTGCGGAATTTCGCTGCTTGTTCCGGGCCGCCCGGAAACTTGCCGCCAGGCAGCAGTTCATAAGCGCGCCAGTCGATGGCGATGCCGTGCGTTTGCGCCAGCGAGTCCAGACCGGACTCGGCCATGAAGCACCACGGTCAGACGAAGTCGCTGAATATTTTGATGTTAACAGGCATGCTTTATTTGTTGGTGGCGGCCAAGGTTGAAGCCGGCCGCGCGTCGCAAAAGTATAATCGTGTTTGTGGATTACGAGCAGGCACAAATGCGGGCGGCACAGTTGCGTGCCGAACTGCACGCGCACAACCACCGCTACCATGTGCTGCAGTCGCCGGTTGTTTCGGATGGTGAGTACGATGCTTTGCTGCGCGAGTTGGCTGCGTTGGAGGCCGCTCACCCGCGTCTGGTGGCGGTTGATTCGCCCACGCAGCGCGTGGGGGGCAGCGTAGCGGAGAAATTTGCCAAGGTGCGCCATCCGCAGCCGATCCTCAGCCTTGCCAACGCCTTCGGCGGCGCGGATGTGGCGGCTTGGTTTGCGCGCATCGTGAAGCTGGACGAGCGCGTTGCGGACTCTGCATTCGTGGTGGAGCCGAAGATCGACGGGCTGACCGTGGTGTTGCACTATTTGGATGGTGTTTTTGTGCAAGGGGCCACGCGTGGGGATGGCGAGACCGGCGAAGACATCACCGCAAATTTGCGCACGGTGCGGGCGCTGCCGCTGCGCCTGCCGGCTGCAGCGGGCGCAGCAGTTGTGGCTCCGAGGCGCATTGTGGTGCGCGGCGAGGCCTTCTTTCCCACCGCAGCTTTCGAAACTTGGAACAGCAGCCTGGCTGCCGCTGGCGAGCGTACGTATGTAAATGCGCGCAATGCGGCTTCTGGTGCGCTGCGCCAACTGGACTCCAGCCTCACGGCCGGCCGGCCGATTGCGCTGCTGTGCTACCAGATTTTGGAGCTGGAGGGTGCGATTGCATCCACGCAATGGCAGGTGTTGGAACTCCTGCGTGAGCTTGGGTTTCCGGTGGCGCCCACAGCCAAGCGCTGCGGGTCGCTGGTTGAAGCAATTGCAGAATGTGAAAGCTGGTCCGATCGGCGCGATACGCTCGGCTACGGCACTGATGGGCTGGTCATCAAACTTGACAACCTGCTATTGCAGCGCGAGCTTGGCAACTCCGGCAAGGATCCGCGCGGTGCAATTGCGTTTAAATTTCCAGCGCAAGAAGTGACCACGCAGCTGCTGGACATTGGCGTCAACGTTGGCCGCACCGGTGTGCTCACGCCGTTTGCCAGCCTTGAGGCAGTGGAGGTGGGCGGCGTAACGGTGCGCAATGCCACGCTGCACAATTTCGATTTCATTGCCGAGAAAGACATTCGCATCGGGGATCGCGTGCTGCTCAAGCGCGCCGGCGAGGTGATCCCGTACATCATTGGAGTGCTGCCGGGTGCGCGCACCGGCAAGCTGCGCGCATACAAACCGCCCGGCAAGTGCCCGGAGTGCGGTGCGCCCGTGCAGCAAAACGCGGGGGAGGTGGCTTTGTATTGTGTGAGCGCCGCCTGTCCGGCGCAGCGCAAACGCAACCTTGAGCATTTTGCAAGCCGTTCCGCAATGGATGTGGAAGGCTTGGGCGAAAAGGTGGCGGAGCAATTGGTGGATGCGGGATTGGTCCTGGATGCGGCGGACATTTTTGCGCTGGACAGAGCGCAGCTGCTGGGCTTGGAAGGTTTTGCCGAGAAGAAGGCTGCGGGCCTGTTGGCGGCAATTGCCACCGTGCGCATGCGTCCGCTGGAGCGGCTGCTGATTGCGCTGGGAATGCGCGGCGTGGGCGATGTGCTGGCGCGCGATTTGGCGGCGCGCTTTGGTTCGCTGGATGCATTGCGGGACTGTGCGCCGGCGGAAATGCAGGCGCTGGACGGCGTTGGTCCCGCGACGGTGGCAGCGATCGCAGACTGGTTTGCGCAGCCCGGCAACCAGCAGTTGTTGCAAAAGCTGCGCGCAGCGGAATGCTGGCCGGTGCAGGCGCCGCGGGTGCAGCCGCTGGCCGGGCCGCTAAGTGGCAAGACGGTGGTGATTACCGGCACGCTGCCCAGCCTGAGCCGTGAAGCAGCGGCACAGTTGATTGCTGCGGCCGGCGGCAAAGTGGCCGGCTCCGTAAGCAGCAAAACCAGCTACGTACTGGCCGGTGAAAACGCCGGCAGCAAGCTCACCCGCGCGCAGGAGCTGGGCGTCACCGTAATTGATGAAGCTGCCCTGAAGGATATAATCGCGGGGTAGGCGCTGTGGCCCAAGCGCGGTGCCCTTCTTCCCACTAAATCTATGATGCAAAATACTGACGACACGGACGGCATCGCACAGCGCATTAATGGCATGGCGCTGCGCATTTCCAAGATGCAGGCAGATGAGTTGTATTTTTACAACATGCCCATCTCTGAAATTCATGGCAGTGCCGAGGTGGTTGTGAACGGGCGCAAGATGCTTATGTTTGCGTCGTACGGCTACAGCGGTTTGCTGGGGCATCCGCGCATCAATGCGGCTGCCAAAGCCGCCATCGATCGGTATGGCACCGGCACGCACGGTGTGCGCCTGCTGGCCGGCACGCTGGATCTGCATCGCGAGCTGGAGGCAACGATTGCCAAATTCAAGGGCACTGACGACTCGATTACTTTTAGCAGCGGCTATGTCACCAACCTTGCGGTGATCTCGTGTCTTGTGGGGCGCCATGATCTGGTGCTGTGCGATAAATTTGACCATGCCAGCATTCTGGACGGATGCGTGCTGGCGGGCGCCGAGCTCAAGCGCTTTCGCCACAACGATATGGCGCATTTGGAAACGCTGCTGCAGAAAAATGCGCACCGTGCCACCAAGCTGGTGATTGTTGATTCCGTCTTCAGCATGGATGGCGACATCATTGATCTGCCCACGACGATTGCGCTGTGCCGCAAGTACAAAGCCTATTTGATGGTGGACGAGGCGCATTCGATTGGCGTGCTTGGAGCCACGGGGCGCGGGATCGAAGAGCACTTCGGCCTGCATGACGGTGTTGATGTGAAGATGGGCACGCTCAGCAAAACAATCCCGAGCGTGGGTGGTTACGCGGCTGGCAGCTGCACACTCATAAATCTTTTGCGCCATGCGGCGCGCGGCTTCATCTTTTCGGCGGCGCTGCCACCGGCGCAGGCGGCAGCCGCCCGCGCGGCTTTTGACGTCATTCTGGATGAACCTGAGCGCGTGGTGCGGCTGCAGCAAAATTCCATCCTGTTCCGCGACAGTTTGAAGCGCATGGGCTACGATACGATGAACAGTGAGACCGCCATCGTGCCCGTGCTCTGCGGCGCCGATGAGCTGGCGTACAGTTTGGTCAGCGCCTGCCAGCAGCGCGGCGTGTTTGCGTTGCCAGTGGTTGCGCCAGCGGTACCGGATGGCACCGCGCGCCTGCGCGCCACTGTGACTGCGGGCCACAGCACAGAGCAGATTGAAGCTGCGCTGGCGGTATTCGAGGCAGCGGGCAAAGAAGTCGGTTTGATCTAGGCCGCTGTGCGCGGCCTGTAGCGCGGGCAAAACACATCTTGGCAAAACTGATCCTAAAGCCTGGCCGGGAGAAGTCCGTGCTGCGCATGCACCCATGGATTTTTTCCGGGGCTGTGGAGCGCGTTGACGGGCGTGCGGTTCCCGGCGCTACGGTGGATGTGCTTACTGCCGGTGGTACATGGGTCGGGCGTGCCTCCTACAACGCAAACTCACTTATTTCGGCGCGCATGTGGACGTGGGCGCAGGCGGAAGATGTTAACGAGGCGCTCTTTGCTGCACGCATAGACCGCGCGCGGCAATCGCGGCGCGACCTGTTGCTCAACGGCCCGCAGCGCGACCGTACAAACGCGCTGCGCCTGGTATATGCCGAGGCGGACGGGCTGCCCGGATTGATTGTGGATGGTTACGCTGACTTTCTGGTTGTGCAGTTTTTGACTGCGGGCGCGGAGATGTGGAAGCCAGTGATTGCAAACGTGCTCGCGAAGACGATGCCGGCGTCGGGCATCTACGAGCGTTCCGATGTGGAAATTCGCGAGAAGGAAGGCTTGGCCAAGGCGACGGGCTTGCTGTGGGGCAAGGAGCCGCCAGCGCTGGTGCAGATCTGGGAGCAGCTGGACAGCACGCAGGTGATGCGCTTTTTGGTTGATATCAAGCTTGGACACAAAACCGGTTTTTATTTGGACCAGCGTGACGGGCGCAAGGCCGTGGCAGCACTGGCTGCGGGCCGCACCGTTTTGAACGCATACGCTTACACCGGTGCGTTTGCAGTGGCGGCTTATGCGGGCGGCGCCACGCACGTTGTAAACGTGGACACCTCAGAGCCCGCGCGGCGCCTTGCGCGCCTGAACATGGAGCTCAACGGCCGCACCGTGCTTGAAGGCGAGCTGGTAGATGCAGACGTGCCCAACTATTTGCGAATGCAGTTGCAGGCGGGCAAGCGCTACGACATGATTATTTTGGACCCGCCCAAGTTCACGCGCTCGCGGGCGCAGATTGACCGGGCGGCTGCGGGCTACAAAGACATCAACATGCATGCCATTAAGCTGCTCAACCCGGGCGGCTATCTGGTGACCTTTTCGTGTTCGGGCCTTGTAAGCGAAGACCTGTTTCAGAAAATTTTGTTTGGTGCCAGCCAGGATGCCGGCCGTGACCTGCAAATTTTGCGGCGACTTTCGCAGCCGCCGGATCATCCGGTGCTGTTGTCTTATCCGGAGGCGCAGTACTTGAAGGGATTTGTGTGCCGCGCAGTGTAGCGCGCAACTAGCGGTTCTCTTCGGCTTCTGCCAGCCCGTTGGCCTTTGCCCAGTCAATAAATTCGGGCAGACGGGTGTGGTTGGCATAAACGCCACGGCGCGCTGCCGGCAGCATTGCTGCCAAGCGCAGCATCATGTCTTCGGTAATGCGTTCCAGCTGCGCGCTGCGGTTGCCCGCGGTCAGGGGCGGCACAGAGAAGGCCGGGCCCACTTTCATTACCATGTGCGGTCGGCGCAGGCGCTTAAGCTCTCCAAAAGCCGTAGCGGTGTGCAGCAGCGCCACGGGCAGCACTGGCACGCCGGCGTGCACTGCCAGAAAGGCGGCGCCGGGCAGCCCGGCTAGCAGGCCGCCGCTGGTGGAGCGCGTACCTTCCGGAGCAATACCCACGAGCACTCCATCGCGCATGCGGTCGATGGCTACTTTAAGCGCAGCCCGGTCCGATTCGCCGCGCCGCAGCCAGATTATGTTTGTGACGGTGAGCAGCCAGTGGAAAAACCAGTTCTCTTTATATTTGGTGGTGACGAGGGCGCTGAGGCGCGGATGCGGCAGCAGAGTGAACAGCAGCCCAATGTCCACCATGCTCTGGTGATTGATGATCATTAAATAGCCGCCGGAAGAAGGCACATTTTTTGCGCCCAGCAGCGTGCGGCGGGACAGCAGCCAAAACAGAAACTCAAACACTGAGCGCAAGAATTCAAACATTAGTTTGTGGGTGTGGCGGTGGCTATTTGGCCCCACGCCAGCGCGTCAACGCGGCCTACGGGGCACGGTACTGCGCCAAAACTGGTTTCAAATGATGCGCTTGCTTGCGGCTCCAGTACGGTTGGCAGCACGCTGACGCTGTAGCTGCAGATACTGCCATCGAGATTATAGAGCATGACCATTATGTGAACAGGCATAAGCGGCAAGCTGGCAACTGATGTGAGCATGCCGCGCGCAGAGATTGCCCCGCCGGTAGAATCGAAAGTGACATTGCTGGTTGTGAGGCGCGCGAAGCTGCTTGCCAGGCCACTGGCTGCGGTTGCACTTAGCAGTGTGGCTTTGGCGCTGGCGGCTGCGGCGCCGGGCGCAAACCAAGCGTGCAATGCCGCGCTGTCTCCCGGCCAGAGCAGTTCCACTTGCACGGTGGCTGCCTGGCTTGCAGTTGCATCGCCCGCAGCGGAGAGTGCAGTAAATGTTACTTGGATGTTCGTGAGCGGCACAGTGTCGTTGTTGTGCAGACTGGCGATGCAGTATGTGCTGCCGCTTGCGGTGGGATAGCAGGCGGGCGGGTCGATGGCGACATTGGCGGATGGCATGTCCGTGCCGCCAGGAGTGCGCAGCTCGCTTGCATTCACGGGCAGCTGCACCAGCTGCCCAATGCGGATCAATTGCGCGTTGATGCCGGGATTTGTCACGAGCAGCGCCTCAAGTGTGATGCCATAGCGCAGTGCAATGCCCAGCAGCGTTTCGCCGTCACGGACAGCGTGGTTCCAAGGTGTGGGGCTGGGCAGTGGCACCGCACTCGCTGCGATGGGTTTGGCAGGCGCTGCTGCGGCTAGGACTGGTGTGCTGGTTGGGAAACTTGTGCTGGCGGGCAGTACGCGCAGCACGGCAGTTGGCAGGGCCGGCGCTGCCGCATTCCCACTGCATGCGGCCGCCAGGCTTGCAGCGAGCAAGCTTTGCAAAATGTGGTGCGGGCGGGGTGGCATAGTGGGCGAGATTGGTGCGCTACAGTACAAAATTTAGCAGGTCAGCAATTGATTATAGAAGCGGCTTGCCGCTGGACATGGTGCGGCAAGCTCACACGCGCCAAACTGGGGGTTCGCTCGGTGGAAATATGTATGGGCGCGCTGGTAATCTCGGGGTATCATCTGCGCTGTTGGAGCTCTACATTGTAGAAACTTATTTGTTTCTAACAATTTGGCGGCATCATCCAGTTTATTCTCGCAGGTGAAATTCTAATATGCCAACCTATGCTTATCGTTGCGAAAGCTGCAGTGCGGAGTTTGAGCGCATGCAGCGCTTTAGCGATGCGCCCATCACGCGCTGCCCGGAGTGCCGCAAAAATAAAGTGCGGCGGGTTATTCATGCGGCGGGTGTGATTTTCAAGGGTTCGGGCTGGTACGTCAACGACAGCAAAGCTACCAACCCCGCCAGCAGTCCAGTGTCAAGTGAGTCGGGTGAATCGAAGGGCTCGGAGAACAAGAGCGCGGAGTCTGGTGGCACGGAGGCAAAGAGTTCGGAATCTAAAAGCGCCGAATCAAAGGGTAGCGAGAAGGCTGGTTCTTCAGCCGCAGCCGAAGGGTCAAGTGCGGCCAAATCAGCCGGATCCAAGTCTGCTGGCAAGGCGGCTAACGCCGAGTAGCGCTTGAAGGCCAGGGTTATGTGTCTAAAAGACGAGCGACATAAAAGTCGCTCGTTTGTCTTAACCGCGATGTGGTGCGCCGCTTGGGCGCGTGTCTGCGCGCAGCGTCAGCCCATCACATCAACGCTTGCGCCTGGTGCACGGCCCACCAGCGTGCTGAAAAATTCCACCAGGGTTTGCTCGGGCGGAATCTTAAACTGCCGCGGCGTCGGCAGTGGCGCTGCGCGGAACGCATCGACAATTGTTTTGCAGAGCGCTTTGTGTTCCGCATCGTTCGGGATTGCGAGAAACACCGCAAGGCCGTCAAAGTGGCAAGTCCATTCGGGCAAAAAGCCCTCCGGGCCGGCAACGGCTACTGCCTGGCATTGTGCATGACTTAGTGTTTGCGCGGTAAGCGCATCGGCGCAAATTAACAGGGGCGTCCCCAATTCATGCGCGCGCAGTATGGCGCGCATGTTGTACAGGCAGGGCGTTGGCGCGGACAAATATTCCACGGGCGGTTCGGGCGCACCGCTCTGGATGTCAATGCCCAGTACATGCACGGGCAGCAAGTCATCATCCGCCGGCAGCCAGAATGGCAGCAGCAGCCGGTGTTGTGCAAAGCGCAGTGCGCCTTGTGCATCCAGCAAGCCAAGTTCTTCCAGAGTCTTGGAGCCAAACAGCTTGCGCATTTCTTTGTCAGCGGTTGCCCACTCTTCAAGATAGTGCACGCCAAATTCCTTTTGCGTTACGAGGGGAACGCCTTGCTGGCGGCTGAGCCAAAATGAACCTTCCGTTGCCGGCTGGTCTGGCGGCGCGGTGGGCTCTGCGTGGCTGAGCAGGGCCTCGAACACTTTGGTGCGCAGTTCAGCATTTGGCAGCGCCGCGTTTGCCAGGTCGTCAATGGCTTGCGGCGAAAGGTGCTGCGCTCCCGTAAGGTGCGGATGGTAGCCGAGTGCCAGCAGCGCAAACGACATCGTCTCCGGCCGGTACAAGTCCGGCCGGAAGTTGGTGTCAAGCAACTCGCCGGCAAGTTGGCGGAATTGCGATCCGGGTTTGCTTTTTGGCAGCAGGGCCGCGAGCCACTCATCTTTTTTGAGCTGCAAAATTCCTTCGGCAGTTTCTGCCAGCAGGGTTAAACGCAGCACTGCAGATTCGAGCGCGTTCCCGCGCAACAAGGCGGCCGGGTTCGGCGGGGCGGCTGGGGCCTGTTGTTGGGATGTGCCGGCGGCAGTCTTTGGCTCGCTGCCAGCCAGCGTGCGCACGATGGCTTTTACTGCGCCGAGTTGATTGGTGGGGTTGGCAGCCTCGGTTTCAGCCGGGGCGGTTTTCGTCGCTGCAGTTATGGGAGCGCTGGGGCGCGAGCGGACGGCGTCAATTTCTGCCACGGTTGTTTGCTCGCCTAGGGTTTCGGCAGTGTAGCACTATGCTGCGGGCAGCCGTGTAGATTTACGCAAATTTTTACGCGCTGCGGTTGGCGGAGCGAGCGCAGCAATTATTTGTTCCTGCACCGCCCACATGGTGCTGCGCTCGGCTTTGGTTGCGTGGTCATAGCCAAGCAGGTGCAGCGTGCCATGTACGGTCAGCAGTTGCAGTTCCGCCAGCGATGTGCGGCTGTGTGCCACAGCTTGTTGCACTGCCATTTCCACGGAAATCACAATGTCGCCGAGGTAGCCGTCGGGCGCGGCGCCATCAGCCGGAAACGAAAGCACGTCTGTTGCCACGTTCAATTTTGCAAACTGAAAATTGAATTGCTGCAGCTGGTTGTTTGTTCCAAGCATTACAGACAGGTTGCGGCTGGATGGGGTGGCGTGTTTGCGCAAGGTGAGCCGCGCGGCCGCAGCCAGTGCGGTGCGCAGTGCCGGGCGCGGCAGCGGCAGTATTACCCCGGCTAGAAAGCCAATCTGGACCCGGTGAGGTGCTGCCATAAATTCAGCTTGATGGCGCTGCAGAGAGCGTAGTATCCGGCTGGGCACTGCCGTCCGGTGGCGCCTGCCATTCGGGATACTTGAGGCGGCTGTGAAAGGTACCTTTGAGTGTGTTTACAAACGACAGCCGCACAGCTTCGAGGTCTGCAAGCGTCAGATGTGACTCAATCAGCTGGCGCTGTTGGATGCGCGCTGAAATTATTGAGCCAACCAGCTTGTCGATTGCTTCGGCCGTTGCGGGCAGCTCTGCGCGGGACTTGGCCTCGCAGCCGTCTGCGAGCAGCAATAGCGCGGTTTCCCGTGACTGTGGCTTGGGGCCGGGATAGCTAAAGTCATCTATGGCTACCGCTGTGCCGCTGTTGGCGCCTTCCTGCAGGGCGCGCTGGTACTGGATCTGCGTGGTCACGCTGCCATGATGCTCCGTGATTGCAGCGCGGATCACCTGCGGCAGCCGGTATTTGTGCGCCAGCTCTTCGCCGGCGCGCACATGGTCAATGATGATGCGCGCACTCGTGTACGGGTCCAGGCTGTCATGCGGGTTCACTGTTTCAATCTGGTTTTCTATAAAGTATTCGGGGCGCACGGACTTGCCGATGTCATGAAACATTGCGCCGACGCGCACCAGCAGCGCGTTCGCGCCGATCTGCTGCGCTGCGTGCTCGGCAAGATTGGAAACCTGCAGGCTGTGCTGATAGCTGCCCGGCGCTGCACGCAGCAGCTGCAAAAGCAGCGGGTGATCCGGGCGCGAAAGCTCCACCAGTTGCAGGGTGGTGGTGATGTCAAACACGTAGCTCAGCAGGAACAGCCCCAGCAGTGTCAGCGAGCCCGTGATCAGGCCGTTGGCAAGGCCGGCACCCAGTAGTTGGAAAAGGCCCGGCCAGTCTAGAACGGGGTCTGTGATGTGCAGGGAGAGCAGCAGGCCGGTGTTGCCGGCTGCCAGCGCCATGCCTGCCCAGAAATATGCGTTCACCCGCTCGGCGCGGCCCACCGCCAAGATCGCCAGCATCGATCCCGCCAAGTGAAAGAGCAGCACATCAAGCCGCCCATCAGCAATCAGGCTTAACAAAATGGAAAACAGCACACTGGTGAAGAGTGCCAGCTGCGGCTGCAGCGCCACGGCAATCAGCAGGCCTAGTGCCGCGCCCGGAAATAAGAACGGCAGCAGTACGCGCTGCGAGACCAAAAATTTTGCAGCGAGGAGAAAAATGTGCACGAGGAAAATTACGAACAGGATGTGGCGCGTATTTGTCAGGTACTCCGGCAGCAGTGCGCGCACATAAAGTGCAAAGAGCACGGTAACAAGGCATACAACCAGCACGGGTGGCACGAGCAGAATCACCCAGTTTGTTTCGCCTTGCAGCAGGCCGAGCTGCTCCAGCGCCTCCAGGTCTTCCGGGCGGACGATGCTGCCGCGCCGCAAGATGGTTTGGCCGGCCAGGAAGTTTTGGTTTACGGCTTGTGTTTGCTCAAGCGCTGCCTGGCGCGCTGCTTGCGTTGCGGGCTCGTTGTACAAAGAGTTGGGCACAATCCAGTTTGCGGCAAGCAGGGCGGCAATGCGGGCCTCCGCAGTGCTGAGCAGCATGCTTACGCGCTGTGCGCTGGCGGTGCGCGCTGCGGGCAGGGCATCAGTCCGCACTGCGTCGCGCAGGGCAATCTCCAGCACGCGCAGCGCATCCGCAGCGACCGCTTGCCAGCGCGGTTCGTCGAAAGCAAGAATGGCCTGTGCTTCGGTCTCGGGCAGGTATTCGCCGGCGCTTTGCAGCAGCTGGCTGAGCTTTTGGGGTGCTTGGACGTTTGCATCTGCGCGCAGTGCAGTGATGGCTGCGATGGCGGACTGGGCGGCATTTAGCTGTGTGCGGGCAATCCGCCCGTCGGGCGGGTCAAAGATTGGCTCAACCGCTGCGATTGCACTTTGCTGCTGCGTGGTGGTTTGAATTGAACTTATGTAAGTGATCGAGCGTGGGGCACTGATGTCAGCGGGTGCAACATCACCGACGATAAAGTTGTAAGTGGGCTGCGCATCGCGGCCCAGCGGCGAAATCAGAATGGCGATTGCAACGATTGCGAACAATGCAGCCAGCAGGGCGTGGCGCGCGGCGCCCCAAACTGGTGCGGTGGGCGGGCCAAGCATGGGGGCGCGTGCGGGGCTGGCGGGCGGAATATTTTCCACGGGGCTTGGTGGAGTTGGGCGGCTGCGCGTTGCGCGCAGCGCGCGCTACGGAAGTAGTTCCGAAACGATGCTGCTAACCAGCTTTGCGTCTGCGCGGCCCTGAACTTGCGGCAGCAGGACTTTCATGACGCTGCCCATCTGGCGCTTGGCGGTTGCGCCAGAGGTGGAAATTGCAGTTTGCACAAGCGCAATTATCTCTTGGCGGTCTAGCTGTGCCGGCAAAAATTCCTGCAAGATCAGCATGCGTTGCTGCGCTTGCGCCAGCAGCAGCGGGCGGTTGGCCTTTTCCGCATCGGCAGCAGTTTCTTGCAGGGCTTTGATCTCCTTTTGAAAGATCTGCAAGATTTCGCCTTCGCTGATTGTGGTGCGAGTATCGACTTCAACCTGCTTGATTGCGGCTTGGACGAGGCGCAGAGTTTGCTTGCGTTCTTCATCTGCTGCGCGCAGCGCTGCGGTCACAGAGCGGTCAAGTATTTCGCGGAGTGTTGTCATCTGCCAACTGTAAGTTACCGTTGCGAGTGTAGCATATGCGTGCGCAAGGTTGGGCAGGTGGCAGTACAGCGCTGATATAATCCAAAAGTTCGTGGCTTGTTTGCCTGCGAGCGTGGCAGAATCCAGCGGTTGGAGATTTTCACTTGCATATAGTGGCCTGCGTAAAACAGACTCCTGACAGTGCCGCCCTAATGACAGTGGCGGATGGGCGCGCCGGTTGGGGTGACGCCACCATGGTCGTCAATCCTTGGGATGAATACGCCATTGAGGAGGCCATTCGGCTCAAGGAAAAACATGGCGGGCGGGCTACGGCGCTGACGATGGGCCCGGAACGGGCGCGCGATGCGTTGAAAAGCTGCATTGCGATGGGGTGTGATGGCGGTGTGTTGGTGGCTGATGCGGCGCTGGCCGGGTCGGATGCACGCGCTACTGCGCGCGTGCTGGCGGCTGCCATCCAAAAGCTGGGTGATGTCGATGCCGTGATCTTTGGCAAGCAGGCGATTGATGGCGATACCGGTGTTGTGCCGCTGGCGGTGGCGCGCATGCTCGGTTGGCCGCCGCTTAGTTATGTTATGCAAATTACGGCTCTTGATGCAGCGGCGCGCACAATACAAGTGTCGCGTTTGCTGGAGGAGGGGCGTCAGCAGTGCAGTGCAGTATTGCCGGTTGTAATTAGCGTTGTGAAGGACATCAACGAGCCACGTTATCCCACCTTTGCCGGCATCCGGCGCGCCGGCACTGCGCAAATTCCGATTTGGAACTTGGGTGATTTGGGGCTTAGCGAGCTCCAGGTTGGTGCTGCCGCCGCGACCGTTGCGTGGCAGGCCGTGCGCGCGCCCGCGTCACGTGGGGGTGCAGTGGAGATTTTGGCAGGTGACAATGCTGCGCAAACTGCAAGTTTGCTTTTGGATCGGCTGCAAGCGGAGAAGCTGGTGTGATGTCAGCCAACATCTGGGTTTACATCGACCAGTTTCAGGGCGAAGCGCTTTCCGCCAGCTGGGAGACGCTGGGTGCAGCTTGTGAGCTTGGCACTGGCTTGCAATCCAAGGTTGTGGCGTTGGTGTTTGGTGTCAATGCCGCTGCGATTGCGGGTGAGGCGTTGGCACGCGGTGCGACTGCGGCACTTATTTGCGACGATGCGACGCTGGCGGACTTTCGGGTGGAGGCATATGCCGCACTTTTGTCCGGACTGGTGGCCGCGCGGCAGCCGCATGCAGTGCTTGCGCCTGCAACTGCGCGCGCGCGCGAGTTGATTGCGACCGCCGCGATCGACTCCGAGACCACAGTGATGGCCGACGCGATTGGATTGGCGGTGCAGGACGGTGTTGTCTTGGTGACGCGCCCGGTTTATGCGGGCAAGCTGCTGTGTACGGCGAGTGGAGTTGCTGGGTTCCCGTTGTTCGTTACGCTTCGCCCACGTGCGTTTCCAAAGCCTTCGCAGGGGGCTGTGGCGCCTGCGGATGCAATTGAGCGCGTGCAACCCGCACTGGCTGAGGGCGCGCTGCGCGTGAAGGTTACAGGTTATGACACGGTGGCTGGCCAAGTGAGCCTGACGGACGCGAGCATCATTGTCTCTGGCGGGCGTGGCGTGGGCGGCCCTGAGGGCTTCGGGCCGGTGCGTGAGCTGGCCAATGTGCTGGGCGGAGCCATGGGCGCATCGCGCGCTGCCGTTGATGCCGGCTGGATAGCTTATTCGCATCAGGTGGGCCAGACCGGCAAGACAGTTGCGCCGGATTTGTACGTTGCCTGCGGTATCTCGGGTGCGATTCAGCACCAAGCCGGGATGCGCACATCGAAAATAATTGTGGCCATTAACAAGGACCGCGAGGCGCCGATCTTTAAACTGGCAAAGTATGGTGTGGTTGGCGATTTGTTTGAGGTGCTGCCTGCGCTTAGCGCCGAGGTGCGCCGGCGCCTTGGCCGCTAAGGCCGCGGTTGGAGTGGAAGTGAAAGAGCCGCGCAATTGCGCGGCTCTTTTTTGTTTGCGGTGTCAGCGCCTATGCGCCGGCTGGCAATGGCATTGAGCTTGCGCCCGCCGCCGGCCGGGTGTTGGGCGTTTCTGCTGGCGGCGCAACCGGCGGTACTTCCGGTGGCTTGGCGACCGTAACGCGCACCGGGATTGGCTCACCTTTCCAGAGCGCTTCAAACTGATCCATCTCGAGCGTCTCGTTCTCGAGCAGGTAGTTGGCGGTTTCGTCCAGCTTGGCGCGCCATTTTTCAACCATGGCTTTAGCAGATTCATGCGCCTCAGTCACAAGCCGGCGTACTTCTGCATCAATCTCGTGCGCCACTGTTTCTGAAAAATCGCGTTGTTCGCTGATCTCACGCCCCAGAAACACCAGCTCATCTTTGCGCCCGTACGCTATCGGGCCGAGCTTGGGGCTCATGCCCCAGCGCATTACCATGCGGCGCGCAATGCTGGTCACTTGCTCCAAATCGTTTGACGCGCCAGTGGTGATTTCATCTTCCGAGTACACCAGCTCTTCCGCGGCGCGTCCGCCAAGTGCTGAAGCCAGTTTGGACTTCAACCACGCGCGTGTGGCAAGCCGCTGATCTTCGTCTTCGGTCAGATACCAGGTAAGCCCGCCCGCCATACCGCGCGGGATGATTGTGATTTTGCGCACCGGGTCGCCATGCGGCAGTGCCTGTGAAACGATGGCATGGCCGGCCTCGTGGTAGGCCGTTACCTTGCGTTCGCGCGGGCTGATGATGCGACTCTTGCGTTCGGGTCCAAGCACCACGCGTTCAATGGCCTCGTCAAAGTCTGCCATCGTTACAGATTTTTGAGCCTTGCGGGCGGCGAGAATTGCGGCTTCGTTTACCGCGTTTTCAATATCGGCACCCACCAGCCCGGGGGTGGCCTTTGCCAGCAGTGCAAGGTTTACGTCTGGTGCCAGCGGTTTGCCCTTTACATGCACCTTGAAGATTGCTTCGCGGCCTTTGATATCCGGCCGGTCAATTACCACGCGCCGGTCAAAGCGGCCCGGACGCAGCAACGCCGGATCCAGAATGTCGGGGCGGTTGGTGGCAGCAATAACAATCACATGCGTGTCGGTGTCAAAGCCGTCCATCTCAACCAGGATTTGGTTGAGCGTTTGTTCGCGCTCATCGTGGCTGCCACCCAGTCCAGCGCCACGCTGGCGGCCGACGGCATCGATCTCGTCAACAAAGATGATGCACGGACTTTGGCGCTTGGCCTGTTCAAACAGATCGCGCACGCGGCTGGCTCCAACGCCCACAAACATTTCCACAAATTCGGAACCCGAGATTGAGTAGAAGGGCACGCCTGCTTCGCCAGCACACGCCTTGGCAAGCAATGTTTTGCCGGTACCGGGAGGGCCCACCAGCAGCACACCCTTTGGAATTCTGGCGCCAAGGCCCACAAATTTTTCTGGCTCCTTGAGGAACTCCACCACTTCTTGTAATTCTGCTTTGGATTCATCCACGCCAGCTACATCATCAAAGGTAATGGCTGGTTGATCGCTATTGAAGACACGCGCGCGGCTCTTGCCAAATTGCATTGCCTGGTTGTTGGTGCCCTGTGCCTGGCGCATCATAAAATAGATGAAACCCACAACAAACACCGCTGGCAGCGTGTAGCTCAGCAGTGCCATGATATTCCCCCAATCGCTGGGGCGCTGCACATCCCACTTGACGCGCGCAAGGCTTTCTTGCGTAACGCCCAGAGATACAAGCTGCTCAGCGGCTGTGGATTTTCCCTCTACCCGGGTAACTGCGATACTGTGCGAAGACGACGGTACGAAGTAGACCGTAAGATTGTCCTCGGCAACCGCAATTTTCTCGACTTCCTTGTTGAGAATTGCATCGCGCACTTCACCCAGCGACAAAACTTCCTTTGCCGGAGTTTGCGCCCGCACTGAATACAGAATGGCGGCGAGTGCCAGAAAAATCAGTACGTAAACGAATGCGTTTCGAATTTTAGGGTTATTCACTGACGGGCTCCAATTGGATTGTGACAAGCATTTGTCTCACTAATCGATGATTATACCAGCGTGCTCAAACTTGGCAGTAAGATTATCATTAGAGAAATGTGCCTCAGCGTGCAGGATTTTGCGGGGCGCGGTGTTATACTTTGGCCAAGCAAGCGGAGGATTGGGTCAGTGGCTTTTTACGTAAACCTTATTCAAATTGTGGTGTCGGTGGCGCTGATTGCGGCAATCGTGCTGCAGAGCAAAGGCGCCGGCCTTGGCGGCATTAGCGGCAGCAGTGAAGGCGGAGTTTTTCGGGCGCGGCGCGGCGTCGAGAAGCTGCTCTTCAACTTCACCATCGTGCTCTCGTTCTTGTTTTTCGCGACCGCCATCGTGAACGTTGTTATAAGCGGCTAAGCCGCAATTCTGGCGCTCTGCTGGGGCGCGCCGTTCCCCGCAACAAGCCCCTGTTACAGTTTCCACAACAATGCGTGTAATCGGCTGGCAGGTTCTGGTAGCCGCCATTGGGCTGGCTGTGGTGGGCGCTTTGCTGTTTGCGCAATCGTCGGGGCTGGAGGTGTCCTATTCGCCGGCCAGTGGTGGCGAATATGTGGAGGCGGTTGTTGGACAGCCGACCTTCGTGAATCCGCTGCTGCGATCACTGGCGCCCGCTGACCGCGACTTGGCTGCGCTCACTCAGGCGGGCTTGATGCGGCTGGATGCCAGCGGGCTGCCTGTACCCAATCTGGCTGCCAGCTGGGCGGTCACTGCCGATGGTCTTTCTTACACTTTTGTATTGCGCGAGGGACTGCGATGGTCCGATGGGTTTCCACTCACGCTCGATGATGTGTTGTTCACGTTAAGGCTTTTGCAGGCGCCGGACTTTCCGGGCGCACCGGACTTGGTGGCGATGTGGGGCAAGGTGATCGTTGCAAAGCTAAATGCAACCACGCTGAAATTGACGCTGCCGGAGGCATACGCGCCGTTCTTGGAGCAGATGGTTTTTTATGTGCAGCCGGCGCATGTGTTCGCACCGGCGGTTGCCAGTGAGCTGGGGCGTCATCCGGCAAATGCCCGGCTGGTCGGTGCCGGGCCGTTTATGTTAAAGGAGCTTGTTTCGAATTCTGATGGCACGCTGCAGGAGGCTGTGCTCACTCCCAACGCAAACCACTTCGGCGTGGCGCCAATGCTGGAGAGCGTGCGGCTGCGTTTTATGCCGCAAGCCGAGTCCGCAGAAGCCGCGCTGCGTGGCGGTGCTGCGATGGGCTGGGGCGGTGCCGCCCCAGCAGCGGTGGCAGCGCTGCTGTCGGATTCGCAATTGCAGGTGTACTCCGCGCCTGTGCCGAAATTTGGCGTGATCTATTTGAACCAGCGCAACGCGGCCGTTGATTTTTTTGCGGAGAAGAAAGTTCGCCAGGCGCTGCTGCTCGCGTTTAATCGGCAGGGGTTTGTTGATGCAGCGTTGCAAGGGCAGGGCATTGTGGCGCGTGGCCCGGTGGCGGAAGGCACATGGGCGCAGAAGTCTGATCTAGTAAGTGTTGCGTATGACCCGAAGCGCGCGACAGAATTGCTGGCGACTGCCAACTGGCAGCTTCCAGTGGACGCGCTTGCCGGGACGGAAGGATACGCGCGCGAGAAGCAGGGCAAGCGGCTTGCGTTTACTCTGGCTGCGCCGGATGATGCCATGGGGCGCATACTCGGCCAACTGGTGGCTGATAGCTGGAAGAAACTTGGCGTGCAGGCCACAGTGCAGCTGATGCCGCCGGCGGAGCTTTATGAAAATATGTTGCCAGGCCGCCAGTTTGAAGCGGTGCTTGCAATGCTGAATCTCGAGACCAGTGCTGACCCGGATCCTTACCTCTTCTGGCATCAAACTGAGATTGAGACGGGACTCAATTACAGCGGGTATGAGAATCGCGCAATTAGCGAGCTGCTTGAGCGCGCGCGCGTCAGCACTTCGATAGCAGAGCGGGCGCGCCTGTACGATAGTTTTCAAGCGCGTTTTGCGGACGAGACGCCTGCATTGATTTTGTATCAGCCTGTGTACTCGTACGCGGTTAGCCGGCAGGTGCGCGGTGTGCAACTCGGCACATTGCTAGAACCCAGTGACCGCTTTCAGTCTGTCAGTGATTGGTACATGGTGACGCGCCGCACCATTCGGCGCATTGCAAAGGTGCCGTGACCACGCGCAAGCGAAGATTTTGATTTCGGCCAGGAAAGTTTCAGCTGGTCACTCTGGTTCGTAAAGAGCGGCGTAGACTGCACGGTACTCGCTGATGCGTCGAATGTAGCGCTGCGTTTCGGTTGCTGTAATTACTTCCAAAAAGAGGTCGGGGTCGTCGCCCGAGAGATCCAGCCAGCGCCGGGCATTTCCGGGTCCGGCGTTGTACGCGGCCAGCATGGCGTATGGTTTGCCATCAAAATTGCGGCGTTGTTCGGCAAGATAAAACGCGCCAAAGGGAATGCTGATGATGGGCCGATTCAAGTCACTTACTGTGTATTCCGGCCACGCCAGTTTGCTCGCAATCCAGTCGCCAGTTGGTGGAATAATTTGCATCAAGCCGCGCGCAGATGCGGACGAGGTGGCGCTGCTTAGATACAAGCTTTCCTGACGAATGAGCGCGGCCAGCAGCAGTGGGTCAAGGTTTTCTTTGGCTGCAGCATCGGTAATTAGTTCTTCAAAATATGGGCCAAAGCGCAGCAATGTTAAAAAGCGCGGGGCTGCTAGTGGAGTCTGCTCGAAGCCAAGCGCGTCCACACAGTCACGGGCTGCATAAATGCTGCCGTAGTAATAGCCCAACTCACGATACGCCAGCGCAAGTTGGTATGCGGCAAGCGCGTTGGTGCGCACGGCAACTCGCAAGCTGTCTAGTTCGACGCGGGCTTCAGTTTCGAGGCCGAGGTGCCAGAGGGCCGAACCTCGGAGCCAGCGCCCATCATTGCGCAGAGGTTCGGCGAGTTCGCGCAACCCGGTTGCTGATGCCAACTTCAGATGTGATGCGAGCCACTGTTCGAAGTCAGCTTGAGCTGCGGCCAAGTCTGCTTGCGTTGGAATAGCTTCCGATTTTAGAAGGGGCGCAGTGCCGGCCGCTAGTTGTATGGCACGCAGTGCGTAGTAGCTGGTTGGGTCTGCCAGCGCAGCGGCGGCCCACATACTGGCAGCCATTTCCGGCTGGCCGAGCATTGCGTGCACTTTTCCCATCCACAATTTGGCGGATGCAACTTGTTCCGGGGAAGCAATGCTATCTGCTGCGGCACTTGCAAATGCATTTTGCGCGGCTTCAAGCTGGTTGCTGCGGTAGAGCGCAATTCCGGCTTGGAAGTTGGCGGTGATGGCGGCGGGCAAGTTCGGATATTGTGCTGCTATGCGCAGATAAATATCGGCGGCTCCGCCGAGATTGCCATTGCCAGCAGTGGCGCGGGCGGCACTGGCAAGCGCTGCTGCACCATCGGCGGGCGGCGGCCCCGTTTCTACAAAGTCAAGATATGTTTGGATTGCGGCAAGCGGGTTGTCTCGTTCGTACATTTGGATGCGAGCGAGTTCCAGCCATGCCTTGTTGCGCTCGGCGCTGGGCGCGGATGCCGCAACCATCTCCCGCAAAATCTGTTCTGCATCATCGATCCGGTCAAGCTGCGCATTCGAGCGCGCAAGCAGGTAGGCGGCTTCGGGGTTGGGCTCTTTCGTGACTCGAAGATATTCGGATAGTGCGTCCACAGCTGGTTGGTATTGCCCATTGTGGTAGTCCACCCGTCCGCGCTGCAAGTTGCTTACTGTTTCGCCACTGTCGAGTAGCGCGACTAGTGCGAGATAGGCCGATGCTGTCTCAGGATAATTGTCGATTGCATGGTTGTAAAAGGATTTGGCTTTTTCGGTGGAGCCGCTTGCGGCAAAGAGCTGCCCGCGCAGAAAGTCTGCCTTGGCCCGCGTGTAATCACTGTTGGTTGTTGTCGCGGCAAGATCGTAGATTGCTGCTGCGTCATCGGGACGGCCGGCCGCGAGCGTTGCGCCGGCGCGCGCAATTAGCAGGCCGTCTATCGGCCCGGCACGGTCTGCGAGGATTGCACGGCCATACGCTTCCGCTGCACCGGCTTGGTCGTCGGCTGCGGCGCGCATATCTGCAAGCGTTTCCCACACGTGGGATGCTAGGATGGCGGGTTCTACTTCAAGGTATTTGGAAAAGTAGATTGCGGCTTGTGGCGCATCGCCCAGCGCAAGATATTCGTTTCCGGTTTGCAGGGCAATGCTTGCGGCTTGTTGGCTGGGCGGCGCGCTGGTATCTATCCGCAGTAATATGTCAAGGGCATCTTTATGGTGCCCCATTCTTGAATGTGCAAGCGCTTGTAGTGACTGTGCCCAAGCCTGGTCCGATGCCGACAGCGATGTGAGCGCAGGCACATTGAGGATGGATATGGCGCGCAGCCAATCGCCATTTCGCAGTTGGTGTGCAGCGCCAGTTAGTATGACGGAGGCTTCCGCAATATTCGCGGCTGGAGCTTGCGTTGCGTCCGCTTCGGCGGTTGCGGTGGGTGGCTCTGCAGGGGTGATGTACACAACTGCTGGAGCAGGAAGGGTCGGAGGTGCGGCGGGTGAATAGTCGTTTGCGATGCGGTCGCAGCCGCCGGTCAATAACAGCATCACGCACAAAAATTGTTTTTTCTTCGCCATTAGTTTCATGATAACATCGGACGAGCGTGAACGGGAGTCGAAGGGGATTTCCGCAGGCCTATGCAAACCGTGCAACGGCAGCAGGATACATTTCCGCGCATGCAAGGTATTGGTTAAGGCGTGAGCATGAGTTTGATTTGGTGAGGTATATTTTTTGTGGATGGGAGTATTTAGAGCACCGTGAATGCTGATTTAGGTACTGAAGTGCCTGTGATCTTACTGGTTGGAGGAATGGGAACCCGCATGGGAGCTGACGCGGGCGATCTTCCAAAACATCTGGTTCCGGTAGGCGGTCGGCCAATACTGTGGCATGTGATGCGTTTGTATGCGCATTTTGGTCACAACGATTTTGTATTTCCGCTGGGTGCGCGTGGTGAGAGCTTCCGGCGTTACTTCATGGATTTTCGCTCACTGAATTACCCGTTGCATGTACAGTTGGGAGATGCTGCATACTCGTCTGAAGCTAGTGGTGCTGAGACAAAATGGAACATTACCTTGTTTGACGCCGGGTTGTCTACCAACAAGGGTGCGCGGGTGCGGTTGGCCGCGGAACGCAGCTCGTCGCCGCGATTTATGGTGACCTATGGTGACGGTATTGGCGACATTGATATCAGTGCTGTGCTTGCATTTCATCGCAAGCATGGGCGGTTGGCCACAATCACTGGCTATCAACCATTTTCGCAATACGGAATGCTGGACGTTGACGATCAGGGGCGGGTGCGTGAGATGCGAGAGAAGCCGCGGCTGCCCCAGTGGGTCAATGCCGGGTTCATGGTCTTCGAACGCGCAGCGCTTGAATACTTTGGCGTTGGTGACGGGGTCGATTTGGAGAAGGATGTATTGCCGAAACTGGTGGCGGGTGGTGAACTTATGATGTATCGGCACGCAGGATACTGGTCCTCAATGGACACCTTCAAGGATGCGCAGGTGCTGAGCGATGCTTGGGATGCCGGTGCGCCGTGGAAACTTTGGTCGGAGTGAAAATTTTTATTTATGGATAACAGTATGTGGCGCCAGCGGCGCGTCTTGGTGACTGGATGTACCGGAGTACTGGGTTCGTGGCTTGTGCTGCGCCTGTTGGAGTTAGGCGCAGATGTTGTTGGCCTGGTACGGGACTGGGTGCCACGCAGCCAGCTTGTGCTGTCCGGGGCGGCGGAACGGATTGTGACGGTGAGGGGCGATGTCACCGACGCGACTTTGACAGAGCGCATCTTCAGTGAGTATGAGATTGAGACTTGCTTTCATCTTGCAGCACAAACCACAGTAGGTATCGCAAATGAGGTGCCGGTGCCTACGTTTGAGACTAATATTCGCGGGACTTGGCTTATGTTGGAGGGGGCGCGCCGCTGGCGCGGTTTAAAGCAAATGATTGTCGCATCTAGTGACAAGGCGTATGGTGAACACGAGCAGCTGCCATACACTGAGCAGGCGGCGCTCCAAGGCGCACATCCTTATGATGTGTCAAAGACTTGCGCAGATGTTTTGACGCGCGCCTACGCCCATACCTACGGGATGGGTGCAGCGGTGACCCGCTGCGCCAATATGTTTGCGGGTGGCGACCTCAATTGGAATCGCGTGGTACCGGGCACAATGCGCAGCTTGTTGCAGGGCAAGCGGCCTGTGGTGCGTTCGGATGGCTCAATGCGTCGCGATTATTTGTACGTAAAGGATGTGGTGGCGGCGTACATTACGCTGGCTGAGGCGATGGAGATTGATCCAAATGCCCATAAGGGCATGGCTTACAACTTCGGGTTGGGGCAACCCATTTCGGTATTGGATCTCGTGGCGCTGATGACGGAGATATCTGCCCACCCGGGCCTAAAGCCGGTGGTTGAGAACACGGCGTCCAATGAAATTCAGGATCAGTATCTTGCGAGTGATCTTGCGATCGAACGGCTCGGGTGGCGTCCGCAGTACAGCCTGCGCCAAGGGTTGACAGAGACGATGGCTTGGTACAGCGACTACCTTGAGAGGAGTGGCGCTTAGGTA